>Ga0079224_100008371_pt1 | contig 14006 bp, 12 predicted proteins | sample Stecom2015_FD_80414 | JGI IMG/M metagenome (GOLD analysis project Ga0079224, IMG submission 80414) | Agricultural soil microbial communities from Utah to study Nitrogen management - Steer compost 2015 | ecosystem: Environmental > Terrestrial > Soil > Agricultural land | place: USA: Utah... | reverse complement strand
GCCGGGCGACGAGGTCGACTCCACCTGGGACCTGAGTGGCGCGATCTCGGATCTCAGGCTGCTGTACGGGGTGGGTCGCAGGGTGGCCGATGACGACACCTGGCCCACCTGGAAGGAAGGCACCGAGTTCAAGGCGATCCGGGAGGCCTCGTTGCGCTGAGCACTTGACAGGCATCGGCCGGCTGGCGATCGTGTGCGCCCCATGAAGATCCGAACCGACCAGCCAGCCGCCGATGCCGTCCGGGAAATTTCCCGCACGGGAATGGACTGCAGCTAGGCGGTCCGGACCCGTCTGATCAAGCGCCCCGACGGCAATGCCGCGGGGCGCTTGTCGTTTCCGGAATCGAGATCACGCAGACGGGCAACAGATCGGAGCACGTGTGTCAGCATTGCAGGAAGTTCAGCCAGCCCGGCCCCAATCCGCCTGGGCCACCATCAAGGAATCCTTGCGTGGGTCCGAGCAGGACTTCACCCAGGGGTCGATTCCTCGCGCCGTGGTCCTGCTCGCGATTCCGATGGTGCTCGAGATGCTGCTCGAGTCGGTGTTCGCCCTGGTCGACATCTACTTCGTGTCGCACCTCGGTGCGGACGCGGTCACAGCGGTCGGCCTCACCGAGGCGATGCTTGCGGTCATCTACGCGATCGCGATGGGACTGGCCATCGCCGTGACGGCGACCGTCGCACGACGCTGGGGCGAGAAGGATCCCGCCGCAGCATCGTACGCAGCGGCGCAGGCACTGCTGTTCGGGACCGGCTTGGCGGTGGTGCTCAGCACGCTGGGCCTGGTGTTCGCCGAGCCATTGCTGAGACTGATGGGTGCCTCGGAGCGGGTGGTCGAGGTTGGTCTCGACTACACCCGGATAATGATGGGTGGCGAGGTCACGATCATCCTCCTGTTCCTGCTCAACGCGGCGTTCCGGGGCGCGGGCGACCCGGTGATCGCGATGCGCGTGCTCTGGACCGCGAACGCGATAAACATCTTCCTGGACCCGATGCTGATCCGCGGAATCGGACCGTTCCCGGAGCTCGGCGTCACGGGTGCCGCGGTCGCGACGACAATTGGCCGTGGCATCGGCGTGCTGATCGCCTTCCACGCGATCGTGACTCCGGGGCACCGCCTGATGGTGACGCGCGCTCACCTGCGCCTCGATCCGAGGGTGATCCTGGGCATGATGCGGCTCTGGGGCACCGCGACGCTGCAGTTCCTGGTCGGCACCGCGAGCTGGGTGGGACTGGTGCGGCTGGTTGCGACTTACGGCAGCTCGGTTGTCGCGGGTTACACGGTCGCGATGCGGCTGGTGATCTTCGGATTGATGCCGGCGTGGGGCCTGTCGAACGCCGCCGCCACGATGGTCGGTCAGGCACTCGGCGCTCGCGATCCCGATCGGGCCAATGCCTCGGTCTGGGTCGCGTCACGGATCAACCTCGCGTTCCTCGGCACGCTGGGGATCCTGCTGGTGGCGTTTGCCCCCGATGTCGTCGGGTTGTTCTCAGCCGACGTGGAGGTCTCCGAGATCGCGGTGCGGGCACTCCGGATCGTGTCGCTCGGCTTCCCGCTCTACGCCTTCGGAATGGTGCTGTCACAGGCGTTCAATGGCGCTGGCGACACCTGGACGCCGACCTGGCTCAACCTGGCGGTGTTCTGGACGATGGAGATTCCGCTGGCGTGGTTCCTGGCTCGGGGACTCAAGCTCGGGCCGGACGGAATCTTCTGGGCGATCACGGTGGCGTTCTCCGTGCTGGCCGGCGCGGCTGCGCTGGTGTGGCGCCGCGGACGGTGGCGGACTCGCGAGGTCTGATGGGGTGAATGGCCGGGGATTGTGTGACCCGCTAGTTTTCGCGCGTCACCACCCGGTCCAATAGCCCGAGAGCGCGCCCGTGATTGCAGTCGCCAGCCGAGTCCTGTTCGCAGCATCGCTGCTCCTGTGGCCTTCAACGATGATGGCGCAGGGGTCACGCAACCCCGAGATCTTCGGGACGTGGCGCGTGCAGAGCGGCGCCGACGTCAAGGAGGGCCCGCGCGAGGTCATCATCCGCCCGGATTCCAGTGCGAGCTGGGGCAGGGAGACAGTTCGCTGGCGCGTGGTTCGCGACAAGATCTGGATCGCGATCGGCGGCGAGTGGGAAATCTACGACCTGCGGCTGCGCGCCCGTGACCTCACGCTCTCCGGTGGGGATCTCACCAAGCCGGTGACGCTGCAGCGAGTGGGCCCGCCGACTCCTCGGCCTGCGAATGTCGCGGTGCCTCCCGACCCCGACAACACCTGAGTCACGGTCGCTTCGGCTGTCTCAGCGGCCGAGCAACTCCGTCACCTGCTTGAGCAGTTCGGTGGCGGTGAATGGCTTCTGCAGGTAGGCGCTCTCGGAAGGCAGGTCACCGCGGGCGGTCACGACGTCGGCCGGATACCCGGACATGTAGAGGACCCGGGTGCCCGGCCGACTCTTCGTGACCTTGGACGCCAGGTCGACTCCGTCCATCCCCGGCATGACCACGTCGGTCAGCCGCAGGTCGATCAGCTCCTGGTACTCCTCCAGCAGGTCGAGCGCCTGCTGGCCGCTCCCCGCCACCAGCACCCGGAAGCCGGCGCGCTCGAGCGTGCGGCGCTGCAGGTGCAATAGCGGCGCCTCATCCTCGACCAGCATTACGGTCGCGTCCGGGGCGGAGCGCGCGATCGAGGCAATGCCGCCGTGCTCGCCGGTGTCGGTGACATCCAGGTGGGTGCGTGGCAGCATCAGCGTGAATTCAGAGCCTCGGCCGGGCTCCGATTCGATCTGCACCACACCACCGGCCTGCTCGATGATGCCGACCACAACCGGAAGTCCCAGGCCAGTGCCGAGTCCGCGTGCCTTGGTGGTGAAGAAGGGCTGCAGGATCTTGGCCCTGGTGTCATCCGACATCCCGCTGCCGGTGTCGCGCACCCGCACTGCAACCATGGGTTTGTCGCCGGGCACATTGCCGGTTGTGATAGTGATCGTGCCTGTCCCATCGATGGCGTCGCGAGCGTTGGTTATCAGGTTGATGAGCGCCTGGTCGAATTGGGTCGGGTCGATCAGCACCGGCCAGAGTCCGTTGCCGAGGCGGGTCTCCAGCACTATGTCGGCGCGAATCAGTCGCGCCAGCATCCGCTCCATCTCGGCGATGCGCTGGTTCAAGTCGGTCGGGCGGGGCGGGGTGAGTTCGCGGCGCGCGAATGCGAGCAGTTGCTTGGTCACCGCTGCACCGTGGCGACTCGCATCGGTGATCGCCTCGAGGTCGGCACGCACCGGGTGATCCGGCTCGATCGTGTGAGTGGCCATCTCGGCGTGTCCGAGGATTACGCTGAGCAGGTTGTTGAAGTCGTGCGCGACACCGCCGGCCAGCATCCCGATCGCTTCCAGCTTCTGTGACTGGCGCAGCTGCTCCTCCAGCTTTCTCGCGGCGGTCACATCCTCGACGACCATGATCACCCGATTGACGTTGCCCTGGTCGTCCCGTACCGATGTCGCAGCGAGCGTGGTCCAGATGATGCTCCCGTCACGTCGGTGCAGGCGATGCTCGCCGCGATGCACGTCGATCTCACCCCGGATCAACGCCTCGACCATATCCTTGTTGCGGTCATTGACCTCCGCCTGCGCGAGCATCCCGAGCTGCTGGCCGATGATCTCCTCGACCGCCACGCCGGCGATCTCCGCGAAGCGCTGGTTTACTCGCAGGTAGCGCGCGTCGCGATCCAGCAGCGCGACGCCGAGTGCCACCTGGTCGAAGATGCCGCGGAACTCCTGCTCACTGTCGCGCAGGGTCTTGAGGTCGCGGTCACGGGTGATGGCCAGCGCGGCCAGGTCGGTGATCAGTCGGATGAGGCGACGGTGCTTGTCGGTCGGGAACCGCGGCTCGCGGAAATACATCGCGAACGTGCCGAGCACCAGGCCGTCGCGATCGAAGACCGGAGTCGACCAGCATGCGCGCAGGTCATACTTTGCTGCGATGTGCTTGAAGCGCGCCCAGCGCGGGTCGGTCGTGATGTCGTCGACGATCACCTCGCCGCCGAGCCACGCAGCAGTGCCGCACGATCCGGCGTCAGGGCCGATTGCCGTGCCCGCAATCTCGTTGGAGTAGCTGGCAGGCAGGCTGGGTGCAGCGAGCGGGAACAGTCGACGCCGGTCGTCGTCGAGGATCAGGATCGACGCCAGCAGGTCGGGCTCCTGGGCCTCGACGAATCGCAGCAGGTGATCGAGCGTCACTTGTACCGGCGCGCCGCTCACGACCATCTCGAGCACGTCACGCTGGATCGACATCAGCGATTCCGCGGCGATGCGCGCGCTGACGTCGGTGATGGTCCCGATCCAGCCGGTGACGTTGCCGTCCTCGTCCAGCTCGGGATCGGCGCGACCGTGGACGTGGACGACCTTGCCGTCAGGGTGCAGGAAGCGATAATCGCCGCCCGATGGACGACCGGTGCGGAGTGCGACTTCCCAGCCGTCGTGCACCGCCTGTCGGTCATCGGGATGAATAGCGGAGAGCCAGTCCAGGTCGATTGCCCGGGAAGACGCCACTCCCGCGAGGTTGCACCAGTGGCGGTTGACCCACGTTGTGCGACCGTGGCGATCAGCCGTGAAGATCCCGACAGGGACCTCATCGAGCAGCCGATGGAGCGGCAAGGTAGGACCGGATGTTGGCAGCTGCCCGCCTCGTTCTGTGGTGGACCCTCGACTCTTGTAAGCTACCGCGAAAACCCAGCCCCAGGGATGGCCGGGCAAGGGGTTGGTCCGGCCGGGGCTTCAGAAGAGCGTACGCTGTGCCGGGAAGTGGACGGCGATCGGCTCCATCGGACCGTCCTGGGTAGCGACGTGGAGGGTGCCATCGAAGCCTGCGGCGGCCAGCGCGGCGCCGACCCGGGAGGTTGCCACGTCAGGCGTGTTGCAACGCTGGCTGAGGTGGGCGAGTACGACCGTCTTGAGTGCCTGGTGATGCACCTCGGAAAGCAACTGGGCGCAGGCGTCGTTGGACAGGTGCCCACCGTGACCGGCGATCCGTTGCTGCACCACGGGCGGGTAGCCACTCTGTCGCAGCAGGACCTCGTCGTGGTTTGCCTCCAGGATGAGTGCGTGGCGATCACGCAAGAACCAGCGCACTGCCTGGGTCGGCCTTCCCAGGTCGGTCGCGACCGCCAGCGATGGACCGTCGTCGCAGCGGACCCCGATCGCCACAGGTTCGCGGGCATCGTGGGAGCAGGGGCACGCCTCCACCTGGAACGGACCGATGTCCGCGGGACCACGACTCCCCGCAGGGAGCCACTGGCACGGATCGCCTCCGCGACTGACCGCCTGCCAGGTGCCGAGCGAGGCAACCACCGGGATGCGGTGCCGGGTTGCGAGGCGAGTGGCGCCGCGTGCGTGATCCCCGTGCTCGTGAGTGATGGCCAGGCCGACAAGCGTGGCCGGGTCGACACCCGCGAGCTCGAGTCGTCGCTCGATCTCGCGGGCTGCGAAGCCGGCTTCGATCAGGAGTGTGGCGCCGTCGTGGACGAGTGCGAACGCGTTTCCCTTCGAGCCGCTGCCGAGGACGTGCAGCGTCGCCAACTGCTCAGCCCCCGCCGGTCAGGCGTTGATGCATCGCCCGGAGCGAAGCTTCCATCTGGGCGTCGACATTGACTTCACGGCGGGGCAGCACCCGGCGCGCGACCTCCAGGAATCGGTCGGCATCGATCCGGGCTTCGCCGTCGCCCCAGGCGAACGGAGCGGTGTAGCGGGCGGCGCGAACTGCACCGAAGATGTTTGCGCCTGCCCCCACCACCGTGCCGGTCGGCAACAGGGTGCCAATCGCAGTCTTGGCGTGATCGCCGATGAGCGAGCCGAGCATCATCCTGCCGGTGTCGAAGCGTTCGCCGGCTGGCTCGACACGTACGGGACCGTAAGTGTTCTTGAGGTTCGAAGTGATCGTGCCGGCACCAAGGTTGACCCACGAGCCGATCGCGGTGTGACCCACGAAACCGTCGTGTGCCTTGTTGGAATAGCCATTGATCACGGTGGTCGACATCTCGCCGTGGACCCGGCAGTGTGGCCCGACACTGACGTGCTTGATCGCACCGCCGTTGACGACCGTGCCCTCGCGGATCCAGCAGGGGCCCTCGAGGCGAGTGCCGCTCTTCACGGTAACGCCCTGTTCCAGGATCACGGCGCCGCGTTGGACATCGAACACCACCCCGGGCTCGACTGTCGCACCGCGGATGGCGATGGCGGCGGGATTGCCGATGACGATCGAACCATCGGGTGCCGAATCACCGCCACGCTCCAGGTCGGCGAGGGTGTCCGAGAAGAGGAACTTCTCCAGCGCCGTGACCAGGTCCCACGCACCTTGCATCGGCAGGCCATCGATCACCATTCCGTCGCCGGAATCGTGAGGCCCGCTCCACGTCTCACCCGGGTCCAGGCGCCACGCCACTGCGCGCTGGTTGAACAGGAGTCGCTTGGCGCCGCCGACCTGGCGCATCGGAATCGCCGGGGCGAATGTGACGTCGACGATCCACGCCGGACCCCTCACCTCACCCGGATCGACAAGCGGGAGGCTGCCGCTCGGGAGCGGATAGCGATTCGATGCGATGATCCCGGACGCGCTCCCGGATCCGAATGCACGCACCCAGCGCTCGGCTGCGGTCCAGCCACCGACACGCAGCGTCGAGAGTGGTGCCGCCCCGGCGAACGGAGCCCACGCGGCGCCCGGATTCTCGGGTTCCAGCAGGAATAGTGAGGTCATCTCAATCCAGCTCTCTCACCTCGGCAGGCAGCGCGTCGAGCGTCGCCTTGAGGTCGGGTGCTCGAGCACGGTCAAGCACCAGGGTTCGTTGATTGGCGTGCACCACGACCAGGTCACGCACTCCCGACAGCACCATCGGCGGGCCGTCGTTCCAGACAATGCAATCGCTGCAATCGACCAGGGTCACCGGACCGTGAACCACGTTCCCGCGACGATCGCGCGAACGGACCCGCGCCAGCGCCTCCCAGGTCCCGATGTCATCCCACGAGAAGTCCCCGGCCACGACCGCCACTGCGGCGCTGCGCTCGAACAGGCCCACGTCGATCGACACTGCGCGAACATCGTGGAAGAATCCCTGCACGTCGCCGCCATCGAGCCGCGAGAGGTAAGGTGCGATCTCGGGAGTATGCGCAGCGATCTCGCGCCGCAGGTCATTGGCGCGCCACGCGAACAGGCCACTGTTCCAGAGCGCACCCTCGGCCATCAGGTCCAGGGCGCGGGCCGCATCGGGCTTCTCGACGAAGCGCTCGACCGCGCACGATGCGGTATCGAGCCGGCCTCCGGGCACGATGTATCCGAACCCGGTATCAGGCCGGGAAGGGACAATGCCCACCGTGACCAGCCGGTGGTGGCGATCGGCGACTTCGAGCGCTGTGGCAGCCGTGGCAACGAAGGCAGTAGCATCCCGGACCGACCAGTCGGCGTGCATCGAGATGATCGCCGCGTCGGGATCCCGCCGGGCTGCCTCCAGAGTGGCCCAGACCAGCGCCGGGCCGGTTCCCGCGGCTCGAGGCTCGACCAGGAAGTTGCCAGCCGGCAGGTCGACCCGCTCGCGGAGCGGCCCGCTCAACTGTTCGCCGGTGACGATCAGGATCCGTTCTGCGGGGATGAACCCAGCCAGGCGGTCTATCGCTTCCTCGATTGGTGAGCGACTCCCGGCCAGGGGCAGCAACTGCTTGGGCCTCCTGGGAGATGACAACGGCCAGAAACGGGTTCCCGAACCCCCTGCCAGCAAGACCGCCCATTGCATCAGACCAGCTCCGCGAGGGCCGGTGCGTGACGCTTGAGGTCGTAGAGGAGGTCTCCCAGGTCACCGTCGTTCTCGGCGATCACCAGCAGGGTGGCCGAGGCAGTGAGTGGAGTGAGGAGCAGGGTGCCCAGGCTGGACTCGATCACGATCTGTTCGGGCTGGCCCTGGGCCATCGCCTCGGTGAGGCCGCGGATCGACCGGGCGGCGGTGGCCGCGAGGGCTGCCACCAGTTCCTCCTCGACCGGGATAGCCAGCGCGGAATCGATGACCAGGCCCTCGTCGCTCAGCACCATTGCCCCGACCGTGTCGGGACGATTTGCCATCGCTTCAAGCGTGTCGTGGAGGGGTGGCATCCGAGTCTGCTCCGGCGGGGTGGGTTACGGCGCCAACGTAGGGGCCGAACCGCATCGAAGTCAAGCAAACCGGGCGGGTTGCCGCCCCATTCCGAACGATTAACCTTCCGCAATGACCAGTAGCCGCCTCCTGCTCGTCGCGCTCGCCCTGGCGACCGCCGCCTGCGCCGACGACCAGCTCCCCGACGCCTTCTTCGACAACAGCGTCGAGACCTTCACCATCGGCAGCCTGCACGGCACTCCGGTGTCGATGCCCTCTGCCTACTCGATCCCCGAAAACCGGGTGATCCGCACCGACCAGTCGAGCGCATTCGACTTTGCGTACGTGCGCGAGGGTGGCCGCAACCTGCTGGTACCGCTCGATGCGATCGGCCTGGGCAGCCGGACCGGCAACCCGGGCATCCAGCACACCAACCAGGGTTTCGAGCAGCTCGTCAATCCGCCTAGCGATGGCTACGTCACGAGCGACTCGGTCGAGGTGCAGGTCGGCGATGTCCTGGTGGCCCGTTCGCGACTCTGCTATCTGGGCGTGCCGCAGTACGCCAAGCTCCAGGTCACTTCGATTGACCCGGACGGTGGGACGTTGACGTTTGACGTGGTTGCGAACATCAACTGCGGTTATCGCTCGCTGGCACTCGGAATTCCGCGAAACTGAACAATCGATGATCGACCTCAAGCAGCTTCGGCAGGATCCTGCGGCGGCGCGTGCAGCGTTGGCACGACGCCTGGATGACGGTGCCCTAGAGCAGTTCGACCGGGTGCTGGAGCTTGACGCGAGCTGGCGCTCGGTACTGGCGCGCGTCGAGACACTCCGCGCCGAGCGCAACGCCGCATCGCGCGAGTTCGGCGAGCTCAAGAAGGCCGGCAAGGATGTCGGCCAGCTACAGGAAGAACTGGCACGCAGGGCCAGCGAGCTCAAGGACCTCGAGGAGGACCTGCGAGAGTTCGAGGCGCTGATCGATTCGCACCTGCTGGCGATTCCCAACTTCCTCCGTGATGACGTCCCCGATGGCGGCGAGGATGCCAACACCGAGCTGCGTCGCTGGGGGCAGGTGCGCGAGTTCGATTTCGCTCCCAGGCCGCACTGGGAGCTCGGCGTCTCGCTCGGGTTGTTCGACCTGACTCGCGGTGCCAAGCTCGCAGGCAGCGGGTTTCCCTTGTTCACCGGCAAGGGCGCCAGGCTGGTGCGTGGGCTTGCCAACTTCCTGCTCGACCTCCACACCGCCGAGCACGGCTACACCGAGGTGCAGCCACCGTACCTGGTCAACACGACCACTGCGCGCGGCACCGGACAGTTGCCGAAGTTCCAGGACGACTTGTACCGCGTCGAGCGCGACGACCTGTACCTGTTGCCGACTTCCGAAGTGCCGGTCACCAACATCCACGCCGGCGAGATCCTGTCGGCAGATCAGTTGCCGATCGCGATGACCGCCTACACGCCGTGCTTCCGTCGTGAGGCCGGCGCTCACGGTCGCGACACTCGCGGACTCATTCGTGTCCACCAGTTCGACAAGGTCGAGCTGGTGCGGATCTGTCGTCCCGAGGACAGCGATGCCGAGCTCGAGCGGATGACGATGCACGCCGAGACCGCGCTCAAGCGGCTTGGCCTGCCGCACCGGGTCGTGGTGCTGGCGGCTGGTGACACCGGCTTCTCGAGCGCGCGCACCCACGACCTTGAGGTGTGGGCGCCGGGTGTTGACGCCTGGCTGGAGGTTTCGAGTGCCAGCACTTGCACCGACTTCCAGGCTCGCCGCGCCAACATCCGCTATCGTCCCGCTGCGGGAGCCAAGCCGGAGTTCGTGCACACCCTGAATGCGTCGGGCGTGGCATTCCCGCGGACCATCATCGCGCTGCTGGAGAACGGCCAGCAGGCCGACGGCTCGGTGATCCTGCCGGAGGCGTTGGCGCCCTATGTCGGCACCGACCGGCTCGTCGCCGAGACCTGACGGGGGCGTTCGTCGCTTCGCACCAGCGGTTGCGCTGGTGCTGGTTGCGGTGGTTGCAGGACTGACCATCGCGGCCAACGTCATCGTCACCCGCCACTTCCGCGAGCAGGCTCGCACGGCGTCGCGGATCTACGCCACAACGTTCGCAGGGCTTGCCGATCCCGATCCGGGCGCGGCAACCGCCGCCCTGTTCGAACTCGGTGGCCGAATCAGCGAACTGGGGATCCCGGTGGTGGTCTCCGATTCGTCCGGGCGAGTGATCGCCTCGACCAACCTGCCGTTCAGTGCACCGGATGGCGACCGTCGAATCGCCGCCTATGCCAGTGAGCTTGACCGGATCAATCCGCCGATCGCGATCCCCAACGGCGTGGTTCATTTCGGCCCGGTGCCGGCGACGGGTGTGCTCCGCGCGCTCGCGGTGCTCCAGGGGTTGTCGCTGGCCGTGATGGTGATGGTCGCAATCGTGGCCTACCGGTCGCAGACCCTGGCGCGCCGCGACCGGATGTGGGTCGCGATGGCGCGTGAGGCAGCGCACCAGATGGGAACTCCGCTCACGTCACTCCAGGGCTGGATCGAGCAGCTCCGCAGCGGCGGCGTGCCGGTGCCCAGGCTGGCAGAGCACCTTGACGCCGACGCGGAACGACTGCAGCGCGTCGCGCAGCGATTCGAGCGGATCGGCAATCCGGCTCGACGCGATCCGGTCGCACTCGGCGCCATGGCAGAGAAGGTGGCCGGTTATTATCGGTCGCGGCTGCCGCGTCACGCCAACGCCATCACCGTGACCGTCGACGCGCCCAGGTCGGGTCCGGTGATCGCCGGCGATCCAGTGTTGCTTGAGTGGGCATTCGAGGCATTGGTCAAGAATGCGGCCGACGCACTGCAGGGTCGCGGTGGCGAGATCACCCTCTCGGCGACGGCGGCGGATGGCTTCGCAGAGGTGCGGGTGCACGACGATGGTCCGGGAGTGCCGCGCGAGATTCGTCGCACCCTGTTCGAGCCCGGCGTCACCACCAAGCGGGGCGGCTGGGGCATCGGCCTGGCGCTGGTGCGCCGCGTAGTCGAGCAGGGTCACGGCGGCGTCCTGTCACTGGAACCTACTGAGAACGGTACAACTTTCTTGATGCGCTTTCCGATCGAACAGTCCTCGTGAACGACTCGAAAGACCTGCTCCGGGGCCTCAACCCCGCCCAGCGTGAAGCCGCAGCACACGTCCACGGTCCGATCCTTGTCCTCGCTGGCGCGGGCTCGGGCAAGACCCGCGTGCTCACGTCGCGGATCGCCAACCTGATCGAAACCCACGGCGTCCCGCCGCAGCGGATCCTCGCGGTGACCTTCACCAACAAGGCCGCCGGCGAGATGAAGGAGCGGGTGGGTGCGCTCCTGGAGCGCGATCCTGCCGGCCTCTGGATCGGTACATTCCACTCCATCTCGGCGCGACTGCTGCGACGCGAGGCGGAGCGACTTGGCTTCACGCCACAGTTCACGATCTACGATCAGGATGACTCGCTGTCGCTCATCAAGCGGCTGATCGAGGAGCGCAATCATCCGGTCAAGCTGTTCCCACCGCGACTGATCCAGGGCCTGATCTCGACTGCGAAGAACCGGATGCAGGCGGCCATCGACCTTGAGCGATCAGCGCCTGGCGATCCCACGATTCGGGTCGCTGCGGACATCTATGTCGCTATGCAGCAGGCGCTCAAGACCGCCAACGCGATGGACTTCGACGACCTGATGCTCCATCCGCTCACGCTGTTCCGCGAGCAGCCGGAGACTCTGGCGCGCTGGCAGCGGCGCTTCGACTTCATACTCGTGGACGAATTCCAGGACACGAACCGTGCCCAGTATGAATTGATCAAGCTGCTTGGCGCCGAGCATCGCAACGTGTTCGCAGTGGGTGACGACGACCAGTCGATCTATGGTTGGCGCGGTGCGGATGTCGGCAACATGCAGGCGTTGCGGACCGATTTCGGTCAGGCGGCACTGGTGCGACTGGAGGAGAACTATCGTTCCACCCGCCACATCCTGGACGCCGCCAATGCGGTGATCGCCCGCAACAGCGGCAGACTTGGCAAGACACTGCGCACAGTGCGCACCGGCGGAGAGCCGGTGATAGTGCTCGCAGCGGCGGACGAGCGCGACGAGGCGGAATGGGTGGCCCGCGAGTTCACCAGGCGCGAGCGCGACGGCACTCCGTATTCCGGCATGGCGGTGCTCTACCGAACCAACGCCCAGTCGCGCGCACTGGAGGAGGCGTTGCGTCGCGCCGGGGTGCCGTATCGGATTGTCGGGGCGATCTCGTTCTACGATCGTCGCGAGGTCAAGGACCTGCTCGCCTACCTCCGTCTGATCGCCAATCCGAGTGACGACGAGGCGTTCCTGCGCGCGATCGGCGTGCCACGTCGCGGCATCGGTGACAGTTCGCTGGCACTGCTGGTGGATCAGGCGCGTCAGTGGAACCTGCCGCTGCTCGCGACGGCGGCACGGGCCGGGTCGATCCAGGGCCTGCGTCCCAACGTGCGCACCGCACTGATGACCTTCTCCGAATTGATCGAACGGGTGACCGGGCGCAGCGGAAGTTCGTCGCCCGCGACGATCATGGAAGACCTGATCGGCGCGATCGACTACGAGGCAGTTCTTGCTGCCGAGGGTCCGGAGGGCGTGGAGCGCTGGGACAACGTCCGTGAACTGGTCGCAAGTGCTGCGGATTGGTCGGAGGTTGTGGTCGCCGAGGAGGACGAACCCGGCACCCCGCTGCAGCGATTCCTCGCCGAGGCGGCCCTGCTTTCGGCAGTCGACAACAGCCAGGGCAGCAACGAAGGTGTCACCCTGATGACCGTGCACACCGCCAAGGGACTGGAATGGCCGGTGGTCGCGCTGACCGGGATGGAGGATGGCCTCTTCCCGCTGGCGCGGGCACTGGAAACCCCTGACGGACTGGAGGAGGAACGTCGGCTCAGCTATGTGGCGATCACCCGGGCCCGCGACGCCCTGATAGTCACCTGGGCTCGTGCCCGCCGTCGCGGTGGCGAGCTCCGACCCGGTGCGCCGTCACGCTTCCTGCGCGAAATTCCCGTCGAGTTGATTGACGAACGTCGCACCTCCTTCTCAGCCGGCTCGCTCGCGAGCTTCAGTGGGACAGGGAGCAGCTGGGGGCGCAGCACTCCTGCGAGGCGCGGCGGCTCGGGCCGGAGCTGGGGCACCTCGACGAGTTCGATCCCTTCACCTCGATCCGCTCCGGTTGAGCCGCGTGTGCCGGTCGATTCGGACAACCAGGATGCACCGCGCTACGTGAAGGGCGAGCGGGTCGTGCACCGTCGGTTCGGATCGGGTTCGATCCTCGGACTCAGCGGTGCTGGCAAGGATCTCAAGGTGTCAGTGGCATTCGATGACCCGGAAGTGGGCACCAAGCACCTGCTGGTGGCATTCGCCGGGCTTGAACGTGATTGGGAGAGCGCGTGAAGATCACCGAGAAGGAAGTCCGGCACGTCGCCCGCCTCGCCGAGCTGGAGGTGGATGACTCGCAGGTGGGCAAGCTTGCAGGGAAGCTCGAATCCATCGTCACGTTCGTCGAGCAGCTCGCCGAGCTGGGCGAGGAGGGCTCGATCAGCGACACGGTCACCATCGGACCCTCCGAGATGCGGCTCCGTCCCGACGTCGAGGCACCCGTCCCGATGTCGCATCCGCTGTCGGTGTTCGCGCCCCTGATGCAGCAGGGCTTCTTCGTGGTGCCGCGGCTCGAGGGGCTGGCCGAAGAATGAACGCAACCAACTTGTTGGATGATGTCGCCGGGCGCCTCGAGCGGGCGCGTGACCTCAACGCGGTGCTTGCCTGGTCGCGCGAGGCGCTCGAGGCCGAGTCAAACCGTTCGAGTGGCAGCGGTGTTCTCGCGGGCAAGGCGCTCGGCATCAAGGACAACATCGTCACCACCACGTTGCCGACCACCT
>Ga0079224_100008370_pt1 | contig 14007 bp, 7 predicted proteins | sample Stecom2015_FD_80414 | JGI IMG/M metagenome (GOLD analysis project Ga0079224, IMG submission 80414) | Agricultural soil microbial communities from Utah to study Nitrogen management - Steer compost 2015 | ecosystem: Environmental > Terrestrial > Soil > Agricultural land | place: USA: Utah... | reverse complement strand
TTTTAGCTCTATTTGGAAAGGAAATTCTTATCAAAATTTCAGAAATGCAATCCTTCAATCTCGTTCAAAGATTGATATTTGTAAGAATTGCACAGAAGGTACCAAGGTTTGGGTCCAACCGGGTGAAGAGTAAATTATTTAAATCCTATTTCGTCTATAAACTGAATACTTTTGTGTCCTGCACCAGGATGTGGGGCTGGAATGGTGCCAGGATAGCGTAAGATTACTTTAAAAGAATCAAATTTCTTTTTGCATTGTGCTTGCACTTCAACCACTATAGCTTCGACCTTTAAACGTTCTAAAGGAATAACTTTAGACTCTACTTTTTTATCTTTCAGATAAAACTCAAATTCCACAGCTTTAGGTAAGAAAATCCAAGACCTTTCTTCTTGTAAAACCCTTGCAAAGCAAGTAGCATTTTTACGCTCATTTCCTTTCACTAAGATGTACACATCTTCCCCTTGAAAGCCGAACCAATTACCTTTTTTCCAATCTGCATCACCCAATAAACCATCTATCAATTCATCTGGATTATTGTTTGGAAAATAAGATGAAACTGGCTTCGTCTCCAAAATTACTTGCAAGTCTTTATTCTTATATTCTTGAAGTTTTTTCGATACAATTTCACTTTTGGTATATTCATAATACATTGCATAAGCATATATTATTGCATCGGTTTTAATAGTGAAAGGTTTTGTGTAAGGTTTAAAATCTTTCAGATTATTACTATTAATGGAATAGTATATTTTACACTCTGGAAATGATTTAATAGAGACTATTGTACTGTCTTTAAATGTTTGCGAAGGACTTTCAATAGAAGGGACAGGAAGCCAATTAATGGCAGAAATTTGATCTTGAACTCCTCCTGTAAAAATGTGCTTTTCATTATATATTAAACTTGGTTTATTATCACTTCCAAAGAACACTATTGAGTCTGTATTTCTGAAGAGATCATGGTAAAACCCCTTGTTATTATTGTATGCGAAATTCGTGTTTATTTTCTCGATGTATGGCTTATCAGGATTAATGAATTTAAGCGTTGTTGAAATGCCATTGTTTTGATGAATAGTAGCTTTTCTAAAGAAAGGTTTTCCGTAGATATAGTAGTTTTCACCAGGAATAACTGGATAAAATCCAAGTGCTGTAAACACATACCAAGCGCTCATTTGACCGCAATCTTCATTACCGGGTAGTCCGTCTGGTTTAGTAGAAAACATAGTTTCCATTATCTCAGTTAGGTAATTTTGGGTTTTGTATGGAGATAGTGTGTACATGTATAAATACGCGATATGGTGGCTTGGTTCATTTCCTTGAACATATTGACCAATAAAGCCTGTCATATCTGCTTGTTGTCGCCCTTTAATTTGCGTTTCTGCATTGAAAATTTTATCGAGTTGTTTTTCTAATGGATCTATGTTTAAAGACTTAAATAACTCTAATTGATGGGCAAATGAGTAACTATACTGCCACGCATTGGCTTCTGTATAGTTATTATCTACGCGGTATGGATCGAAATTATAAATAAACCCACCATTAGAACGTGGGCGTATTAAACCAGTTTCAGGGTCCATAAGATTGAAGAAATTCCTTGATCTATTATAGTAATATTCTGCTTTTTCCTTATCTCCTTTTGCTTCGAATAATTTAGCGATACAATAATCGTCGTAGCTATATTCAACGGTTTTACTTACACTTTCATGTTCATCTTCGACCTGTAAATAACCTTGAGTAGCATAGGTTTTAACCCCAAATTCAATTTGGTTTGCGGAGCTTTCAACTGCTTCGCAGGCAAGTTCGAGGGGAACAGGAATATTTTTTGCCACTGCATCAGCTAAAAGTGAGGCAGAGTGGTAGCCAATCATACAGTTTGTTTCATTTCCGGCCAGTTCCCACACGGGCAATTTTCCTCCTTCTTTATACATATTGAGGATGGTTAATATAAAGTCGGCACTTCTTTCCCTTTCAATTATATTGAAAAGTGGGTGTAAAGCTCTATATGTGTCCCAAAGTGAGAATACGGAATAGTGTGTATAAAATTTTGCACTATGTATTTTTCTGTCCATACCACGGTATCTTCCATCCACATCGGAAGCGGTATTGGGGGCAATCATACAATGGTAAAGTGCGGTGTAAAATATGGTATCTTTGGTAGGATTGGGACCTTCAAATTCAATTTTAGAAAGTTGTTTATTCCAAACATCTTCATTTTTCTGAAGGTAAAGGTCGAAATTATTGTGTTTAGCTTCCGTATTTAGGTTTAGTAGGGCTCCATTTTTATCAACCTGACTAATTCCTACCCGTAAAATGATGTTTTTAGGAGTATTGGGACCAAATTCAAGAACAATAACGGGATGATTTATTTGGTCGAAGTATGGAAATTGGCTTGTAATTATTTCTCCAGAATTAGAGCGGATTTTAGAGATAGGGGTTGAGAGACGAATGGCGAAGAAGAAGTCTTGGTCTTGAGCCCAAGCTTTGCTTTTACGGTGACCGAGTATAGTTGAATCGTTTGGGATTTCTATATTAAAATCTAGTAATTCATCGCGATGTTTTAGGTCAAGTAGAATTAGTTTTTCATTAGAAGGATAGGTATAGGAATGAATTCCAGTGCGGGTGGTAGTAGTAAGTTTTACCTGAACATTATTCGAGAGAGTATTTTCATAAAATCCTGCGTAGGCTTTTTCTTTATGGTGATTGATATCGCTAATTGCAACTCTTTGAGCATCATAAAAATCAGAAAAAGTAAAAGGCATAATGAGCAGGTCGCCATAATCGCTGCATCCAGTTCCGCTGAGGTGGGTGTGAGAGAATCCAAGGATTTTAGAGTCGGCGTAATAATATCCAGAGCAGCCTTCCCAAGAATCATCGTTTCGGGTATCAGGACTTAATTGTACCATACCGAAAGGGCTAGTAGCGCCGGGGAAAGTGTGCCCCGTACCACCTGTTCCAATAAAAGGATTTACCAATCTTGCATAATTATTTTGAGAAGTGGCAAGGTAATTGAGAGATAAAAAAAGAAGAGCGGATATAAGGTATTTCATAGGAAGCAATTAAGACTTCTAAGATAAAAAATGTATGGTAAAAAGGATTGAAAATTAACTGGATAAGGAGTCGAAATCTATACTTAAGAGATAGACTAATGAAAGATGGATATGGTTAAATAAGTTGTGAATTGAGGGGAGAATAGAGGGATAAAAAGTTGGATTGATAAAGAAAAAGTAAAAGAAGGATAAAAAATTAACAACAAAGTAGTGAGAGAATAAGGGCTAAACTTTATCAAAACTTTGTTAATAATATTTTTGATACATGATTAATATTTTACATTTGAGAAACTATAAAAGTCGGCTAAAAATGAAAAGAGTACTAAGTATAATGTTGTTTAGTGTTTTGGGAGTAGCAACATATGCCCAATTACCAGATATTGCATTAAAAGATTTAGATGGAAATAGTGTTAGAATTTCAGAGTTAAAAAACGATGGAAAACCGATTGTAATAAATTTCTGGGCTACTTGGTGTAAGCCATGTGTTTTAGAGTTGAATACGATTCAAGACGATTTTGAAGAGATTCAAAAAGAGACGGGAGTTCGTTTTATAGCTGTATCGATAGACGATTCCAGAAATGAGCCCAAAATTGCTCCATTTGTAAAGAGTAAAGCATGGCCATATGAGATATTATTAGATCCGAATGAGGAATTAAAGAGAAGCCTAAGTGTTCAGAATCCGCCACATACCTTTGTAATAGATGGTAATGGAAAAGTTGTATGGCAACATATGGGTTATACCCTAGGCGACGAGAGTGTGTTATTTGAAGTATTACGTAAAGTAGCAAGAGGCGAGTCGGTAGAGAAGTAAAAACCTATCTAGAAACCTAAACATAATCTATGAAAAAACATTTACTTCTATTAGGAGCCTCTCTAGTAGGATTTATCACTCATAATATTGCCCAGGTTGCTCCCAAAGAAAATAATTGGGGGACATTAACAGGATTAGCAGGTGTTGACATGCAATATTATACTCGTGATAATATAATTGCAGCTCCAATTGTACCAGAGAAAATTCGTATGAACTCTTTCTTGTTTCTGAATTATAGAAAGGGAGGTTTTTATGCTGGTGCGAGGTTTGAGTTTTATCAGCCTAAACCTTTATTGGGTATAGATGAACGTTTCCAAGGACAAGGAGTGCCCTATTATTTTGCGGGATACCAATACAAAGGCTTAGACATTACGGCCGGAGGGTTTTACGAACAATTTGGTAATGGTTTAACCTTACGTTCATACGAAGCTCGACAGTTAGGTTTCGATAACTTTATTCAAGGTTTTAGAATTAAATACAATTATAAAGGGATTACAGTAAAGGGTGTATTTGGTCGTCAGCGTGACTTTTGGTCTTGGTCTGAAGGAACCATACGTGGATTTGATGGTGAAGTGAATTTCTCAGAATTAATCCCGAAAATTAATAAATCTATATTTCGTTTAACAGTTGGAGGAAGCATTGTTTCTACATTCAGACCGGGTGAAGAAAAAGTTATAGGAATAGAGACCTTAAAGCTGCCACAAAATGTAACTACAGCTTCGGGTAGATTGAATTTTGGGGTTGAAAACTTTACATTAAGCGGAGAGTTTGCCTATAAATTCAACGATCCATCTGCTGCCAACAATTACATTTATAAACCAGGAACAGCGGCATTAGTAACGGCTTCATATTCAGGCAATAATTGGGGGATGGCGATTGGTGCGAAGCGAATCGACAATTTTGATTCGAGGATGGACCGCGAAGCAGTGGGTAACCGATTAATGGTGAACTGGGTGCCTATGTTAAATAAGCAACATACCTATAACTTGGCAGCATCTATTTATCCGTATGCTGTGCAGTATGTAGGGGAGCAAGGACTTCAAGCAGATTTGAACTTTACTATTCCTCGCGGATCAAAATTAGGTGGTAAATATGGTCTAGATATAGCCATTAATGCATCTATTGTGTATGGGTTAGATACTACGAATTTACCTGCACGTCAAACTGTATTTGAGGGAGATACCGTATTAACTCCAGATAGATATGGGTACACAACATCAGGAAGATTAGGACAGCAATATTTTCAAGACTTCAATATAGAAATCACGAAGAAATTCAATAAAAAGCTGAAATTAACGGTAATGTATATGCAGCTTTGGGCGAATTTAAAAACACTTACGGTTAGTCAGCTTGGAAAAGATCCCTTTGTGCATGCACATATTGGAGTTGCTGATTTTACATGGCGAGTAAACAATAATCATTCGTTACGTTTTGAGGTTGAAGGTTTGTATACCAAGCAAGATCAAGGAAGTTGGTTAATGGGCTTAGTAGAGTGGACTTTTGCGCCACATTGGTCGGTTTCGTTAATGAATCAGTATAATGTTGGACATCCACAAGTTGAAAAGAGAGTGAATTATCCCTTGGGGTCTGTGGTTTATAATATGGGAAGTCATAGATTCCAGTTAAGTTATGGTCGTCAGCGTGCCGGAGTACTTTGTATAGGAGGAGTATGTAGAGCAGTTCCAGCGGCTAATGGTTTAACATTTGGATACATTGGTTCATTCTAAAAAAGTCGTAACTTTCTGATATAAAATTATGAAGAAGATATTTCATATAAGCGCATTACTTTCTGCATGTTTGGTGCTAGGAATTAGTTCATGCGACAAAGTGGAATCACCCTATAGTACTGTTAGTTCAAGTATAGATACGGTTGCATATCCACCACCTAGTTATACCATTAATTCTTCAGCTCCTAGAAAGGTATTAGTAGAAGACTATACTGGCCATACTTGTGGTAACTGTCCGAATGGGGCTTTGATTCTACATAATTTAGTGAATTCAAATCCTAATATATTAGGTTTATCAGTGCATTGTGGGGTAACATTTGCTTCGCCAGCTCCTCCTAAATATCCTAAAGATTGGAGAACAGAAGTGGGAACAGCATTTGATAACGAATTTGGGGTTTCTTCAGCCGGACAGCCAAATGGTATGATTAATCGTAAAGAAATAAGTGGCTCAAAAATTCATTTTTATAATGTTTGGGCTAACGAAGCGAATAATATACTTAATGCCGATCCCATAGCTGATATAGAATTGAAAATTACAGCTTATTACGTTGAAAGTAGTAGAAAATTAATTAGTTATGTGCATGCTGGTTTTATTGAAAATATAAGTCCAGAAGTTAAACTAGGTTTGTATATAGTTGAAGATTCTATCGTAGCACCACAAAAATGGTACGGACAATCTTTACCTCAAGATTATGTTGAAGCTTATGTACACGATCATATGCTACGTAAACATGTGAGTCCAATTTGGGGTGTGAGTTTAGGGTCTGATAATTCAGCAGGGACTATCAAACGTAATCAGTGGAGCATAACCTTACCTTCAGACTATAACGATAATCATGTCAAATTACTAGCTATTGCATTCAATTCAAATACTAAAGAGATTATACAAGTAGAAGAAGTGCATATCAAATAGTTTGGTAATGAGTGATATAATCTAAAATTTGGGCTATTTCAAAAAATCTAAATTTATAATACTTTTGTCCATTGGCTCCGTAGTTCAATGGATAGAATAGGTGTTTCCTAAACATCTGATCCAAGTTCGATTCTTGGCGGAGCTATTTTTTAATTAACCACTTAATGAAGAAATTTAAAGCTCCGTTGTATTACATCGCAATAGCTGGAATATGTTTTTTAGCAATGCGGTTGCTCATAATTTTAGCTGGTAACAAAGGGAGCGAAGTTGTAGAGCGAACAGATAGCGCTTGGAATCAGTTTAGCGATTCATTTTTTCATGCTTTATACCATCCATTAGCTACTTTATTATTACAAATAATAACAATATTATTTGCGGCTAGATTATTAGGTTTTTTATTCAATAAAATTCGTCAGCCTGCGGTAATTGGTGAAATAGTTGCAGGTATATTATTGGGACCTACGCTTTTAGGACAATATTTTCCTGAAATTAGTCAGTTTTTATTCCCCGAAAATTCCATTTCTAATTTACAGTTTATCAGCCAGATAGGCTTGATATTGTTTATGTTTACCATAGGCATGGAATTAGATTTTGGAATGTTAAAAGGCAAGGCTAAAAGTGCGTTATTGATTAGTCATACAGGCATTTGGCTTTCGTTTACTTTGGGAATATTGCTGGCTTATTTTATGTATGATATATACGCACCTGCAAATGCGCCATTCTTGTCGTTTGCGTTATTTATTGGGATTTCGATGAGTATAACCGCATTCCCAGTATTAGCGAGAGTGGTGAAAGAAAGAGGTCTTATGCGAACACATTTGGGAGGTTTAGCAATGACATCTGCCGCAATAGACGACATAAGTGCTTGGTGTTTACTAGCCATTGTAGTTGCTATAGTAAAGGCGGGTACAGCTGCTGGGGCTATGTATAATATACTCTTCACGCTTACTTATGTGCTAATTATGTTGGTATTAGTAAGGCCTTTTATGAAGCGTGTTGGGGAAATATACAATCGTAAAAAACTTATGAGTAGATGGATTATTGCCATTTCTTTCTTAGTTCTACTCATATCATCATATATTGCCGATTTGTTGGGAATACACGCTTTATTTGGAGCATTTATGGCTGGTATAGTAATGCCTCCTAGCTTGAATTTTCGAAGAATACTTAGCGATAAAACCGAAGATGTAGCATTAATTATTTTTCTTCCATTATTCTTTGTGTATTCTGGTTTACGAACCAAATTAGGTTTGTTAGATACGAAAGAAATGTGGTTTCATGCCTTAATAGTGGTAGCTTTTGCGGTCTCGGGTAAGTTTTTTGGAGCCTTTATAGGAAGTAGGTTTACCCGTCAAAGTTTTAAAGACTCGCTTCAAATGAGCGCTTTAATGAATACCAGGGGGTTAATGGAGTTAGTGGTTCTGAATATAGGTTTAGATTTGGGAGTTTTATCACCAGAAATATTCAGCATGTTGGTTGTAATGGCATTGCTTACTACATTTATGACTGGACCATTAATGGAATTAATTCTCTTTATATATCGTAAAGATGAGGTCGAAAAAGTAGTTTCTACGACCAAGAAAAAGTATAAAGTATTGGTTTCTTTTGCAAATCCGCAGAAAGCCCCAAAATTATTGCGCATTTCGCAAATGTTTGCTGGAAATTCAGATAAAGGTTTAGTGACTGTTTTGCACCTAAGTAATGCTGATGAGGTAAATACATTTGAAGCAAGTCAGTTGGAAAACGAAGTTTTTGCACCTATACATAAAGCGGCTAAAGAGCAAAAAATGAAGGTACAAACGGTGCACAGATTTACGCATGAGTTTTCTAGAGATGTATTAGGATTTGCGAAGAGAGGTAAGTACGATATATTGTTAATGGGCGCCGGTAAATCTATATTCCAAGGATCTATATTAGGGAATATCATGGGCTTAACAGTGAATGCGTTAAATCCAGAAAAAGTAATTGGAACTATAATAGGAAAAGATTCTATTTTGCCTGAAACCAAGATTTTAGATGATAAAACTCGCTATTTTTTAGAAACAAGTAAATGTAGTGTAGGAATATTTGTTGATAGAGGATTTGAAACTCCACGTCAATTAATGGTCTATATTTCATCTACAGCAGATTTATTTTTAATGAAATATGCGCGTTTATTTCAGCAAAACACGCAAGCTAAGATAATAGTTTGCGACCCATATCAATTATGCGATAGAGACATCTTTATTAATCAAAATACAGACGAAGTACGATTGATTTTTAGTGACTTGAATATTGAGTTTAAAGAAGAATTCTTTAAGGGCTTCGATTTATTGATTTCGAGTCATAATGGATGGAAAGAAAAAACAGATGGCAAGAAGACTACCTCTCTATATATCCCATCTGCAATAATAATTAAACCGTAATAAACTTTCCATTTTGGGTTAGTTAAGTTTAGTTTTAGGTTACAGGTTAAAAGCTGGAAAGTTTATTATTCAGTTTAATTTTAAAGTTAGTGTCAAAATGCATTTCTGAATTTTGACACTATGCACTTTTCAATACTTTGTGATTAGAGGTGCTAACTTTAAAATTAGTTTTTGGGGGGAGTTGCAAATGTAAAGGTGAAGATAAATAAGATGAAATTTTAGGGGTGGACAAATGGGTGGACAATGGTGTAACTGTTTCTTTGTTATAAGTGTAGGAGGCGGCTGAAATTAATTAAATTGCGCTATATTTGGTCTCTATTAGGGGTAAATGAAAAGAATTGGGTTTGTATTTTTACTAGCAATAAGTACTATTTTTTTAGGATTCGGCCAGAAATCAGATTTAGCTTTTTGGAGAAAATCCATTCCAATTTATCTATCAGATACCAATTTTATTTCCTTAAAATCTAAGTTAGAGAAAGACACAAAGCAAAACTTTCGTTTAAATCAGCAGGACTATTATTTAGTTAGTGCTACAATATTACTTATACATCCTCAAGCTTCGAAATATCTAAATGAAAAACAGATTGATGCGCTTAGGAATTATTTAGGAGCGACAAATAAATTTGCCACATCAGCATCATTACGAGCCTGGTTATATGCTGAGTTAGGGTTTAGTTATTATTCTGATAATCAGTATATTAATGCGTTGAGTCCATTTCTTTTAGCGCAAAGAGATTTAGATAATTTGAAAGATAAAGACCTGATATTGGGAGATGAGTCGCTAAAGAAAATGGGTTATTATTATTTGACAATGAGGATGTTGCCTAAAAGTATGGCATTTTTAGAGCGAGTAGTGAAGATAAGTGATTCTAATTCTGAAAACCATAGAGCTGCACTATTTAATATTGGAGTTAATCATTATAATGCGGAGAAGTATAGTGATGCGAAAATTTATTTAGATAAATGTTTGGAATTGAGTGAGAAAAATGGAGATTGGAGTAGATATGCAAAGGCTTTAGGAGAATTAGGACGGGTAAAATGGGTATGGAATCAAAAAGAGGAGGCCTTACAACTTTTAAAAGAGGATATAAAAATATCGAAGGAGCTTGGTTTAGAGCGAAATATGATGTATGCTCGCATTCAATTGGGCAAAATGTTTTTAGAAAATGAGGATTTAGATTCAGCTCAAGCTACATTTGAAAAGGCATATGAATATGCTAAGAATCTAGAAAATTGTGCAAGTTTTCAGGAAGAAATAGCTCATTTGTTGATGGAGCTAAGCATTAAAAAGGGAGATGTAACGAATGAATTATATTACCGACGACTTGCAGATGAACTTAATAAAATGAATTCTTTTACCATAGGTAAAGATGCGGTACATTTAATAAGTTCAACTATTCAAAGCATTGTAAATGAATGGGAAATAGAAGAGAGGAATAGAGAAATTGCTGCTCAACAGAAAATGCTATTACGTTTTTCGTTTATAGGGGGTGTAGTTATACTATCGTTGAGTGTTAGTTTTTTGATTTATAGAGATAAAGCTAATAGAATTCAACGTTTACGTCAGTTAGAGATAGAAGAATTTAAACAAGCAAAACAGAGTTCGGAGCGTAAATTGAAAGAAGCGCATTCGTCATTAGAGTCGTACAAAGTGTATTTACAAGAAAAGAATGCACAAATAGAACGATTAACAAGGGAATTAACTGAAATAAATAGCACATTACTTCCACCTCAGGCGTTGAAAGAGAAGAAAACAAGTATAAAAGAGCTATTGAATTCACACCTTATGACGGATGAAAATTGGGAGTTGTTCAAGGCAGCATTCATTTCGGAGAGGCGCGAATATTATCATTCAATTAAGCAGAATTTCCAAGATTTAACTGAGTCGAATTTGAGGATAATATTGCTTCAGAAGTTGAATTTAACGAACCAGGGAACAGCACATTTGCTTGGCGTTACAATAGATGCGGTAAAGAAAGCCAAGCAGCGTATGCGCAAGAAGTATGGCGATGATTATGCCAAATTTGAGATTGGTGTAGATTAATGAGCATCTAACCAATTATCGCCCACACCAGTTTCTACAATTAGTGGCACTTCTAATTTCCAAGCATTTTGCATTTTATCAACTACAAGAGCTTTAATTTCTTCAAGTTCTGGTTTATAAACATCGAAAACCAACTCGTCGTGTACTTGAAGCACCATTCTACTTTTGTAATTTTTCGCTTCCATTTCATTTTGGATTGCAATCATAGCTAATTTAATTATATCAGCTGCAGATCCTTGGATGGGGGCATTAATGGCATTTCGTTCTGCGAAACCTCTTACAGTCATATTTGCGCTATTGATATCTTTCAGATATCGTCTTCTACCACTAATTGTACTTACATAACCTTCTTGGCGTGCAAATTGAATTTGTTCGTCCATGAATTCTTTAATTCTCGGATAACTCACCCAATAATTTTGGATAATCTCAGCAGCTTCTGTGCGTGAAATATTTACACGTTGAGCTAATCCAAAAGCTGAAATTCCATATATTATTCCGAAGTTAACAGTTTTAGCATTGCTACGCATTTCGCGGGTTACTTCTTCAGGGCTAATATGGTATAAACGAGCTGCAGTAGCGGTATGAATATCTAATCCATTTTTAAAGTCGGATATCATATTTTGTTCGCCACTTAAAGCAGCGATAATACGTAATTCGACCTGACTATAATCGGCAGAAAGTATGATATATTCATTGTTTCTTGGGATAAAGGCTTTCCTAATTTCTCGACCTTTTGCGGTACGGATAGGAATATTCTGAAGGTTTGGATTTTGAGAACTGAGTCGGCCAGTACTTGCCACGGCTTGCATAAAGCTGGTATGAATACGTCCAGTTTTAGGGTGAATAAGGGCAGGAAGAGCATCTACATAGGTGCTTTTAAGTTTTTGAGCTTCACGGAAGGCCAAAATTTTGTCGATAATTGGATGTTTCCCAGCAAGTTTAGCTAAGACTTCTTCGTTTGTAGAGTATTGACCTGTTTTGGTTTTTTTAGCTTTAGGATCTAGGTTAAGAACCCCGAAAAGAATGTCACCTAATTGTTTAGGAGAAGCAATATTGAAAGGAGTTCCGGCGAGTTCAATAATTTCTTTTTCAAGAGTTGCAATTTCTTCTGCAAGTTGAGAAGAAAAATCGGCTAAATTTTTCTGATCTATTTTTACACCTTCTAATTCCATTTTTGCCAAAACAGGCATTAATGGCATTTCAATAGACTGAAAAGGAGTCATTAAGGGTGTATTTTTTAGTTGAGCCTCAAAATATTGCTTCAATTGTAGAGTGACATCGGAATCTTCGACTGCATAAAATGTAATTTTTTCTAAATCTACATCTCTCATAGAAAGTTGGTTTTTGCCTTTTTTCCCAATTAAAGTTTCAATACTAATTGGAGAATAACCTAAATAGGTTTCAGACAAAAAGTCCATATTATGTCGTAGATCTGGTTCTAAGATATAGTGAGCCAGCATAGTATCGAACATAGGGCCTGCCATTTCAACGCCATATTTTAAGAATATAGCGTAATCGTATTTAATATTTTGGCCAATTTTGGTGTATTCGTTTCCAGTTAGATAAGGTTTTAATCTATTTACAATAGCACTTGTTTCATCTTTATTTTCTGGGCAAGGAATATAATAACCCGTATTTTTGTACACGCTGATAGAAATACCAACTAATTCGGCAGTTAAAGCATCGAGGCCAGTAGTTTCAGTATCGATACTGAATTCTTTTTCCTTTTCAATTTCTGCGATAAGTTTAGACCACTCATCTTCGGATTTTACGCATGTATATTTTTGTATTTCAGGGTCATAGGTTTTGAATGCAGAAATAGATACGGCATTTTCGGCAGGGTTATTATCCATATCGAAAAGTGAGCCTTGATCAGGGTTTTTAGGAGCTTTAGGTGTAGGAGATGCTGGAGTTGCACCGGCCTGAATTGAATCGCCAAAAACTCGTTTATTTAGGTTTCTAAATTCTAATTCGGCAAATATTTCTCTTAATTCTGTTTCGTTAGGAGGGTCGAGGCGAAGGCTTTCTTCGTGGAATTCAATAGGAACAGTAGTGATAACGGTAGCTAATTGTTTCGAGATAATAGCTAATTCGGCACCTGCTTCTACTTTTTCTTTCATTTTGCCCTTAAGTTTGTCGGTATTAGCAAGTAGTCCTTCAACGCTACCGAATTCGGCAATAAATTTTTGAGCAGTTTTTTCGCCTACACCTGGGATTCCTGGGATATTATCAACGGCATCTCCCATAAGACCGAGAAGGTCAATAACTTGTTTAGGGTGTTTAACTTGGAATTTTTCGCAAACTTTTTGTTCATCGAAGATTTCGTCAGGATTACCCATACGTCCGGGTCTATACCAATAAATTCCTGGGGCAACCATTTGAGAGAGGTCTTTATCAGGACTCATGATATAGACGTCGAATTGGTCTTTAGGGGCGTTAACGGCAAGGGTACCAATTACGTCGTCGGCTTCAAAGCCTTCAACGACAAGTAGAGGGATATTAAAAGCTTTAATGATTCTTTCAACGTTAGGAATAGCCAATCTGATATCTTCGGGCATTTCTTGTCTATTGGCTTTGTAATCGGTGAAAACCGTTGCACGTTCGGTGCTTTCTTCGCGTGGATCGAAGACCACAGCTAGGTGAGAAGGTTTTTGTTTTTGAATGAGATCGAGCAAGGTATTGGTGAATCCGAATTCGGTACTGGTATTACGACCAGAGGAATGGATACGAGGGTTATTGATAAATGCGAAATAGGATCTATAAATGAGGGCAAAGCCGTCGATAAGAAAAAGGCGATTTTTGTTCATATTTTGAAATTGGCTTTAAAGGTACGAAATTTTTGGAGTGGCTAGGGTAAGCTTAGCGCAGCTGAAATAATCATTTCTGTTGGTCCATTACTGATGTATTGTTTTTTTATTTCACCGCAGAGGCGCAAAAGACGCAGAGGTTACGCGGAGTTTTTTGCTGGCTCAGTACTGATGTATTGTTTTTTATTTCACCGCAGAGACGCAAAGAACGCAAAGGTTACGCAGAGTTTTTTGCTGCGCAGTATTGACTGGGGTTGGT
>Ga0079224_100008369_pt1 | contig 14007 bp, 13 predicted proteins | sample Stecom2015_FD_80414 | JGI IMG/M metagenome (GOLD analysis project Ga0079224, IMG submission 80414) | Agricultural soil microbial communities from Utah to study Nitrogen management - Steer compost 2015 | ecosystem: Environmental > Terrestrial > Soil > Agricultural land | place: USA: Utah... | reverse complement strand
TCCATCCGGCCGTAGCTCACCCGACGGAAGCGCTCGGTGATCCTCGCCGCGTCGGTCAGCGGCGAGCCGAAGATGTCGAGCCAGCCGTCGTCGCGCAGGCCCGTCGTTTCCACCACCAGCTCGTCACCCTCCCAGCGTCCGACCGAGTAACCGTACCACCACGGATGCGCCTCCTCGCCGGGCAGCTCGCGCCCGTCCAGAAAGATCTGCCGCACGCCCATGCTCGCCTCGTACAGGATCACGACTACGTTCGGCGTCTGAATGAACTTGCGCGGTGCGCCTTGCGTATGAAACTGCATGATGCCCATCGGCAGACAGTGCGCTTCCGGGTTGTCGGCGCCGTCCCTCGCGCGGCGCTCCTCGAGGACCGCCGCGCCCTCGGGCCGCAGCGGGAGTCCGCCTTCCATGTTCTGCCCGACGTCCCCGAAGCCGGCGACCGGCGGGCCGTCCGAATCCTCCGGCGTCCGGCCGCGCGCGCCCTGCCAGACGCCGGTCAGATCGGGCTTACCGTCTGCGGTTCGCGGCGGCGGCGCATCGAGGTCGGGCTCGCCGTTCTCGGTGAGCGGCACGCCGGGCGGAAGGTGAGGCGCCCACTGCGCCGAGGCCGGCGCGGCTGCGGCGCACAAGGCGAGCACGGTCGCGATGCGAAGACGTCTCTTCATGGTCCAACGCTCTTGCTCTGGGAAGTGCCTGGTAGATTATCATTCCCGGAGCGTCGGCCGGCTCCCTCGAGCCGGCCCCGGAGACAGGACCGATGAGCCTCAGACTACTCGCGGTGTGCGTCGCATCGTTCTGGATCGCGTTCGGCGCGCACGCTCACCATTCGTTCTCCGCCGAGTTCGATCGCGAGAAGCCGATCACGTTGACCGGCGCCGTCTCGAAGCTCGAGTGGACGAACCCGCACGCGCGCATCTACATCGACGTCGAGGACGAAGACGGCAAGCTCGTGACCTGGGACTTCGAGCTCGGGCCGCCGAACGGGCTGATGCGCCTGGGCTGGAATTCGCGATCGCTGCAGGCGGGGCAAATCGTCACGATCGAGGGCTTCCTGTCGAAGACGGAGCCGCACGTCGCCAATGCGCGCACGGTCAGGCTGCCCGACGGACGGCAGGTCTTCGCGGGCTCGTCGTTCGATACCACGGAGCCTGCCGGGGGCGAGTGACGGGACACGCGCGTTCGTACGCTCTCGCGAGCTCGTCCCGCCGCAGTTGAGCCTCGCCACTTAAAGGACGAGGGCTTCGGCGAGCGAAGCGCCAACGCGCTCGCACGCTCGAAGCCCTCGAGCTTCGTCGGCGCGGATCAGGCCGCCTTGACCTCGATGCGCTTCGCCTGTTCCTGCGCCTGCTTGGTCTTCGGCAAGTCGATCGTCAGCACGCCTTTACGGTACGTCGCAGAGATCTTGTCGGCGTCCACGTCGGCCGGCAGATCAATGCTGCGCCGAAAGTACCCGTATGCGCGCTCGCGCCGATGGACGTCCTTGTCCTTGGTTTCCTTCTCCTCCTTCTTCTCGCCCTTGATCGTCAGCGTGTGATTCCGAAGCGTGACCTCGACGTCCTTCTCGTCCATGCCGGGCAGCTCGACGCTGAGGTGGAAAGCCTCGTCGTCCTCGGTCATGTCGAGCTGCGGCATGATCTCGCCCCGGCTCATCGGCTCGAATGCCATCGACGGCCATCGGCCGCTCCACAGCTCCTCGAACACGCGATCGATATCTCGGTGCAACATATCGATCTCGCGACGCAGGTTACCCAAGAGCCCCTCTTCGCGCCTCCACGGGATGAGGCCGCCGCTCCGACGCCAGGGGATGATCTCTCCTCTTGCCATGGCTACCTCCTTTGGTCGTGTGTTCGCTGATCAAGAATCCTGCGGAAACACAGACTCGAAATCATGTTCCGTGTTAGCCAGCAAGCTAGCGCGGCGCTTCAAGGGGTTCGATACGAACTTTCACCTATGCGACGATGGCACGCTCGCGCGGATAGGTATGCGCCCCCTGATATCGCGCACGGCGCTCAAGGCACTTCTGATACGAGGTGAGACCGATGCGAGTCGCGTGATCCAGGTCGATGGCTGAAACCGAGACAATGGGCCATCTCGTGACCGAGCGTCATCGTTGCGCGATCGCCCAACCTCGTCGGCGGTGTCGTCAGGTACAGCTCGCATACCAGCTCGCCGGCGGCGGGATTCCATTTCAGGACGGCGAAGCCCGTGGGCTTGCTCTTCGGCTGCCTGCCGTAACGATGCGCCGCACCCCGAAGCTCCGCGGTCGATACCCAGTGAACGTACACGGTGACCTTGGGGACAGCCGTCAGCGAGTGCCAGCGCTCGGGCCCGGCCGCCGCGTTGTGCGCGAGCAGCAGAAGCGTGACCGCCGCGGCTCGCCGGACGGCGTCGCGGCAGAGCAACTTCTTGAGCGGCGGCGCATGCATGGCAGCAACGCGGCAAGCCTACCGTTTCCGTCCGACCCTGGGCGGCGGGACGCGTCGAATCGGACGCCGCGGCCGGCGCGCCCCCGACGATCCGATCCATGCGGCGGCCGTCGAGACGTGGGTGACGCCCCGCCATTGCGGCGACCTGGTGTCCATAAGATGATTCCCTGCTCGCGCAGCGCAACGTCATCGCAACGCTTCACGCAGCGTAGTCGTGCACAGAGGCGCGCTCCATGGAGAGGGTGTGAAGCGAATCTGAAGTTTTTCTGAAGCGACCGTTATGGTGAGCGCCGGCACGCCTTCCGTCTTTCGATTCGCCGGCTTCGAGCTCGACGTCGAGCGCTACGAGCTGCGAAGCAACGGACGACCGATCCGTCTCGAAAGGCGGCCGATGGAGCTTCTGATGCTGCTTCTCGAGCGGCGCGGCCGGCTCGTTTTGCGAAACGAAATCTTTAGCCGTCTCTGGAGAGAGAACGCGGTCATCGATGTCGATACGGGAATCAATACCGCGGTTCGGAAGGTGCGGCGCGCGTTGAACGATCGCATCGGCAACCAGGTTTTCATCGAGACCGTTCCGGGGAAGGGCTACCGTTTTGCTGCGGAAGTCGCAATCGTGGCAGCTTCGAGCGAAAGCGCGCAGATCACGCTAGCCGTCCTGCCGTTCGCGTGCATCGGGGACGCGAGCTACGAGTATTTGGCGGACGGCATGACCGAGGAAGTGATCGTCGCACTCGGTCAGGTCGATCCCGACCGTCTCTCGGTCGTGGGACGCACATCGGTGCTGCCATACAAGCGCACGACGATGTCGCTGAATCAGATTGGGCAGGAGCTCGGCGCCGACTACCTCGTCGAAGGGTCGCTGCGCGCCGACGGGCATCGGGTGCGGATCACCGCCCGGCTCATCCGTGTGCGGACGCAGGGTCAGATCTGGTCCGGCGCCTATGACGGTAACCTGAGCCGTATGCTCGGCGTGCAGTGCGAGCTGGGCATGGCCATCGCCGAAGCCGTCCGCGTTCGGGTGACGACGTGACGTCGGTCACATGAGAGACAACCGCCGGTGAGCTGCCGCATACCGTGACTCCCACGGAGGCGCTCATAACGCGACGACCGTGCGAATGAGCAGGATCAGCAGCACCGCGCTGCCGAGCACGAAGATGGCGAACCGCAGCGGAATGATATTGACTGTCGCCTGCACCAACGAATGAGCGACGCGCACGAACACGTATGTCCACGCAAGACCGATGACCGCACGTGGAGCCGCCCAGATCGCGCACGAACGGCACGCCCCTTGCAAGGCGGGATCGTCTCACCCTCGCATCCGATCATCCAGGGAGATCGTCATGGCAACCGTGGCTGAACAGAGACCGACGCACGAGCGTCGATACCACGAGCGGCGGCGGGGCTGGCCCTCCCCGTTCGCCAGGACAGAAGGCATGAAGGTCTCGTGGGGCGGCATCATCGGCGGCGTCCTCGTCGCCCTCGGCCTGCTGATGCTGCTCACGTCGCTCGGGCTCGCCATCGGCATCAGCGCCGTCGAGCCGGGCGAGACGGGCGCGGCGGCGCTCGGCACCGGCGCGGGCATCTGGGGCGCCGTCTCGATGCTCATTGCGCTTTTCGTCGGCGGGCTCACGGCCACCCGGGTCGGCGCGATCACGGACCGGACGACTGCCTTCTTCCAGGGCGCCCTCGTCTGGGTTGTCAGCATGCTGCTGATTGCGTACCTCGCGGCGAGCGGCGTCGCGGCGCTCGCGAGCGGTGTCTTCGGCCTCGTCGGCGGGGCCGCTGAGACGATCGGTCAGGCGGTTCAGGGACAAGGCGGACTCGACATCGATACCTCCGGCAGCGCCCAGCAGATCGCACAGCGCCTGAGGGACCCCGAGACCGCGCAGCGGATCGCGTCCGTCACTGGACTGCCTCAGAATCAGGTACAGACGACGCTCGAGCAGACCGCTCAGCGCATCGAAGCCAATCCGGACGATCCGGCCGCGGCCGCCGAGGCGGCGCGCCAGGGCGCGGCCCAGCTGATGGAGCAGGCGCGCGCAAGCGGTGCGCTCGCGGAGCAGGCAGAGGAGATTCAGCCGGAGGCGAGCGCCGCGGCCTGGATCACGTTCTTCGCGCTCGTGCTGTCGCTCGCGGCCGCCGTGATCGGCTCGATGCTGGGGCGGCGCAAGCCCGGCCCGCTCGCGTCCGAGCCGCCCGCCACCGCCGCACCGGTATAGGCCTCGGCGGGCATCACGCGCCGCCGCGGTCGAGCGGCGCGACGAACCGATAGCCGTGTCCGTGCACGGTCTTGATGATGCTTTGCCGCTGCGAGTCGTCGCCGATCGCCCGGCGCGCCTTCATGACGCAGCGCGTCAGAGCGCTTTCGGTCAGGATCATGCGCGGCCAGATCGCGTCCTGCAGCTCGTCCTTGGCCACGGCGCGGTCGTGGTGCTCGATCAGATAGACCAGCATGTCGAACGCCCGATGCTCGATCGGCACGATCTTCCCGTCGCGCCGAAGCTCGCGCGCACGGGCGTCGAGCACGCAGCGGCCGAAGCGGTAGGTGCCGTTCGAGTCCTCTGCAGCTGCCACCGCCGCCGTCGGTGCGGGTGACGCGGGCGCCGGCAAGACGTCGTGCTCCGCGTCAGGCGGCGCCGACGGCGCTTCGGTGACCCCCGCGAACGCCGTGATCTCCCGGCAGAACACGCGCCACGCGGGACTCGACTCGAGCGTGATGTGATTGTCGTCGGCGAGCGGGACGAGCCGCGCGTTCGGAATGTCGGCCGCGAGCGCGCGGCCGAGCGAGAACGGGATGGCGGCATCGCCCTCGGAGTGCAGCACCAGCGTCGGCCGAGTCACGAGCGGCAGACGGGCGGCGACGTCGAGCGTCTGGAATGCGCGATAGAGCTTCGCGGCGAGCGCGGGGCTCGTCGACTTGCGCTGCAGCTCGTTGAACCAGTTGTGCTGCTCCTCGGTCGCGTTCGGAATGAACAGCGACGTGAACAGCTGCCTGAACGCGGGGTTGCTCTGGCCCCAGCCCGTCTCCATCAGCCGCTCGAGCGCGTCGACTTGTGCCTCCGGGATGAACTTGCCGCTCGGGAACGTGCCGCACAGAATCAGGTTGCGCACCCGCTCGGGGTGGCGCACGGCGTACTCGATCGAGATCGGTCCGCCTTGCGAAAGGCCGAACAGATCGAACCTCTCGATCCCTAACGCATCGACGATGACGCCGAGATCCGAGACCCAGGTCTCGAGGTCCAGGTTCTTGTCCGTCCAGTCGGACAGGCCGCAGCCGCGCTGGTCGTAACGAACGACCGTGAAGTGCCGGGCGAAGAACTCGACCATGTGCCGCCACACCGGGCTTTCCCACGCGTACTCGAGGTGCGTGAGCCAGTGGGCGGCCCAGACGAGCGGCGGGCCGTTGCCGTAGACCGCGTAGGCGAGGCGGACGCCGTCGGGAGCTGTGACGAAGCGTACGGGCGGTATCCGCATGGGGGGACCCTTCCTCTCGGCCCGTGCGCGGCCCAAAGGTGTCTGACACGGCTTCACCGGAGAACGTACGGCCGGGTCCCTCGGACCGTCAAGGCGGGCTGACACAAATCGGCCCCAACGCACTCGAAACGCGCTATCTTGCGCGGGGCAGCGGACACGGAGGCAGAACGGGATGTGCGGCCTGGTCGGGGGAACGGCAGAGCATTGGGACTACGAAGCGGCACTCGACGCGCTGACGCATCGGGGTCCGGATGCGGGATGTCTGATACGGGGCAAGCCGTTCACGGCCGGCTTCCGCCGGCTGTCGATCATCGATCTCAGGCCGAGCGCCAATCAGCCGATGTTCGCCGACGACGGCGAGTCATGGATCCTCTTCAACGGCGAGATGTACGGGTACGCGGCCCTGCGCCGCCGCCTCGAGGCGGCGGGCATGCGCTTCAGGACCGCATCCGACACGGAGGTCGTGCTGCGCGGGTACCTGCACTGGGGCGACGACTTCCTCGCGCACATGGACGGCATGTTCGCGATCGTGATCTGGGACGCGGCGCGGCGCTGCCTCAAGCTTTATCGCGACCGCTCGGGCATCAAGCCCCTCTACTACTTCTGGAACGGTCATGACTTCGGCTTCGCGTCCGAGCTGAAGGGCCTCAAGATCGCGTGCCGGCAGGAAGGGCTCAGCACGGATCACACGGCGCTTTACGACTTCATGATCTACCGGTACGTGCCGGCGCCCAAGACGCCGTATCGGGAGTGTTTCAAGCTGCGCCCGGCGCACTCGCTCACGTTCTACCCCGATACCCGCACCCTCGACGAGCCGCGCCGCTACTGGAGCGTGCTGGTGCCGGAGGAGCCGCGAGCCGTCAGCGCGGAGGAGGCCGCGGAGGAGCTGCGCGCGCTGCTCGCGGAATGCGTCCGCGAGCAGATGGTCGCGGACGTGCCGGTCGGTTTTTTTCTGTCCGGCGGCGTCGATTCAAGCACCGTGGTCGCCGCGGCGGCGTCGACCGGCTCGCGGCTCGAAACGTTCTCGATCGGGTTCGATACGGCCGAGCACTCCGAGACCGAGCACGCGCGCGCCGTCGCGGCGCACTTCGGCGCCGAGCACACCGAGCGCATTCTCACGCGCGAGGCGGCGCATGCGCTGATGCCGCGGATGAAGGAATGGTTCGACGAGCCGTTCGCCGATGAATCGGCCTTGCCCACCTATTTCGTATCGGCCGCGGCTCGCGAGAAGGTGACCGTGGTCGTGACGGGCGACGGCGGCGACGAGGTCTTCGGCGGCTACCGCACGTATCTGCGCTTCGAGCGCTACTCGCGATACCCGAACTGGCCGCGCTTCATGGACGGTTGGGCGCACGCGCTTCGGCGGCTGGTTCCGATCCGCGGCTGGCAACGCGCCCTCATGCAGCTCGAATGGGCGTTCTCGGGCGACCTCTCGCTGTGGGCGAAGCTGATGAAGGGGATGTCGCCGTACGAGGCGCGTCCTTATGCGGCCGAGTTCGGGATTCCGCGCGATTACGATCACTTGTGGCACTTCCGCGCCCACTGGCGCCCCGAGGTGCCGCTGCGCACGCGCCTGCAGCTCCTCGATTTCGGCACCTACCTGCCCGACGAGATCCTCACGAAGGTGGACCGCGCGAGCATGGCTGTATCGCTCGAGGCGCGGGTCCCGCTGCTCGATCGGCGCATCGTCGAGTTCAGCTTCGGCCTGCCGGAGCCCGTGCGCTTCCACGGCGGCCCGAAGGGGCTGCTGCGGTTCGCCTATCGCGATGCCATGCCTCCCGGTGTGTTCGACCGCAAGAAGAAGGGGTTCGGCATTCCGCGCTATTACTTGCGGGACCTCGGCCCGTTCGGGTTGCGCCAGCTTCTGCTCGAGGAGCATCTCGCCGCGCGGTCGCATGCGGCGACGAGCGCCGCCGAGACGGCGCCAGCCGCGGGCTCCTCTCACGAGGAGCCCGAAAAGGAAACGGCACCCCCGATCAGGACCAGGCCGACACGGCCAGCCGCACATCCCCCTTGATCCCGGGCGTGCTCGGCTGCCGGTTGCCCTGAGCGTCGATCACGTGGCTTTCGAACGGGATCCGGATCTCGAGCCCGTCCGACGCGAGCGCGTCGCCGTCCACCTCGACGTCGGCCTTGCTGGTCCCGGCGTCCTGCCATGCGTAGCACACCTTCCATTTGCGGCTGCTGCCGGCCGGCGGCGTGATCTCGACGACGAGGGCGTTCTTGAACAGATAGCCTCCCTCGTAGTGCTCGTTGATCCACAGCTTGCGGTCCACCTCGTAGTCCGGCACCCGCACACCGAGCATCATCTGGTAGGCGAGGGAGCGGCGCCGGGGGTTGACGCGGCCGTGATTGGCCAGGAACACCGTCGAGAGGTGATGCGTCCGATCGTTCTTCCACCCGGCGTGCGTGAAGCACGAAACCGAGTCCTCCTCCACCGTGCGGCGCGTGAGATACCAGAGCTTCCCGCGCACGGCCGCCTGGAACTCGATCTGGTAGAGCGCATCGATCTTGTGCTTCTTCGAAACCGCCTGCAGCGCCTCCGGCAGCCGAACGTCTTCCACATCCATGAAGATGTCGACCCGCACGTTGCCGAACAGGAAGCGCGTGAGGTTCTGGTACGCTTCCTCGCTGTTCACGATCCCGAAGTAGCCCGAGTGCGACCGGTAGGCGAGGGCCTTGGCGCACGGCGCGCCGAGCGTTCCGTCCTTGTTCAACCCTTGGCACGTGGCGTTCTCGATCAGCACCAGGCCGTCGCTTCCATGCCCGACGAAGGTCCTGGCGAGACCGGCCGCCGCCGAGTAGTCCATGCGGTTCGTGCCGACCATGCAGAATATCCGGCGTGACGGAAACCGTGCCTCGGGAATGAGGTCGACCCGCTTGTATTTCTTGTACTCGCTCTCCAGCGCCAGGTACTTCGGCATCCGTTTGCTGCGGTTGAAGTTGCTGATGTCGTTCAGTCCCAGCCATTGCGGGACGTTCACGTTCGCCACGTCGATGCCGTTGTGCGGCGTGGCGTAGGTGAACAGCTTGTCCACGTACCTGGCCGCGCCGTGCTCGTCCAGGGCGGGATTCTGCAGGAGCGCCCGGCAGATCAGCCCGCCCATCGAATGCGCGACGAGATAGCAGCGGAAGTCGGCGGGCTTGACCTTGTTGGCCGGGTTCGCGCAGACGAGCTTCCTCACCGTCATGATCAGCTCGCCGAGCTCGCGCGCGAAATCCTCGATTTCCGGGGTCTTGCCGCCCTGGCCGAGCAGGTCGGACGATGAGTCGTAGTACCGATAGATGATGATGGACTTGCTGTCGAGCTTATTGCCGGTCGGCTCGCCGAGCGCGTCGCTGTGCCACTCGGGATCGAGGATGTCGCGGCCTTCCTGGTAGACGTCCGAGTACCCGAAATCGGACATCAGCCTGACGACCGGCGACTCGAACACGTACTTGCGGGCCGGCGCCTTCTTGTCGGGAACCGCGCGCAGGACGGTCGAGCCGTAGTTGAATCCGCAGAACGGGTCGGCAGCCGTCGCGTCTTTCTCGCCGCCCGTCATGGCATAGCCGCGGACGTAGATGATCGGATAGCGGTTCATGTCGCGTCCCCCCCGATGGACAGCGTGTTCAGAGATCTCGAGCAGGCCTGGCGAAACGTGCGGATTTTCCTTTGTTCTACAAGAAACTTCCACACGGCGAACGACCTCGCTCGTCTCTTTTCGGGATGGCGATCGCGCTCGCGGCGAGCCGTTCTACCCGTACTCGGCCGCCGTGGCCATGCGCGTCCCGTGCCCCTATCCTTGGCTGATGGATGTCATCGCCAAGGGCTGGGGCTACGTCTTCAGCACCGTGATTGCGCTCCTGCCGATCGTCAATCCGCTGTCCACGGTCGGCGTTCTGCTGGCCATCACGGCGGGCCTCTCCGAACGCGAACGGATCGAGCAGACCCGCCGTGCGTGCATCTACATGGCGCTGATCCTGATTTCGTTTCTCATCGCGGGCGGCCTCATCATGCGCTTCTTCGGGATCTCGATCCCGGGCTTGCGGATCGCCGGAGGAATGATCGTGAGCTACATCGGCTTTCGGATGCTGTTTCCGGAGGAGCGCATGATCACGAGCCAGGAGCGGAGGGAAGCGATCGCGAAGGACGACGTCTCGTTCACGCCGCTCGCGATGCCGAGCCTGAGCGGTCCGGGCTCCATCGCAGTCGTCATCGGATTGTCCTCGACGCTTCAAGAGGGCGACGTGCTGATCGGCTACGTGTTCATGGCGATCGGCATCACGATCACCGCGCTGATTTCCTACCTCGTGCTGCGCGCGTCGACGCGCCTGCACGCCTTGCTCGGCACGACGGGCATCAACGCGATCTCGCGCATCATGGGCTTCATCATGGTCTGCATCGGCGTGCAGTTCGTGATCAACGGCGTGCTCGAGATCGTCGACGACCTCGTCTGAAACGCGCTTGCCGAGCCGATGGCGCTTCCGTGATCGACGTCGAGACCCCGAGGTCCCGAAACCGAGATGCGCGTTCCGGCCGCGGAACACCGCCGCACCGGCCGAGGCCTGCCGTGACGAGTGCACGCATTGCGAATCAATGGTTTAGCGCGACCGCCTGAGACGGCACGATCCGTGCGTGCCGCGGGTGAAAGCAACGTAGAGGCGGACGCACCGGGAGGCGCGCACCGACGATGACGAGTCTTCGACAGGCGGCGCGGCAACTTTTTCGCTATCCGGCGTACAGCGCCGTCGTCGTCGCGACGCTCGCGCTCGGCATCGGCGCCTGCACGCTGATTTTCAGCGTCGTGAACGGCGTGCTGCTCGAGCCGCTGCCGTATCCGGAGCCCGAGCGCATCGTGCGCGTGCTGCAGATCAACGAGAACGGCAGGGCCGGCGACAACATCTCGGAGCCCAACTTCAGCGACTTGAAGCGGCAGTCCCGCTCGTTCGTCGCGCTCGCGCGCTACTCGGCTGGCGTCCAGCCGGTGTCGGGCGGCAGCGAGCCCGCGCGCGCTCAGACGGCGAGCGTATCGGCCGAGTTCTTCGACGTCGTCGGCGTCCGACCCGTTCTCGGCCGCGCGTTCTTGCCCGAGGAGCTCGGTGTCGGCGCACCACGGGCCGCCGTGATCGGCTACGCCGTCTGGCAGCGGCAGTTCGGCGGAGACCGTGAGCTCGGCCGGCATACGCTCGACATCGGCGAACGCACGTATGCCGTCGTCGGCGTCATGCCGCCGGGGTTCGATTTCCCCGACGACGCCGAGATCTGGACGCCCACCGAGCTCTGGCCGCCCGGCGAATCCCGGACCGCGCACAACTGGCGGGCGGTCGGGCGGCTCGCCGCGGGCGTGTCGCTCGCGAGCGCGCGCAGCGAGGTCAGCATCATCGCGCGGCGCCTCAAGGCCGAGCACGGCGCGGACACGTGGATGGCCGACGCTGCGGTGGCCCCGCTGCACACCACGCTCGTGCGCGCGGCGCGGCCGGCGCTGCTCGTGCTTTTCGCCGCCGTCGTCCTGTTGTTCTTCGTCGCGGCGGCGAACGCGGCGAATCTCGTGCTCGCGCATGCGATCGGCCGCGAGCGCGAGCTCGCCGTCCGTGCCGCGCTGGGCGCGGGTGCCGGCCGCCTCGCGAGCCAGCTCTTCGCCGAACTGCTGGTGCTGTGCGCGGTCGGCGGTGCGCTCGGTCTCGCTCTCGCGGCCTGGGGCGCCGACGCACTCATGGCGCTCGCGGCCGAGCGGCTGCCGCGGGCCGACGCGATCGCCGTCGATTGGACTGTGCTCGCTTTCACCTGCGGTCTCACCGTGGCGACGGCCGCCGCCTTGAGCCTGCTCGCGAGCTGGCGCGCAAGCTCCGCGACCTTCACCGTGCACAACGTGCGGACGGCCGGCGGGGCTCGGCGCTCGCCGTTGCTCGACGGCCTCGTCGCGGCTCAGGTCGCGCTGGCGCTGCTCCTCGTCGTCGGTGCGGCGCTGCTCGGCCGAAGCTTCATCGCGCTCACGAACGTCGACCCCGGCTTCCGCACCGAGGGCTTCGTGTACATGGACGTGTCGCCGCCGTGGCCCGACGATCGGGCGGAGCTCGAGCCGCTCGTGTCGTTCTACGAGGAGCTCATCGAGCGTCTGGGCGCCCTGCCCGGCGTCGACGCCGTGGCCGGCGTCTCGCTCGCCCCCGGCTCGGGCGGCGGGTGGGACGGCACGCCGGTGAAGCAGACGCAGCCCGACGAGATCACGAGCTTCGAGCAGCTTGCAGCCGTGATGTCGGACCCGGCGCGCAGCGCGCGCGGCACCGAGTACCGCCTCGCGAGCGAAGGGTATTTCGCCGCCGTCGGCATCCCGGTGCTGCGCGGCCGCGGAGTCGAGCGCAGCGACGGCCCCGATGCCGAGCGCGTCGCGGTGGTCAGCCGTTCGCTCGCGGAGCGCCTGTGGCCCGGAGAGGATCCGCTCGGCAAGCTCGTTCAGTTCGACCTGGGCGGCGATCTCCGCCCGGCCAGGATCGTAGGCGTGGTCGCCGACATCCGCGATCTCGGCCTCGATCAGGAGCCGCGGCCGACGTTCTACGGGCCATATCGGCAACGCGCGCGCAGCCTCACAGTGTTCGAGATCGTCATGCGGACGACCGCCCCCGCGCGCGTCGTGCCCGCCGCCCGGGACATCGTGCAGAGCATGCGGACGGACATCGTGCCGCAGTTTCGCACCGCCGAGGAGGCGCATGCCGCGCAGCTCGCGCCGCGCCGGTTCAACCTCGTGTTGCTCGGCGTGTTCGGCGTCACGGCGCTCCTGCTTGCGCTCGCGGGCATCTACGGCAGCATCGCGTTTCAAGTCGCGCGGCGCACTCAGGAGATCGGCGTGCGCGTCGCGCTCGGCGCGCGACCCGCGCGCGTCGATCCGGTGACGGCGCTGCGGAGCGAGTGAAGCCCGCGTCGCCTTTGACCGCGGTCCGCGCGATCGCGCCCATTCGAAGCGCGGGATTGCCTTCCCGTGAGCCACGTCACGGTTCGGAGAGAGCACCTGCAACTGAATTGGCCGTTCGCCCGTGTAAGCGGTGGGGATCGTATCCGCAGACCGAGGAGGGTCGAACGCCATGCCAGTTTCCACGAAAGCCGCTCGCATCGTCGCGCTCGTATTGATGGCCGCGTGGTCGGCATCGGCGCTCGCGGATCCGCCGCCGCACGCGCCGGCTCACGGCTGGCGAAAGAAGCACGATCCGTACTACGTGGGCTACTCGGGGGTCCGGTACGAGAGGGATTTCGGCATCGTTTCCGGGCGCTGCAATCGGGAAGAGATCGCGACAGTCGTCGGCGGCGCCGTCGGCGGCTACCTCGGCTCCCGCATCGCGACCGAGCATCCGGTCATGGGCACGGTGGTCGGCGCGGCGGCCGGGGCCGTCATCGGCAAGCGGATCGGCCGCGAGCTCGACGAACGAGACTGGGGCTGCTTCGGGCACGCGCTCGAGATCGGTGAAGCGGGCAAGCGGGTTCTGTGGACGAACGAAGCGAGCGGCGTGCGCTACGAGCTCGTGCCCGGCCCGACTCGCACGCGCAACGGCGCGGCGTGCCGCGAGTTCAGGATGACGGCACGCGACGGCCGGGCGCGCTCGTCGCAGGCCGGTCTCGCCTGTCAGATGCGGCCTGGCGTGTGGGAGATCGCAAGCCTCTTTTGATCGCACCAAAGGCCCATATCGCTACACCGGAGCGGCCACGTAGGCGCGCCGATGCTCGATTTGCAGAGAAGTCGATGTCGACGCGACAGGACTACACCGAGGCCGAGTGGCCCGCGGAGGTCGGGAGGTACAAGGCATGGCTCGCCTCCGTGGCGGTTCGGGTCGCCCACGCATCCAAGGAAGGCGGCTTCCTCGGCATGGGAGGCACGCCGGTCAGCGCCGAGGAGCAAGCGGCGGTCGATCAACTGGCGGCTTTGCTGAACGTGAGCGCACCCCGGATCGCAGCCCGTTCCTGAGAGCGACATCGATCGCGCCGCGCGCCGCGATCGAGGTCAAGTGCGTCGGCGCGCTTCCGCGGAAGCGCTGCTCGATACATCCGCGGAAGCATTGCTCGACGCTTCCGCGGAAGCGCCGTCGAAGTACTCCTCCGCCGCCCCGAAACCGTCATCCGTGACGTCCTCCGGCCGGTAGC
>Ga0079224_100008368_pt1 | contig 14007 bp, 13 predicted proteins | sample Stecom2015_FD_80414 | JGI IMG/M metagenome (GOLD analysis project Ga0079224, IMG submission 80414) | Agricultural soil microbial communities from Utah to study Nitrogen management - Steer compost 2015 | ecosystem: Environmental > Terrestrial > Soil > Agricultural land | place: USA: Utah... | reverse complement strand
GCCAGCTGGAAGGGATCAACAACCGGATCAAGGTCATCAAGCGGATGGCCTACGGCTACCGCGACAGCCAGTACTTCTTCCTGAAGATCAAGGCCGCGTTCCCCGGTAATCCGTGAAGAACCAAACAAAAACCCCGCCGGACAGGCGGGGTCTTCGGGTACGGCGGGCGCCGGAACTTACTCCTTCGCCAGGGTCTTCTTGGCCACGACCTTCTTCGAGGCGCTCTTGGCGGTCTTCTTGCCCACCGGTGCGGCGGCGGTGCCGGCCGAGGCGGTGACCGCCCTCGGGCGCGAGTTGCCGTAGCTGGAGTTGTAGCGCTTGCCCTTGGCGGTCTTGCGGTCGCCCTTGCCCATGGTGTTGCTCCCGGATGCTGTTCTTGATGATCGGAATGCCGCCGGCGGCCGCCTGCGACGCAGGGCCGCGATCCAGCGGGAAAGCGGCGTAGATTACCACACCGCCCACCTGCCCCAGCTAGTGGGCGCAGCCGTGGTGGGGGCAGCGGCGCAGATGGCCCATCCGCAGGTTGGCCAGGTGGGCCAGGCCTACCAGCACGCCACCGAGGGTCATCGCGGCGGCGTGCGGCCAGGTGCTCAGGTGCAGCGGCGGGTACAGGACTGCGACCCACAACAGGGCCAGCCCGGGCACCAGCAGGCCCAGCGCCCGCACCTGCCCGTGCCGCCGGTACCCCCACACCAGGCTGAACAGCCCCAGGCCCGTGGCGAAGACCACGAAGCCGAACTCAACCCGGTCACCGGCCAGCAGCGCGATGCCCAATGAGGGCAACAGTGCCAGTACGGCCGGCAGCAGGGCGCAATGGATCGCGCAGAGCAGCGAGCCCCACGCGCCAAGGCGGTCCAGTAGGTGATGGGTTTGCGGCATGTGGCGGCCCGGGCATCGGTAAGCGGATACGATGTGGAACAATATAACATTACGATTCCCTGCTCCACCCAGTACACCGATGACTCCCCGACTCCGGCGATTGCCCCTCTTCCTCGCCCTGTCCACCCTGCTGCCCGTGTCGGCCCTGGCCCAGGATCCCGCCCACGATGACCACCTCCATGAGCCGGTCGATCTTGACGGGATCCAGGTGCGCGCCACGCCGGGCCGCGGCACCGCAGACGCGCTTACCCGCCCGGTCGAGGTGCTGGCGGGCGAGCGGCTGGACGCGGTCAAGTCGGCAACCCTGGGCGAGACCGTGTCCCGCCTGCCGGGAGTGCAATCGTCCTGGTTCGGGCCCGGCGTGGGCCGGCCGGTGATCCGCGGCTTCGATGCAGCGCGGGTCCAGGTCCTCAGCGATGGCCTGGGCAGCGGTGACGTATCGACGGTGAGTGCCGACCACGCAGTGTCGATCGAGCCCTTCCTGGCCGACCAGGTCGAGGTGCTCAAGGGACCGTCCACCCTGCTCTACGGCTCGGGTGCGATCGGTGGCGCGGTCAACGTGATCGATGGCCGGGTGCCGGAGCGCCCCACCTACGAGCCGCTGGAGGGTCGTGCCGAGCTGCGCGCCGGGACGGTCAACGACGAGCGCACCGGCATGGTCCGGCTGGACGGCACCTCGGCCGGCGGCGCGCTGGTGTTCCACCTGGACGCGCTGCACCGCGAGACCGGCGACCACGACATTCCCGGCTACCCCGAGGCTCCCGGATTGCACGGTGACGACCGGCACGCGGAAGACGGGGGGACGGCATACGGCGTCCTGCCCAACAGCGCGCTGCGCACCGACAGTGCGGCTTTCGGGCTTTCCTGGGTCGGCGAGCGCGGTTTCCTCGGCGGCGCGGCCTCCATGTACAGCAGCCGCTACGGCGTGCCCGGGCATTTCCACCCGGAAAGCGACGGGCACGTGGACGCAGGCCACGACCACCACCACCACGATCACGCCGACGCCGCCCACGATGACGAGGCGGTCCGGATCGTGATGGACCAACGACGCACCGAATTGCGTGGCGGCCTCGATGGCCTGGGCGTGTTCCGTTCGCTGCGCGCCAGTGCCGCGCACACCCGTTACACCCACACCGAGTTCGAGGGGGAGGCGGTCGGCACGGTGTTCGACAACGACAGCATCGACGCCCGGCTCGAGCTCGTGCACCAGCTGGTTGCCGGCTGGGACGGCGCCCTGGGCGCACAGTGGTCGCGACGCGAGTTCAACGCCGTGGGCCACGAGGCGTTCGTGCCCGATTCGACCGGGAGCGATCTCGGCCTGTTCTGGCTGGGCGAGCGCGGCTTCGGCCCCTTGCGGCTGGAAGCCGGAGTACGCCACGACCGCATCGAGCTGGACGTCGATGCAGGCGCGATCCCGTCGCGTACCTTCAACAACACCAGCGCCTCCGCGGCGCTGCGCTGGGACGTCACCGACGGCACCCACCTGATGCTGGGGGTGGACCGCGCGCAACGTGCGCCCACGGCCGAGGAGCTGCACTCGTCCGGCTACCACGTGGCGACCGGCTCGGTGGAGATCGGGGATCCCGGCCTCGACAGCGAGACCGCGCGCCGCATCGAGTTGGGACTGCACTGGCACCGGGGTCCGTTCGCACTGCAGCTGGCGGCCTTCCACGTGCGCTACGACGACTTCATCCACCTGGCCGCGACCGGCGTGGACGACGGCGGTCCGCTCCACGTGTGGAACCAGGCCGACGCACGCTTCAACGGTGGCGAAGCGAGCCTCGACTGGGACCTCGCGGACAACCACACCGGCGCCTGGAGCCTGCGCCTGTTCGGCGACGTGGTCCGCGCGAAACTGGCCGGCGGCCCGGACCGCGTCCTTGATGTGGCAGTACCGCATGGCGACCATGCCCACCAGCACCGGGTCACCCTGCCCGGCCACGGCAACCTGCCACGCATCGCGCCGCGGCGTGCCGGAGCCGAGCTGGGCTGGATGCACGGGCCATGGCGCGCCTCGCTCGGCGCCATCCGCTACGCCGCGCAGGACGACGTGGCGCAGTACGAGACCGCCACCGACGGCTACACGCTCCTCAACGCCAGCCTGGCCTGGCACCTGGACACCGCCGCCGGGAACGGTCTCGAGCTGTTCGTGGAAGGCAGCAACCTGCTCGACGAGGACGCCCGCGTCCACACCTCGCCGCTCAAGGACCTGGCGCCGATGCCGGGTCGCGGAATCTCCTTCGGCGTGCGCGCGTTCTTCTGACCGCGGCTACGCGTCCGACCCGGCGCAGCGGCTGCACAGGCCGTGCACCTCCAGGGTCTGGGCCCGCGGCGTGAAGCCGTGTGCCCGCGCCCGCGCCTCCAGCGTTGCCACCACGTCCATGTCCTCCAGCTCGACCGCATGCTGGCACCGGTCGCAGATCAGGAACGGCACCGCATGCGCTTCCGCCCCGGGATGGTGGCAGGCGACGAAGGCATTGATCGAAGCGAGCTTGTGGATGAAGCCGTTCTCGAACAGGAACTCCAGCGCGCGGTACACCGTGGGCGGGGCGGCCGACTCGTGGGTCTGCTTCATCCGCTCGAGCAGGTCGTACGCCTTCACCGGACCGCCCGCATCGGCGATCAGCCGCAGGGCTTTCGACCGGATGGGGGTCAGGCGAAGGCCACGGGCGCGACAGACCCGCTCGACTTCCCGGACATAGGCGTCGGCGCTTTCGACGTGGTGGTTCGGATCGGTGCAGGGATGGCTGGCCACGATTGCAACTCTAGCGCCGGTTGCGCCCGGCGGCGAGCGACGGGCAGGCTGCCACGCACGCCACGACTACTCCTGCGGACACATCGCTATGGCGGCATCGATCCGTGCCAGCGCCTCGTCACGGCCCGCCAGGTACACCGTATGCCCGATGTCGGGGCTGACCTGGGTCCCGGTGATCGCCACCCGCAGTGGCTGGGCGACCTTGCCCATGCCCAGCTCGAGCGTTGCGGCGGTCTCGGCCAGGGCGGCGTTGATGGCGTCCGGCGACCAGGCCGGCAACGCGGCCAGCCGGCTACGCGCGTCCTGCAACGGTGCCCGCGCCGCCGCCTTCAGGTGCTTGGCCACGGCCTTGTCGTCGTACGCGGTGAGCGGACCGAACCAGGCCGCTGAGCGCTCGGCCATTTCCCTGAGCGTCTGCACCCGGTCGCGCAATGCGACGACCACCTCGGCTGCCGGTGGACCCTTCTCCAGGTCGTAGCCGGCCTGCCGCAGGTGCCACTCCAGGTGCGCGGCGACCCGTCCGGGCTCGTCGGCCTTGAGGTACTGCTGGTTGAGCCAGCCCAGCTTGGCCGGGTCCAGGCGCGCGGCCTTGGCGTTGACGTCCTTGAGATCGAACAGCTGCTGCATCTCCGCGATGGAGAAGATCTCCTGGTCGCCGTGGGACCAGCCCAGCCGCACCAGGTAGTTCAACAGTGCGTGCGGCAGGTAGCCGGCATCGCGGTACTGCATCACGTCGGCCGCGCCGGTGCGCTTGGACAGCTTGGCGCCCTGCTCGTCCAGGATCATCGGCAGGTGGGCAAACGCCGGAACCGGGGCGCCCAGTGCCTTGTAGAGGTTGATCTGGCGCGGGGTGTTGTTGATGTGGTCGTCGCCGCGCACCACGTCGGTGATGCCCATGTCGAGGTCGTCGACCACGACCGCGAAGTTGTAGGTGGGATAGCCGTCCGGACGGAAGATCACCAGGTCGTCGAGCTCGCTGTTGGCGATCTCGATCCGGCCCTTGACCTTGTCGTCCCAGGCCACCACGCCATCGAGCGGATTCTTGAAGCGGATGACCCGGTTGGGGTCCTCGCGGTACGGCAGCCCGGCCTCGCGCGCGGCGCCGTTGTAGCGCGGCTTGCCGCCCGCGGCCATCGCCGCCTCGCGCATCCGATCGAGCTCTTCCCTGCTCTCGTAGGCGTAGTACGCGTGGCCCGACGCCAGCAGCTGTTCGGCCACTTCCCGATACCGGTCGAGCCGCTGGGTCTGGTAGACCGGTCCTTCGTCATAGTCCAGCCCGAGCCAGTCCATCGCCTCCAGGATCGCGTCGATCGCCGCCTGGGTGCTGCGCTCGCGGTCGGTGTCCTCGACCCGCAGGATGAACTGCCCGCCGCGTCGGCGTGCCTCCAGCCAGCAGTACAGCGCGGTGCGCGCGCCGCCGATGTGCAGGTAGCCGGTGGGACTGGGCGCGAAGCGGGTACGGCAGCTCATTCGGGAGGACTCGTGGGACGGGCGCGCCATTCTAGCCCGTGCCCCGGAACTCCCGGGCCATACAATGGCGCGATGACGACGCTCTTCATCTCCGACCTGCACCTGGACCCCGAGCGCCCGCAGATCACCGGTCTGTTCGGGCGCTTCCTGGAGGAAGAGGCCCGCGGCCCCGACGCCCTGTACATCCTCGGGGACCTGTTCGAAGCCTGGGTCGGCGATGACGACCCGTCGGACACCGGCGCCTTCGTGGCCACCGCGCTGCGCAGGGTCGCGGAGGCCGGCACGCCGGTGTGGTTCATCCACGGCAACCGCGACTTCCTGCTGGGCCGCGGGTACGCGCGCCGCGCCGGCATGTCCGTGCTCGCCGAGCCCAGCGTCGTGATGCTGTACGGCCGCCCGGCACTGCTCTCCCACGGTGACACCCTGTGCACCGGGGACGTCGCCTACCAGCAGTTCCGGGCCCAGACCCGGGATCCTTCGTGGCAGGCGCGGTTCCTCGGCCAGCCCCTGGAGGCACGACTCGCCTTTGCCCGCCAGGCGCGCGAGGCCAGCCGCGCGCACCAGTCCGGCCTGGCGGAAAAGGGCACCATGGAGACCATCACCGATGTAGCGCCGGAGGCGGTCGCGGCGACCTTCGCCCTCTATGGCGTCGACCTGATGATCCACGGCCACACCCACCGGCCCGCGGTGCACGAACTGGCGGTGGACGGCCGCGGACGGCAGCGGATCGTGCTGGGCGACTGGTACGAGCAGGGCTCGGTGTTGCGGGTCGACCGCAGCGGGGTCCGGCTGGAAGCCCTGGCCTGATCAGCGCGGCTCAGTCTGTCGCGGCGAGTCCCTGCTCCAGCATCCGCAGTTCGTCGTCGTCGAAACCGGCCTGGCTGCGTGCCTCGTGGTTGAAGGGCCCGTAAAGGACGGCGCGCGCGTATTCGGCGAGCAGCCGGCGGAAGGTCGGCAGCGGTTCGAGCCCGGCGCGCTGGCAGTGCCAGCGGAACCACCTCGAGCCGGCGGCAACGTGGGCCACCTCCTCGCGCAGGATCACCTCCAGGATGCGCACCGTCTCCAGGTCGCCGACATCCTGCAGGCGGCGGATCATCCCAGGGGTGACGTCCAGCCCGCGCGCCTCGAGCACGCGCGGCACCAGCGCCATGCGGGCGAGGCCATCGTGCGCGGTCTTCTCGGCCATCTCCCACAGCCCGTTGTGGGCGTCGAAGTCCCCGTAGCCATGCCCCATCGCCTGCAGCCGCTCCTGCAGCATCGTGAAGTGCCGCGCCTCGTCCTCGGCGCAGGACACCCAGTCCGCGTAATAGCCCGCAGGCATGCCCCGGAAGCGGTAGACCGCGTCCCAGGCCAGGTCGATGGCGTTGAACTCGATGTGCGCGATGGCGTGGATGAAGGCGGCCCGCCCGGCCTCGCTGCCCAGGCCGCGCCTGGGGAGCTCGCGCGGATGGACCAGGCGCGGACGGGCGGGCCGCCCGGGCATGCGGACCGGCCCCGGTGCCGGCGCGTCGTCCGGCACCACCAGTTCGCCGCGGCGGAAGGCGGCGGCCGCAGCGAACGTCGTTCCAAGCTTGGCTTCCACGCTTGCGGCAGCCAGGCAGGCGTGGGCGGCTTCGATCAGGGAACCAGGCATGTCTCTCGGGAAAGCGGGGCCCGCCCTACAAGGGCTGGCGGCGGGTGCTCTTGGCGGCGTCGGAGCGCAGTTGCCGGATCCGCTCGAAGTAGTCCTCGCCCGGGCCGGTGACATACTCGCCGTTGAAGCAGGAGCAGTCGAAACGGGTCGGCCCGCCCTTGGGACTGGTGACCGAATCCTCCAGGTCGGCCAGGTCCTGGAAGACCAGCCAGTCGACGCCCAGCAGCGCCTGTATTTCCTCCTCGTCGCGGCCGTGGGCGATGAACTCCTCGGCCGCCGGCATGTCGATGCCGTAGATGTTGGGGTAGCGCACCGGCGGCGCGGCGGAGGCCAGGTAGACCTTGCGCGCGCCCACGTCCCGGACCATCTGCACGATCTGCCGCGAAGTCGTGCCGCGCACGATCGAATCGTCCACCAGCAGCACCACCCGGTTGCGGAACTCCAGCGGGATCGGATTGAGCTTGCGCCGCACCGACTTCGTGCGCTGCTCCTGGCCGGGCATGATGAACGTGCGCCCGACATAGCGGTTCTTCACGAAGCCCTCGCGGTACTTCACCCCGAGCACGTTGGCGACCTCCAGCGCGGCATCGCGCGAGGAGTCCGGGATCGGGATCACGGTGTCGATGTCGTGGTCCGGCCGCAGGCGCAGGATCTTCTCGCCCAGCTTCTGGCCCATGCGCATGCGCGCCTTGTGGACCGAGACCTCGTCGATCATCGAGTCCGGACGCGCCAGGTAGACGTATTCGAAGATGCACGGGGTGTGCTCGCCGGGTTCGGCGCACAGCCGGGCGTGCAGCTGGCCGTCCTCGGTGATCACGATGCCCTCGCCGGGCGCGACGTCGCGCACCCGCTCGAAGCCGATCAGGTCGAAGGCCACGGATTCGGAAGCCACCGCCCACTCCTCGCCCGCGGGACCGTCGCGCCGGCCGAGCACCAGCGGCCGGATGCCATTGCGGTCGCGGAAGGCGACCAGGCCCAGGCCCAGCACCATCGTGACCGCGGCGAAGCCGCCGGTGCAGCGCCGGTAGACGTTCTCCAGGGCACGCAATGCCGCCCCCGGGGAGAGCTCGCGCTGGTTGTCCAGCTCGTGGGCGAAGACGTTGAGCAGGACCTCGGAGTCCGACTCGGTGTTGACGTTGCGGCGGTCCTGCCTGAACACCTCGGCACGCAGCGTCTCCGTGTTGACCAGGTTGCCGTTGTGCGCCAGCGCGATGCCGTACGGCGAATTGACGTAGAACGGCTGCGCTTCCTCGTGGCCTTCGCTGCCCGCGGTCGGGTAGCGGCAGTGGCCGATCCCGATGTGCCCCACCAGCTTGCGCATGGCCGCGGCGTCGAACACGTCGCTGACCAGGCCATTGCCCTTGTGGACCAGCAGCCGGTGGCCGTGGGAGGTGGCGATGCCGGCGGCGTCCTGCCCACGGTGCTGCAACACCATCAGGCCATCGTAGAGCTGCGCTGCGACGTCGTTCTTGGCGACGATTCCGATGATGCCGCACATGGTCGTATGTCCTGCTTCTGGGTTGCGGTTGTGAAGAGGCTTCAGGCGCCCGCCGGCACCGGGAGCGGAGCGATCAGCGCCGGACCGCGGCGTTCGCCGGAGAGGTCCAGTTCGGCCGCCACCCAGTCGGGCAAGAGGCTGGCCAGCCATTGGGCACCCGGCACGAATACCGGGAGCAGGCGCGACTCCTGCCAGGCCGGCTCGCGCGGCAGTTCGCTCAGTCCCAGCAGCAACACCAGCACGCAGGCGATGAGGCCACCGCGAACCAGTCCCAGCACCAGGCCGAGGAAGCGGTCCATCGACGACAGCCCGATCCCGTGCACCAGCTTGCGCAGCAGCCAGCCGGCAATCCCGACCAGCAGCAGCACGCCAATGAAGGCCAGTGCGTAGCCGCCGAACAGCTGGGCCGCCCCGGCCTGCCCGTCGGGCGCCAGCATCAGGGCGACCACGCCGCCGAACCGGAATGCGGCCCAGCCGGCAAGGACCCAGGCCGCAAGCGAGGCCAGCACGCCGATCAGTCCGCGAAAGGCACCGAACACGGCCGACACCAGGACGATCGCCAACAGGACCAGGTCAACGGCAGTCATCGAGGCCCCGAACGGTCAGGGATGGGACTGGACCAGGCCATCGATGCCCAGCCGTGCCTTCGCCTGCGCCTTGAGCTGCTCCGCCGCGGCCCGATCCGCCACCGGTCCCACCTTGACCCGATGCACGCGACCCTTGTCGGTCTGCACCGCCTCCACGAAGGCGCTCAATCCCTGCCCACGCACCCGGTCGCGCAGGGCCAGCGCGGAAGCCTCGCTGCTGAACGAGCCCAGCTGCACGGCGAAGCCCACTCCGGCGGCTGCCGCGGGGGGCGGAGTGGCGGGCGCTGCCACCGGCGGCGCGCTCGGCGGCTCCTGCCGCTCCGCCACGGGTTGCCGTGGCGCAGGCGCCGGGCGGGCAGCCCGCTCGGAGGGCGGCGCGGGTACCGGCTCAGGCTGCGGCTCGGGCGCATCGGCCAGTTCGGCGGCATCGGGGTGGGCGCCGGCGTCCAGCACCACGACCTGCGAACCGACGTCGTCGCGCACGTGGGCGGCGCGCAACCGGGCGACCTCGGCGGTTGCACGCGAGTCGAATGGTCCGATGCGGACCCGGTACAGGGTCCGGCCGTCGCGTTGCTCGGGCTCCTGGTAACCGGCCAACTGGGAGGCACGCAGTGCATCGACGACCCGTTGCGCATCGGCCTCGCTGGCATAGCTGCCGAAACTGACCGCATGGCCGCCGCCCGCCGTGGCCGGCGGCATCATCTCCGGCCCGGCCTCGCCGCTGGCCTCGCGCGCCTGGGCCGTATCCACCGTCGGCAGTGCGCCGCCGGCCGCTGCAGCCGGGTCGCCGCCGGGTGCCACGACCGGCGTGCGCGGCGGCAGCAACGGAAGCTCACGGGTCTCGAACTCCCCTTCCGGCGCGGCGGGCACGTCCAGCGGGATATCGCCCACGCCGCTCTCGGGCGCAGGTCCCTTGATCAGCATCGGCAGGAAGATGAAAGCCAGCGCCACCAGCACGGCGGCACCGACCAGGCGCTGTTTCAGGGCAGGTTCCATCTGGGCTCGATGCAGGGGTGTGCCCCGCGATTATAGCCGTGCCGCCTGCCCTTCCCCGCCACACGCCTGCGGCTGTTCATTCCACCGCAGCCTGCAGCAGGCGCAGCGCGGCCGCCGCGGTGTGGAACGAGCCGAAGACCAGGACCCGGTCGCCCGGAGCGGAGGCCGACAGTGCCGCCTCCAGCGCGGCGGCCACGTCGCCATGCACGCTGCCCGCCGCTGCCGGGGTGCCGGCCAGCCGGGACTGCAACGTGGCCCCATCGCAGGAGCGCGCACCGTCACCCTCGATGCCGGCCAGGTGCCAGGCGTCGACCTGGCCCGCAAGCGCCGCCACCACCCCGGCCACGTCCTTGTCGGCCAGGGCGGCATACACCGCACGGGTCCCGCCTGCCGGGGGGTTTGCAGCCAGCCACTGCGCCAGCGCAGCGGCCGCCTGCGGGTTGTGCCCGACATCCACCAGCACCGGCACGCCCTGGCGCTCGAATTGCTGCAGCCGCCCGGGCAGGTGTGCCCGGGCCACCCCGCGCGAGCAGGCCGCCGCGCTGATCGCCTCGTCCGCTGGCACGTCCAGGGCCCGCACTGCGGCGATCGCCACCGCGGCATTGCGCAGCTGCGCGGGTGCAGCCAGCCCGGGGCGTGGCAGGTCCAACTGGTAGCCCACCTCGCGCCAGCGCCAGTGGCCGGACGGGGCATCGACCGGCGCCGGCTCGAAGAAGAAGTCGCAGCCGATCCGCACCGCCGAAGCCCCTATGGCATAGGCGTGCCCCAGCACGCTGGATGGTGGATCGTCATCCCCCAGCACCAATGGCCGCCAGGCGCGAGCGATCCCGGCCTTCTCGGCGCCGATCGCCTCTCGGTCCGCGCCGAGCCAGTCCTGATGGTCCAGGTCGACGGTGGTGATGACCGCGACGTCGGCATCGACGATGTTGGTCGCATCCAGCCGGCCGCCCAGGCCGACCTCCAGGATGGCCAGGTCCAGCCCGGCACGCTCGAACAGCCACAGCGCGGCCAGGGTGCCGTACTCGAAGTAGGTCAGCGAGGTCCCGGCGCGCGCCGATTCCACGGCCTCGAAAGCCTCCACCAGCTGGCGATCCGCGGCGGCACGTCCGCTGATCCGCACGCGCTCGTTGTACGCAAGCAGGTGCGGCGAGGTGTAGCAGCCGACGCGCCAACCGGCCTCGCCCGCGATCGCTTCGATGAACGCGGCGGTGGAGCCCTTGCCGTTGGTGCCGCCGACCGTGACGACATGCCGCGCCGGCCGCGCCAGCCCCATGCGCGCGGCGACCCCGCGCAGGCGCTCCAGGCCCATGTCGATCGATCTGGGATGCTGCTGCTCGATGTACTCGAGCCATTCGGCGAGGGTCATGCGGGTCACGGAGTGGCGGGCTGGCGCAAATGATCCGCCCTTACAGCGCGCGATGCACGGCCTCGCCGAACAGCGGCGTGTGGTGGCTGCAGTCGTTGAGGCGGACCAGCTCCAGCCGCGCCGTGTCCGGCCCCTCCAGCAGGTTCAGGGTGGTCGGCGCCTGGCGGAAGCTCCACAGCCGCGCGAAGGGGATTCCCAGCACGTGGCACAGCAGCACCCGATTGACCGCATCGTGCGCGACCAGCAGGAGGGTGTCGTCCGCGCCCAGCCCTTCCGTGGCGCGCCGCAGCGCCGGCCAGGCGCGGTCGAAGACGTGTTGCAGTGACTCCCCCGCGGGCATCAGGACCTGGTGCGGCGCGTCACGCCAGGCTTGCAGGCGGTCGGGGTCACGGGCACCGATCTCGCAGGCGAGCAGGCCTTCCCAGTCCCCGTGGGCGATCTCCATCAGTCCCGGGTCGGTCGCGAGCAGGCCGGCCCGCTCGCCCAGGGCCAGCTCCGCTGTACGGCGCGCCCGCTCCAATGGGGAAGCGATCGCACGGGTGATCGGCACCCCGCGCAAGCGCTCGCCCAGTGCCCGCGCCTGCGCCTCGCCGACCGGCGACAGCGGAATGTCGGACTGGCCCTGGTAACGGCCCTCGGCATTCCAGGCGGTTTCCCCGTGGCGGGCAAGCAGGATCTTCATCGGCGCAGCCTCACAGGGTCTTCAGCGAAAGCACGCCGGGCAGTTGCCGGGCCGCGGCCAGCCGGGACTCGTCGACCTCCCGGTCCACGGTGATCGCCGCGCGTGCCTGGCCGTCCCCGCCCGCGCCCAGCGAGAAATTGATGATGTTGATGCCCGCCGCACCCAGGCTGGTGCCGACCGCGCCGATGATGCCCGGCCGGTCCTCGTTGCGCATCAGCAGCACGTGCGCGGAAGGATCGAAGTCGATCTCCACACCGTCCAGCCGGACCACCCGTGGGCCGCGTTGCAGCGTGGCCTCGATCTCGCGCGAGGTGCCCTCGCCTTCCACCCGCAACCGCAGCAGCCGGTCGAAGCCATCGGCATTGCCGCCGACCGTCTCCGCCACCTCCAGCCCACGCGCGGCCGCTTCGGCCAGCGCATTCACCGGCGTCACCCGGGCCGACGCCGGCTTGAGCAGTGCCGCCACCAGCAAGCGCGTCAGCGGCCGGGGATCCAGCGAGCCGGTCTGCCCGGCGTAGGTGACATGCAGCCGGGTGGGTGCAGGCACCAGGCGGGCCGCCATGCGCCCCAGCGCCGACATCAGCGGCATCCAGGGACCGACCTCGCGTGCGGCCTCGGCACTCAGGGGCGGCAGGTTGACGCACCCGGCAACGGCACCGGTTTCGACGAAATCGATGATCTGCCGCGCCAGGATGGTGCTGACCGCCTGCTGCGCCTCGCCGGTCGAAGCCCCCAGGTGCGGGGTGAGGACCAGGTGCGGGTCGCGGCGCAGCGGGGAATCCTCCGGCAGCGGTTCGGTGGCGAAGGTATCCAGGGCCGCGCCGGCGAGGTGACCTTCGTCCAGCAGGCGCAGCAGCGCGGCCTCGTCGACCAGCCCGCCGCGGGCCGCGTTCACAAGGTAGGCGCCACGCTTCATGGACCGCATCCGCGCCTCCGACAGCAGGTGGGTGGTCTCCTCGGTCCGCGGCACGTGCAGGGTCACGATGTCGGCCCATGCCAGCAGCTCGTCGAGCGGCTTCAGCGTGACGCTGCCCTTGGCCGCTGCCGAGGGTGGCAGGAAGGGGTCGAAAGCGGCGACCTCCATGCCGATCCCGGCGGCCTTGCGCGCGACCGTACTGCCGATCCGCCCCAGCCCGATGACGCCCAGCCGCTTGCCTTCCAGCTCGAACCCCGTCAACCCGGCCTTGGGCCACTGCCCCGCCTTCATGCCGGCATCGGCGCGTGGAATGTGCCGGGCCAGCGCGAACAGCAGCGAGATCGCGTGTTCGGCGGCCGCCAGGGTGTTGCCGTCGGGCGCGTTCATGACCGCGATGCCGCGCGCCGTCGCGGCTGCCACGTCGATGGTGTCGACCCCGGCGCCGGCGCGGCCGATCACCCGTAATCGCTCCGCGCGGTCCAGCGCTTCGGCCGGCACGCGCGTGGCCGAGCGCACCAGCAATACGTCCACGTCCGCCAGCGCGGCCGCGAGCGCCGACGGGTCCTTGATCGGGTCGGAAACGACGACCTCCCATCCCGCTCCGCGCAGCAGGCCCAGGCCGTCCTCGTGGATGCCATCGCACGCCAGTACCTTCATCGCACACTCCTCCGTTGGAGACATGCGGAACACTGCGAGCCGGCGGGCAAGGCGCTGCAGCGTGGCTGCAGGTGGATCGGCAAGGCGTCGACGATGTGGCGTGGTCGGGGAAACGGGGCCGGCTGGCATGGGAATCCGCGAACGCTCCGCAGCGTAGCAAACCCGCCGGCGGGTGCGCGGCGGTCGCAAAGAAAAACCGCCGGCACGGGCCGGCGGCTTTCCATGTCGGGACGGCAGGGCGGATCAGTCCTCCCCGGCCAGCCCCATCTCCTCCAGCACCTGCGGCGCCGGGAAGACCTCCTTCATGACCCAGCGCATGTAGCGCTCGTCGACCGCGATCACGCGGGTGAGCTCCGGGTTGAACACCCAGTTGGAGGCGACCGATTCCCAGTTCATGTCGAACACCAGGCCGACCAGCTCGCCCCGGGCATCCAGCACCGGGGAGCCCGAGTTGCCGCCGGTGATGTCCAGGTCGGCGGTGAAGTTCACCGGCACGGTGCCCAGTTCCTCGCTGGCCAGGCCGGAGTACTCGCCCGCGGCGATCTTCTCCAGCTGGACCTGCGGGGCG
>Ga0079224_100008367_pt1 | contig 14008 bp, 9 predicted proteins | sample Stecom2015_FD_80414 | JGI IMG/M metagenome (GOLD analysis project Ga0079224, IMG submission 80414) | Agricultural soil microbial communities from Utah to study Nitrogen management - Steer compost 2015 | ecosystem: Environmental > Terrestrial > Soil > Agricultural land | place: USA: Utah... | reverse complement strand
GGCGCGCGTCGAGATCGCCGCCGGCGCCGATCGCCTCGCGTGCATTCGGCTTACGCCGAAGGGCCTGCTGCGGTGGTACGCGAGCTGCTGTCGAACGCCGATCGGCAATACGCTCGCGACCCCGAAGATCCCGTTCGTCGGGCTGGTTCGCGCGTGTCTCGCTGCGGACGACGCGGCGCTCGAGTCCGTGTTGGGACCGGTCCGTTACAGGGGCATGGGACGCTTCGCGAAGGGCGACATCTCGGGTCTCGATGTCCGCGAGCGCTTCTCGCTCGGATCGCTCGCCCGCGTGACGGGGATCATCGTCGGCGCGAAGCTCCGCGGCGACGCCCGCCGCTCGCCGTTCTTCGACGCCGCTAACGGCGAGCCGGTGGCGGCGCCGAACGTGCTGAGCGAGGAAGAGCTGCGACGGATCGAGACGGCGCGCGACCGTTATGCGCCTTCGAGCGGCTGACTCGCACGCCGATCGCCGCAAAGATTCGTGACCCGGATACGACGACGCCCGCGATGCCTAGGCATCGCGGGCGCCGCGCGTGACGTCCCGATCGCTTACCGCGAGACCGGCTTGAACGTGATCGGCAAACCGCCTTGCGAGCTGCTCACGACGCCGGAGAGCGTGCCGTCCGCCGTGATCTCGCCCTGGAACCGCCACGGATCGACGTTCGGGAACGTGAAGCTCATGACGTCACGTCCGAGCCGCGGATCGTTTCGGTAGCTGAATTCGCGCAGCGGCTTGTTGATCTCGCCGAGGTTCGTGCCGATCAGCTTCGCGTTCACGGTACCGTCGCCGTTGTCGGTGAACTCGATCTCGACGTCGACGTCGATCGTGACGATCGGCGGCCGGCCGACCCAGCGGCCCGCGAGCTGCTTCGCAAGCTCCGGCCCGACCTGGACCGGCTCCTGCGGCGGCTCGGGCGTCGGGTTCGCCCGCTCGTAGCGGCTCGTCTCCGTGTAGAACCTGACGATCGTATTGCCTTCGTGGCACGCGTACTCGGGCATCAGGTAGTTCGGATCGTGCCGCATCGGATAGCGCACGGTGAACTTGTCGGTGAGGATGACCGGATCCTCGGTCGTGATCTCGTAGAGCCACGTGTCGTCGTTCAGACGGACGATCCTCTCGGTCGTCTTCATCTGATCGCTAATCGGGAAGCGATTGCCCGGCGGCGAGCCGACGACCGCCAGGTTGATCATCGGCGGGCCTTCCTGATAGTTCGTCGTCTCGACGACGAGCGTCGTGCCTTCCCACCGGCCCCGCGAGTGCCCCATCCACTGCTTGATCTCGGGCGGAAGCTGCTCGACCGGCGTCGTCGGAATGATGCGCGCCTCGTGGATCATCTCGAGGCGGAAGATCACGTAGCCCGGAGCCTGCTCGATGAAGAAGCCGCCGTTGTACCGATACGGCATCATCGACGACGGCATCCCGCGGGTGATGCAGCGATCCCAGCTGTCGAAATCCTCGGGGCCGTCGAACGTCAGCGTCTCGCCGGGCAGCGCCCAGTCGCTGCCCATCAGCGGCGCGCGGCGCCTGCCTTCAGGCGTCAGCGCAGGCAGCAGGCCGTTCGGCGGATAGACGATCAGGTTCGTTTGACGCTGCGGGATGTTCGGATCGACGAGGCCCGTCCGCAGCGACAGCGCGACGTTACCTTCGGCCAGGGCCTGCCGGCTGACGTCGGGCGTGTTTGCCCACCGCTCGATGGCCGCCTGATACTCCTCCTCGGTCAGCCATTTCTTGTCCATGTCGCACGGCGGCGCCCCGAACCGATAGCTGCTCGCACACCGCTCGAGCGGGACTCGGGACGCCTGCATCATGTCGAGCTTCGCGCGAATGTCCGGCTCGCCCCAAGGCGTCATCGGATGCTGCCAGCCTTCCGGCGTCGCGATGAAGTGATTGGCTTCGCTCGGCGCGCCGCGTATCGAGTCGTTGATTTGGGCGTGGGCCGTCGCGAAAAGGGCCGGCGCAACCCCGGCGCCGAGCAATAGTGTTCGGATCGTGGACCTGAGCGGGTGCATAGTGACTCCCTGTTGTGTCGGCCGAAGGTAGGAGGCCGACCCATCGGCACGAAAAGGTACCGTGCCGGCTGCCCTCGCGTCCACAACCGGAGTTGCAAGTTTTCCCTAGAGCGGGCACCGGAGCCGCCGCCGCTCGCGACACGGGACACCGGCCGCGGGCCGCCGATTCGCCGTTGCGGCCCCGCACGTCGCTCGACCGGGAATCGTCGAAAGAGGCGGCGTCATCAGGGCTTCGTGCGCAGGTGCCGGCTGAAGAACGGCAGCACGCGTTCCTCGAAGCGCTGCTCGATCCGGTTCACGTGATCGCCGTCGTACGTCTCGAACGTGTGCTCGATCCCGTAGCGCGTCAACGTTTCGCTGAGCGTGCGATTCGCGCCGATCAACCCGTCCTGCTCGCCGACGTCGAGCATGATCGCCGTCATTTTGCGCAGGGCGTTGACGTGCGACGGCAGCATCGCCTGCGGCGAGTTCACGGCGAAGCGCGCCGCGATCTCGGGCACGACCTCGCCGTTACGCGTCGGCAGATCGAGATAGAACGGCGGGTTGTCCGGATTGGGTGACCAGGCCGCCGTGACGGCGAACGTCCGAAGCGCCCGGCGGTCGAGCTGCTCCTCGGTCTTGATCGCCTCGAGCGCGGCGGCCCGCTCGCCGCCGCGCGGTGCATACTCGTCGAGGCAGCAGGCACTCAGCGAATAGAGCGCTGAGAACACCTCGGGCCGGTGCATGCCGATCAGCCAGACGCCGTAACCGCCCATCGAATGGCCGGCGAGACCGCGCGCGCTGCGGTCTGGAATCGTGCGGTAGTGGGCGTCGATATAGGCGACGAGGTCGTCGGCGATGTAGTCCTCCCAATAGCCCGTCGCGGCCGAGTTCGCATACATGCAGCCGCCGAACGCGTTGTAGCAGTTCGGCATCACGATGATCATCTTCTCCGCTGCTCCCGAACCCATTGCGCGGTCCGCGGCGCCGCGCCCGTCCCAGAACGCGTTCTCGCCGAACCAGCTCTCGTCGGTGCCCGAATAGCCGTGCAAGAGATAAAGCACGGGGTAACGGCGGTCGGTCTCCTCGGCATAACCGGGCGGCAGATAAACGGACACCTCCGGCGAATCCGTCTCTCCGCGGAGATTGCCTTCGAGCGACTTGCCGAACACGCGGATGCGCTCGTAGCTGCCGACGTTCGACTGCGCGGACGCATCGAGCGCCAGCGTCGCGGCGAGCAGGACGAGTGTCGTTCTTATAATCATCGTTGTCATCGCCGGAACCCCCTGAGAATCCGATTCCCGAAGCTTTCGGGTCGACGACGATTCTAGCTCAGCCCGCGAACGGCGCAGCGGCGGGCGCACGATCACCGTCAGAACCCGGGGACTGGACCTCGCCGACGATCTCGAGCGCGAGAAACGGACCGGCGTCCGTCGATCAGATGATCCGCATCGCCCGCTGGACGGGCCCCGAGCCGCTTGCGACGGACTGCGTATAAATCTCCCAGGTCCCCCCCTTACGGATCCCGACGAGGTGGGCCCGCGGGTTGTAGTCGCCCACGCCGAACACGTGGGTTACGCGTCCGTAGTTGGCGAATCGGCCGACCAGTTTGACGGTTTGCCTCAACATCGCCCCCGACTGGCGAGTGCCGCCCGGCTGGATATGCGCGACGATCAGGCGCCCCGGCTCCTGACGGATGGCGAAGACACAGCCGCTCAGCTGCGCCGTCACCATCAGATCGGGGCCGGTTCCGTCGAGCACATAAGGCTCGATATCCGAAAGGTCGAGATGTTCCGTCTGCGGGATCATTCGGACGCTGTGCACATGAAGGGCCTTGTACACCTTGTAGTCCAACGCCTGATACGTAGTGGCATAGGGAAAAGTAGAAATCGCGAACCCCTCGTTCGGACCCTGCGCGTTGTCGTAGTAGCAGAGGTAGTTGACCCGAGGGCCGGATTGCGCGCTGCCTGCAAGCGAAAGCAAGTGAGCCTGCAAGAACCCCAACGTGTGGTTCTTCAACTGGTACAGAGCCGTGTCGAGCTTCATCAGCTATCTCCAGGACAGCGTGCGTATCCGCCTAATTGATGTTTAGGCAAGCTAACTGGATAGGACGGGCACGGTCAAGGTCCGCGATCACGGTCGGGCCACGGTGCGGACGGGCCGACCTGGCATGGGTCCTGCCGATTCCCCTCGGACGCTGGTCGCTTCGTGCCTCCCGGCGCACGGGACCGTCGAGAATCGCGCGCTCGGTCGCCTCGGGGGAGAACCGAGCGTATCGGAAGTCCGCCGGACGGGGTCGAGCCCTCCAGGAGCGCTCGCCAAGCACGAGTGCGGATTGCCTTCCCTAACCCTCCGAACAAAAGCACTGGTCATTTCTCCCATACGTGCGACTACCCTGTTCAATGTTCTTTCTCCCGTGATGTGCCAAACTCGGTCTGGGTGATCCGGGAGAAACGATGAGCGCGCGGAAAGACGCGCACCACACCGCCCCCTCGCTCCGATCCTCGTGGCGCACGCCGCTCGAGATCGTGCTCAGGGCGCGTGAGATCCCCGTGCTGATGCTGCTCTCGACCGGCGGCGCGGTCTGGTCGGTTTACGCGGGACCGCTCCCGGCCGGCACGGTGCTCGAGCGATGGCCGCTCGCGGGCTCGGCCGGCGTCGCGGCGCTGTGGCTCTCGATATACTTCGGCCTCGGACGCGCCATGCTCGGCACCGCCCGCGCCGGCGAGCCTCGTCGTCTGCTGCGCCGCCTCGCGATCGCGATGGTTCTCTTCGTCGTCCTCTGCGCGCCGCTCGTTCTCGTCGAGACGCTTCCGGCCGTCCGCCTCCGCTATCTGAAGCCGCTCTGGTGGCTTGCCGCGGCGCTGGCGTCGGCCGCCGCGTGCTTCCCTCAGGCGCTCGCGTCGGCTTATCGGAGCGCGAACGCTCGGCCCGGGTTGTCGTGGATCCGCGCGGCGCTCGTCTCGTCGGCCGCGGCGGCGGTCGCCGTCGCCGCGGTCGACGCGCTCCTCCACGTCGACGGTTACTGGGAAGCCAAATACCAGCTCGGACGCGCCGCGTTCGTCGCGAACACCGCGGTGCTCGCGAGCATGCACGTTGCCCTCTACGCGCTCCTTCGCCGGCTCGCCGTCGCGATCGTCATCGTCACGACGCTCTTCGTCGCGCTCGGCGTCGCGAACCTCGGCAAGATGATGTACATGCACGCGGCCGTCCAGCCGCTCGACCTCCTCTACGTCGCGGAGCTCTTACCGCAGCTCGGCGCAACGTTCGGGCCGATGACGACGGCGCTCCTCGCCGTCTCGTGCATAGCCGTGCTGACGGCGCTCCTCGTCGCGGTGCGCTGTCCGGCCGCGGTCGTCTCGTGGCGCGGACGAGCCATCGCCGGCGGCGTCTCGCTCGTCGTGATCGCAGGCGCCGTCACGAGCGAACGCCACGCGCCGCTGCGGCATGCGCTCGAAGCCGCGGGCATCGAGCTCGCCGGCTGGGACTCGGTGCGCTCCGCGCGGCGAAACGGTGTCTTGCTCGAGTTCCTGTCTCTGCTGCCGACCGCGTTCGTCGATGCGCCGTCCACGTACTCCGCCGCCGCGGTTGCGGACGCTTTTCGCAGGTACCTGCGCCCCGACGCAAACGGCGAGAGCGGGCGACGCGATTCGTCGGACGTCACGGTGATCGTCTACATGATCGAGTCGCTGATGGACCCGAACGAGCTCGGTCTCGAGCTCACGGCGGATCCGATTCCGACGCTGCGCGCGCTCGCGGCCGAGCACGCGAGCGGCTACGCGGTCGTTCCGGGGCGATTCGGCGAGTCGGCGAGCTCCGAGTTCGAGCTCCTGACCGGGATGTCGTCGTCGTTCTTGCCGGAGCGGAGCGTCGCCTACAAGCAGTACGTGAAACACCGCCTGCCCGCGCTGCCGTGCCAGCTCAAGGCACGCGGCTATCGGACGGCCGCGGTGCAGGCCGACCCGATCGACTACTACAACCGGACGGAAGTCTATCGGCACCTCTGCTTCGACCGCGTCGCGTGGCTCAACGAGGATGCGTCGGTCCCGCGCGCGATCAACGACCGCGCGCCATCCGACGACGCCGTCGTCGATGCGGTCATCGCGGCAGCGGACGGGCCGGGACCCGCGTTCGTGTTCGCGTTCCCGAGCTCGACGCACTACCCGTACGACCTCGAGCTCTTCGAGGATTCGCCGCTCGACGTCGCGCACCCGCAGCAGACGGCCGCGCGGGCGGAGATCAAGTACTACATCAATACGCTGCGCGTCGCGGACGCCGCCGTCGCGAAGCTCGTCGAACACTTCGCGCGAGACGAGCGCCGGGTGCTGATCGCGATCGTGGGCGACCATCTGCCGCCGCTGTCGACGGCCGCGCTCGAAGGCTTCTATGCGCGCCTCGGCGACGACGTCCCGGCGCTCGAGCGCATCCTCGCGGAACGCCGCGTCCCGCTCGTCGTCTGGTCGAACTTCGAGCGATCACGGCAAGAGCTCGCGCTGAGCCTCAATCTGCTCGGCCCGCTCCTGCTCGAGCGGGCCGGGCTCGAGCCCGCGGGCTTCCTCGGCGTCGTCGCCGAGTTCGGCAAGCGCGTGACGATGATCTCCCGCGAGCTCGTCGGCCGCGCGTCGGCGCACTGGTCGCTCGACGCCGCGCCGCCCGAATATGCCGCGCTCATCGAGGATTACCGGCTGCTGCAGCACGATGTGCTGTTCGGCCGGCAGTTCCTGACGATCATGACTCGATCCTCGCCGGCGAGCGCAGCCTCGAGTGACGACCTCCGCTCGGACTCGATCGAGATCGCGAAGCAGAGCCCGATCAACGAATGACCTCTCGTTTCGCCTCCGAGAGGCCTTCCCGGTCGCGACGAGCCGCCGCAGCATCGTCGCCGAGCATCGCGCACATCCGCGCCGCGACCACCATCCGGAACGCAAGCGCGAAGCTGTCGACGTGCAGCCTGCCGACGAAGCGCTTCTTCGCCCGACGCAGCGCGCGTCCGAAGCGGGAGCGGGTCGACACGAGCTCGCTCAGCACGGAGCGGCGCATCGACGTTTCGAGGGCCGCCCGCACCGCCTTCGCGGCGGCGGCGCCGAACAGCGCGGCCGTGCGCGCGGAGCCGAGCTCGTCGAGCATCAGCGAGAGCATTTCCGCGTCCCCGGTCAGCGTCCGCGGCGGCGGCACCGCGGCGCGCGTCGCGTACGGCACGCCGGGGCTCCACGCGTCGACGACGCTGCGCCAGAGCCGCTTGTTCGTGCGGAGCTCATCCGGAAGCGTGCGCGCGTAAGCGAGCACGCGTCCGTACAGGAACGGGTTCACGACCTCGACGTACGAGGTCTTGAGATCGGTCAATGCGGCGAGCGTGACCGGCAGCCGGTACAGCTGATAGAGCCGGTCGCGCCACGCGGCGAGCGACTCGCCGGCGCGCCTCGCGAGCGCGTCCGGGACGAGCTGCGCCGGCAGCCCGAGCTCGCGGGCCGCCTGCTCGCCGCAGACGTCCTCGAGCGTCGTGAGCTGCACGCTTTCGCGCACGTCGGCTTCGCTCCGCACGGCCTTCCATCCGAACGCCTCGTCGCCGCGGATCACGCCTTCGACGCCTGCGGAGTAGAGCCGCTGCCAGACCGCGAAGCCGTCGACGTATCCGCCCATCGCATCCGCACGTCCCTCGCCCGCGACGAGGTACCGCTCGAGGAAGCGCTCGCGCGGTTCCGTCGTTGCCTCGACGACGAAGTAGTCATGGTCGACGCCGAGCCGCTCCGCGAGCTCGCGTGCGATCCGGGCGTCGTTGCCGGGCTCGTCGAGCGCGGCGCGGCGCCCCCATGTGATGCACTTCAAGCCCCCGTAGCCGCGCCGCGCACGGCCCAGCGCAAGCAGCAGGCCGCGGCTGTCTGCGCCGCCCGAGAGCGGCACGACCCAGCGCGAGTAGTCGAGCTCGAGCCGCGCGGCGACATCGTCGACGATCGCCTCGAGCCTGCGGCCGCGCTCGAGCGGATCCGACGCATCGTCGGACGAGTCGAACGAGATCGGCGACTCGTGCGTGTCGAGCCGCCACGACGCGCGGTGAAGCAGCACGCGTCCGCCCGGAGGCACGCGTTCGATGCGCAGATCCCATCCGCGGCCGGGCCCGAGCGCTCCCGACGACATGAGCCACGCCGCGGCCTCGATATTCGGACGAAAATCCCCGAGCACCGACACGACCGCGCGTTGCGACGTCGACGCGACGAAAACGTCGTCCGTCATCGCGTACCAGATCGTGCGGCTCGCCGCAGCATCGGCGACGAGCTCGACCCAATCCTCGTCCGCGCGAAACAGCGCGAAGCTGCCGTCGGGCACCGGCGTGCGCGGCGTGCTCCAGGCCCGGTCCGACTCGAGGACGCCGAGCGCGACGCTTACGCCGTCGCGGCGCAGGGACGGGCCCGGGTTCGCTACGACCGACACGAGCGCGCCGGCGCGCGCGATCGACGGCGCCCGCGGCTCGATGTGCTCGGGGAAGAGCTTCGCGGTCAAACGCGTGAGCTCCTCGTCCGATTCCGGCGAGAAACGGTCGCGATGACAGATCAACAGCGCCTTGGCCACGTCCGCGAGGCTCCCACAAGCCCATGGGGCGCTCAAGCGGCGCCGCTACCCGGTATCATCGGCGTCCCGGCGGAAGCTTCGCGGCGAACGCTTCCCGGACCGGCAAATCGCAGCGCCTGGGAACTACCGCCGGCAGCAGGCTGCGCACGGATCTAAACGCGAGGTTGTCAATGGAGCTCGATACCGAGATCGAGGCGCGCGGCGCGACATTCAGGCTCGGCGGAACGTACGAGCCCGAGTTCAGGCCCGTCGTCGATGCCTTCATCGAGAATTTCAAGGTCGAGGACGAGGTCGGCGCTGCGTGCTCGATCGTGCTCGACGGCCGGACCGTCGTCGACATCTGGGGCGGCTGGCGCAACGCGGCCAAGACGGTGCCGTGGGACGCGCCGACGACGGTGTGCATGATGTCCGTCGCGAAGGGCATCACGGCGATCTGCTTCAACATGCTGATCGACCGCGGCCTCGTGGATCCGAACGCCTATGTCACCGACTACTGGCCCGAGTACGGCAAGAACGGCAAGGACAAGACGCGCGTTCGTCACGTCCTCGACCATACGGCCGCGATTCCGGTGCTGACGACGAACCCGCTTTGGCCGGGCGCGCTGTTCGACCGAGAAGCGTACGTCAAGGCGCTCGAGGAGCAGGAACCGCTCTGGGAGATCGGCACGAAGGCCGCGTATCACGTGCATAATCAGGGCTTCCTGCTCGGCGAGATCATGCGGCGCGTCTGCGGCAAGACCGTCGGCCCCTTCCTGCGCGACGAAGTCGCGACGCCGCTCGGGGCGGAGTACTACATCGGCGGCATGACGGAAGCGGAGCAGGCGAACGTTGCCGAGGTCATGCCGAACATGAACGCGAAGCTCTTCGCCGCGAAGGACAGCGAGGAGCCGACGTCACTGCGCGCGCTCGCGTTCAGGCAGAACCCCGACGAGCCGTGGGCCGTCACGCTGAACAGGCCCGAATGGCGCACGGTCGAGATCGCGAGCGGCAATGGCCACGGCAACGCACGCGGCGTCGCCAGGATCTACGGCGCGCTCGGTAACGGCGGCACGCTCGACGGCGTCACGATCATGAGCCGCGATCAGATCGAGGCGATGATCACGCTGCAGCACAACCAGACCGAGGTGTTCCAGGACCGTCCTTACCGCCAGGCGCTCGGGATCCTGCTGAACACGCCGGAAGCGGTCTACATGGGCCCGAACATGCGCAGCTTCGGGCACCACGGGATCGGCGGCTCGATCGGCTTCTGCGATCCGGACGCTCGGATGGGCTTCTCTTACGCGTGCAACAAGATGCACGCGGTCGGCACGAACGGACCGAGGGCCGCGCGGCTGATCGACGCGTTCTACGCGGCCGAGGGGTAACGGCGCGCGGCGCGCTCAGGCCGTCGCCGACACGCCGCCGTCGACGTTGAAGACCTCGCCGTGCACGAAGCTCGCGTCGTCGCTCAAGAGGAACGCGATCGCCTTCGAGTTGTCGTCCTCGGTGCCGTTACGTCTGAGCGGGATGCGCGCCGCCCGTTTCGCGTATTCCTCCGGCGAGTTCAGCCCCATCGCGCCCGGCGTCGGCACAGACGCCGGAGACACCGCGTTCACGCGGATCTTGCGCGGCCCGAGCTCGGCGGCCATCACGCGCGTGAACGCGACGACGGCGCCCTTCACCGCGCTGTACGCGGACGTATTCGGGAAGCCCCGCGAAGCGACCGGCGATGCGAGATTGATCATGCTCGCGCCGCGCTCGGGATCGTAGTGCGTGAGGAGCGCCTGCGCGGACCAGAAGAGCGCCTTGATACCGACATCGAGCATCGCGCCGAGCCGGGCAGGCTCCACCTGCTCGACCGGGCAGTAGTGCAGGATCATCGCGTTGTTGACGATCGCGTCGATGCGTCCGTTCGCGCGTGCGAATCGGGCCGCGATGTCGAGGTACGTGTCGCGCACGCCGACGTCACCCTCGTACGCGAAGGCCTTGCCGCCCGCCCGTTCGACCTCGCTTGCGGTCGCGCGGGCGTTGCCGCCGTCGATGTCGACGACGGCGACGGTCGCGCCGAGGCTCGCGAGGTGCCGCGCGAGGTGGGCACCGAGCCCGCGGCCGGCGCCGGTGATCAGGACGTGCTTGTCGTCGAATCTGTAAGTCATCGCGCTGCCCGTTACGTCGTGGTCCTCCGCCCCGGCCGGCGCGAACCTCGAGCCGGCGGGCACGGCGACTATAGCGCAAGGGGACGATGCCGCGATGACGCCCTCGTAGAGATCGAGCTTCGTCGGCACCGCACCCGGGGGCCGCGGAAATAGCGCGGGCCATAGCGAGCGCGGACGTTCCCGTGCACGGCGAGACGGGCCGCGCCCGTGCCGGTCGTATTTTCCGCAAGCGTCGCCGGACGGCCGGTCCGTTCGATTGAGCTAGAATCGACGCGAAAAGGCCGAGCCTTCGGCCCGAGCTCGAGGACGCACATGGCCGCGCAAGACGCCGGAGCATTGGACCGGAACGCGATCGTCGCGAAGATCGACTTCTGCATCCCCGGAGAGAAGGTGATCTTCTACCCGGGCGAGCGGCACAAATCGCAGTGGCCGTACCGGCCGCACGAGGTCGTGATTCGCGACGCGCGCGCGATCAAGGACGAGCTCGCGCTCGAGAAGAACGGCTTCGTCCTCCTCGAGCGTCCGTCCGCCGTCAGTAATTTCTACGATCCGGACGAGGTCGAGCGCGTCTACATCCCGGAAGTCACAGCGCTCGTGCAGGAGCTCACGGGGGCGGACAAGGTCATCACGTTCGGGACGATGATCCGGAGCGATGCGGCCTCGCGGCAGCACAACCTGCCCGCATTCGGCGCGCATGTCGACTACGGCGACCGCACGGTGCGCGCGTGCGCGAAGGAGGTGCTCGGCGAAAAGGAAGGCGAGCGCTGGCTAGAGGGCCGCTACGTGCTGATCAACGTCTGGCGGCCGATCACGGTCGTGCACCGCGCGCCGTTCGCGGTCTGCGACGCGAGCACGGTCGCCGCGTCGGACCTGAACGACAGCGAGGTGCGCGGCGGCCTCGGCGATCCGAACCGCCCGACGCTCTACGGCTACTCCGTCAGCTTCAATCCGAACCAGCGCTGGTACTACGTGCCGCAGATGCGGCCCGAAGAGGTGCTCGTGTTCAAGCTGTTCGATTCGGACGCGGCACGGGTCCAGTGGACCGCGCACAGCGCGTTCGAGCATCCGAGCACGCCGCCCGACGCGCCGCCTCGCGAGAGCATCGAGATCCGGACGATCTCGTTCTTCAAGCGCTGACGCCACATCCCGCGTTCGCGGATGCTCGCCGCGCTCGCGGCCGTCGCTCGCGAGCGCGTCAGCGCCAGACGACGTCCGACGAACGATCCGCGTTGACGTTGCGGGTCGCGGGGTTCCCGTAAACGGTGACGTCGCTGCCCGAGCTCGCTTGGATGTCGACGCTGCCGGTCGCGCGGACCTCCGCATCGGAACCGCTCGAGAGCCTGAGCGTCACGTCGCGCGCCTCGAGCTCGTCCGCCGAGACGTCGCTGCCGCTGCTCGCTTCGACCGAGAACGTCTCGACCGCACCTTCGACTTCGACGTCGGAGCCGCTCGACACGTGGACCGAGAGGCTGCGGGCATTGATCTCGAGCTCGACGTCGCTGCCCGACGAGGCGGCGACCGTCAGATCCTCGAGCTCGAGCACGCCGTTGCTCTCGACGTCCGAGCCCGACGACGCGGCTATCGACGTCAGGCTCACGAAGTCGACGTATGCGCGCACGCGTCCCCGCTCGGGGCCGGGCTTCCGTTCGCGGCGCGACAACCTGAGCTCGCCGTCGGCGACCACACTCTCGACGTCCGCGAGCTCGATGCCGTCGACCTCGATGCGCAGGTTCTCACGATCGGTTTGCCTGAGCTCGACGTCGATGCCGTGTGCGACGCTGAGCTTCGAGAATGGCGGCACCTGGCGCGTCTCGACCTGCGCGACGGACGCCGACGACAAGGCGATCGAGCCGAGCAGAACTGCGGAAGCGACGACGATCTTCATGGCGTGACTCCTGTTCGCGATGGAGCTGATCGCGGCGGCGCCCGGCCTCACGCATCCGGGACCGCGGCGGGCTCGAGCCGCTCGATGATTCAACGAGGCGGCGCCTTTGCGTGTCAAGCGACGCGGCGGGCACGCGCGGAGAGACCGCGCCGACGGACGCCAATACGGAAAAGCCCCGCGCGAGGCGGGGCTTTTCGTTTGGAGAAGTGACTCGAAAGGAGTCGCTTACATCATGCCGCCCATGTCGTGCGGCATATGCGCGCCTTCCTTCTCCTCCTTCGGCCGCTCGGCGATCATCGCTTCGGTCGTGAGCAGCAGGCCCGCGACGGACGCCGCGTTCTGGAGCGCCAGGCGCGTGACCTTCGTCGGGTCGATGATGCCGAACTGGACCATGTCGCCGTACTCGCCCGTCGCCGCGTTGAAGCCGTAGTTGCCCGAGCCCGCAGCGACCGCATTCAGCACGACGGACGGGTCCTCGCCGGCGTTCGCGACGATCTGGCGGAGCGGCTCCTCGGCCGCACGGCGCAGGATGTTGATGCCGACGTTCTGGTCGTCGTTCGCGCCGGTCAGGCTCTCGATGCCCTTCAGCGCACGGATCAGCGCGACGCCGCCGCCCGGCACGACGCCCTCCTCGACGGCCGCACGCGTCGCGTGCAGCGCGTCCTCGACGCGCGCCTTCTTCTCCTTCATCTCGACCTCGGTCGCCGCACCGACCTTGATCACCGCGACACCGCCGGCGAGCTTCGCGACCCGCTCCTGCAGCTTCTCGCGATCGTAGTCGGACGTCGTCTCCTCGATCTCCTTGTTGATCTGATCGACGCGAGCCTTGATGTCCGCAGGCTTCCCGGCGCCGTCGATGATCGTCGTGTTCTCCTTCGAGACCTGGACCTTCTTCGCCTGGCCCATGTCGTCGAGGGTCGCCTTCTCGAGCGCGAGGCCCACTTCCTCGGAGATCACCTGACCGCCCGTCAGGATCGCGATGTCCTGCAGCATCGCCTTGCGGCGATCACCGAAGCCCGGCGCCTTCACGGCCGCGACTTTCACGATGCCCCGGATGTTGTTCACGACGAGCGTCGCGAGCGCCTCGCCCTCGACGTCCTCCGCGATGATCAGGAGCGGACGGCCCGCCTTCGCGATCGCCTCGAGCAACGGCAAAAGATCCCTGATGTTCGAGATCTTCTTGTCGTGGATCAGGATGTACGGGTTATCGAGCTCGGCCGACTGGCTCTGCTGGTTGTTGATGAAGTACGGCGAGAGATACCCGCGGTCGAACTGCATGCCCTCGACGACCTCGAGCTCGTTCTCGAGACCCGAGCCTTCCTCGACCGTGATCACGCCTTCCTTGCCGACCTTGCTCATCGCCTCGGCGATGATCTTGCCGATCTCCTCGTCGGAGTTCGCCGAGATCGTGCCGACCTGCGCGATCGACTTG
>Ga0079224_100008366_pt1 | contig 14009 bp, 12 predicted proteins | sample Stecom2015_FD_80414 | JGI IMG/M metagenome (GOLD analysis project Ga0079224, IMG submission 80414) | Agricultural soil microbial communities from Utah to study Nitrogen management - Steer compost 2015 | ecosystem: Environmental > Terrestrial > Soil > Agricultural land | place: USA: Utah... | reverse complement strand
TTCTGCCAGTGCGCGTCGCCCTTATAGACGTCGGCATAGCGCGCTTCGAACATCCCGCGATCGATATTAGCCGCGCGCAACGCGGCAATCTCGTCGTTCGAAGGCCAGAGATCCTTGAGAAACACGTCCTCGCCGTCACGGCCGGTGCCGATCGGCGTGGCGATGATGTCTTCGGTCACCGTGCCCTTGAGCGCGTAGGCGACCACCAGCGGCGGGCTCGCGAGGAAATTCGCGCGCACGTCGGGGCTCACTCGGCCCTCGAAGTTGCGATTGCCCGAGAGAACGGAGGCAGCGACGATGTCGTTGTTGTTAATTGCCTGGCTGATTGGCTCGGCAAGTGGACCCGAGTTGCCGATGCAGGTGGTGCAGCCGTAGCCAACGAGGTCGAAGCCAAGCGCGTCGAGGTGCGCCTGCAATCCCGACTTGATCAGGTAGTCGGTAACGACCTGGCTGCCCGGCGCGAGGCTGGTCTTGACCCACGGCTTGGGCGTCAAACCCTTCTCGTTCGCCTTCTTGGCCACCAGGCCAGCAGCAATAAGTACGTCGGGGTTGGAAGTGTTGGTACAGCTGGTGATCGCAGCAATGACGACGTCCCCGTCGCCGATATCGTGCTCCTCGCCCTCGACCTTGCAGCGCTTGGGGCTCGACTTACCGTAAAGGCTCTTGAGCTCGTCGTTGAAGAGGTCGTCGACATCGGGCAGCGCAACCCGGTCCTGCGGTCGCTTGGGACCGGCGAGCGAAGGCACGACGCTGGCCAGATCTAGCTCGAGAGTGTCCGTGAACACCGGATCCGGCGCGGCGGGATCGAGCCAGAAGCCCTGCTCCTTCGCATAGGCCTCGACGAGTGCGATCTGACCTTCCTCGCGGCCGGTCAGGCGCAGATAGTCGAGCGTCTTGTCGTCGATACCGAAGAAGCCGCAGGTGGCGCCGTACTCCGGCGCCATGTTCGCCAGCGTCGCGCGGTCGGCGAGGCTCAGCGAGGCGAGGCCGGGGCCGAAGTATTCGACAAAACGGCCGACCACGCCGCGTTCGCGCAGCATTTGGGTACAGGTCAGGACGAGGTCGGTAGCGGTTACGCCTTCCGCCAGCTTGCCGGTCATCTTGAAGCCTACAACTTCGGGAATCAGCATGGAAACCGGCTGGCCGAGCATCGCCGCTTCCGCCTCGATCCCCCCGACGCCCCAGCCAAGCACGCCGAGGCCGTTGACCATAGTCGTGTGACTGTCCGTTCCGACGCAGGTGTCCGGATAAGCGACCATGGCCCCGTCCCCATCGGCGCTGGTCCACACGCACTGGGCGATGTGCTCGAGGTTGACTTGATGGCAGATGCCGGTGCCGGGAGGCACAGCCTTGAAGTTGTCGAGGCTCTTCGAGCCCCACTTGAGGAAGTCGTACCGCTCTAGGTTGCGCTCGTATTCAAGCGCCACGTTCTGCTCGAACGCCTTCGGGTGGCCGAACTCGTCGACCATCACCGAGTGGTCGATCACCAGGTGCACCGGCACCAGGGGGTTGATCTTGCCGGTATCGCCGCCGAGCTTCGCGATCGCATCGCGCATCGCCGCCAGGTCGACCACGCAGGGCACGCCGGTGAAGTCCTGCAGCAGGACGCGACCCGGCCGGTACTGGATCTCCTTTCCGGTCTTTGGATCCTTCTGCCAGTCGGCCAGCGCCTGAATGTCACCGACCGAGACGGTGAAACCGGCGTCCTCGAAGCGCAGCAGGTTTTCGAGCAGCACCTTCATCGAGAAAGGCAGCCGGCTGACGTCGCCAATCTTGTCGGCCGCTTTCTTGAGCGAGTAATAGGCGTAGGTCTTGCCTCCCACGTCCATGGAGCTGCGAGTATCGAGCGAGTTTTTGCCGACCTGAGTCATGGTGAGCGGCCTCCTGAGATGCTGGACCGGCCAAAGGAAGGGCCGGATTTGCCGAGGCGATTGCGCGTTCGGACGCGCTAGGTCAAGGTGCGCGGCTAGCAGGAAGTGTCGTCATGGGACTAAGCCCCTCGGGCAGGCGGAACCCGCCGCTCAACGTCATCGCGATGGCGATCGCGCTTGGGCTGGCCGCGTTTCTCGGCGCGGCGCTCGGCTTGCTTTGGCATGCGAGTGGGTTGGGCGAAGACGAGGCGGTCAGTACCGAGGCCATACTCGACTCGCCGCCGGAGGCCTAAGCCGCGGTCAGCTCGGGGCGCTTGCGTGGTGCGGCAATCCAGCATGCGGCGACGATCAGCAGCGCGCCCAGCATGACCGGAAGGCGGAGGCTTTCGCCGAACATCAGCCAGCCAAACAAGCTCGCCCAGAGGAAGCCGGAATATTCGAGCGGAACCAACGCCTGTGCCTCGGCGCGAGCATAGGCCCAAGCGAAAAGCATAGATGCCGTCAGCGCCAGTATGGCGGCCGTGCCGATGCCCGGCCAGGCGTGGCTTCCGGGCATCTCGAACAGGAAAGGCGCGAAGAGGAGCAGAGCCAGTCCGACGACGCCGGTCTGGAATGTCGCGACTTCGACGGGCTTTGCGAGGAGCGATTGCTGGCGCTGGAGCACCAGATTCCAGGCATAGAGAATCGAGGACGTGAGTATCGACGCCGTGCCCAATGCAGCTTCACCATGCCAGGCGCCCTGTTCCGCGCGTCCCAGCACGATGACGGCCACCCCGCCAAGTCCAATCAGCGAGGCGCCGATCGCGCGCGGTGCGATGCGTTCGCCGAGCAGCAGGGCGGCCAGATAGAGGGCGATTAATGGCGCGACGAAAGACAGGGCGATTCCCTCGGCCAGTGGCACTCGCGCCAAGCCCCAGAAAAAGGTGAAAGCCATGGCCGAGCCGACCGCCCCGCGGATCAGGTGCACCCGCATCGTCGCACGGGCAGGCCAGCCCTGACGCGTCGCCAGCCAGATCGGAGCGATCAGTGCAAGACCGATGACGCTGCGCAGCAACAAAGCGCTGTAGGCCCCTGCGGCGATCGAGGCGCCCTTCATCAGCGCGTCCATCAGCGAAAACAGGCCGACCCCGGCGAGAGTGACGGCAAAGGGCAGGACCGGCTGATCGACCTTCATCTCGCTTATCTACGGCGTGTTGCGCGGCGGGCAATCCACACCCGGCAGCGATTCAGCACCCAGACAGGCGTGCGGGTTGATAGAGCGGCCCGAAAGGGGCAGAATCCGCTGCCCGATGCCCGTCGACTGTCTGATCGAATGGAACCGACAAGAGAATGACCGTTTCTCTGCGCACCTCACTGCTGGCCGGCCTTGCATCGGTCCTTACAATGCCGGGAGCCGCGCAGGATCTTCCCGCACAGCCGGTGCTCGAAGAAGATGCGGTGCCGGTCTCCGCGCCGCCGGCGGGTTTGCTGACACTACCGCCTGCGCCCCTCTATCCGGCGGTCATGCAATGGCCGGCCGCGCATGCGGAGCAGCTGCTCGCTGTCATCGAATCGATTGGCGCGGAAGGGCTTGATCCGACCGACTACCGCCCCGGTGCATTGCGCGCGGCCATTGAAATGGGCCCGGGACCGGAACTCGACGCGCTCGCCAGCCAGATGTTTACCTGGCTGGTAGAAGACCTGCGCGACGGACGCACGCCGATGGAGGCGCGTCGCCAGTGGTTCGTCGTCGATCCCGATCCCGACCGTATGCCGACCGGCCGACTGATGACGGAAGCTCTCGCGACAGGCGACATCGCGGCCGCGCTGGGCTCTGGCCTCCCGACGCATCCCGACTACACCGCAGCGCGCGACGAATTGGCGGCGACTCCGACCAGCGACCGCCAGCGCCGAATGTTAATTCGCGCCAACATGGATCGTTGGCGTTGGCTGCAGCGGGACCTCGGCGGCCAGTACCTCTTGACCAACGTGCCCGAGTTCCAGTTGCGCCTGACGGTCAACAACAACATCATTCGCACCTATCGCACGATCGTCGGCAAACCCGGCCGCACGGCCACACCGCAACTGGTCGAGACGGTCGAGGGCGTGATCTTCAACCCGACGTGGACGGTGCCGCAATCGATCGTGAAGGGCGAAGGGCTCGGCGCGCGAGTGCTCAACAACCCAGCTTGGGCCAGGGCCAACGGCTATACCGCCAACCGTGGTGCCAATGGCTACGTCAGTGTGGTGCAGAAATCAGGTCCGGGCAACTCGCTCGGCCAGATGAAGCTCGACATGCCCAATCCGCATGCAATCTTCCTTCACGACACCCCGGCGCGCAACCTGTTCGCCAACGCGAACCGCGCGCTGAGCCATGGCTGTGTAAGAGTCGAGCGGGCGCTGGAACTCGCCATGACGGTCGCCATCCTCGGCCAGGGCGCCTCGCGCGACGAGGCGGTTTCGATCTCGACTTCGGGCAAGTACACCCGCGTGCCCGTGGTCAAGACGATGCCGGTCTACATCACCTACTTCACGATGGCGCGCGATATCGACGGCGACCTCAAGACCTTCAAAGACATTTACGGACGTGACGCGCCGGTGCTGGCCAGCTTCGAGCAACCGCGTGTCGGCAACCGCTCTCGCGTGACCGACGAGGAAGTGGTCCCGATCATCGACGATCTGCAGACGTCCTGAGTCCGGGCGAACGCCGCAACGGCCTGTCCCAGGTGCGGCCGCCGGCCTCCTTCGTTTGCCGGGATCAGCCCAGATTCAACGTGTCGGCGAAAAGCAGGCGTCCGCCCGAAAGGTTCGCCAGCGCGAACAGGAAATCGTCCGGCGAAAAGGCGAAGCAGCCGTTGGATCGACCCAGCTTACCCCAGCGTTCGACGTGCTCGGGCCGTGCGTATTCTGCCGAGTGCATGACGATTAGGCGCTCCAGCGCGTTGGAATTGTCGGGATCGAGGCCACCGAGTCGGACCGATGTCCCATAGCGCCCTGTGTACCATTCCCACGACACGTAGGCGCCGCGGCTTGTCGCGTTGGAGCCCGGAATGTTGGAGAATTGCTTGAGCCAACCGTCGTGCTGGGGATCGGAACCGGCGCCGTGCGCGACGCGCCATGACGTGACCGTGCCGGCTTCGACGTTGGCGAAGTGGAAGCGCGGCAGCGCGGAATGAACGCCGAAATCGGCGATCCCGGCGATGTCTCGTCGCCAGAGCACGTCCCCGGCTCGAGCGATTTCGCGGCGGGCGATTTCGAGGATGGCGGTCGAACGTGCGTCGAGCCCGCTCGGCTGGGCGAAGACCCGTGCCGGCAACGCTAGCGTTCCTGTGGCAGCGGCCACTGCGCCGATGAAGCTGCGCCTGTTCATCTTCCCGATCATGCCTTCTTATGACCGGCAATGTCTAGCCATGGGCTTAACGGAAGGCAGGCTTTCGGATCAGCCGCCGAGCGTCATCCGCTCTCCGTCCATCTCGATTCGGCCAACTTGCGACAGGAACGATTGGCCCAGCAGTGACACGCTGAGGCCTCGCGGCACCACGACCGCCTCGACGCTGCGCGCCTCGAGTTCGCCTAGCTGGACCCGATCCAGCGTGGCCGAGACGCCATAAACTGTGCCGCTCGCGCCTTTCGCCACCGGACGAATCTCGGCGTCGCTCCAGGTCACGCCGAGCGCGTCGGCGTCTTCGGCGGTGAGCGCAACGACCGTGGCGCCGGTGTCGACCAACATCCGGGCTGACGCGCCGTCGACCGCAATGTCCGCATAAAAGTGCCCGTCCGATGCCCGCGAAAGCACGACTTCGCCGGCGTTCCAGCCCTCAGGCCGAACGCCTCCGAGGTGCCACTGGCGGTCTGTGGTCTCATCCGTCGCGGCCTGTTCGGGCATGGGAGTGCCGACGGACATTTCGGGCACAAACCATCCGAACAATCCGCCAGCGGCAAGTATGAGCAAGATCGGCGCGTACTTCACCGCTCTAGCGTACGTCCCCGGGCTTAAGCAGCCGTAAAGCGCTATTCGGCGGCTTCCGCGGGCAGCAGTTCAGCCGCTTCGATCGCGGCCGCTTTCGCTTCGACCAGCTCGACGATGTGGTCGAGCATGTCGGCATCGGCGACGTGGTGGTCGGTCACGCCCGAGAGGTAGACCATGTGCTTGCCTGCGCCTCCGCCGGTAATCCCGATATCGGTCTCGCGCGCTTCGCCGGGGCCGTTGACCACGCAGCCGAGCACGGAGAGCGAGAGGGGGGTCTTGATGTGCGAAAGCCGGTCCTCGAGCGCCTGGACGGTGCGGATCACGTCGAAGCCCTGGCGCGCGCAGCTCGGGCACGACACCACGCGCACGCCGCGGGTGCGCAGGCCGAGCGCCTTGAGAATCTCGAACCCGACGCGCACCTCCTGCTCGGGTTCGGCCGAGAGGCTGACGCGGATGGTGTCGCCGATCCCCGCCCAAAGCAGGTTGCCCATGCCGATGCTTGACTTGACCGTGCCGCCGATCAAGCCGCCAGCCTCGGTGATGCCGAGGTGCAGCGGGCAATCGACCGTCTCGGCGAGTTGCATGTAGGCGGCGACCGCGAGGAACACGTCGCTCGCCTTCACCGCTACCTTGTACTCGTGGAAATCGTGGTCCTGGAGCAGCTTGATGTGATCGAGCGCACTCTCGACCAGCGCTTCGGGGCACGGTTCGGCGTATTTTTCGAGCAGATCCTTCTCGAGGCTTCCGGCGTTGACGCCGATGCGGATCGCGCAGCCGTTTGCCTTGGCCGCTCGGACGACCTCGGCGACGCGCTCGTCCGAGCCGATGTTGCCGGGATTGATGCGCAGGCACGCGGCGCCAGCATCGGCGGCTTCGAGCGCGCGCTTGTAGTGGAAATGGATGTCGGCGACGATCGGCACGCTGGAAGCGCGGACGATTTGCCCTAGCGCTGCGGTGCTCTCCACGTCGGGGCAGGAGACGCGGACGATATCCGCCCCGGCATCCTCGCAGCGGCGAATCTGATCGATCGTTGCCGCCGCATCCGATGTGGGTGTGTTGGTCATCGTCTGCACGGTAATCGGCGCGTCGCCGCCGACCGGTACGTTGCCGACCATGATCTGGCGACTCGAACGCCGGAGAATCGTACGCCAGGGGCGGATTTCGTTCATCTGGACAGGTCGTTCACTTAATGAAGTTTACACGAAGTTTATAAAGGTCACGGTGTCCTGAAGAAGAACCCCTGCCTTCGCGGCAGCCGTTCTGACGCACGGATCGGGGGGGCATCGCGAAGGTCATCATGTGCGGGTCTGTAGCAGCATTGGCCGCAGTAGGAAAACGCGGGTTTACCCCCCCTGAAGCCGGATCGAGAAGACAGCGGAACCGGTCCGCCGGTGCGGGGCTCGCGCAAAGCCTAAGCGTGGCGCTCCGCAACGGTCAGATTGGCGGCATATCGCGCCGACACCGGCAAGCGTTGCCCGCTTTCCAACGCCACCTCGACCGGGCCTTTCCGGCTAAGTGAGACCTTCCGGATCGCGCGCCTGGAAACGAGATAGGATCGGTGAATCCGGACGAAGCCGGCTTTGCGCAACGTGGCTTCCGCACCGCCCATCGTCTGCCGCCATATCGCGGTCCGGTCGCCCATATGGAGCTCAACGTAGTTGCCAGCCCCGCTGGCGTAGATGACCTGCTCCGCGAGAACCGGGAGCCTTTCTTCGTCCTCCGAGCCGGTGGCCGGCGAGGCGGTCGGGAGAGCCTTGAGCGGATATTGCGCGGCCAGGAGGAGCACCGTCGCGAGCAAGGGAATGCGCGTGAAGAACGCGCGCTCGGCATCCCCTCCGATCATCAGCGTCGCCACCGCGCTCAGCAAATAGGCGGCAAACCCGAGTACCAAGCCGCGCAACAGCGTTATCTGTCGCGTGTCGCCCGGCCGGGCCGCGCGCTCGAACAATAGCGCACCTGCGACCCACGGGGTCAGGGTGAACAGGCTCCAGGTAAGGAGTTCGCCGAACGGGATCAGGCCTTCCCCGATCATCACGTCATAGAGCAGGCAATATGCGATTCCGGCCGGAAAGAAGATCAGCGGGGCGAACGGGCGCACACTGGCATAGAGACTAGCGTCGATCCGGATGTTTGCCGGCATCATCAAAAATCTCCCAATCGCGATTGGCCCGGTTTGCCAAAGGCAGGGCGGTTATTCCAGTGGCAAGACCCCGTCAAAGCTGCAAAATTTCGTCCCTTCGTCCCGAAGTTCGGCCCCTTGCACCTCTTCGCTTCCCACCGGCGGGTGACGACGCTGTTCAGCCGTCATGCAACACACTCCTCGACACGGACTCCTCGGCGCCGCGCGAATAGGCGCCGCGTTGGGCTCGGCCCTTCTCTCGACCCCGCTTCATGCGCAGGCGGAAGCGGACAGCAGCCTCGGCGAACACGCCACCGCGACTTCCGCGGCCGACGATGCGTTCGGGGAGCAGGTCGGTACCGAACGGATCGGGCTCTACAACCTCTACCAGACGCGCGGGTTCGATCTGCTGGGCAGCAGCGGCGCGTTCCGCCTCGATGGCGCCTTCTACTTTCCCTCCGAGCTGCCGACGGAATCGCTTCTGGCCGGCGCCTCGATCAGGGTAGGAGCCGGCGCGGCTGCGGTCGATCTGCCTTCGCCGACCGGCGTGATCCTCTATCGGCTGCGCGAGCCAGGGCCCGAAAGCGCGCTGGGGTTGACCGTGGGGCTGCGCGCGTTCCACAGTCCGGTCGTGGCCGTTGAAGCGCACTGGCGAGCCGCGCCTACGCTAGGGTTCGTGGGTCACGTCGTGACCGAACCCCACAACCGCTCCGCCACCGGAGAGCCGGGAGAAAGCCATTCCGCCGCAACCGTCGTACGATGGAAGCCGTTCGACGGCGCGAATCTCACAGCATTCGGTAGCTGGGGGGACCGGGAATCGGACGGCTATGTCGCGGTGATGTCCGCGGGATCGGAGGCCCCGCCGGCGCTCGATCCCGGAACGCGTTACGGGCCGGAGTGGCTGCGCACGGAGAGTAGCGGCTCGAACAGCGGCCTCGTCGCCAATTACGTGGCGGGTGACTGGGAAGTGGGCATCGCGGCTTTCCGGTCGGCGCAGTCGACTGGCTTGACCGAAGGTGCCGTCCTCGATCTTGCCGACGACAGCACCATCCGATCGACCATCGTCCGCACGCCGCCCGGCAGCGCTCGCTCGGATGCGGCGGAAGCCCGTCTGGCGCGGCGCTTCGAGGCGCTGGGCGCGGTGCACCGCCTCGGAGTGGCGCTGCGCGGCCGGCGCAGCCTGACGAAGCGCGGCGAATCGGCGATCGAACCGGGAGGCTCGTTCTCCGTAGCCTCCGGTGCAGAGGAGGTCCCCGATTTGGGCAAGATGACGCAAGCACGGCGAGCGCACGACACTGTCGATCAGCGACTGCTGAGCGTGACTTACGGCCTCGCGGTGCGAGATGTCCTTGAACTGAGGCTAGGCGCCCACGCCAATCGACATTCTAAAAGCGCGATCGGCTTCGACCAGATGGAGAGTCGGACGGTCGAGAAAGACTGGCTGCTGAACGCGTCGTTGGTGCTTTCCGCGACCGACAAGCTGAACCTGTTCGCCAGTTACGTCACCGGCCTCGAGGAAAGCGGCATCGCGCCTCCGGCCGCGCGCAACCGGGGCGAAGTGTTGCCCCCGGTGAAGGCGAAACAGATCGAATTGGGCGGAACCTATCGCCTGGGGGAGGACCTGACCCTGATCTTCGCCGCGTTCGACATTTCCAAGCCGACCTTCGGACTGCGGACGGACAAATTGTTCGGGCCTTCCGGGACAGTGCACCACCGGGGAGTCGAAGGATCGATCGTCGGCCAGATTGCCCCGGGCACGCGAATCTTGATTGGCGCGAACCTCGTCGATCCGGTTCTCTCAGCAGGGGGAACAGAGCTGACGGCACCGGGCGTGTCCCTGTTCAATGCCATCGTCGGTTTCGAGCAAAAACTAACCGGAGGGCTTTCGATCGACGGCAATCTGTATTTCGAAGGTGCCCGCCGGCGTGACGCCACGAGCGATGTCGAGATCGAAGGCGTGCCGTTCCTTACGCTCGGCGCGCGCTATGCGCTCACTTCCGGTAAGCTCCCGGTGGAACTGCGCGTGCAAGGGTACAATCTGCTCGATCATCGCGGTTATTACGCCACGCCGGGCGGGCCGCTGGCCGTGGTGTTTCCGATGTCATGGCGCGCCGAGGCGACTGTCCGGTTCTGAGCCTGCGTCGGCCTTGCGCCATGCGGTCGCCTCGAGCCCGGTCAGCGGTGCGAAGTCGCTGGCAGCGCTCTCGATCGTGGAGGACGGTCGTCCTTCACAGCGTGGGAAACGCGATTGCAAGAGTCGCCCGTGTCAGTCAGCAACTTCCGAGCATGGCATGAGCCAGCCGCAGGTTTCGGGAAGGCGCGATACGGACGCCAACATTCCGGATACTAAGTGATCGCTCAACGGCGAGATCGTTCGGCCGGCAAGCTCAGCTCATAGAGAAATTCGTGGTCGCGATGATTGCCCACCCAGAAATCGATGTCCGCGACATGCTCGAAGCCGTAGCGATGATAGAACCTCTGCGCGCCCAAATTCTCGCTGAACACCGAAAGTTGGATGGCGTCGGCGTGCCACGCCCGAGCCTCGGCAATCGTCCATTCGAGCAGGGCCGCGCCGAGACCACCGCCGGTCATCTCTGGTGCGCAGTAAAGCTGGCTGAGAAACACCGGTCGCTCAGGCTGCGGCGCGGGCCGTTCCTCGGACGCATGTCCGCGCACGATCAGCGCGTAGGCGGCGAGCTTGCCCTGCGTTTCGGCTACTTGAATCAGCGTTGGGCCGTCAGCGAGATGTGCGAGATAGGCGCCGGGCGTGCGATACTCGGCCAGGAACGCGGCAAGGTCGTCCGGCCGATACAGGTGACCGAAGGCGGCGACGAAGGCGTCGGTGGCCAGCGTCGACAGCGCTTCGGCATCGGCGGCGGTAGCGGGGCGCAGCGCGGTCACAGCGAGCGCTCCATGCATAGCGAAAACTCGTCCGACACGTAGTCGCCGAAGGGCAGGCATTCGGCGAAGCCATAGCCTTCGTAGAGCCGCCGGGCAGGATGGAACGGCTTGGGCCGGCCGGTCTCGAGCCCAAGCCAGAGATATCCGCGCCGGTTGGCTTCACCCATCAGATGTTCGAGGATCGCCCGGCCCGCGCCGCGGCCGCGATACTCGGGAGCGGCGCGCATCGACTTCAGCTCGCCGCGGTCAGGCCCGAGCTGTTTGAGCGCGCCGACCGCCGCCAGTCGTTCGCCGTCCCAGGCGGAATAGAACGTCACGTCGGGCTCGCGCAGCCGTTCGATCGGCATCGCGTGGACTTTGCACGCGGGAGACCATCGATGCATCTCTCGCAAGTGCAGATCGAGCAGGGCGGTGACGGGCGCGCCGGTCAAGTCATCCTCGACGATGCGATAGGACTTGGGGCAATGGTCTGTCATGCCGCCGATGTGCTACGTGAGGCGTCATGCTGGCAAGATGGATCGTACTGGGGTTCCTGGTCGTTGCCGGAACGGTGCGGGCACAGGAAAGCGAGCCGATGCAGGACAGGCGCTGGAGCATTGCGATCCACGGCGGGGCCGGGACGATGAGCGCACACAGGATGACAGAGGAACAGCAGGCGGACCACGAAGCGTCGCTCGGCGCGGCGCTCGACACGGCGGCGGCAGTGCTGGCTGCCGGCGGCAGCGCGCTCGACGCGGTCGAAGCGGCGATCGTCGGCCTCGAAGATGATCCAAAATTCAACGCCGGCCGCGGTGCGGTCTTCACTTATGATGGTCACAACGAGCTCGACGCCTCGATCATGGATGGTCGCGACCGGTCCGCGGGTGCGGTAACCGGCGTGACCCGGATCAGAAATCCCGTGCGGCTTGCGCGCGCAGTGATGGAAGACAGCCCGCACGTCTTCCTGAGCGGCGAGGGCGCCGAGACGTTCGCGGGCGAGCGCGGAATCGAAATGATCGATTCGGACTGGTTTGCGACGCCTGAGCGACGGCGCCAGCTCGAGGAATTCAAGACCCGCAAGGTCGGGTGGTTCGATGCGGACTTGAAGTACGGTACCGTGGGCGCGGTGGCCCTGGATCAGAAGGGGCACCTCGCGGCGGCGACTTCCACTGGTGGGCTTACCGGCAAGCGCTGGGGACGGATCGGCGATTCTCCGATGATCGGCGCGGGAAACTATGCCGACGACCGGGCCTGCGCGGTCTCGGCTACGGGGGCGGGTGAGTTCTTCATCCGGGCGGGCGTGGCGCACGAGATCTGCGCGCGGATGCGCCTGCTCGGCGAAAGCGCGCAGACGGCTGCGGATGCCGTGATCGCCGAAGTCGGCGCGATGGGCGGTGACGGCGGGGTGATTGTAGCCGCGCCGGACGGCAGCACGGCATTCTCGTTCAATACGCCCGGAATGTATCGTGGCCGGGCGGATAGCGCCGGGACCAAGGAAGTGGCGATCTTCGCCACCGAATAAAGCCATATACCGGCGTGGCGGGCGAACAACTATCCAATTCGGCTCAGTGCCTGTTCGATCCGCTTGGTCAACTGAACTTGTCCTTCTTCCGCTTGCCGAACCGCATGTCGCCTTCGAGGCGGGAGCGAAGGGCGGCGTAGAAGGATTCAAGGAAGGCGCGGTCGTCGCCCTGGCCCGGCTGCCACCCGATCTTCCGGCAGATCGCCTCGAGGACCTGGCGCTGAGCCGACGGATTGTTATCGCGCAACACTTGTTCGAGCACGTGCAACTCGTGCTCGCCGTAGACCGAGAGTTCGGCATCGCCGAAGCGGAAGCCGCCCCCCGGGGTCTCACTGACCGACATGGCTTGCGGCAATGCGCGGCGCTCGGCCTCGATCACCCAGGTTCCGGCAATGAGGTCGCCCGCACGCAAATTGTCTCGGTTGAAAAACGGGAAGAAGACGAAGACGGCCAGCCAAACCGCGGCTGCAAATCCTGTCACCCCCATGCTCGAACCGATACCTGACATCAGGAAGATCGCCGGAATGAAAACTTCGGCGTCGCGCATCAGATTGCGCGCGATCACGGCTTCCGCCGTCAGGCGTCCGTCGCCACGGGCAGCGACGCGAATTCCCATCGCGCGCTTACCGGGCGTGGCGCCGCGCGGGCTCAGCTCGAAATAGAGGAAGTAGCCGTAGCGCGACAAGAATACGATCAGGATGAACAGGACGACGAGCAACTCGACGGCCGGGTTGGCGCTCGCAGATTCGGCATCAATCACACCGAGACCGAGGGCCAGGAGCGACAGCGAGAGGGCGAGAAGGATCAGAAGGATAAGCGTCAGATCGAGCAACAGCGCGCCGGCGCGGGCGCCGCGGCTGGCGATAGTCAACGGCAGCGCGAGGCCCTCGGGTGTCACTAGTTCGCGGCGGTTTCGCACGAGCCCGCGTTGCATCGTTCGCCACGAGGCAGTCATGGCCAGCTCGTTTCAGCGACGCGCTTGCGGCCCGACAAGGAGAACCAGGCGATCCAGACGGCGAGCATGGTCCCGCCGATCGCGCCGCGCGCCAGGGGATCCTGGACCAATTGGCGGGCGTATCCCTCGAGCAGGCCGGCAAGGGCCAGCATGAGCACCACGCCGGCCATGACTTGCGCGGCCCGACGCCCGCTGGCCGATGCCGCGGCGAGGACCGACCGCTCGCCTGGCAGCGCCATCGAACGCCCGATATGCAATCCCGCCGCGCCGGCCAGCAGGATCGCGAACAGCTCCGTGGTCCCGTGGACCGAGAGCCAGGCCGCGAATTCCCAACCCAGCCCGGCATCGACGAACAGCCACAGCATCGCCCCGAGAGCCGACATGTTGTAAACGAGCAGAAGCAAAGTCGGCACGCCGAATGCGAAGCCCAGCGCGAAAGCAAGAATCGAGACGCCGGTGTTGTTGGAAAACAGGAAAGCCGCGAACAACGTGAGACCCTCGCCGCTATCCTGTCCGGTAAGCGATTGGGCGAGCACCTCGCGAGTTGCGCCCGGGCGGCGGGCGTCGGCGAATTGGCCCGGCACGAGCGCGTAATACCAATCGCTGTCGCGCGCGACGAGCACCCAGCCCACTGCCGTTCCGGCGACCATCACCGCCAGCGCGATGCATAGCTCGAGCCAGATCGATCGCACTGCGGCGCTCCATTCGCCGCC
>Ga0079224_100008365_pt1 | contig 14011 bp, 12 predicted proteins | sample Stecom2015_FD_80414 | JGI IMG/M metagenome (GOLD analysis project Ga0079224, IMG submission 80414) | Agricultural soil microbial communities from Utah to study Nitrogen management - Steer compost 2015 | ecosystem: Environmental > Terrestrial > Soil > Agricultural land | place: USA: Utah... | reverse complement strand
GCCGGCGCCGTGGTGAACCCGGCAACGCCACTGGCAGCGGTAGAGGAAGTTGCGCCTGACCTGGATCTGCTTCTGATCATGAGCGTGAACCCTGGCTTTGGCGGCCAGCGCTTCATTCCGGGTTCGGTAAACAGGATCCGCCGTGCGCGCGCGTTGCTGAAGTCGAGTGGCAGCCGTGCAGTTCTGGAAGTTGACGGCGGCATCAATCGGGAGACCGTCGGGAACTGTGCTGCAGCGGGTGCAGACACCTTCGTTGCCGGCAACGCCATATTCTCGGCAAGCGATCCGGCGGCCGAGATAACGAAGCTGCGCGAGCTGGCGCAATCGGCTGTAACTGCTGCTGGCACCAGCCGTACGGAAAGCATGGGGAGCGCACGCACATGACGATGCGGCAGCAGTGGGGAGTGGTAGGAACCGTAGTGCTGATTCTTGCGGCAGGGCTGTGGGCTGCCATGCACTTTCTGGGAGATGAGCTCTTCCCCGTAACGGTGGGTTCGGAGGCACCCGAGTTCGCGGCCATGACGATGGACGCGCAGCCGCGTGAGATGTCGCTTGCCGAACATGAAGGGAAACTCGTGCTGCTGAACATCTGGGCAACGTGGTGCGGCCCGTGCCGCCAGGAGATGCCGAGCATCGAGCGCCTCCACCAGCGGTTTGCCAACCACGGGCTGCAGGTTATCGCGGTGAGTATCGACAACGCGGGTATGGAGCAGACTATCCGCGACTTCGTGGACGAACTGGACCTCACGTTTCAGATTCTCCACGATCCGATGAACAGGATCTCCACTCGTTACCAGGTGACGGGCTACCCGGAAACCTTCCTGATCGATCGTGACGGGGTGATACGCAAGAAGGTGATTGGTGAGGCGGACTGGAGTTCGCCCGAGAATCAGGCTCTGATAGCGGCGCTGCTGGGTGTGTCGCCTGAGGAAGCGGTTGTGGAGTTGTCGACAGGCGAAGCAGTGAATCGAGTGGCCCGGTAGAGAGGAGATGGCTCCCGACTTTCCCAGGATTTTCCTGCGATTACGCAGGCTTGTAACAGAGGCGTTCACGGAGCGGCTGGCGTACAAGCTGGCGGCGCTGCTTGTTGCGTTCGTGCTCTGGCTTACGCTGCGTGCCGAGAATCCGATGGATGGCGATGTGCCCGTGAGGCTGGAGCTTGCGCTGGACAGCTCGCTGTCACTGCTTGGCCCCAGCCCGTCCATAACGGCGTACGTGGTAGGAAGCAGCAGGGCGCTCAACCGGCTGGCATTCGATCCGCCGGTCGTGAGGCGTACCTTCGGGGCGGACACGCCCGATTCGGTGGAAGTGGAGCTTACGAATGAAGACGTGCTGATGCCGCCGGGCGTAAATGCCACCGTGCGGAGCGTGCAGCCGCGCAGAGTGCTCTTGCGGTTCGTGCCGAGCATGACCAGGCGCGTGCCGGTGATATCGTCACTCACGTTCCGTCCCGCCACCGGTGTTCGCATTACCGGAGCGGCGGTGTTCGCACCGGATAGCGTTACTGTCACCGGCTCCCGCCGCGTGGTGCTGGCACTAAGCGGAGTGCCCACGATAGACACGACCCTGGTGGTGCGCAGCGGCGATCCGCTGCTTATTCCGCTGGATACCGGTGCCGTAGCGGTGAGTGTATCGCCAGGCTACGTGCGACTTCAGGTTCCCGTGGAGCTCGATTCCACTGCGAACTTCTTTCAGCTGTTCCTTCCATTTCGCACCCGATGAGCGGTGGCGTGCTCCGCGTACTGGGCGTGGAGACCTCGTGTGATGAAACCTCCGCGAGCGTAGTGGAGGGAAGCGGAGGCAGCGTGAGGCAGCGCTCCCTTGTGATACTCTCGCAGGACATTCACCGAGTGTTCGGCGGCGTGGTTCCGGAGATTGCCTCACGGCAGCACCTGACGGCTGTTGTACCGGTGGTCAAACGGGCGCTCGACGATGCCGGACTTTCGCTTGGCGAGATCGATGCAGTTGCGGTGACGTACGCGCCGGGCCTCGTGGGTGCGCTCCTGGTTGGTGTGAGCTATGCGAAGGCGCTCGCCTACGCTGCAGACAGGCCGCTCGTGGCCGTGCATCACATGGAAGGGCACCTGTTCGCACCGTCGCTCGAGTCGCCTGATGCAAAGCCACCGTTCACCGCCCTGCTGGTGTCGGGAGGGCACACTTTGCTCCTCGATGTTCCGGAATGGGGGCGCTACCGGCTGCTCGGTGCCACACGCGACGACGCCGCCGGCGAGGCATTCGACAAGGTGGCGAAGCTGCTGGGTCTCCCGTATCCGGGCGGGCGCCACGTCGAGGAACTTGCCAGGGATGGGGACGGCAGCGTCCATCGCTTCGCGCGCCCCATGCTTCGGCGTGACCAGCGGCCCGGAGACGCAGACTATTACGACGTGTCGTTCAGCGGTATCAAGACCGCCGTGCTGAATGCGGTTCGGTCTGCCACGGACCTCGAGAGCCAGAAGGCGCACCTGGCCCGCGGGTTCCAGGATGCCGTTATTGAAACCCTGGTGGAGAAAACCGCCCGGGCCGTTGAGCAGTTCGATCGCCCGCGCGTCGTGCTGGGCGGAGGTGTGGCGTGCAATACGGCACTTGTCAGCGCCATGCGCGAGAGACTCGCCAGCAGCGGCGTAACGGTGCATGCTCCCTCACCCAGGCTCGCAACCGACAACGCCGCCATGATTGCGCGCGCAGGTATCTTTCGCCTCGAAAATGGCGAATCAGCGGGACCCGATTTGAGTGCTCACGCTTCCATGCCACTGCCCGGCCTCGAGCCGGCTGCCTGACAGATTGCCGTCGGCCTACAGGAACACATGATCCAGTCCCCGATCGTCCATCAGCCCACCGTCCTGAACCTTGGCTTTCTGGAGCTCACAGGCTTCGGGATCGCCGTGCTGCTTGCGTTCGTGATTTCGCAGATCATTGCGCAGTCCGAGCTTCGCCGCCGCGGCCACGAACACGAAGCGGAATCCATTCCGGATCTCATCCTCGCCGCAGTACTCGGCACCGTGATCGGGGGCAAGCTGTACTACGCCGTTCTAACGGGTGACTGGAGCAGCCTGCTGAGCCGCGCGGGCCTCGTGTTCTGGGGCGGGCTGCTTGGCGGAATTGTCATTACCGGAATCGTGGTTTGGCGGAAGAAGCTGGTGGTATGGAGAATTGCAGACGTTGCCGGTATCTGCATTGCGGCCGGCTATGCAATCGGACGCACAGGCTGCTGGACCGTGGGTGACGATTACGGACGGCCGTGGAATGGTCCGCTGGCCGTGGAGTTCCCCAACGGGGCGCCGCCGTCAACCGCAGCAAACATGCAGAACTACTTCGGCGTGCCGATCGCCGAGGGAGTGGCGCCGAACGAGGTGCTGGCCGTTCACCCGACGCAGCTGTACGAAACCGTGATGGGTTTCCTGATGTTCCTCATCCTGTGGCGCATGCGCAACCATAAGCACGCGGAAGGATGGCTGTTCGGCGCCTACTGCATCCTGGCTGGAGTGGAACGTTTCATCGTGGAGTTCTTCCGCGCAAAGGACGATCGCTTTTTCGGCGCTTTCACCACGGCGCAGCTGATTGCAATCGGATTCGTGGTGGCGGGCGCGGTGATCATCACCATGCGGAGCAGCATCGGCAACGGACGCAAGGGCATCTACGGGGAAGCCGCCGCGGCCTGACGAGCAAGCGAGCCACGGCCTGACGAGCAAGCGAGCCGCCGCATGGCGAGCACACCTCCGAAGACATCGCCTGCGGTGTGCTACACCCGCTGTCTCCGGCCCCCGCCCCACTTCATCCACGAAGGCGTCGCCCGCCACTCGCGCGCTACCATGCTGCCACCGCGCAGCATGGTTGGCTCCTCCACCGTCACGAACGCACTCCTGTCATGGCGGTCCACGATATCCAGAACCTTGTCGATCTGGGCGCGATGCACGGCCACGTGCACGATCTCAACGTTCCCCTCGCGGCCGAAGCCGCTGAACTCGGTTACCCCGTGGCCAACGTCCCGCAGCCCTTCGGCAATCTCCACCCCGGCTGCGCGCGACACGATTCGCACCGTAGCCCAGCCATACGCCACTGCCTGCTCGATAGACACTCCAACGAAAGTTCCTGCCGCGTAGCCCGCCGCATAGCCAAGCACGTGGAGCGCACTGTCCACGTGTGCAATGGCGCTCGCAACGGCGAAGATCCAGATCAGCGCCTGGAAAAATCCAAGACCCGCCGCGAAAAAGCGACGGCCGCGAACGGCGAAGAGCACACGCATGGTGTCGCACGACACGTCCACGATGCGAAGCAGGAAGATGAGCAGAGCACCCATCGGGGTGGCGAACAGCGCGTCCAGCTCTACCATGACTCGATTGTGTTAGCGAAAAGGGTTGTGCCGGATGATAAGCTCCGAGGGAGACAATTGGAGCGGCACCAGGAGGCGCATTCAAGAGCGGCAGCAATCGCGGCAGCGAGTGCCGACTGCCGCGATTCTCCGACTACTCCGATATACCGGATTGCACTCGCTCCAGTACCACCACGGCCATCGCGCTTCGCTCATCGTGCGTGATGGTAACCCAGGCCTTGTTGGCGCCGAGTCTTGCCGCTGCACTTGCCGCCACTCCGTGAAGCCGCAGCGTTGGACGTCCGTCCGGCGCGCCGAACACCTCGAGCTCCTTCCAGCTCATCTGGCGAGCCGCGGAATCGGCGGACAACGCCTTGAAGGCCGCCTCCTTGGCAGCGAAACGCCCGGCAAAGTGCCTGGCAGGCTCCGCTCTTCGCGCCGCGTAACTGCGCTCCTCGTCCGTGAAGAGCTTCCTGAGAGCGCGCTCACCGTGACGATCTATCAACCTGGCAACTCGCCCGATTTCCACGAGGTCAATTCCAAGTCCCACGATCACTTCCCTGCTCTCCATCGGCGTGCAGGGCCCCTGGCGTCAGGTTCCGAACGCGGAAACTCCTCGAGCACCGGCATCGCGCGAAGCCATGCACGCTCCGCCTGCGTGAATGCATTCGCCACGGCGTCACGCCAACTGCGCCAGGCTGTAAATGCGCGCTCCGGTGCTGCCTCACGCGCGCCCGCGGACGCGGCGTCCAGTTCATCGAGCGCGCTGAACAGCGGCGCAGCGTATTCCTCCAGCTCCGCACCAAGTGCACGCCTGTCGGCCGGTTCATTCCTGAAGCGCTCGCTGGCAAAGGCATCGAGCGCTCGTAGTACGCCGGCACGAAGCTCACCGGCAGATACCGCCTCGAGCTTCCGCCTCACGTCTGAAGCTTCCTGCAACCGGAGCCTTGCCGCGAGAAAGGGAGCAAAAAAGCGATCGTGATCCTCGCCGGGTGCGGCACGACGCGAGCCGGCCACACGCGAAGAGCGCATCACCTCACCCACTGAACACACGGCGGTCTCCAGATAACCCGACAACGCTGCCAGGTTGTCACCATCTGAAATCGTGAGGCTTTCCCCCGACTCCAGGCGAAGCACCAGTGCACCCGCCGAAAGCTGCGCGCCGGCCAGCATGCGCACGGGCAGGTACAGCGACGTCGGCACTTCGCCTTCCCCGGAAACGAAGGCCAGCTGCCCACCATCGAGCGTCACGCGATACCTGCCCGATAGCTCTCGCCCTCCTGCAGAACCATGCACGGAGGCACGAACCACGTTCTGCTCGCCTGCGGCGTACACCGCGTCAGGCATGGCTGGCAACCGTATCGGGGTCGTCTGACGTCACACGGTCAATTGCCGCGAGCACCGCTTCGGTATCTGACAGATCCTCGAACACCGAAGCGGGCGCACACGCCGCAAGCTCTGCCCGGCTGTACCGACCCGTGGCAACCGCCATCGCACGTGCACCGATCCCCTGCCCGCAATACACATCCGCGGGTGTGTCGCCGATGATGAGCATGCGTGAGGCACGAATCTCTCTCTGCGCAATCGAGGATGCACGCTGCCGCGCAATCGCAGGAAGCTCCGGGCGGTGGTGGTGGTCAGACCCGAACGCTCCAAACGCGAACCTGTCAGGATTCAGGCCCGCAGCAGACAGCTTCACTCGGGCACCGTCATGAATGTTCCCGGTGAGCAACCCCATCAGCACGTCGCTGCGCGCCTCGAGCGCATCCATCAGCTCCGGCACTCCGGCAAAAAGATGCGGCCGCGAGGCTTCCTCGCTCACTGCCTCACGAAGTCGCGCGAGGTAGCTGTCGAGCAGCTGGGTCAGGTGACTGTCCACATGCTCTTCGCTGAAGCCTTCTCCAACCATCAGCTCACGCGCGATCTGCGGGTCAGTCTTGCCGTCGTAGCGATAGGCCGAATCTCCGGCAGTACCGAACGTCTTGACGAGCGCGCCTTCCATGGCTCGCCGCCCGGCTCCGTCGCTCCAGAGCAGTGTTCCGTCAATGTCGAACAGGATTACCCTCATGCAACTCCCCCAGTTCAGTTCGCCGCCTGGGGCGCTGCTACCGACAGCGACACCTTCGGAGAACGGCGAACCAGTACGATCCCAATGAGAATGAGCAGCGCACCCACAACCTGCCAGCCGGTAGGTACCTCGCCGAGCATCGGCCATGCGACCAGCAGCGCTATTGCGGGCTGAAGGTTCGCAAACATGGCCGTGTGGGTTGGCCCGATCAACCGCACGCCGCGGTACCAGATAACATAGGACACCACCAGCGCCATCAACCCGCTGTACACTATGGCACTCCAGCCGGCGAACGACAGCTCCGCCCACTGCGTTGCCATCAGCCGTGGAAACGCTACCGCCGAGACGAACATCGTGCCGCTCCACATGGTTATTGCGTGAAGCTTCATGCCATCTATACGACGGGTGTACGGCGTTAGCAGCACAGTGTACAGCGCCCAGCAAACCGCGGCTCCGAACACCAGTGCAGCGCCAATCAGTGTACTCGAATCGCCGGATGTTCGCTGTCCTCCGTAAACGATAAGTCCGATACCGGCCATCGAAAGCGCAATGCCGGAAGCACCAGCCCCGCTGATACGCTCCGTTCCGCGAATTCGCCCGAGTACAGCGGTGATTGCGGGCACCGCTGCCAGGATCAGGGACGCACTGCCGGCCTTGATCAGCGCGATTCCCTCCACGAAGGCCCACTGGTAAACGCCGTTCCCCAAAAGCCCGAGTGCGAGCAGGGCCACGGTATCGCGTGGGGACGGCCAGCGTCCGCGCATGGCGAGAGCGAGTATAACGAGCGCGGCCGACGCGAGGATCATCCGCGCGCCGGTAAATGCAACTGGAACTATGGCGGTGGTGCCGAACTTCACGACGGCGAAGTTCACGCCCCATATCGTCGCCATTAATGCGAGCAGGGCATCCGTCAACCAGACGCCCGACCGCGCGCCGCTCTGTGCGTGGTCGGGCTGGTGGGCGCCCTCTTTGTTAGAGGACATATCCGGAAGCTAGCCGCCCCCGGGTGGCCGAGGGAACGAGCTCAGCGGCTCCAAAAAGGGGGTGTCTGCATTCCTGGGTTCGGTTGTTAGCTTGCCGCCCATGCATGTGGCCTTCGCACTCTTCGCCGACGCGGCGAACCTGTCCCAGGAGGGGAAGCTCAACATCCTCGGCGTGTTCGATGCCGTGCAGGTGGGTCATACTCCTGCAGTGCATCCGCGCGCACACCTGGTGGTTCGGCTGAAGGCCACCAGCGCGGACGCGGGCGTGCATCAGCTGCTGTTCCAGTGGGTGGATCCGGAAGGCGAGGAGCTGTGGAGCAGCGACGGAGAGCTGGAGGTTGGAACGCCGCCACCAGGGCTGGACGAGATGGACATGCCGGTGATCGTGGCGGTGGATCTACCGATATCAACGGCGGGGCACTACGAGATGCGGATTGCGCTGGATGGAGTGCCGGCGGCCGAGATAAGGCTGGACGTGCATGACGCCTCGCGGCTGGGAATGGTGCCAAGAGCGAGCGGGCTGGTGTCGTAAGGCAAGCCGACGCGGCACGCACCGTGAGCAGACGTGCCCACAGGTCGCGCGGGCACGTCTGCTGAAAAACATCCCTGCCCTACCAGATGCGCATCAGCGCCAGGATCACTTCGCTCGATCCGCCTGACGTCTGAAGGCTCGGCGCACCGCGTTGCGGAATCCGCCACCCGAGCTCCTCGATTTCCCGCTTGCGCAGCCTGTACTCGAAGCTTGCGGCCGGCTCGCTTACTCCCTCCAGGGCACGCGCACGACTGAGCGCTAGCCCGCTGCCCTGAGATGCTATACTGGCCTGCGGAGGGCTGAGCAGCCCGCTGCCACTCACCACCAGCGTTGCCGTTGTCCCCTCGGTGGGCGCCTGATGAGTAGCGGTCAGCACGAAGTACTGATTGCTCGGAGCTCCCGCCAGGCAAAGTGCGCCAAGTTGTGCAAGCGTTCCCTGCACCACTTCCCCAGGCTTGAGAGTTCTCTTGCCCGAGGAGCCGCACGAGGGTGCCGTGTTCCCCTGAAGTGACGAGAGAATCGATGCGTCATCTGCGCCAATGCGGAAGCGAACGTGCGCAGAGCCACCTGCCTTGATATCAACGGTGCTGGTCTCCCCGTTCGAGAGCGGAATCGTTTTCAGAGTGGAGAGGTTCAGTTCGTCCATTATGTCGTGCATGTCCCAGCTCTTGTGCCTGAACTTCTCCTCAACCGGATTGGTGCTCTGGAAGCGATCGGCCGCGTTGGCAACCGCCCAGTCTGCAACCCACTGCCGGGTTGACGTGCCGAACGCGGCATCCAGGTTGGCAAAACCAACGGTGGGAGCACCGGAGAGTGCCTGCCAGAATGCCGGGTTGTTCCGACCGGCGCGATCGGCAGCGTAGCGCAGGAAGCTCCAGGTGGCGCCGCGCGTTGCGAGATTGTCATCCATTTCGTAGGGCGACTCGCTGGAAGGAGTTTCCATGTACTTCGCGAGCCGGCCGAAATTGCCGCCACCATACATGTTGAACGCGGAGACCTGAGTCGCCCTGCTCCGAAGTTTTTCCACGTTCAGGCGCTGGCCGGGGCCAAGTCCCGCCGCCTCGTAGAACAACATCTCCTCGGCAATATGACTCAGTCCCTCGTTGAGCCAGATGGTCTCGAACTCGCTCGCGTCGGACTCGAAGAGGCGTCGTGAGGCGTTTATGAGGTGCTGGAACTCATGCCCTACCGTCGCAATCGTACGCGACATAACGAACTCGCTCGTTCGCTTGTTGCCATTCACCGCACCCTCGGGGTCCGGCGCCAGCATGTAGAACATCTCGGCCTGGTTGCTCGCCTGGCAGCCCTGCAGGCCATTCCGGGATTCCGTGGGGAAAAGGTCGCGAGAGAAGAAGAACCCGGCAACGAAGGACTGCGAGCCGCGCGCCGTGAGTTCATTCACCGCGCTCGTGTACAGGATTACCACCCGCTCGTTCCCATCAACGTCCCGCGGATTGCCGAACGCGCTCGTGACTACCGGGTAGACGAGTGTGTCGAACGTTACCGCTATGTGCCTGTACTGAGCGTCCGTAAATCCGCCGGCGGGATTGTTCAGGTCTTCGGCGATTATCGCATGGTCGGAAGCCGTCACAATGCGTGCGTCACGCAGCGTGGGCATGCTGCACGCCTGCGTGGAACTCACGTTGAACTGCAGGCGTCCGCCTACACTCAGCCGGAAAGTGTCGCGCAGCGCGCCTGCCTTGACCTCGATTCGCGCCATGCCCGCAGCCACGCCGTACACCATGCCGCGTTGGTCTACCGTGGCAATCTGCGTGTCTAGAGAGGTAAAGGTGACACCGCTCACCGATACCGGTTCCCCATTGGCGCTAACGCCCGAGACGCTGAGCATCACGGAGTCACCCACTTCCAGGGCAACAGCGGGGGAACTCACACGAAGGGCAGTGGCGTCGCCTGGCGAAGTAGGCCCGTCGCTGCACGAGAGCATGCCGGCGAGTGCAAGCAGCGCAAGTAAAACCGGGGCACGCATTCGGATCGTCATTCCACTTGTCACAATGGTCTCGCCAGGCAGCGCCGACCTGTGCAGTGCACACTCGGCCTTACTCCGGCATACAAGAGCAGAACCCCTGCCACCGCACCGCTCAGGTCGCCAGGAATCGCCACCAACCGGTCTGTACAGCCGAGTTCGGCTGGATCTTCACACGGGCGCAGCCGATGAGCCGAGCCAACGTTCGGATACTACCCCTGAAATCAGGAATCGGCGATACCCGGCACCCTGTTGCGCCCGCGCGCCAGCGTTACCGCACGCTCCAGGGCGCCTTCCAGTGCGTCTCCACCCAATGCTGCCAGCGCCAGCCGCTCACCGATGTTCGGCACACGCTCCGGCTCGGACGCCTCCGGGAGCGGGCTCACCGCGAAAACCACATCCCCGTCCAGTAGCGAGCCGGCCGGGCGCAGCCGCCTGTAAAGCGCCCCGGCAGACGCTCGAGCAAGCTCCTGCAGCTCCACCCGCGGAACCGGGCGGTCTACCGCCACCACGCACAGCGTGGTGTTCCTGCCAGTCGCGTCTGCCAGGCTCCCGCCACCGCCGCCATCGCCCGCAGAAGCCAGAAGCCGGCTGGTATCCGCGAACCCGCCTTCCGGGTTCCGCGCCCCCGCAATGATCCGCCCATCTGCTGACAGCACATCACCGAAAGCGTTCACCACGGCCATTGCCAGCACCCGTATACCCGATCCTTCGGCTTCCGAGATCCCGAATCCGCCCTTCATCATTCCGCCTGCACCGAGTGCCTTTCCCACCGTGGCGCCGGTGCCAGCACCGACGCTCCCTTCCTCGATTCCCGTAGCCCGCGCACTCTCCGCCGCACTCACCGCCATCTCGGCCGTCGGGCGCGCTGCGAAGCTGCCGAAAGCCAGGTCGAAGATCACAGCCGCAGGCACTATGGGAACCACGCCGCCTCCCACGTCGAACCCCTGGCCGCGCTTCTCCAGCCAGACCATCAGGCCCCCTGTCGCGTCCAGGCCGTACGCGGAGCCGCCCGTGAGGAAAATTGCGTCTGTCCTGTCTACCAGGTGGTCAGGACGCAGCGCGTACAGCTCGCGCGTTCCGGTTGCACGTCCAAGTACATGGCAAGCCGCGCGAAAGGGGCCGCGCTCACCCAGGATGACGGTGCAACCCGTTCCACCTTCGTGATCCGTGGCGTGTCCGACGAGAATTCCGTGAGAAGCGTGCATTGCCTCAGAACCTCCACGTACGGAACAGGTCGAATGTCCATTGCTGCGGGGTAGGTGCAAAGCCCCGAGCTGCGTCCGTGGTTCTGCAGTACAGCGCACTGGCACCCGGTTCCACACCGGCAGAGAAGATCAGCACCTGGCTCAACCTGTAGTCCAGCTTCACGCCCAGCGATCCGGCAAAGTCCGTAGCCCGGAATCCTCGTCCGTAGGCTGCGTCAACTACCTGGCACAGGCCGGCGTCCAGCGACACGAAAGCACGGTCGGACACCTGCAGACCCAACCCCAGTCGTGAGCCGGCGAGCAACGTTTGCGAAGCATCGCCAAAGCCCGACTCGGCGTAATCCAGGCCACCGGTCTGGAACGTTACGTAGTCGAAGAGCCCGCCCGCCGCACGATCGGTGAGGTAGCTGCCTAGCGACGAAATGGCGAGCGCGGTTGCCGTCTGCTGATTCGATCGCTGAACGCCGCCAACCTGCAGGCTTGGTACGCCGAGCACGAGGTAGCTGAGCGCGTCTGATTCGGTGAGACGAGTGTCATCGGCACCCTGCAGGTTCAGTTCGGGATCGGCGAGCGTACCGCCAATGGTTGCGCGAATGCGAACGTCAGGCTGTGCTGCACGCGGATCCACGCGCCTGACGGTGTACAGTGCGCGAATATCCAGCGCAGGATTGAACTCCGGTTCGCCGAAGAAGCGAACTGTTCCCTGCTCGATCTCGAATGTGCGCTGCACAACGCCGAAGTTCAGGCGGTAAGTGCCGCGATCGGCGGTAAGGGCGCCATCCAGCGCAAGCCGCTCGATCGTCTGTCCGCCGGTTCGGCCTGCGGCGGTTGCACTCGTGAGGCGAAGCCGGCCGCCAAGACTTACATTCGCTTCCGGCCCGCGCAGCCACACTTCATCACCCATCACGACGTCCACGTCGCGCAGGGTAAGGTTGGTCACGGAAGACGGAGCAGCCGGCAGCAGCGTGCGATTTTCCACACGCGTGGTGTCGACGATCGTGTAAAGCTCCGGATCGTCCAGGGCAATTACCTGCTTCCCGGTTAGCTCCGGCAGGTAAACCGTGCCGCGTTCAACCCGCACTCCGCCCGTGAGAACCAGCGCGTCCAGCGGGCCCCGCATTCGCAGGTTAGGCGTGGTGGATACGTCCAGGTCTGCGAGCCGCGGCAAGCCTACAACGTGAAAATCCCTGAGCTGCAGTTCCAGGCCCAGGCGTGGCAGTGCATCGGAGGGAAAGCCGATGCCACCACGCAGAAGCAGCGAAGACGTGCGTTGCTCGCCGCTGGTCGCGGTAACGGACACCACGTCCAGGCTGTCGCCCATGAATCGAAGGTCGGCGTTCACGTTGCTGACCCGTACGGAACCCAGCGCTGGTATCGTGGCCGCTCCACCTGCCACCGCCAGCGCGCCGTCCAGGCGTGGTGAGAAGGGCGTGCCATCGAGCCGAGCATCAATGGTGAACATGCCGGTTGCGTCGCGCATACCGGGCACGAACGGCTCGATCGCGGCCAGCCCAACCTGCTGAGCCTGCACATATCCGCTCAGAGGTTCATCGAGAATTCTCTGTTCACGCGGGAGCAGCGACAGGTCCATCGGTATGTCAGCGCGAGCCCGAAGGAGCACGGTGTCTTCGCGCGCGAGCGCAACCTCGGTCGTGAGGCGGTTGTGGTCGTAGTCGCCACGCAGCCTGAGCTCACTGATCTGCAGGTCGCCAACACGGGTGCCAAGTGTACGTCCGTCGAACACGTACCTGGGAGCGTCCCGAACGCCTCGCGCCAGAAGCGTCAGGCTCACCGTGCCGTCCAGCGGCACAGGTACCTGCGCAACGGAGCCCACATCCATGAGTGGCACGCGATCGGCTATGAGTACCGCGTTCAGCGAGTCGATTACAGGAATGGAGCCCGCTGCGAGGAGGCGCGCGTCACCCGGGCCCCGAAGCGCCAGGGTGTCAACCACGAGGCCCGAACGCGCAGACACGATCGTTGAAGGACGCTCCAGCTCCCAGGCATTCTCGGCGCTTCCCGGCGAGCGCACCCGCGCAACGAGAGAGTCAATGTAGAATCGGGTGGTGTTCTGCTCCTCGCCTGTGAAAGCTGCCGACGCGTGAACTGAGGCATCTGTCGAGAGATCGGCATCCAGCCACACGCGACCCTCGCCCGGCTCATCCAGGCGCAGCCGGCCAGTTGCCGAGGCGATGTCGAAGCGACCGATCACGCCGGTATCCGCACGAACGCTCACCGTTCCGCTCGGCGAACCGCGCAGGTCGTGGATGAGTGCTTCTCCGGTGAGTCGAGCGGCGCGAATGCCGGGCGCGGTGAGGCTGCGTGCTGCAATGCCAGCACGGAGGGAGAGCCCTTCGGTTAGCCCGGTAGTGGCCGTGCTCTCAGGCACAACTGCATTCGCCAGCGTTCCGTGCAGCAGGGCGTTCAGCCGGATGCTTCCGGAAATGGTGTCAGACGGCGCCGCGTCAGGCGCTTCGCCCCCGGCATCGTGCGCGAGGTAGCGCCGCCAGGCCTGAAGAGAGTCGGACATCACCTGAACCGCCAGCGAGTCGTTCACACCGGGCGCAATGCCCAGGGCGCCACCTGCACTCGCGATGGCAACTTCACTGCGAAGTGAGAGGGTATCCACATACATCCTGCCGTTGCCAAACCGCAGTGCTGCCGAACCGGTGTCTATGCCGATGCGGTCCAGGAACGACGGAAACAGGATTGCGCTGATCTGCCCGGCCATGTCGGCGCCTGACGACCCCGATACCTCGCCCTGCACCTTCGTCGTGATGGACGTGGGCGGAATGTCCAGGCGATCGAGCAAGGTGGAGAAGTCCACCCCTTCCAGCGCCATGCTGCCCGAGGCCGCGTAAGCGGGAGCCTCGCCGTCAATGACCGCATCGAGCTCGAGAGTGCCGGAAATACCCGTGAGGCGGCCG
>Ga0079224_100008363_pt1 | contig 14012 bp, 11 predicted proteins | sample Stecom2015_FD_80414 | JGI IMG/M metagenome (GOLD analysis project Ga0079224, IMG submission 80414) | Agricultural soil microbial communities from Utah to study Nitrogen management - Steer compost 2015 | ecosystem: Environmental > Terrestrial > Soil > Agricultural land | place: USA: Utah... | reverse complement strand
TTCTCCGCTTCAAAAGGAAGTCGTCTGAATCCGCCTATCACGCATGTGGCAATCTATATCGACAAAGGTGAGTTTATTCACGCTGCAGGCATGGTGCGAATCAATAGCTTTGTTCCCGATGCTCCCAACTTTGATAGGCAATCGCTCACCATCGTAGGGGCAAAGAGATATTTGGACGGTAATAACGATTCTATCAAGACTGTATTAACAAGCAAGTGGTACTAGTATAATCATGAAAAGCAAACTGAATAATCCGTCACTTCCTGACTTGTTTAAGGAGGGAATTACAAGACAAATGGGCAAATTTACATTGCATTATGTGCCTTATTCACTAACCTTAAAGCACGTTTTTACAGTAGCCAGCGGTTCGAGATCTTCTACACCCGTTGTATTAGTTGCTTTGGAGTATGACGGTTTTGTAGGATACGGCGAGGCTTCGATGCCGTTTTACTTGGGGGAAAGCCATAAAAGCGTTCTCGAGTTTCTAAATAAAGTGGATCTGTCATCGTTTCAAGATCCTTTCTTAACAGAAGATATTCTTGTATATATAGATAGTATTGCTTCCGGGAACACTGCGGCAAAAGCTTCGTTTGATATTGCACTCCACGATTTAATAGGTAAGATGCTCGGCCAGCCGTGGTTCAGAATCTGGGGATATAATGCTGAAGGGACGCCTGAGACTTCTTTTACGATCGGCATTGACAAAGAAGAAGTTCTTAAGGAAAAAGTTCGAGAAGCAACCGGGTATAGAATGCTGAAGATAAAATTGGGGCTGGATACGGATAAAGCGATCATTAATGCCATACGGGAAGTAACTAGCGTGCCCATCTGTGTAGATGTGAATCAGGGTTGGAGCAATAAGGAAAAGGCGCTTGAGATGGCCCATTGGCTTAAGGATCAAGGCGTTGTGTTTATCGAGCAACCAATGCCCGCAGCCAATTTGGATGATAATGCCTGGTTGACTGAACGAAGTCCTATACCCACAATAGGGGATGAGGCAGTGCAACGTTTGGGTGATATTCATCGTGCTAAGGACGTTTATAGTGGAATCAATATAAAATTAATGAAATGTACCGGAATGCGCGAAGCACATAAAATGATTGAGCTTGCCAGGGCCTTGGATTTAAAAGTGATGTTGGGTTGCATGACAGAAACCTCCTGTGCTATCACAGCCGCTGCCCAATTAGCACCAGCTGTAGACTGGGCTGACCTTGACGGTGCTTTGTTAATATCAAACGATGTTTTCGATGGGATGTGGATCAAAGAAGGCAGAATAGTAATTCCAGAGAGACCGGGCATCGGCATCAAGATATCCTAAAACTTCTGTTCAATTTTATTTGTTGTAGACATATAGGAATTCACGAAATTGATATATTAAAACTAGATTATGATCAACAGACACCAACCTCAAATCGGAAGTTTATTAGTTTCAGAACCTTTTATGTTAGATCCCAATTTTACTCGCTCGGTTGTTTTACTTGGGGAGGATAATGAATCAGGCGTAATTGGGTGGGTATTGAATCAACCTTCCGAATTATATCTAAGTGATGTGATGGATGATATGGCGGGTGTGGATTTTCCGCTTTATATCGGTGGCCCTGTTGGCCATGACTCACTCCAATTTATTCATAAATGCTACGATAAATTACATAGCGGAGCGGACCTGGGCAGGGGCATTTACTGGGGTGGAAACTTTGAAACACTTAAGACACTACTACTTACCAACCAGATAGAGAAAGATGAGATTAAGTTTTTTCTCGGGTATTCAGGATGGACCAGCGGCCAGCTTGACCAAGAAATTCAAGAAAATACATGGATGGTGAGTAATCAATATAATCCCGACCTCGTATTTGTAAATGACGGTGAAGATTTATGGAAGGAAGCTGTGGTCAACTTAGGCCCTAAATACGCCCATGTAGCACAGTTTCCTAAAAATCCCATGTGGAATTAGGCGCTATGGACGCCTAATTAATTTTCCCGTTTCAAACTGTACTTCTCTATTTTACTATATAAGTGGCTTCGCTGAATGTCAATATCGTCTGCCGTTTTTGAAACGTTCCAGGCATTCTTTTCAAGTTTATATTTTATATAGTTCTTCTCTGTTTGGTCTTTATAGTCTTGAAACGATTTATAAAGATCATAATCATTTTCAAAAGTCTCCTTCTGTGGTTGAGAAACTACATGGTTAGGATTGGTATTTGTGCTGGCGGCTGGCGAAGATGGATTCGCATAAATTACCACATCATTCTGTGTGATCGTTTTGTCGCTCAATATGATGAGCCTCTCCACCATGTTGCGAAGTTCACGAATATTTCCGGTCCATGGTAAGTTTATTAGGGCATTAATTGCGTCCGGAGAAAATTTCTTTTCCGGCATGCCATAGTCCGCGCAGATTTCAGCACAAAATTCCTTGGCAATAATGGGGATATCGTCACGTCTTTCTCTCAATGGTGGTACATGGATAAGAATAACACTTAATCGATGGTATAAGTCCATCCGGAAGTTGCCATTTTCAATTTCCTGCAATAAGTCTTTATTTGTTGCCGCGATTACCCGCACATTTACCTCAAGTTCTTTTTCACCACCTACTCTGGTGATTTTGTTTTCTTGAAGCGCGCGCAAAACTTTAGCTTGTGCCGATAGACTCATATCACCAATTTCGTCTAAGAATAAGGTTCCATTATGAGCTTGCTCGAATTTACCGATTCGTTGTTTAACCGCTGAAGTAAAGGATCCTTTTTCGTGTCCAAACAGCTCGCTCTCAATCAGTTCAGAAGGGATCGCAGCACAATTAACTTCTACAAGAGGAGCAGAGGATCGATTCGATTTTTCATGCAACCAACGGGCTACCAGTTCTTTACCACTACCATTTGCTCCGGTAATCAACACCCGGGCTTCCGTAGGGGCCACACGTTCAATCGTTTCTTTTATACGCGTAATGGGTTCTGAGTTTCCTAGTATTTCCCTGGTCTTACTGACCCTGCGTTTTAGTACTTTCGTTTCTGTAACTAATGTTCCACGTTCCAATGCGTTGCGAACGGTAATTAGCAAGCGGTTTAGATCCGGCGGTTTAGAGATAAAGTCATAAGCACCTTTCTTGCTCGCTTCTACTGCCGTTTCTACTGTGCCATGCCCGGAGATCATAATGAAAGGAAGGTCGGGCTTTATTTTCAGGGCCTCAGACAGTACTTCCATACCATCCATTCGGCTCATCTTGATATCACAGAGAACCAGGTTTACATTGTCTTTTTTGATTATTTCTAAACCGTCAATACCGTTGTCCACATCTATAACAGTGTAGCTTTCGTATTCCAGAATTTCACGCAATGTGCTTCTGATAGCACGTTCATCATCGATGATTAAAATTTTGGTGCCGTTTTTTTTATTTGACATCTATAAATATTCAAATTTAACTATGAAAGTATGCTCAATAATTATTGTTGCAAGATTAATTATTAATGAGTAATAAAGCAACATATTCTAAAAAAATAAAAAGCAAGCCTATAAGCCGGGTTCTGTATGAGAAGCGATTCTTTAGCTGTCATTTATCTAGTCTTGCCATCGCTGGCAAGATCTAACGGTCTACCCGTTTCAAATTTGCCGAAGGCAAAGAGAGCGAGCAACTCTCGATTCGAAACCTATTTGACCTTTCAACTCTCGGGGTTTACCGCAATGTATGTCGCCATACAAGGCCGGGAGCTCTTACCTCTCGTTTTCACCCTTATCTACCTAGTTTAATAAGCAGACGGTTTGTTTTCTGTGGCACTTTCCATCAATCTGTGAAGATTGTCTTCCCGTTAGGAAGCGAGATGCTCTATGTTGCCCGGACTTTCCTCCTTAACTAATAGTTACGGCGACAGCTCGGCTTGCTTTCTTTCAAAGGTAAGAAATTAATAAGATTTATAATAATGTTGATAATGCATCCCAAATAAGTATTTTTGCACACATTATAATATTTACCTCGAAATGAGCAAGCGCGCAAAAGTTATTTTTCTTAGTCTATCTATTTTTGGTTCCTTTTTTTTATACTGTGTGTACTATTATAGCAATATGGTTAAAAACGCCCCTTATCGCTCATTTGAGTTAGAATCCATCGTCTTCAAGTACGGCACGGGCACAGATCTTGAAAATCAGTTTGATTCTAAGACGGGCGTTTTCCAGTATGTCAATAATAACGATTCCTTGGTGAGTACCAACGTGAAGCTAAATAAAAATGACTTTATCTATATTCATCATAAAGCTGCGGCATTGGGCTTCTGGAATTTTCCGGATGATATGACCGAAACTGCCGAACCTCAGCCAATCGAAAATTCTACTCGTTATTATTTGGAATTCAACTATAAGGAAAAAACTAAGAAGATGTTGTTGGACGTCGCTTATAGCGGCAACCCGAAGCTGCACGATGCTGCTAAGTCTTTAATCGAAGAAGTTCAGCGCTTAATCAGCGACGCAGAGGATCGTCAGGCAAAATAGGATGAAGAAGTAGCGAAATATATTTTGCTTAGAAAAAATTAATCCTTAGCTTTGCGCTTCAATTTTATTCATCAATTAATTAAATAACAATGTACGCAATAGTAAATATAGCTGGACAGCAATTCAAAGTTGCAAAAGACCGAACAATCTTTGTACACCGTTTACAAGGAGAAGAAGGCGCTAGTATTGAATTTGACAATGTATTGTTAGCAGAAGATGGTGGCAAATTTAGCGTAGGAACTCCGACGTTAGAAGGTGCTAAGGTTTCGGCTAAGATTTTGTCACATTTAAAAGGAGACAAGGTAATCGTTTTTAAGAAAAAACGTCGTAAAGGTTACAAAAAACGTAATGGTCACCGTCAGCAATTCACGAAGATAGAAATCACAGGTATTTCATTATAATTGATTGTTAAACAGGTAAATTTTACCAATAAGATATAAAAAATGGCACATAAAAAAGGTGCGGGTAGTTCTAAGAACGGCCGTGAGTCGCATAGTAAGAGATTAGGTATTAAGATATTTGGTGGACAGCAAGCAATCGCTGGAAACATCATCGTTCGTCAACGTGGTACTAAGCATCACCCAGATAAAGGTGTTGGATTAGGAAAAGATCATACTATTTTTGCAATGGTTGATGGAAAAGTAGTTTTTAGAAAGAAAGCCGATAATAAGTCTTACGTTTCGGTAATTCCTTTCGCGAATGAAGAGGCTGTTGCAGAAAATCCAGCTCCGACTAAAGCAAAAGCTGCCAAAGCAGATAAAACAGAAGCTGCTGTAGCAGAATAGTTAAGTTATTCTTATAATAAGTAAAGGGGTGTTATTGAAAAATAATACCCCTTTACTTGTTTCGAAGCAGGAGGGACTCTGCGATTCTTAGCAAAGGCTCCTTTTGACTATTGGGTATGTTTATCTCAGATAGCGAGCGGTAGGCCATATTCGTATAGTTCTCCATCTCTTGTTTGGTGTAAGCCTGCACACCGAGTTTATTATAGATAGCCACAATAGCAGAGATCTTTTCCTGCGAATCAAATTCAGTTTGGTTCAGCCAGTGGTTAATTTCTGATTTGTCTTTTCCGTTAGCTAGTTCAAGTGCTTTCAAAAGCAAAAATGTCTTTTTATTCTCAGAGATATCGCCTCCAACACGCTTGCCAAATTTATCAGAATCACCGTAAACGTCTAGATAATCGTCCTGAAGCTGAAAAGCAATACCGAGATTTACTCCACATCGATATAAAGCTTGCGCGTCCTTTTCTTCAGCATTAGCCACAGTCGCACCCATCTGTAAAGCGGCACCTAGTAGTACCGCAGTTTTAAGCCGGATCATTTCAATATATTGAGCTATGCTTACGCCTTCGCTCTTCTCATAATTCATATCCAACTGTTGGCCGATACATACCTTGGCAGCAGTATCGTTAAATATAGTCAACAGTGGTGCCAGGACCGAAGCGTCATTTTGAGCGATATATTGATACGCCTGAATCAACATAAAGTCTCCCGAAAGGATCGCAGTATTTACGCCCCACTTTTCGTGAACGGTTTCATTACCTCGTCTAAGGGGCGCCTTATCCATGATATCGTCATGCATTAGACTGAAGTTGTGAAAGAGTTCAATAGCAACAGCGGCAGGGAGTGCTTTTGCCGAATCGCTGCCAAACATCTCGGCTGCCAGAAGAGTCAGTGCCGGCCTGATACGCTTACCGCCGATAGCTAACAAATATTGAATTGGTTCATATAATTCTGCTGGCTCCTGAGGAAAATTTAAGTTTCTCAGCTCTTCATTAATAATATCTAAATGGGATCTAACTTCTCGCATGGTTGATAAAAGCACAAAGCTAGTCTTTTAAGATATTAAGGTGAAATCTATTTGTCTTTTAGCCAAGTCTACATTTTTTACGCGGACGCGAACCTCATCCCCAAGTTGATATTTTTTCTTCTTGCGTTGACCAATGATTGCATAATTTTTTTCGTCCAGAGAATAAAAGTCATCTGTCATATCACGCAAACGAATCATCCCTTCGCATTTATTTTCTTCTATTTCGACATACATTCCCCATTCGGTAACTCCGGAGATCAGACCCAAGTATTCAGTTCCGATTTGGTCCAGTAAGTATTCCGCTTGTTTATATTTTACAGAGGCACGTTCAGCATCGGCAGCACGCTTCTCCATTTGAGACGCGTGCGTAGACATTTTCTCATAGGCTTCTTCGTTCACTGATTTTCCCTTTGCAAGGTAGTGTTCCAGTAAGCGATGTACCATCATGTCCGGATACCTGCGGATAGGGGAGGTAAAGTGGGTATAGTAATCAAACCCGAGGCCGTAATGGCTCGTGGTCTTAGTCGTGTAAATTGCTTTGGCCATCGAGCGGATAGCCAATTGGGTAAGAACATTCTGCTCTTTTGTACCCTCCACTTCTTCCATTAATCTATTTAAGGAATGGGCAGTTTCTTTACTCGTACTCATATTGATCTTGTAACCAAAGCGAGCAGCAAATTGAGAGAAATTTAATAGGTTAGTCTCTTTAGGAACATCATGAGCGCGATATACGAATGTGAGTTTGTCTTTACCTTTATGGTTTTTGCCGATAAATTCAGCGACCTTCTTGTTCGCTAACAGCATATAGTCTTCGATGAGTTTATGTGCGTCTTGACGCTCTTTTACGTAGACTCCTAATGGCTTTCCGTTTTCATCCAGATGAAATTTCGTTTCGACTGTTTCGAAGCTAATTGCTCCATTTTTGAAGCGCCTTTCCCGCATAATATAGGCTAAGGAATTCAGGATTTCCAACTCCTTACTTAGTTCACCCTCTTTAGTTTCAATTATCGCCTGAGCTTCTTCATAGCTCAGGCGTTTATCTGAATGGATGATTGTCTTTCCAAACCATTCTGACAATACGTTTGCCTTCGCATCGATTTCAAAAACGGCTGAAAAGCATAATTTATCCTCATTGGGCCTTAAAGAACAAAGATTATTCGATAGGCGCTCCGGTAACATAGGGATAACGCGATCTACCAGATAAACGGAAGTCCCTCTTTCAAAGGCCTCGGCATCAAGCGCAGTGTCCGGCTGGACATAGTGAGTGACGTCAGCAATATGTATTCCGATCTCATACTTTCCATCTGCCAGTTCAACAAAAGAGATGGCGTCATCAAAGTCTTTCGCATCAAATGGATCGATCGTAAAGGTCAATCTGCTTCTAAAGTCTTTTCGTTTTGATATTTCCTCCTGGGAAATATCCGGCGACAATTCGTTTGCTTCTTTCTCTACGGGCGCCGGGAAGGAGAGTGGAAAGCCGAAATCGGCCAGTATAGCGTTCATTTCGGTGTTGTTTTCCCCTTGCGCCCCTAATACATCTTTGACAGTGCCTACCGGGTTTTTACTTCCTGTCGGCCAATCAGTAATACTTACAACCACCTTTTCTCCATCTTTGGCGCCGTTTAAATTTTCAATCGGAACAAATATGTCGTGAAGCATCTTGCGATCATCAGCAATCAGAAACGCAAATTGCGGAGAAACTTTCAAAACCCCTGTAAAGTTTGTCCTGGCTCTTTCAATAATCTCGATTACCTCACCTTCTTTTTTCCCTATTCGCTTGCTTTCGTATGCATGGATCTTCACAATATCTCCATGCAGTGCATTTCGGAGTTTACGAGGAGCAATATAAATATCATCCTCGAACTCGTCTTCGGTTACAATGTACGCCGATCCGTCGGCTGTCATATCTACGCGGCCAATCAGGATCGTTCTCAGCTCTTTTAAAATATACTTACCTTTTGCTACCTCTTTGAAGATTCCTGATCTCGTCGCGTCTTTCAAGATTTCTTGAACGCCCATTTTCGACTCAGGGTCCGTTACATTTAATTTAGCACTGACTTGTTTGTAATTCAGAGCCTGATTGCCCGACTTTTGCAAAACTTCAGTAATTAATTGCGTCAATATATGTTTGAATGTGTTATTCTTTGCCATTAGTGATTAAATTAAACGTAAGGAACGTATGTCTGCTAAGATAAAACAAAAATTTTAAAAAAGGTTTTGAGGCATGTTATTAGGAAAGCTCTTTTCTATGAAGGTTCTGTATACATTGACGCAAACTAATGGCTAATTCCTCAATTGTCGAGACTGACGGGAGCTCCCCGGCGCGAATATCTATTTCATGTTTCTTAAGAACAAAGGCGAGCTTATTGAATCCCATCTGGGCTGTTCTTCCAGCCATTCGATGTACTAGCAATTCAGATGCATCGTAGTCTTTTGCTTTAATGTGACCATATAAGGCCGCTAAATCCTGTTCAGTATCTTTAGTAAATAATTGAACCACACGCTCATAGTCATCCTTCAAAGTATCCTGGTCTTTGGGAAGGCGTGGTAAGGATTCGCTGGAAACACCAAGCGTTGCTAGCAAGTCGGCTTCTTTAAAAGGCTTGAGCAGGAACCCATCAAATCCTAAGGAAAGAATTTCACTTCTTTCTTCGGGCAAGGCCTGTGCTGTGAAGGCAATTATTTTAACCTTCTTACCGTATTTTTGCCTCAGCGCCTTGTATAGCTCTTTTCCGCCTATTTCAGGCATTCGCATATCGGTGAGAATATGACTTACATTTGGGTTAGCCGGGAAGTCAATCGTCTCACCGGGAGATTGAAAGCAGACATGATCGATCCCGTGCTTACTTAAGATAGTATGGCATAAGTCTAAGATAAAGCTATCATCATCGATCAACCATACCGTATTATGAAACGAGGAAGGCGTTACCAATTCAACGGGTGAAGTCACTGAAGTCTCAGTCGTCTTCGAGGTAGGCAAACTGAAATTTACAGTAAAAGTAGATCCTTTGCCCAGGACGCTCTTTACTTTGATGTCGCCTTTCATTCCCTCTACCAAGTTCTTGACGATACTTAGCCCCAGGCCGTTACCAAAATGGATGCCGGAACCAGCGCTCGCAGACTGCTCAAACTCGTTAAATATCTTGTCAATGTCGTTTTCAGTGATTCCGGGGCCGGTGTCTTGTACACGGAAGTGGATGTCAGTTTTCTCGCCATAGTCGGTGGAAGTGACTTCGAGCGTCACCTCGCCTTCGTTTGTAAATTTAATAGCATTGCCCAGCAAATTGAAGAGAATTTGTTTCAACCGAAACGCGTCTCCAAGCACTAAACCCTTGCCTGAAATACGGGTAGCAATGTTTACACGAATGTTTTTTTCGTCAGCTTGAGCTTTCATTATCCTGATAACTTCATACGAAAGGTCTTCAAGATCAACAATGTCTTTTTGAAAGTTAAAATTACCTGATATGATTCGGTTATAATCCAGCACTTCATTTACAATCTGCAACAGATGTTCGGATGATTGATAAATAATATTCGCTTTCTCTGAGTCCTTATTGTCCAACTTGAGTTGTTCTGCATAGCCGATTATCGACTGCAAAGGGGTTCTCAATTCATGACTCATATTCGATAGGAAACGTTGCTTCGCTACACTATGATATTCCGCCTCGTTTTTAGCATTTTCCAACTCAATGCGATAAGCAGTATTTTTCCGGATATCCGTTAAGATGAAGTAGGCAAAGACAACCGATATCATAAAAAACGCAAGGAGGATCAAACTGATTCGCTGCACGCTTTGGTTTACGACATTTCTGGCCTCCAGATTCTGTTTTTCCATTTCTTGCACTGCTTCCTGTTCGACCTCATGTAAGATCTTAAACATGTTTGCCGCCAATACGCCACCCGCCTGAGTGAGTTCGGCTTCATGGTTGACAAAGGTTGAGCTTTTGCGCTTTTGGCGAACTTCCAGATTCTGGATCGCCTGATCAATCTCCAATTCGGTGTCCGCTTTCTGGCTGTTCTTAATCGTGTCAACTTTTACATTGAACTCTTCTTGTACCGTTTGAGGGACAGATGCTTCTTCTTCATCATCGGTTTGAGGTTTGCTCTTCGATCCAAAAAGCCTAGCCAAGAATCCCCTGTCATCTGCTTTTTCTTTGTTTTCAAGTGTTCGGGTAGTGCTTTTCTCCTTCGTGATCACCATACTATCACTTTGCGGTCCACTTTGAATCAATGAGCTAATGTTTTTAATCTGGTTTGAAAAGCCTTGATTATCTATCAGGTTTCTACGTACCTTGATGTATGAATCGAATAATTGGTCCCGGTCATTTAGTAAAATACGAATAGAGTCAATCCTCGCACTTTGAAGATCATCGGATTGATATAAGCTTTGCAGCGTATCTAGCGACTTAAGTATAAAGTCGGATTCCTCGGCATATCCTTTGTAGCTTTTGTTGCTTAGAACCTGCGATCGTTGGAGTTGATCTATCTGGATAATATCGCGCGAAATGCGACTTACCAGACGAAGTTTCTCATTTGGTGTGGAGACTTTATCCACTTTTTCAAGCATCTCATCAAAGGCTACTTTACTTATAAAATAGGCAAGTCCCAAAGCAACACCACAGGCTACAATCACAAAGAGTACCTTTTGAAAAACCTTAGAACCCGCCTGATTCCTTACTTCGTTATCCATCCAATTTCATTGAAAAAGGCACATAATAGTATGTGCCTTAAATCTTTCAAACGTCCGATCTTTTCTTTAATTGTTTAAAAAGACGAATTTATTGTCAAATACATCCAGTTTGATGTTACTATCTTTGCTCACCTTTCCGGCCAGAATATCTTTAGACAGTTCATTTAAAATACGCTTTTGGATGACTCTTTTTAGCGGGCGAGCACCAAACTGCGGGTCGTAGCCCAATTGGGCAAGCCAATCCAGCGCCTCGGGGCTCGCATCGAGCGTAATATCCATTTCAGCAAGTTGTTTTCGCAGATGTTCAAACTGCAATGCCACAATCTCAGCAAGTTCGTCGCGTGAAAGCGGAGTAAACATAATCACTTCATCAATCCTGTTTAGAAATTCTGGACGAATCGATTTCTTTAACAATTCAAACACCTCATTTCTTGTTTTCGCAATAATACCTTCGCGGTTTATCTCAGTCAATTCGTTGAAGTTCTCCTGAATAAGATGCGAGCCGATATTAGAGGTCATTATGATGATGGTATTTTTGAAGTTCACGACCCGACCTTTATTATCTGTGAGGTGCCCATCGTCTAAGACCTGAAGCAGAATATTGAAAACATCAGGGTGAGCTTTTTCGATTTCATCTAAAAGTACCACCGAATAGGGGTGTCTCCGAACAGCTTCTGTAAGTTGCCCGCCTTCTTCATAACCCACGTAGCCTGGAGGCGCACCGATCAATCTTGATACCGAGTGTCGTTCTTGATATTCGCTCATATCGATTCGTATCATCAAGTGTTCGTCATTAAATAGATACTCCGCCAATGCCTTAGCCAATTCAGTTTTTCCGACCCCGGTCGTTCCGAGGAAGATAAACGAGCCGATAGGTTTTCTCTTGTCACTCAAACCGGCACGAGAACGACGAATGGCATCCGCAATTGCTTCGATAGCTTCCGATTGTCCGGCTACTCGCTTATGTAGTTCCTCCTCTAATTTGAGAAGTTTCTCACGCTCACTTTGAACCATCTTGGTTACTGGTATTCCTGTCCACCGAGATACGACGCCTGCAATATCTTCAGAAGTCACCTCTTCTTTGAGCATCCGGTGAGAACTCTGATATTCTTCTAGATCCTTCTTCAACTTTGAGACGGTATCCTGAGATTCTTTTACTCGTCCGTATCGGATTTCTGCTACTTTTCCGTAATCTCCTGCACGTTCCGCTTGTTCCGCTTCCAGCTTATAATCTTCTATTTTTTGCATCTCCTGGTTAATTTGGTCAACCAGTGACTTTTCGCTTTGCCAAGCCGCCCTTAGTGAATCGCGTTCGCTAGTTAGTGCCGATATTTCATCACTAAGTTCCTGCACCTTTTTTTCATCTTTCTCGCGTTTGATTGCCTCACGCTCGATTTCGAGCTGCATGATCTTTCTTTCGATTTCATCCACAGCTTCCGGTACTGAGTCCATTTCAATACGCAATTTAGAGGCCGCCTCATCCATCAAGTCAATTGCTTTATCCGGTAAGAATCGATCTGATATATATCGCTGCGATAATTCAACTGCGGCAATAATAGCGCTATCCATGATTCTCACTTTATGATGAGTCTCATACCTTTCTTTTAACCCTCTAAGGATCGAAATCGCGTCTTGTGTATCAGGTTCGTTCACCATTACAATCTGGAACCGGCGTTCAAGTGCTTTATCTTTTTCAAAATATTTTTGATATTCATTAAGTGTAGTGGCACCGATCGCTCTTAATTCACCTCTTGCTAACGCGGGCTTTAATATATTGGCGGCATCCATGGCACCCTCGCCGCCACCTGCACCTACAAGCGTATGGATCTCATCAATAAAGAGGATGATCTCCCCATCGCTATCCGCTACTTCCTTAACGACCGATTTTAGGCGCTCCTCAAACTCTCCTTTATATTTCGCTCCAGCGATCAAAGCACCCATATCCAAAGAGAAAACAGTTTTCGTTTTCAAGTTTTCCGGCACGTCACCTTTGATAACGCGATGTGCAATTCCCTCGGCAATCGCAGTTTTTCCTACTCCCGGTTCACCAACCAAGATCGGATTATTCTTCGTCCGCCGTGACAAGATTTGCATTACCCGCCTTATCTCTTCGTCTCGTCCTATCACCGGATCAAGTTTGCCTGATTCCGCATATTCGTTCAGGTTACGGGCGTATTTATTTAAAGCATTATAGGTAGCCTCAGCATTCTGATTCGTTACCCTATTTTTCCCCCTTAATTCGCTGATTGCTTTTTTAAGATCGCGTTCATTAACTCCCTGATCTTTCAAAAGGCTCGAAGTTTTGTCATTCGCGTTCAGAATACCCAAGAGAAGGTGCTCGACGGAGACAAACTCGTCCTTAAATTCCTTTAGATAGGACTGGGCTTTTTGAATAGCCGTATTGCCAGCGCTAGATAAGTATATATTGCTGCCGCTCACTTTCGGAAAGCTCGTGATCAAGTTGTCTAATGATTCACTTAAGCGATCGATATTGACATTTAATTTTTTTAGTAAGTGATTGATAACATTCTCATCAACAACCAAAAGCGCTTTAAGCAAATGAGCTGTTTCAATGGCCTGTTGTTGATTGCCAGATGTTATTTCTGAAGCTTTTTGTATTGCTTCCTGAGCTTTAATTGTGAAGTTATTAAAATTCATATTGGCTTTTTTAATCTAGTCTATTTTTTTAATCTAGTCTATTCAAAACGTATACCACCCATCGAAAGTTTAAGTTAACTGAAAAAATGTCCGATCCGTGAGGTTGTTAACTGAAAAAATGTCTTCTTTCATTTAATGAGAGATCTTTATCCTACATTTGCAGTGCATTTGGTTAAAGATGATTGTAAGATCATACTTTATTAAAAGGGAATTTGGTGTAAATCCAGAACTGTCCCGCAGCTGTAAGCTCTATTAACCGACATCCAATTCGCCACTGTTTGTTCCAAAAATGAACGGGAAGGCAAGATGAAAGGGGAGTAAGTCAGAAAACCTGCCTCATGTTAAGAATTTTAAAGGCTTTCGGGGATTGAAGCTGAAT
>Ga0079224_100008362_pt1 | contig 14013 bp, 13 predicted proteins | sample Stecom2015_FD_80414 | JGI IMG/M metagenome (GOLD analysis project Ga0079224, IMG submission 80414) | Agricultural soil microbial communities from Utah to study Nitrogen management - Steer compost 2015 | ecosystem: Environmental > Terrestrial > Soil > Agricultural land | place: USA: Utah... | reverse complement strand
TCTGGGATTTCGGTTTCGAATTCGTCTTCGAGCGCCATCACGAGCTCGACCATGTCGAGCGAGTCGGCACCGAGGTCGTCAAGAAAAGAAGATTCGTTCTTGATCTCGGCTTCGTTTACGCCAAGTTGTTCAGCGACGATCTTCTTGACGCGCTGTTCGATGCTTTCCATGCAGATTCTCCAAGTTCGGGATTAATTCCCGCGAATTATAGCCAAACGATACAAAATTGGGTGTAGGCTATGACAAAAAAACAGCTGTACCTAATTGCTTAAATACGCTCGAAAGCTATTAAACACTAAAAGGTACGCCCCTTACAAATCAAATGATTTTACCTCAAAGCTGGCACATGCCAAACTCTTTACATATACATCCCACCATTTACATGCAAAGTGGTGCCTGTAATGTAATCTGCCTGCGGCCCTGCCAAAAAGGCAACGGCGTGGGCAATATCGTTAGCCGCACCTAAGCGACCCAACGGAATCTGATTCAAAATCGCTGTCGTTTGCTCTTCATTTAGAGCGCGTGTCATGTCGGTATCAATAAAGCCAGGAGCCACGCAGTTAACTGTAATATTGCGACTACCTAGCTCGCGTGCCAACGCACGGGACATGCCTGCTACGCCCGCTTTAGCTGCCGCGTAATTGGCCTGACCGGGGTTGCCACTGTAACCCACCACCGACGTGATGTTGATAATGCGACCCCATTTAGCTTTCATCATGGGACGAATAACCGCACGACTTAAACGGAAAACCGCCTTTAAGTTGGTATCGAGCACGGCATCGTAATCGTCATCTTTCATGCGCATCATTAAATTGTCGCGCGTAATACCGGCATTATTCACCAAAATATGTGGGCCACCAAACTCTTTACTTAACTGCGTAATGAGTTCGTCACACGCTTGCGCATCGTTCACGTCCAGCACCACACCACGTCCACCTTTAGCAGACAAGGCTTCGTTAATGCTTGCCGCACCGGCCTCGGAGGTAGCTGTGCCAATAACAATAGCGCCTTGCGCCTGCAAGTGCTCGGCAATAGCCTTACCTAAACCGCGGGTTGCCCCGGTAACTAGCGCAACTTTTGAATCCAATAAGGGTGAACTCATGATTATCCTTTTAATGCAGCAAGCGTTTCATCTAAAGAGGCCGGATCGTTAACGGACAGCACGACCATCTCGCGATCGATACGCTTAACAAGACCGCTAAGTACTTTGCCTGGACCGCATTCTACAATATGCGTGATACCCATTGCTTTCATTGCTTGTACGGTTTCTACCCAACGCACAGGATGCCACGCTTGGCGAACCAGAGCCGAACGGATAGCAACCTCGTCAGTTGGGCTTTGTACATCAACGTTATTAATAACTGGAACAGCCGGTGCCTGCATGCTGACTTCAGTTAATGCTTTCTCAAGTACCTGAGCAGCAGGCTGCAACAAACTTGAATGAAAAGGAGCAGAAACCGGTATCACCATAGCGCGACGTGCGCCTTTGCTTTTTGCTACGTCGCATGCGCGCTGTACCGCGTTTACATGTCCAGCAATAACCACTTGACCCGGTGCGTTAAAGTTAACCGCTTCGACCACTTCACCTTCAGCCGCTTCGGCACACACTTGCGCCACAACATCGTCTTCCAAGCCCAAGACAGCAGCCATCGTACCAGTACCTACCGGTACAGCTTCTTGCATTGCGGTGGCACGAATACGCACCAAACGCACTGCATCGGCTAAAGAAAACACACCGGCTGCAGTTAAGGCAGAGTATTCGCCTAAGCTATGGCCGGCCATAACCGTGGGCTTTGGACCACCAGCTTGCTGCCAAGCCTGATACATAGCTACAGCCGCACCCAACATGGCAGGCTGTGTATTCACCGTTAGATTCAAATCGTCGGCCGGACCTGCTGCTATTAAAGCAGATAAATCCTGATCTAAGGCTTGATTTACATCAGCCATTGCCGATTGAACCGCTTGATTATCCTGCCAAGCATCGAGCATACCAACGGTTTGCGAACCTTGGCCTGGAAATACCAACGCAAATTTCATAGTTGTACGTGTCTCAGGTTTATATGAGGCATTGCCTAAAGAGCAATACGCTTAAATGGAGGCCTTACATGCGTACCAGCACGGAACCCCAGGTAAAGCCACCCCCTACCCCTTGCAACAGCACGAGTTGACCGGGTTGAATACGACCATCTTTACGGGCCACATCGAGAGCAAGTGGAACACTTGCTGCTGAGGTATTGGCATGACGATCAACGGTTACGACAACTTTATCGTTATCGATACCTAAGCGTCGACCGAGGAAATTGATGATGCGCAAATTAGCCTGATGAGGAATGAGCCAATCGATGTCATCGAGCGATACACCTGCCTGCTCGCAAACATCGTGTGCAGACTGTGTTAGTGAAGTAACGGCAAACTTAAATACGGCCTGCCCGTCCATACGCAAGAAGGGGTCGCCTTCAATCGCGCCATGAGAAACATTACCTGCTGCAGCCAGAATACCCACTTGTGTACCGTCGGCATTGAGCTCTGCCGCCAACACACCGGGCTCATCACTGGCACTTAAAATAACCGCTCCGGCACCGTCACCAAACAACACGCAAGTGCTGCGATCGTTCCAGTCGAGAATACCTGAAAAAACTTCAGCACCAATGACTAGAACCCGCTTAGCCCGCTCTGCTTTGATGAATGTTTCTGCGGTGGTTAAGGCGTAGATAAAACCACTACATACGGCTTGCACGTCGAAGGCAGCGGCATTTTTGGCGCCGATCTCTGCTTGAACTAAACAGGCTGTACTAGGAAAGATGAAATCGGGGGTAGAGGTTGCTACGATGAGCAAATCGATATCGGAGGCGACTAAGCCCGCATCGTCTAATGCGGCTTGCGCAGCCTTGGCGGCTAATTGACTGGTTTTAACGCCGGGCTCAACCAAGTGGCGCTGCAATATGCCAGTACGTTCGCGTATCCATTGATCGGAAGTTTCAATGCCGCGTTGAGCTAGCTCGGCCGCCAAGTCATCATTTGATACAACACGAGGAGGCACATAGCTGCCGGACCCAATTATTTTGGCATATGGCATAAATATAGATTCCTGACTGGCCGCGTGTTACTGCGCAGCTTCTGATTGTTCACCTTCGGCGGTAAGAGGCTCTGTAGCGCTGACTTCAGTGTGATTAAGTCGCAGACGCGCTATAGCTTCCGTAGTGCCTTCCAGCAAACCGTTTTTCACAGCAAATCGGGCGCGTTGTAGTGCATAGCTAAACGCATAGGCATCAGCTGAGCCATGACTTTTAATCACAATACCGCGCAAGCCCAATAGTGCCGCCCCATTATAACGACGATTGTCTACTCGATAACTTAAGCGATTAAGCACCGGTTTGGCAATGACACCTGCAGTCATACTGAGTGCATTGCGTGTGAACTCTTCACGCAGCATGCTCGCCACCATTTTGGCTAAGCCTTCAAGTGACTTCAAGACCACATTACCCACAAAGCCGTCGCACACGACAACGTCTACCGTTCCCTTGCAGATGTCGTCGCCTTCCACATTACCGTAGAAATTCAGCCCACTATTACGCAACAATTCGGCAGCCTGTTTGACGACCTCGTTGCCTTTAATGACTTCTTCGCCAATATTTAGCAAACCGACGGTAGGACGTTCGCGGCCATCAAGCGTACTGGTTAAGGCCGTACCCATAATGGCAAACTGCAACAAATGAGCCGCCGAGCAGTCTACATTGGCGCCCAAATCGAGCATGGTGGTTGCGCCACCCTTCTGATTAGGAATGGATGTGGCAATGGCAGGTCGATCGATACCATCTAGCGTTTTCAGTACATAACGACTGATCGCCATCCAGGCACCGGTATTGCCTGCTGATATGCAGGCGTCGGCCAAACCATCTTTAACGGCTTGAGCCGCTACACGCATGGATGAATTTTTTTTACGCCGCAACGCCACCTCGACCGAATCGTCCATGGTGACGACTTCCGAGGCGTGGAGTATTTCGTACCAATCATCAGAAGGACTGGCCGACTCAGTGAGTTGTTGTTGTATTGCGGCGGTATCGCCCACCAACAAGCACTGGGTATCTGGGTGCTCTTTGGCGAACTGTATTGCTGCAGGGATCGTGACGGCTAAGCCGACATCCCCGCCCATGCAGTCGATAGCGATACGTATTGATTTTTTTGACATCAGGCACGCAGACGTGTTGAATGCGAAGCGCTAAACGGCGAATTAATCGTCGTTTTTAGTTTTCAAAACTTTACGGCCACGGTAGATACCGTTAGGGCTGATGTGGTGACGCAAATGCAATTCACCAGTAGTCGCTTCAACTGCTGTGGAAGGACCTGTCAGTGCATCGTGTGAACGACGCATGCCACGACGCGATGGGCTTTTTTTGTTTTGCTGAACAGCCATGATGACTCCTGTGTACAGGGCTAACCAGAATGCGACTGGCCCCGCAAAAAATAAACAATTAAAAAATGAGCTACTGCTTTTTAAGCTTGCTCAAAACCGCAAACGGATTAGGTTTGTCGGCCTCTGGATCTGGTTCATCGTTGTCAGACACCAGAGCGTCTGGCAACGAAGGACAAACTTCATGACGAGCCACATAAGGCAAGCTCAGAATGACCTCGTCTTCGATTAGTTCGAATAAATCTAAACGTTGTGTGGATAGTATCCGATCTGAGCTTTCAAAGTCTTCTTCGTCGAGTTCGAGCTCGGCTTCTGTGTCGACCAGCTCAAACGTATTTTGCACTTCAATTGGTTGCTTAAATAGCGCTAGGCAGCGCTGACATTCGAGCATGACGTAACCAGTAACGTGCAAGTGAATTAAGCGACGCCCTGTTAGTTCAAGCTCGCCCCGAGCAGACCAACTAAACTGCTGTCCTTGCTGTTGCGGTAACCCCTCGGCAGCCCGTTCGAAAGCAGCAAAATCAATAATGCCTTCTCTACTTTCGCCCAAACGTGCGAATGAAGCAACTTCCAGAAGATATTGCGTAGCACTCACTACGACCTCCGGCATTCCAATAACAAGGAAAACATTAGATAATACAGCGCACAGCGTTAGTCAGTCAAACTATTTACCCAGCCATGCCTACTACCCAAGCACTTATTCTTGCATCAAGCTCGCCATATCGCCGCGATATGTTAAAGCGTCTAGCCTTACCTTTTACCTGCATGAGTACAAATGTTGATGAAACACCACACTCTGCAGAGTCCCCCTTGGCTCTGGCCATGCGTTTAGCAGAAAGCAAAGCCCGCGCAGCCGCCGCTCTGCACCCTCAGGCCGTCGTTATCGGGGCCGATCAGGTGGCGGCCTTAGGTGCGCAGTGTTTAGGTAAACCAGGCGGTTTTGATCAAGCCGTTGCGCAATTACGACTACTCAGCGGTCAGACCGCTACCTTTCACAGTGCAATTTCCGTGATCTCAGCAAACGGGGTGCACACAACAAGCGTGCCCACCGAATGCACGTTCCGTGAACTTACTGACGACGAAATTATTTACTATCTTCAGCATGACAAGCCTTTTGATACCGCCGGCAGCGCTAAGGCTGAAAGTTTAGGTATAGCCTTGATGCAGTCCATGCGCTCCGACGACCCCACTGCCATTATTGGGCTACCCCTTATTGCGTTGAGCCAATTATTGCGTGAAGCAGGCATGAACCCCCTGCTTGGCCCTAGCGTTTAAGCCCATCGCCCTTTTTTTTCCAAGGATTACGCGTGTCAAACACCGGTTACCTACATCTTATTCCCGTAAGCCTCGGTGAGGCCGACCTTGGCCTGTGGCTGCCAACCAGCGTACAGAGCAAAGCCCAAGCCCTTGATACCTACATTGCAGAAAATGCGAAAACAGCCCGTGCCTTCTTGAAACAAATAGGCACGCTGAAACCCATTCAGGAAATTACAATCCACACCTTAGATAAACGCGGTACCTCGGCACAGCAGTTACGCCAGTGGCTGCAGCCCATCCGCCAAGGTGGAGAAATTGGTTTAGTTTCGGAAGCGGGTTGCCCAGCCGTTGCCGACCCGGGCGCTGCTGTCGTGGCGATGGCTCACGAGCTTGGTATCCAAGTGATGCCCCATGTGGGGCCATCGTCGATTTTGCTTAGCCTTATGGCCAGCGGTCTAGACGGGCAGCAATTTGCTTTTCATGGTTATCCACCTGTTAAAGCCCCCGAGCGTAATAAAACCCTGCAACAATGGGAACTTCAATCGCAACGCCTGCGCCAAACTCAGCTGTGCATCGAAACCCCCTATCGCAACGAAGCACTGTTTACTGCCCTGCTGCAGAACTTAAACAAGAAAACCAGACTTTGCATTGCTCGTTCCTTAACCACCCCCGAGCAGTGGATCCGCACCCTAACTATCGAGCAATGGGCTCAGCAACCGCCCCCTGAACTGTCTAAGCAACCTACTATCTTTTTGTTTCAAGCCTAATTTGTTTAAGGAACCCGTTGCTATGCGCCCTGTTTTTGCTGCTTGCTCACGTCGCTTACGAACCCCTCGTCTTAGCTTGCTACTTTGCATAGCCGCGTTCGTTAGCGCCTGCAGCACTGGCCCAAAAATTGGCAACACCCCCATCGACGAAAGCATTCAGGCTCAAGGGCAAAATAGCCGTGTTCGGCATATCGTGCTGCATTACACCGCTGGTGATACCGCCACTTCTTTAAAAGTGTTAAGCGAGCGCGACGTCAGCAGTCATTACCTAATTACCGATGACTCGCCACCCAAGCTATACCGGTTGGTAGACGAAAACCGCCGTGGATGGCATGCCGGCCTAAGCCGTTGGGGCGAATACACCGACCTCAATACCAGCTCAATTGGTATTGAAATTGTGAATGCAGGCAGGCAGGCCGATGGCACATGGGCACCCTACACCAAAGCACAAATCGACTTAACCATTGAACTATTAAAAGATTTAGTTGCGCGCCATCGCGTCACACCGAGCAATATCGTTGGCCATAGCGATATTGCGCCACAACGCAAAGTCGATCCTGGCCCACTATTCCCTTGGGCACAACTTGCCGAAGCTGGCTTAGGCCGCTGGTATGACGAAAATCTTGCTGTTCACTATCAACAAGACTACGAGCTCCAGGGTATGCCTAGTACTGCCGAGCTACAAAAACAACTTAAAACGCTGGGCTATGACATCGATATCAACGGTGAGCTAGATCGCTCTACCCAAAATGTTGTCGCGGCCTTTCAAATGCGTTATCGCCCGCAGCGTTACGATGGGGTACCCGACCCACAAACCGCAGCCATCCTGAAAGCCCTGCTTCACTCGGCGCGTTAGACCTTCAGTTATCAACTACGCGTTGGGCAAACGGCAATCTTGCCACCAACAAAACAACCAAGATCGCCCCGTATACATACACATCAGCGAAGTCATTCTTACCGCTACGCACCAAATAAAAATGCACCAGCGCAAATATCGCAATAGCGTATATGGAGCGATGTAACGACTTCCACTTGGGCCCCAAGCGGCGCATAGTGGATTGCGTGGAGGTACAGGCTAAGGCAAGCATCAATATCGTGGCTAACGTGCCTAGCGTGATGAACGGTCTGGAAAAAATATCATCCAGCATGGCTTCCCATCGCCAGCTATGCTCCCACAAAGCCCAACCCAACACATGCAAACAGGTGTAGAAAAACGCAAACAAGCCCAACGGGCGGCGCAAACGGATTAAGGACGGTATTGTCAACAAACGCCGCAGAGGGCTAACTGTTAGGGTTGCCCATAGCAGGACCGTAGCCCAGATACCCGAGGAACGAATCAGAAACTCGGCTGGGTTGGCCGTAAGCCCACCCGCAAAGCCCAAGTACAACCAGCGAAACACGGGATAAAAACCCAAAACAAAAACAGCTACTCGCAAGCTACGTAGCTGCCACGCTTTTAGCTGAATGGTCATTAGTAGTATCGCGCCAGGTCCATACCGCTATATAGCCCAGCCACCTCGTCAGCATAGCCATTAAATAGCTCTGTGGCCCGACGCGGAGCGAAGAGACCCGCGCCAATGCGTCGTTCGGTAGCCTGACTCCACCGAGGATGCGCAACCTCGGGGTTTACGTTGGCATAAAAGCCATACTCATGCGGCGCAACCTGTCGCCAACTAGTCATGGGCTGTCGCTCTAAAAGCCGAATCCGAACAATGGATTTTGCTGATTTAAAACCATACTTCCATGGCACGACCACACGCACAGGCGCCCCATTTTGATTCGGCAGCTCGGCTCCATACACCCCTAGGCCCAGCAACGTAAGCGGGTGCATGGCCTCGTCCATACGAAGGCCTTCGGCATAAGGCCAATTTAAAACACGTGAGCTCAAACCGGGCATATGCTCGGGCATGGCTGCCGACTCAAACTGTACATACTTAGCATTCGCGGTGGGCTCAACCTGCTTAAGCAGCACGCTTAAGGAATAGCCCAACCAAGGGATAACCATCGACCAGCCTTCGACGCAGCGCAAACGATACACCCGCTCTTCAATGGCATGCAAACGTCGCAACTCATCAATATCGAAGGTGCGCGGACGCAGCACCTCCCCTTCAATTTGCAGTTGCCAAGGCTCTACCGGCATCGCCGAAGCGTGTGCTTTTGGATCGGTCTTGCCTGTACCAAACTCGTAAAAATTATTATAGGAGGTGACGTCCTCAACGCTGGTTAAGGGCTCTGATGAGGCCCAACGCTCAGGTTTGGTGTGCGCCAAAGACGGCATCGCCTCGGCAGAAGCAGCTTTTGTTACCGACCACGGCGACATCAGTGCCAATGTGCCCGCCCCCATTCCTTGCAACCATAAACGCCGATTACGCCATATACGTTCATCGGTAATTTCAGACGGAGCAATCGTAGAGCGGAATGTCATGAGCTTCACCTTTAACGCTTAGATCAATCGCAACACGGTTTCACGCATCGTGGAAACGCTATCAACCATATAAGTGGGGTCTGCGCTACGCAGCGTTTTAGGATCATGCGCACCGTAGGTCACAGCCAAACTATCCATTCCAGCACTACTGGCCATCACAATGTCATGCGTGGTGTCACCGATCATCAAGACTCGTTCTGGTGACAGCGATAATTCATCCATGATTTCATGAAGCATCAGGGGGTGCGGCTTACCTTGCGTTTCATCTGCACAGCGTGTGGCATCAAAATAATCAGTTAAACGTACATTACTTAAGACGCGATCAAGTCCAACCCGACTTTTACCTGTTGCTACAGATAAGACGATTTGTTCAGCCTTAAGTTCATTCATAAAATCCAATACACCATCAAATAGCTTAATCTCTGGATCGCGCTGAAAAAAATGATGGCGGTAGCGTTCAAGAAATAAGGGCATCTGCTCGGCATCCAGATCGGGCACCGCTCTATACAACGCGCTTTCTAATGACAAGCCAATTACCCAACTCGCCAAGCTCATGCTGGGCACGCTTAGGCCCAGATCAGTACTGGCCATGCGAATAGCAGTGGCAATGGCATGGGTGGAATCCATCACGGTTCCATCCCAATCAAAAATGACCGCGTCGTAACGCTTGCTATTCATGCTTTATTCTCCAAACTGCGTAAAATTGCCTGACATTCGGCTGGGAGCGGCGCTGAAAGCGACAAGAATTCTCCCGTAACAGGGTGCTTCATCGACAACGCGCTAGCGTGTAAAAACATCCGTTTAAAACCTAATTCCGCAAACTCGTCACGTACCGCATCCGAGCCATATTTATCATCGCCCACAATGGCAAACCCTAAATTCGCAAGGTGCACCCGAATTTGATGGGTGCGACCTGTTTTCAAATCGGCTTCCAGCAAACTGAATCGCCCATAGCGTTTCAACAGGTTAATCACCGTATGCGAGGGCTTACCTTCAGGATGCACCTTAACGCGACGCTCACCACTGGCGGTCATCCAGCGCAATAACGGATCACGAATATGCTGACGATCGTTCACCCAGTCGCCCACCACCAGCGCCTGATAAAATTTTTGCACCTTGCCTTCTCTGAACATATCGTGCAGCGGTACCAGCGCACTACGACGTTTCGCAATGATCAGCAAGCCCGACGTATCGCGGTCGAGCCGATGCGCCAGTTCCAAGAAGCGATCTTCGGGGCGAGCCGTGCGCAATTGCTCGATCACCCCAAACGACACCCCACTGCCACCATGCACCGCCACACCATGCGGTTTATTAATAACGAGCAGGTAGACGTCCTCGTACACCACCGGAAAGGTCGCTGGCGGTGCAGGAATGGCCTGTTCGCTACTGGCCATTCGCATTGGCGGGATACGCAATATGTCACCTGGTTGCAAACGGTAGTCGTTTGCCACACGCCCCTTATTTACGCGCACTTGGCCTCCACGTATGGCCTTATAAATATGGCTTTTGGGCACCCCGCGGCACTCGCGGATCAAGTAATTGTCGACACGCTGCCCCGCCAACTCGGGGTGAACCTCGACAAATCGGACACGGGGAAGCTGGTTTTCGGTATCTAATGGTTTGCTCATGCGCGAAAGAGGCATATAATCGCCTCAGCCTATGAAAACTGTGACACCATCAAACGTAGAGATGCAAAGGGTGCGTCTCCGTTCGATGAGAAAGGTCTCATTGTAATACCTGAGTTCCAGTTTTCGGGGTCATTAGGTCGCCGGAGCAAGTCCGTTTGCCTGTACACATGTTGCGTTATGCCTGTGTTTACACATTTACTTGCCATCCGCGTGCGGCACTGAACACCTGCGAAAAAGTCGTCGCTCTTTAGAATTTAGCACCAGACGCGAGCAAAACCCGCGTCTGTTTGTTCCCAGCAAATTACTTACCGTCAACCACTATCGTGAACCTGACCTCCATGCTGATTGAACCGCGCGCTTACCCGCGCTATGTGCCCCCCACGACATTACACGGTGGGCATGGTCTGATTTAACTCAGCCTTCCCTCTGCAGCGAAAAGTGCCCCACACCGAGTGACCCGCGGTCGTGCTCCGATTATCGGTGCGCCATGACTACGGAGAATCACGCTCATGAAAAGAATGTTGTTTAATGCAACGCATCAAGAAGAATTGCGCGTTGCGATTGTCGATGGACAAAAATTAATAGACCTCGATATTGAAACGGCCGGACGCGAACAGCGCAAAGGAAATATCTACAAAGGGGTTATCACTCGAATCGAACCGGGCTTAGAGGCCTGCTTTGTTAGCTACGGCGAAGACCGTCACGGTTTTCTACCTTTTAAAGAAGTGGCTCGCACCTACTTTAAAGAAGGCGTAGATGTTCGTTCAGCGCGCATTCAAGACGCGTTAACTGAAGGCCAAGAACTGATTATTCAGGTCGAAAAAGAAGAACGTGGCAATAAAGGTGCAGCACTAACCACCTTTATTTCACTGGCTGGTCGCTACTTGGTTTTAATGCCCAACAACCCCCGTGGGGGTGGCGTATCACGCCGTGTTGAAGGCGAAGACCGCCAAGAGTTACGCGAAGCTATTGATCAACTGGATATCCCCACCGGCATGAGCATTATTGCTCGTACCGCAGGTATTGGGCGCAGTGTTGAAGAGCTGCAATGGGACTTAAACTATCTGCTGCAATTATGGTCTGCCATTGATGGCGCCGCTAAAGATAACAGCGCACCCATTCTGATTTATCTGGAATCCAGCCTCGTTATTCGCGCTATTCGCGATTACTTCTCTCAAGAAATTGGCGAAATACTCATCGACACCGATGATATTTATGAGCAAGCCACCGCCTTTATGGGCGTGGTGATGCCAGATAACGTACAGCGAGTAAAACGCTACCGCGACGATATCCCGCTGTTCTCTCGCTTCCAAATCGAAAACCAAATCGAAACGGCCTATTCCCGTACCGTACAGCTGCCCTCCGGTGGTGCCGTAGTCATTGATCACACCGAAGCACTGGTGGCCATCGACGTTAACTCGGCACGCTCTACACGCGGTGCTGACATCGAGGAAACGGCGCTACGCACCAACCTTGAAGCAGCCGACGAGGTGGCGCGTCAACTGCGCTTACGCGACTTAGGCGGGCTAATCGTCATCGACTTCATCGACATGGAAGACAGCAAAAACCAACGTGCTATCGAGCAACGTTTGCGTGATGCGCTGTACCTTGATCGTGCTCGCGTGCAAATGGGCAAAATCTCCCGTTTTGGCCTCATGGAGTTGTCACGTCAACGTTTGCGCCCAGCCTTAAATGAAGGCTCGCACATCACTTGCCCTCGCTGTACCGGCACCGGTGTTATTCGTGACGCCGAATCCAGCGCACTGCATGTCTTGCGTTTGCTGCAAGAAGAAGCCATGAAAGAGGGAACCGCCGCCTTACACGCACAGGTGCCTGTAGACGTCGCAACGTATCTGTTAAACGAGAAACGAGCCGATGTTTCCAAGATTGAGTCACGCTTGAATGTCAGCCTGACCCTAATCCCAAACAAAAATCTAGAAACGCCGCACCACATTATCGAACGGTTGCGTCACGATGACGCCCGCTTAGACGAACTCAAAACCAGTTATCAACAAGTACAGGCAGAAACGCCTACTACACTTACGCCGCATCGCACTCACGAGGTGAAAGCGCGCCCAGAGGCACTGGTTAAAGGTATTACGCCTTCACAGCCTGCGCCTACTCCAGCTAAGCCTGCTACACCTGCTAAAGCGCCGGGTTTATGGCAGCGCATTATGTCCTGGTTTAGCCCCGCAGAAGCACCAGCGGAAGAAAGCAAAAAGCAGCCCGCAACGAACAAAACAAACAATCGTCGTAAACCACGCTCAAACGACGAGCAAAACACGAATCAAGAGCGTACGCAACGTTCACGTCGCCAACCACAACGTGGCGGCGGCGCAAGCGAGCAAAGCGAACAAGCTGGCAACCAAAAAAACACGCCTACTGGGCGCAATCGTCGCCGCACGACACAAAACACCGCTGCGGCAACCCCTAGCGCTGAAAATCGTCAAAACACACAAACCACCGAGCAAAGCGAAGCCTCGACCACACCAACTGGTACCAGTCGCCGTCGCCGTGGTGGCCGTGGCCGACGTCGCGAGCAAAGCAACGTTGAAACCAGCACCAACCAAAGCGATCAAAGCGCGGTTGTAGCTACGGCGACCACAGCCGCGGCCGCAGCGACAGCAGTGGAAGCCGTCGCTCAACGCAATGCCGAAACGCAAGCAAGTGACGTAGATACAAACGAAACAGTCTCCGCAGAGACCACACCAAACGCTGCAACCGATGCTGCACAAGCTACAGCCGACCCCGAGCGTCGCCGCCGTCGTCGTCGTAGCCGTCGCGGTCGTCGTTCTTCAGAAAATGCGGCCGATAACACCGCAAACACAGAGACTGATAACAACGATAGCAGCACAGCTACGAGTTCGTTTGTGGCGCACGAAACCCCAAGCTTTGACGCATCAGTGTTCGATTCTCAGCAAGAAGCTGATGATGCAGCACACGATGCGCCTAAAGCAGAGCCAGTCGTAACAGCGCAGGTAACCGAGCCTACCCAAGCTGAGTCTGCAACCGAGGACTCGACTAGCGTTAAACAGAACCAACCTAAGTCCGTTTCAACGGACGACAGCAACACAACTGCTATCCCATCAGCAGAAGCTGAAGTTATTCAGGTCACCACCGCAGAGCCCACCGAGGCACCTGTAGCGGCTGCTCAGCCTACTGCACAGTCCGACGAGGCCACAGCGGTACGTGAAACACCTGCTACAGCCGTGCTGCCTGTTGCTTCAACAAGCTCACTACAACTGGTCGAAACACGTGCTGATGCTCAACCAAACTTGGATGCCTATCAAGCACCTGAAACCCCAGCGGTACGCCCCACTCGTACCCGCACTAAAGTCGTAATCAATGACGAGCCTTTAGTGCAAATCGAAACGGCAAACGACACCGCAGCTAGCAGTAGCCCTACTGCTGTGGTTGCAACGCAATCCGAGCCAGAGGCAGAACCAACCGCTTCCAATGCAACCGTTGATACGCAAACAACAGCAACGGCAGTGCCCGATACTAAGGCTGAGGTCGAGGTCGAGG
>Ga0079224_100008361_pt1 | contig 14015 bp, 10 predicted proteins | sample Stecom2015_FD_80414 | JGI IMG/M metagenome (GOLD analysis project Ga0079224, IMG submission 80414) | Agricultural soil microbial communities from Utah to study Nitrogen management - Steer compost 2015 | ecosystem: Environmental > Terrestrial > Soil > Agricultural land | place: USA: Utah... | reverse complement strand
TGATTACCAATAAAATACAATATTTCAGGTGGGACTATTTGATTTTTTGACGCAAGAAATTGCGATGGACTTAGGAACAGCAAACACAATTATCATCCATAATGATAAAGTTGTTCTTGAAGAACCAAGCATTGTTGCAAAGGATATTAAGACAGATAAAGTTATTGCTATCGGGAAAGACGCCCTTATGATGGAGGGTAAAACCCACGCAAAAATCGAAACTATTCGTCCGCTAAAAGATGGTGTAATTGCCGACTTTACAGCTGCAGAAGAGATGATTCGTGGGATGATTAAAAAAATCCAAGGCAAGAAAAATTTGGTTAAACCATCTTTAAAAATGGTTATCTGTATCCCATCTGGTATCACTGAAGTTGAAAAACGTGCGGTAAAAGATAGCGCTGAACACTGTGGTGGTAAAGAAGTTTACTTAATTCACGAACCTATGGCTGCTGCTATTGGTATCGGTATCGATGTTAGTGAACCAACTGGTAACATGATTATTGATATAGGTGGTGGTTCTTCTGAAATTGCCGTTATCTCGCTTGGTGGTATTGTGTGTGATAAATCTATTCGTGTTGCTGGTGACGATTTCAATAGCGATATTGAAGAATATATGCGTCGCCAACATAATATGAAAATTGGTACTCGTACTGCTGAACGTATAAAAATCGAAGTTGGTGCAGCTTTAACAGAGCTTGATTCTCCACCAGAAGATCTTAAAGTTCATGGTTCCGACTTAATGACAGGTATTCCTCGCGAAACTACCGTTTCTTACAGCGAAGTTGCTATTGCATTAGATAAATCTATCTCTAAAATTGAAGCTGCTGTACTTAGTGCACTTGAATTAACTCCACCTGAGTTAAGTGCCGACATCTTCAAAACAGGTATCTATTTAACAGGTGGTGGTGCTTTACTTCGTGGTTTAGATAAACGTATCTCTGCAAAAACTAAATTACCTGTTCACATTACTGATGATCCTTTACGCGCAGTTGCGAGAGGTACTGGTATCGCATTGAAAAATATCGATAAATTCCCATTCCTATTGCGTTAATCTTAAAATAAGTAATCCCCTTGCAGAACTTTGGAGATTTTCTCAGAAAATATAGTCGAATTATTTTACTCCTGATTTTACTGGGGATATCGTTTGTTTTAATCTATTTTAATAACAACTATCAAAGGGTAGTACTTTTTGGTGCCGCGAATACAGTAGCTGGCTCTGTAAACGAAAAAATTACAGAAACTGAAGACTATTTGCACCTACGCGAACAAAACCAATTATTGGCCGAAGAAAATGCTCGACTCCGTGCTCGACTTCTCGCCGACCAACAAAAGGTTTTCTCTGGAACTCGACCTGCAGTCGATACTATCTATAAACAAACGTATAGATATATCCCTGGTAAAGTAATCAATAATAGTGTAGATAAAGCTAACAACTACATCACTATTAATATTGGTACTAAACACGGTGTACGAAAAGACATGGGTATCATTACCCCACTTGGTGCCGTTGGGGTAGTTAAAACCGTTTCTGAAAACTTTGCCGTTTGTCTTTCTCTACTTCACCGTAAAATGAACCTAAATGCCCGACTTAAAGGCAAAAAAGAATTCGGTTCCCTTACCTGGAAAAGCACTAGACCAGATAAATTAACGCTCGACTTTATCCCAACTTATACCGAAGTTAAAGTTGGTGATACAGTCGAAACTACTTCTTATTCTTCCATTTTCCCAGAAGGAATTCCAATTGGAACCGTTTCTGGTTTTAAAGTCGATTCCGACGAAGGTTATTTAACCCTCGATATTAAACCTATGCAATCTCTTACGACCATCAGTTATGTGTATGCGGTCGATTATATCCCTAAAAAAGAACAAGAAGCATTAGAAGCTGAAGCTAGGAAAGGAGACGTGGAATAATGGGTAGCTCTGTCATTAAATATGCAATATGGTGGATTATTTGTCTGGCCGTTCAATTATTCTTCTTGAATAAATTGAATATAGACTATTTCATTAATCCTCAATTCTATATCTTCTTCTTATTATTACTTCCTGTATTTACAGAACGACATGTAATTCTACTTTTAGCTTTCGCTACTGGTCTTGCTATTGATATGTTCGAAGCTTCAGGTGGTATTCATGCTGCAGCCTGCGTAATTGCAACCTTCTTTAGAGGACCAATCTTAAGAGCTTTTGCACCTCGTGAAGGATACGGTAAAGACGATTTCCTTACTATAGAAAAATTCGGTTTGGGTAACTTTATTCTTTATGCCGGTTTCTTTATCCTCATTCACCACTGGGCATTGTTTTTCATCGAAGTCTTTAGTTTTAAAAACTTCTTCTTTACCTTACTACGTACTATAAGTAGTGGTTTTGTAACTTTATTACTCATTACTATAGCCGCTATGGGCTTCTTTGCTAAAAGTTCAGGAAGTAAATAATGGTTAATACGGAAAATAAAAAATGGGTATTTGTAGGTATATTCCTTATTACCGCCTTGGCCTTTATCATTAAATTGGCTCACCTACAAATTTTCGACCCTACCTATAAAAAAGTAGCTAATTCAAATGCAATTCGTAAATATACCCAATACCCTGCTCGTGGGTATATTCTCGATCGTAATGGTGAAGTATTGGTTTATAACGAAGTTAGCTACGACTTAATGGTCGTTCCTGCAGAACTTCAAGAACATGATACTCTTGAACTTTGCCGACTTGCTGATATCAAAATTGAAGAATTCAGAAAAAGTCTTCAATCTATAAACGAACAAATTAAACAACGTCGGCTTGCAAAAAGTACTCCCACCCCTATCATTAAACAAATGGGAAAACTGGAAGTAGCTACTCTGGAGGAAAAAATGTACAAATTCCCTAGCTTCTTCCTGCAACCTCGTATCCTTCGTAAATACCCTAAACCTATTGCTGCTAATGTTCTCGGTTATATTAGCGAGGTTGACGATAAAACTCTAAAAGAAGATAAATACTATAAACCCGGCGATTATATAGGTAATACAGGTATTGAAAAGAGTTATGAAGAAGTTCTTCGTGGTGTGAAAGGGGTGAAAAATATTTATGTAGATAACCTTGGTAATCCTAAAGGTTCCTATATGAATGGCGATTACGATACCGCATCTATCGCTGGTAAAAACTTAACTACTACCCTTGATATTAATCTTCAAGAATATGGAGAAAAATTAATGGCCAATAAAAAGGGGGCTATTGTTGCTATTGAACCCGCAACTGGCGAAATTTTAGCAATGGTTACGGCTCCTGGTTATGATCCTAATTTACTAGTTGGACGTGGTATTCGTAAAAATTACGGTACTCTAGTAATGGACAAAAACCTGCCACTATTTAACCGTGCAGTTATGGATGGTTACCCGCCTGGTTCTACCTTCAAGCTTTTAAATGCAGCTATTGGACTTCAATTAGGGGTGCTAAAGCCTGAAACACGTTATCCTTGTGGCGGAGGTTTTAGAGTGGGAAACCACGTGGTTAAATGTCACCCACACCCAGGACCACCAGATTTACGTTACTCTATACAAACTTCTTGTAATCCATACTATTGTGCTACTTTCCGCGATATTATAAATCATGGAAAAACTGCTGAAGAAGGTTATCAGGTTTGGAGAAATTATGTTACTGCATTCGGCTTAGGTACTAATTTCCCTGATAGCGATATCCCTAATGTAAAATCAGGACTTATTCCAAAAACTACCTTTTACGACAAATGGTACGGACAAGGTAAATGGAAAGCTACCACTATTATTTCGTTAGGAATTGGACAAGGCGAGATTAAAGCAAATGCCCTTCAGTTAGCCAATATGGCTGCCGCTATTGCAAATAGAGGTTGGTGGATAACCCCGCACTTAGGCAAAAAAATTGACGATGAGACTATAAATAAATTCAAGAAAAATAATACTGGCGTAGACCCTAAACATATGGAAGTCATAGTTGAAGCTATGGGACTTGTAATGACCGGGGGTACGGGGCGTTCAGTAAAAATTCCTGATTTAACCATGGGTGGAAAAACCGGAACCGCCCAAAATCCACACGGCGATAACCACTCTGTTTTCGTTTCTTTTGCCCCACTCGACCAACCTAAAATTGCTATTGCCGTTCTTGTAGAAAACGCAGGTTACGGAGCAACTTGGGCCGCACCTATCGCAAGCTTAATGATCGAAAAATATATTTATGGCGAAGTGAAAAGGAAGGATATGGAAAATAGAATGTTTAATGCAGTTTTAATTAAACCATCACCTAAAACCAATTAATAATGGGTAGAAGAGATACGCAAATAGACTGGTTAATGGTTATACTTTATCTATTCATCGTTTTCTTTGGATGGATGAATGTTTATGCCGCTTCTCAAATGGAAGGTGATGGCAATATCTTTAACCTTTCAACTTCTTATGGCCGTCAGTTATTATGGATTGCTATTTCTCTTTTGGCTGCTTTCATAATCATGTTTATGAATCACCACTTCTTCACTGCTTTTGCATATCCTATTTACGGATTGGCCTTGCTCTTCCTTATCGGGGTATTAATAATTGGACAAGAAGTCTCTGGTAGTAAATCCTGGTTTGTAATTACTGAAAATCTAAAGTTTCAACCCTCCGAGTTTGGAAAATTTGCAACCGCATTGGTTTTAGCAAAATTCATGGGTGATAAATCATTCAACTTCGGTGGACCTGGAACTACCATTTTTAAATTCTTCGATTTAAACGTAAAATTATCACGTCAAGGTCTTATTGCTCTTGGCTTATTTTTATTACCCGCATTACTTATTTTACTCGAAAACGATACAGGTTCTACCGTCGCATTTATGGCACTTTTCTTAGTTCTATATAAAGAAGGATTTACTGGACTTGTATTAGTATATGCAGTACTTGCCGTAATTGTAGTTCTTACAACTGTATTGGTCGATAAAGTAATTTTACTTTCTGTAATTGCTGCTTTAACTCTTATTATTGCTTTTTTATTCAGAGCTAGTAAAGGACTTATAGCCCTTACATTAATCTCTGGTATCATGTTTACTGGCCTCGTTTTTGGAACAGATTATCTCATAAATAACGTACTTCAAAAACATCAAAGAGACCGTATCTTAGTATTAGTAGGTAAATTAAAAGACCCAAAAGGGGTAGAATATAACGTAAATCAAAGTAAAATTGCCATTGGTTCTGGTGGCTTAACAGGTAAAGGTTACTTAGAAGGTACGCAAACAAAATATAGATTCGTACCTAAACAATATACCGACTTTATTTTCTCTGCAGTAGGTGAAGAATGGGGATTTATAGGAAGTACCTTGCTCGTACTCGTTTATTTCGGTTTCCTTATTCGAATTGTTATGAATGCCGAACGACAGAAATCAAGATTTAGTAGAATTTATGGATATGGAGTTGCATCTATTTTATTTGCCCATATATCCATCAATATTGGTATGTGTATAGGTTTAGTACCTACAATTGGTATTCCATTACCTATGTTCAGTTATGGTGGGTCTTCCCTATTTAGTTTTACCATACTTATTTTTACCTTTATTAAACTTGATAGTAAACGTAGTGCGGTTTTAAATTAATCTTATGAAAAAGTCTATTCCAATTATACCTTTTGCTTTTGTATTAACCACTTTAAGTGGCGTATTACTTTCGGCCGCTTGGCCAGCTAAAGGCTTTCCAGGACTCCTTTTTTTCGCATTAGTTCCCATGTTTCTTGCCGAAAAGCATTTGAGAGAAAATACTAAAAACAATCTCTCTGTTAGCTTTCTTGCATTTTGGTGGGGCTTCTTAATATTCAATTTCTTAACTACTTATTGGATTTATTTCGCAACCGATGTGGGCTCAATTGCAGCTTGGATTTGTAACTCTATGTTCATGGCCCTTGTTTGGTACGCTTATGCATGGTTGCAAAAAAATAGAGATGCTCGCATAGCCATTTGGGGACTAATTACTACTTGGATAGGCTTTGAATTCGGTCATATGCGATGGGACCTTACTTGGCCTTGGTTAACCATAGGAAATGCTTTTGCTAACTTCCCAGAATGGGTTCAATGGTACGAAATTACAGGTACTTTAGGTGGCTCTCTTTGGGTTTTAGTAGTAAACTGGTTATTATTTCAAGCTATATTTCAATTCTCTAATAAATCTTATTTCCGCAAAAAACTTATTATTGCAATATCCCTGATTTGCCTTCCTATTATAGCTTCTTATATTCGTTATGCAACTTATAAAGATGCCGATTTAAAAGCTGAAATAGTTGTAGTTCAACCCAATATTGACCCTTATAGCGAAAAATTTTCTACTAATGGCGATTGGCAATTGCAACGCTTAATAAAACTAGGATTCGACCAAGCAACCCCAAATACCAAATACATCATTTGCCCTGAAACGGCTATCCCATATGGAATTTGGAAACATTATCAAGACGACTCTGAAGAGATTGATTCAATTCGTAATCATATTAAGAAATTCCCACAACTTAGCTTCTTAACTGGGTTAACTTATTTAGTAAAATACCCTGCCGATGCTACTAATGTTCCTATGGAAGCCACTCAGAATAAACGTGGAGAATGGGTGATAGATTATAACTCTTCGATGAATATCGATACTTCAAGAAATCTTCAATTTTACCATAAAAGTAAATTAGTACCAGGTCCAGAAAGATTACCTTTTCAACGATTTTTAAAACCATTCCAAGAAAGTATTTTCGATAATTTAGGCCCTATTGGTAATATGGGTACTCAGCCTTACAGAAGTGTTTTCTATAACCCAGATTCTACCGTAATTGCAGCCCCTGTAATTTGCTATGAATCTATATTTGGCGATTATGTTACCGATTATGTAAAAATTGGTGCAAACTTTATAGCTATTATTACCAATGATGGCTGGTGGAGAGATACTCCTGGCTATAAACAACACTTCCAATATGCACGTTTACGAGCTATTGAAAACAGACGCTCTGTAGCACGTTCTGCTAATACAGGAATCAGTGGATTTATTAATGAACGTGGCGACATTATTCAACAAAGTAATTGGGATGAGGCCATTGCTTTACGTCACGAAATTTCGATAAATAACAAAAAGACTATCTATACCGAACATGGAGATATTATTGGACGCATGGCATTCTTTGGTGCTATACTACTATTAGTATTCCAAAAGATGAAAATATTCCTAAAGAAGAAAAAAAGTATAGTCTAAAATGCGTATCCCGCAAGTATATTAAAACCTAATGCAGGTCCAAAGCGGTCGCTACGAGCAATTTTATATTGAGTGCCATTCCCATTATTCACAAACTCTGGATATGTAGCATTTACATGCCTAAAAATTAATCCAACTTTATAGTCTATAAAGAAACGGCCAGTATAGTTTGCTAAGTTTTGCCCTACAAATAATTTCACTTCTGTGAACTCATAACCTATATTCATTTGTCGATTATAGGAAGCACCATTGGCAGTAGTTTCAACCAAATTAGCTTTAAAGTTATACTTTCTATATCCAGCTTCATTCGAAAAATAAACCCCTGAGAACCAACCTTGCGAAAAAGGATAGTATTTTAACGCCAATTTCCCTGAATATCCTAATCCTGCATTTACAAAAGTTGAATTGTATAACCCGTTTGAATTTAAACGCTCAAATGCAAAATCTCTATAAGTAATACCCGCAAATCCTTCTATACTAAACCCTTCAGGTAGAAGTCGCTCATACCCTAATTCAAAAACTCCTCTAAATGGCGATAAAATTCCCACTTTAATCAAGTTTTTAAAATCGCCACGCTTAGATGTTTTCGTAACATACGGATTATTGTATGGGTCGTTTACAACCAAAATGCCACCATTCCCTACTTGCGAATAAGCAGTTAGGAAACTGAGTAAAAAAATCAATATCAGACCTAAATGGCGCATCTTTATTTATACGATTTTAGTGTAAAAAGGTTATAACAAATGTAGGAAACCTATATTTAACTTAAACAAAAAGCATTAAAAAAGGCAATATCAAAACGATATTGCCTTTCTGACTTAGACTGAATGGATCCAAAATTAGTCCACTAATGTAAGCTCCTCTATAATATTTGTAGCACCAGCATATTTATCTATGATAAATAATACATAACGAATATCTACACTAATAGTTCTTTGTGTATTGGCTTGGTAACTTAAGTCGCCAACCATACTTTCCCAGTTCCCGTCAAAAGCAATACCTATTAAAGCACCTTCTTTATTCATAACTGGAGAACCTGAGTTTCCTCCTGTAATATCGTGTGTAGTTAAGAAATTCACTTTTAAATCTTGACCTTGCTCTGCATATCTTCCATAGTCTTTCTTCTGAATTAATTCTTTCAATCTAGGGAATACTTCAAACTCTTCGTTTGTAGTAGATTCTTTATCTAAGATTTCAGAAGCATTAGTTAAATAACCCATATTTTTGCCATCGGTACCATTATAGCTTAAAACTTCGCCATATGTTAATCGTAATGTGAAGTTAGCGTCAGGATATAATAAATCCTTTTTACGATATTCCATCACAGCAGCCATGTATTCCTTCATCAACTCATCTTCTTTTTTCATACTGTTTCCAGATGCTTGTAGAACTTTGAAATACAAACTTAATACCGATTGGAAATATTGCATTCCTATATCATCCTTCAAGGCTTTAACCGTAGGTTTTTTCAATAATTTATTAGCCTTTGCTTTATTTACTAAGAATGATTTAGCAAAGATTTCATCGGCATAGGCTTCTATTTTTTCATCTAAATTATTGCCTTTAGCATTTTTTACATTCGTATTTAATGCTTCAGCTATTTCATCTTCTGAAAAATTTTGGAAGATCAACTTGCTTAAATCGATAAAAATTTGTCTATCAACTTTAGCATTAAAACCTGCAAAATGCTCATCTACTCCTGCTTTAATTCCTTCCACTACAACTTGTCCTTGTGGGCTTAACTTTTTCCCATCAACAAACATACTTGGTAAACGGAAAAATCTTAATGCATAACGCATGAAATCTGGACCCAAATAAGCAAAGTTTACATACGATTGAAGCTTATTGGTTTTCAATTCAGCTTTTTGAATTTCAGCAATATCGTTAATTAAAGTACCCCATTTTTCTTTACGCGCAGGGTCTGCATTAATCCATTCTTGTAATTCACTTTCAAAATCTTTCTTAACCTCAACAAAATTGCTGTGTTTAGCCGAATAGATATTTCCTAAGAAATATTTCCAAGTATTAGCATAACTAGCATAATTACTCGCATATTGAATTTTGATGGCCTCATCAGCATCCATGAATTTCTTCATTGCTTTTAACTTCACGTCCATAATGCTACTTCCTAATGGATAGTCTTCATTAATGATTTTAGTTATTTGATCTGAAGTTAAATAACGTTGAGTTTTACCTGGGAAACCCATTATAAAAGCAAAATCATTCTCTTTTACTCCACCCAATGAAACTGCTAAATGTTTTTTAGGAGTGTATGGAACATTGTTAGGAGAATAACTTGCTGGATTATTATTTGCATCTGCATAAATACGGAAGATAGAAAAGTCGCCCGTATGACGAGGCCACATCCAGTTATCGGTATCTCCACCAAATTTTCCAATATTTTCTGGAGGTGTACCCACTAAACGGATATCGCTAAATTCTTGGTAAACTACTAAATAATACTCATTACCGTAGAACATAGATTTTACCTCAGCTGTATAACCAGGACCTTCTTTAGAAGCTTCTTCAATTAATTTAGCTTCAAGCTCGTCTTTATTAGGTTCACTTAGCATTTTAGAAGTAATATCTTCCATACGAACCATTATCTTGATAGATAATCCTTCTACTGGAAGTTCTGCTGCATGATTTTTAGCCCAAAATCCGTTTTTCAACCAGTTATTTTTAGTGGTCGAAAGCGCCGCTATCGATTCATATCCGCAGTGGTGATTGGTAAATAATAATCCCTTTGACGAAACTATTTCACCTGTACAGTAACCACCAAACGAAACAATGGCATCTTTTATAGAAGCATGGTTTACGCTATAAATATCTTCTGCAGTAAGCTTAGAGCCCATCGACTGCATTTTTCCTTCCAATTGCTTAATATACATTGGAAGCCACATCCCCCCATTGGCATATATTGATTTAGTCGCAACTGCAACCAAAACCAAACATGACAATAAAATCTTAGATACTAGTCTATTCATCTATTCTAATTTTTATGCTGTAAAGTTAAAAAGTTGATCCATGTATTAGCTATTATTTCGATTGAATAAGAAAATTTAAGGCTATTTGAAGCAATTTCATCCACTAATTCAATAAACTATTGTCAATATCTTTCTATAAGCTATAAACTTTTTGTTTAGAAAGCCCTTAATTTTGACAAAAAATACGAGTTTATGGAATCATTGAAAAGCTTTACCCCGTGGTTATTTAGATTGTCAATCTTGATGCATGGTGTACTTTATAATTGGGGCAGTGTGAAAGATTTTGGCTTTGATAAAGGCTTTTTCATCTCTCTACTTTGGTTCGCTTGCTCTATTGGTATCTTCGTAGGAGGTTTTCTTAAAACCGCCACTACCACCATTATTAGCTCATTCGGATTAGTTATACTTTCTTTCTTCTATATCCTTACCGACTTTAACGGAGACTTCAACCTAACTTTAAGTACCCAATTATTGGTATTGAGTATTGCTTTCTACTTTCTTACTAATGGAGGTAAAGCATAATTAAAAATTGCTGTGCGCCCTTTTTACAGCATTTTTCCAGCCAAGATACAGTTCCTCTGCATGCTCTTTTTTCATCGAAGGTAAAAACTTCCTGAAGGTTTCAGCTTGCTCTCCTAAACTATAAACCCCTGCATACAATCCAGCTAGTCGTGCCGCACCTAAAGCAGTCGATTCCGTATTCATTGGGCGAGATACCGGAATTTGTAACATATCCGACTGAAACTGCAATAAGAAATTATTATTTGCAGCACCACCATCAACTTTTAGTTCATGTATAGGTGTTCCACTATCTTTTTCCATAGCTTTTAATACATCGGTTGTTTGATAAGCCAATGCCTCGAGTGCCGCACGTACTAAATGCGCACGTTTAGTGCCACGACTTAACCCACTTATTAAGCCACGAGCATCCATATCCCAATACGGAGCACCTAGTCCTGCAAATGCTGGCACAAAATAAACCCCTTCCGTATCTTTTACCGATGAAGCGAGTTTCTCCGTTTCTTGAGCTGTTTCTATAATTTGTAATCCATCTCTTAACCACTGTATAGCAGCCCCAGCAATAAACACACTACCTTCAAGTGCATAAGTGGTTTCGCCATTGATAGTCCAAGCTACGGTACTTAATAAACCATTTTTACTAAAAACAGGTTTATTCCCTGTATTCAACAACATAAAACAACCCGTACCATAAGTATTTTTAGCCGAACCACTTTGTAAACATTTCTGACCAAATAAAGCAGCTTGCTGATCGCCAGCTACCCCATTAATTGGCAATTCAAAACCTAATAATTTCTCCGAAATTACCCCATAATCATCCGATGAATTTTTCACCTCAGGCAGCATACTCATGGGTATACCTAGAATGGCACAAAGTTCGGTGTCCCACTCTAAAGTATGTATATTAAAAAGTAAAGTTCTACTTGCATTCGAAGTATCCGTAGCAAATACTTTACCTTCGGTAAGTTTCCAAATTATCCAAGTATCCACCGTTCCAAAAAGCAAATGCCCTTCTTCTGCAGCATTGCGAATATCAGCATTTGAGTCTAAAATCCATTTAATTTTAGTTCCAGAGAAATATGAATCTAAAACTAACCCTGTTTTTTGGGTAAATAATTCGGCATAGCCTTTTTCTTGTAAATCTCGACAGATTGAGGCAGTACGTCGATCTTGCCATACGATGGCATTATAAACTGGCAAACCAGTTCTCTTGTCCCAAACTACCGTTGTTTCGCGTTGATTTGTTATTCCAGCCGCTTTAATTTGCTCTTTAGAAACCCCTGAATTTTTAAGCAGTTTTTCTATAACATACCATTGCGATTCCCATATTTCAAGCGGATTATGCTCAACCCAACCCGAATGTGGAAAATATTGAGGGAATTCCTTTTGTTCAATACCAATAACATTTTCATGAGTATCAAAAAGAATAGCTCTACTACTTGTAGTGCCTTGATCTATGGATAGTATATAGGTTTGCGACATGAGCAAGTATACGAATAAATATAAAATTAGTGCAAAAAAAATCCCTCGAAAATTCGAGGGATTTAGTATAAAACAACGTGTTAAAATTAACTACCACACATTTCGCAGTCTTCAGGATTATCTAAAGAGCAGCTTAATTGATCTTGAACATTAGAGTCGCTCCATTCTTGTTTTTGAGCTGTAACTGGTTGTGCTGGAGCATAAACAGTTTCAGCCTCTGGAGTGCGCATCTCAACTTTAGGTTCAGCTACAGGAGCTGCAACAGTTTTAACTGCTGGTTCAGCTTTAGCAACTTCAGGTTTTTTATCTCCGAAACTATCAGAAGGAACAGTGAACTTAATAGCTTGAGATGCAGGTTTAGTACGCATGTAATACATACCTGTTTTCAATCCAGCTTTCCAACCATAGAAGTGCATTGAAGTCAATTTGGCATGATTTGGTTGATCGATGAATACGTTAAGCGATTGACTTTGGTCGATAAACGCTCCACGATCTGCTGCCATATCAATAAGATCTTTTTGTTTGATTTCCCAAACTGTTTTGTAAAGAGCTTTGATATTATCTGGAATTTCTTCAATATTTTGAATAGATCCGTTATGAGCCATGATTTTGTTTTTCATGGTTTCATTCCACAATCCTAATGAAACTAAATCGTTCAATAAATATTTATTTACAACTGGATAAGTTCCACTTAATACGTTACGGACATACATATTACTGCTAAATGGCTCAAAACATTCGTTATTACCTAAGATTTGAGCAGTAGAAGCAGTTGGCATTGGAGCAACTAATAAAGAATTGCGAACGCCATATTTCATAACTTCTTCACGTAAAACATCCCATTCCCAACGATTCGAAGGTTTCACATTCCACATATCAAATTGGAATATACCTTTAGAAATTGGAGAACCTGGATATGTTTCGTAAGGACCAAATTCTTTAGCTAAATCTTTCGAAGCGGTTAAAGCTGCGAAATAAATAGTTTCAAAAATATCTTTATTTAAAGCTTTAGCTTCAGGAGAATCGAATGGAAAACGTAGTTTCACAAAGGTATCAGCTAAACCTTGTACTCCAAGTCCGATTGGACGGTTACGCATATTAGAGTAACGAGCCTCAGGTACTGGATAATAGTTATGATCTATGATTTTGTTTAAGTTTTTAGTAGCTACATAAGTTACTTTGAATAAACTTTCAAAATCAAATTTCTTCTCATCGGTAACGAATTTAGGAAGAGCGATAGAAGCAAGGTTACACACAGCAACTTCTTCAGCAGATGTATATTCCATAATTTCGGTACATAAGTTAGAAGACTTAATAGTACCTAAATTTTTCTGATTGCTCTTTTCGTTAGCAGCGTCTTTATAAAGAATATACGGGGTACCTGTTTCGATTTGAGCGTCTAATATAGCAGCCCAAAGGTCACGTGCTTTAATAGAGCGGCGTCCTCTACCTTCTTGTTCGTATTTTATGTAAAGAGCTTCGAATTCATCTCCATAAACATCAGATAATCCTGGAGCTTCATTCGGACAGAATAAAGTCCACATTTGATCTGCTTCAACACGTTTCATGAACAAGTCACATATCCATAAAGCTAAGAACAAGTCACGTGCACGTAATTCCTCTTTTCCGTGGTTTTTACGAAGGTCAAGGAATTCAAAAATATCATCGTGCCAAGGCTCAAGATAGATAGCGAAAGAACCTTTACGTTTACCACCACCTTGATCTACATAACGTGCAGTATCGTTAAATACGCGTAACATAGGAACTATACCATTAGAAGTACCATTGGTACCTTTAATATAAGAGCCTTTCGCACGGATATTGTGGATAGATAAACC
>Ga0079224_100008360_pt1 | contig 14017 bp, 8 predicted proteins | sample Stecom2015_FD_80414 | JGI IMG/M metagenome (GOLD analysis project Ga0079224, IMG submission 80414) | Agricultural soil microbial communities from Utah to study Nitrogen management - Steer compost 2015 | ecosystem: Environmental > Terrestrial > Soil > Agricultural land | place: USA: Utah... | reverse complement strand
TAAAATGATTGGAAATGCTGTGCCAGTTCAAATGGCTAAAATTCTTGCAGAGAGTATCGAAAGGCAGATAAAGAATATATCGATCAATCGTCCGCGCGTAACAAAAAGGGTAATAGGTCTAAACGGCGATGCGGTCAAGAACAAGCTTAATGTAATTTTAGATGGCATAACTGTTTAATAGTTATAATGAATATGTTAAATAAGCAAACTATAAATGGTAAAGCTTTCGAATATGCTTTACTAGCTGAATTTCTGGAGAAACTTAGTTTAGTCACTAAAACAACTATTATAGAGAATGATCCTTACCATACAGCTAAACGTTACTTCGAAGGATTTGCAGAAAAGGATCAAGGCTTATTTAGATCGTATGCTAGTTCTGCTGCTAATTTCCTGATTGATTTAGAGCCGCGATTGGCGTACGGCATAGGTGATAACGACATTTTAACGTTAGAACTTGTTTCCGATACCCAAGGACAGGCAGGCGATGTCAGAGATCTATTGGCAATTAGGGTGAATCAAAATTGGAGAATTGGCATTTCCGCTAAGAATAATCACAAAGCAGTGAAGCATTCAAGGTTATCCCATGTGCTTGATTTCGGAGATAAATGGTTGGGAATACCCTGTTCTGAGCAATATTTTGCAAATATTCGTCCTATTTTTCAGGAACTCGCCATACTCCGAAAGCAAAGTGGTGCTACCAAAACATGGAAGAGCCTCGGTAATTATCATGATTCTGTTTATGTCCCAGTTTTGGATGCATTCAAAGAAGAGCTTATCCGCTTAGACCGTGAAAACCCTGGGATTGTCGCGATGAATTTGGTGAAGTATTTAGTCGGTCAGCAAGATTTTTATAAAGTTATAAAATCTAAGGGGCATGTAGAGATACAAGCATACAATCTATATGGCACACTAAATTCTGCAATTGGTAAAATTAAGCCTAAGTTTAAGGTGGAGCGATTAAAACTCCCTACAAGAGTTATTGAAGTCGCCTATCAAGAAAATTCTAAAAGTACTATATTAGTTTTTTTGAATGAAGGGTGGCAGATCTCCTTTAGGATTCATAACGCTAGCTCAAGGATAGAATCATCATTAAAATTTGATATAAATCTGATATCGTCTCCTCATACTCTATTTACACATAAGTCGTTTGTGGGTTAGTCAAGGTAGTTCCTTTCGAAATAGGACGACAGAATGATAGCTAATTAACTATCTTTTGACTTGAATTGAACGCACTATAATTCAATAGCGCATTGAAATTTATTCTATCTGTGGATATATTTCTCCACATCAATTAAAAAGTTTTGTAACGGCTCTTAAATGTCATTGTAAGTTAGATTCTTTACGTTACGAACTGTTGACGTTCCGACAACTTATGCTACAACATGCAACTATTATTCCGTCGGCGGATTTCGTTTGAATGAAATTATCCCTTATATTTACCGTTACACAACAACCCATTAATGATTTAAAAATACACATTATTGAATAAGTTGACGCTACAACCCGATAGTCTGATCGCAGGCCAAGAATACTATTTTGAAAAAGGCCGTGAGGCCTTAAAAAGATGGATGGAACTTGACCTCTCAACTGAAGATATTACATCTTTGGGTGAGCTGGTTATAGATTATCAAGCGTTTGTTAGAGCTACCCTCAACGTAGCGCTTGAAGACGCGAGAGAAGCAATCTTTGAGGTGATTTCTTATTGCGACACGCACGCCCGAGATAAAAAGAAATACAATAAATATAGCGATAATCGCGTGTTGGCAAAGGCGGCCATCAGAATGGGACCTTGGGTTAAACATGTTTTCAACTACAAGTATCATATACCTAATACAAATATAGGCGTGAGGTATGCCTTACAAATGCTATCGAAACCGCTGGAAAATATCAATATACTGAGCGTTGACCATCGAAAATTTATTGCAGATTACTATCTAGGAGAGCAATACAATGAATCCACATTTATCTCCGGATTGATATCACTGGTTGACAGCGAAACGAGACGTCAAATACCCAATGAGGATAATCTGACGGTGTCAATTGCTAAACAGATATATAAAGAGAAGGAAAACTGGTTTCCAAAAATCAATAATTTCGCAGCGCTCAAACCGATCTTGGAAAAGCATATTTTCGACAATCAATTGGATATAGCTATAGGTCACAGCAATCCGAAAGAATTTTATTGGTTGGTAGATAGTACAGGCTTGTTCGATTCCTTGGACGCTCACTACGAGATTCACAAAGATAAAGATGGCAAAATATCGGTAGATCTTCATTTCGAAGGCGCGTCAAAAGGCAATAAGGAGTTATCGAGCCTTTTTGGTGAACTTCCAGATTACTTAGAACGTAAACCTTGGCAGGGAGTACAAGCCATCAGCCATACTCGGAAATTTGATCTGAATACCCCGGATCTTATTGAAGGACTGTTGGAATGCTACAATGAACTCTACGATAGCACTGCCGATACCTTACTGAAAAAATTAAAAGAACGATTTCCTCATAAAGCATTAACTATGGACTTGACACCCACTGAACAAAAAGCGTCAACATTGCTTGCCTACAAGAAGCAGATCATCCTTCAAGGTCCTCCAGGTACAGGGAAAACCCGTGCTGCCGAGCGCATAGCAAAGACCCTTTTAAAGATCGATGGTGATAAAGTTTATCAAAAGCCGAAAAAAATTGATGAAGCAGATTTAAAGCGATTTATAACTGTTGGTTTGAAATTACGAAGTGTTTCCGATTACTCCGACTACGAGGTTATGGAGATCACCGATAGCAGCTTTAAAGTCAAAACGCTGAAAACAGAGAAAGTCTATCCCGCATCTTTCGCGAGGATAATATCATATTACGAAGATGAAAAATGGTCTAAGGTAGGTACAATCAAGTGGGGCAATGACTCCTATGAAGCTGCCCTTGCCAAATATGTACAGGAACAACTCGAACTGGAAGAACAGGTCGAAACCCTTAAAAACACCGAGAGATTACGCATTTTACAATTCCACCCCAGTTATACCTATGAAGACTTTGTTCGCGGCATTTCCACGAACACTAATGGAGCTAGTATTATCTACAAAGCCACGAACCGAATCTTGGTCGATATGGCAGACAAAGCGACCTTAGATCCCACGCGTAATTATATCCTTATTCTAGACGAGATCAATCGGGCCAATCTGTCTTCGGTATTAGGTGAACTCATCTATGCCCTTGAATACCGGGGGCGCGAAGTGGAATCCATGTACGCGGTCAACAACTCCAATAAAATATCGTTGCCGGGAAACCTTTATATTATCGGTACGATGAACACCGCAGATCGCAGCGTCGGCCATATAGACTATGCAATCAGGAGACGCTTTGCGTTCGTCGACCTACTGCCCGAAGAATTGACCGATAACGATAAGATCTGGTTCAATACAAACGGATATGAAAAAGTGGAGAGACTATTTAACCGGAACAATGTCAGCAACGAATTTGATGTCAAGGACGTGCAATTGGGGCATAGCTATTTTATCGTTAAGAAAAAAGATGCCCCCGATGCACATAGGCGTGATGAATTGTTCAAATTAAAGATGGACTATGAGATTAAACCGATACTTCGCGAATATTTTAAGGATGGTGTTCTCATTGGCAAGATTGATGCGGAAGAGGTTTCAGTCTATATAGACAACTTGTAGCCATGAGGTTTGTATTGCGTGAACATATCAGAGGCGAGATCCTCTTGAATGATGAGATAACCGAAAGCCATTTCGATACCAATTCGGGGAAACTTTCGTTGGCCGCTGACGTTTTTTTGCAATACCGTAATCTAAGGAGCAAACTCTTTCGACCAAGGCAAAATTGTTATGAAGTTTCGCACTTTAAGGAAGAAAACAGAATCGTCATACAGCCCGGTTATTTTATCGGTGTGGATTGGTTGCTCAGAGGCGAACGGTATATACAGGTAGAACCGAAGGTCAATTCGAAAACAACGAAATTCTTTATCGACCAAACTAATGTGGCCGAAGAAGATGTTGAGTCGGCTGAGCGTATTGAGAGGCAAGCAGAGCAGGAGCTGACAGACAGTAAAGGCAGTTTCATTGAGATAAACTATCTCAAAATGCTTCTCGAAGCGATGGCCGACGCTACTGTTTCAAAGGAATGCGGCGACCTCGTCAAGATAGAGTGGGACGAGATACGCGTTCCCATTCCCCAAGAGCAGGACCAACTTACACCTTTTTTGGTGGTGCAGTACTTACAACTTCTACAGCGCATCTTACGAAAGGGACTTAAAAAGTCCTATTACAATGTGCAGGAAAATCTTAGCAATCGTGTCAAAGGCAAAATCTTGGTCTCTGCGCAGATAAAAAATAATATCCTGCGTAACCGACTTACACAAACCCATTGTTCGTATCAGCAGTTTGGAGATGACAGTATAGAAAATCGATTTCTCAAAAAAGTGTTGAACTTTGCTGCAAGTTACGTGGAGAATAATAAGGATATCTTCAGGAGTAACGAAGGTGCAATCTTACACCTTGTAAACTATGCTCGTCCAGCCTTCGAGCATATCGGTAATCAAATTGCCGAAGAACAGCTACGCCATTTAAAGCACAATCCGTTTTTCACGGAATATAAGGAAGCAATACAGATCGGTCAGTATATTCTTAAACGTTTTGCTTTCAACATCACTCAAACTACAGAGAAGAAAGTAGCAACGCCACCCTTTTGGATCGATATGCCACGGCTCTTTGAGTTGTATGTTTATCAAAAGCTATTGCAAGCAAACGGGAATGACACCGAAAAGATCCGGTATCAATTTTCCACTTATGGTAACGCTTTGGATATCTTAGTTAAAGACCGAGATCGTTCGATGATCATTGATGCCAAATATAAATTGCATTATAAACACAACCATATACATCAAGACATCCGGCAGGTAGCTGGTTATGCGCGATTGAAGAGAGTTCGTGAAGAACTTGAAATTACAGATGATCGCCATATCGATTGTCTGATCATATATCCCGATATCGAACACGGTATTGATTTGGAAGATAAAGCCAAGCTACAAGATCGGTTTTCACTGAAGTCTATACTAGACTCTTTCGAGGATAGCAATAATCAAATACCGGCCTATCATAAGGTATATAAGATAGGGGTGAAATTGCCTATTCATAACTTTAAATAATACTATGCCACCAGAATTGTTTACACTATATTTTCATCTGGCCTTTATGGTCATTCTTTTTTCCGTAGTATATTTTATCCTAACAAAGCCGTTTGCCAAACGAACAGATGAAAAAAAGGAGATGGACGCTGTGAGTCGTTATTTATTATGTGTTGGCTTTGTATTAATTATTTTCTCCTTTTTTGCTCCCTATTTGATTGTCCAATACCTAACTCTGCAAGCTGGTGATGAGAATGCAAATCCAAACAGCATCTATGATATTTCTGGTCCTTTCGGCGATACTATAGGTGGGGTTATGAACCCATTTATTGCAATGGCTGGTGTTATTATTACTGGGCTTGCCTTTTATATGCAATATAAGGCGAATAAAGCTGTGCTGGAGGCGAATGAAGTTCTGCGTGATCAGTTTTTGGAGCAAAAAAAACAATATCGATTAGACAAATTTGAATCTCAGTTTTATGAAATGTTGCGTTTGCACAAAGAAAATGTAAACGAAATGCAGATAAATGGTTATGAATATGTTTTTTATGATGACGAATTTAAGAATGACATTCAAGCTCATGCGCGCAAGAGGAGAGAACGAAGGGTAACTTCTGCAAGAAAGGTTTTTGTCACGATGGTCACTGAAATAACTGCGATTTACTTGGTTGTAAAAAGAGTATTCATTTTATCCTACCCTCATATGATTAAGGAAAATGATGAAATCATCTTTATGACAGACATAGATCGGAAAAAGTATTTCCGGTTAGCTTATGAAATATTTTTTGAAGGATACGATTCGTATTTGGAATCTATAACCCACCTGAAAGCTAAGTTTGACGACTTTTTTTTAGATAAGTTAAAAATAGAGTTGAAATCATTGAGATCTAAACACATGAAAGGGGAGCTGTCGACAGATAATCATGATTCTAAGAGAAAGAAGAATTACCTTTATGGCGACAATAGTTTATTAATAAAACATTTGCAAGGTAAACTTCCGACAGTGGATTTGAAACTCTATTTCAATTACAAACCTTTTTCAGGACATCAAAGTCGTTTAGGTCACTATTATCGGCACATGTTTAACCTTGTAAAACACGTGGTACATCAATCACCTAATTTGCTTTCTTACGAAGAAAAGCGCAAATATCTCAAAATTTTCAGAGCACAGTTGTCAAACCACGAGATTGTATTGCTTTACTATAATTGGTTAGGTGGGTATGGAAAAGCTTGGGAAGGGAAGCCTATTGAGGGAAAAAAGCGAAAACGTTACTTTACTGATTATAGGATCCTGCACAATCTTGACAAGAAGCTTGTTATGGCTGAGTTTGATCCTACTCGAGAATTTAAAAAGAAAAGATACCGAGGGTTTGTCTATAAGGGTAATAACCCTGTTAAAGATAAGCTATTTGCCATTCACGGCATACAAAGTGTACTAAATGATGTAGAAAATCAAAGAATTAAAAATGGTCTGTAAAATCCGCTTGAATATATCAGCTAATAATATTGGATATATAGTCTATAAATGTCCATATTATCATGAAAAATGTGCAATCTTGAAGCCTAATGGCGATAGTTTTTACTGACTTAGCCTTCATTATCAACCATAACCAATTAATTTTGCTATACCAAATAATATGTTATATTTTAGCATCAAAAAAGGTATAACTATATTTATAGGGAGAAAAGTGAATTTCATCGATCTATTTGCAGGAGCAGGGGGATTATCCGAAGGATTTATCCGTGCGGGGTATGAACCTATTGCGCATGTGGAGATTGATGAAGCAGCATGTTTTAGTTTAAAAACGCGATCAGCCTATCATTATTTAAAGCAAAACAATCAGTTCGATACCTATCTCCAATATTTGCGTGGGGAAATCAATAGACAGGAGCTTTATTCGAAACTACCAAAGGATATCCTTTCAAGCGTTATTCACAAAGCTATAGGCGAAGAAAATAATGCAGCAATTTTCGGAGCCATCGATGCAAATCTTCCAGTGAATAAGGAAGTGGATCTCATCGTAGGTGGACCGCCGTGTCAAGCCTATTCCTTGGTAGGTCGGGCCCGTTCCGAGCACGGTATGCGTAAAGACCCCCGGAACTTCCTGTACGTACAATATGCCAATTATCTGGAACGGTATAATCCCAAGATGTTTGTTTTTGAAAATGTGCTCGGATTGAAATCAGCAGGTAAAGGAGCGTATTTAGCGAATATGGAACGCCTTTTCAATAAAAAAGGATATAAGATAAATATCTTCACCGTCAAAGCCGAAAACTTTGGTGTGTTGCAACAACGCCGTCGTCTAATCATTATCGGGTGGAAAGATGATTTTGTGCCAAACCTTCCTGACTTGGATAATTTTCGTTCCGGAATTACTGGCCATGTTTCTGATCTTTTGGTAGATCTTCCATTTTTACAAGCGGGACAGGGAATTGATAAATTCAGCCATTACGCTGAAAATAATGTGTCCGATTATTTACGTAATACGCATATCCGGAATGGAGTAGAGGAGCTGACCCAACATATCGCTAGACCACATAATGAGCAAGACAAAGAAATCTACCGTGTAGCAATACAAAAATGGGAAGATGCTAGAGAACGTTTAAATTACAACGACTTAGAAGATCGCTTAAAAACGCACAATAATCGGAAGTCTTTCACAGACCGTTTCAAAGTGGTTGCATCTGATCTTGAAGCTTCTCAAACTGTGGTTGCACATATCGCTAAAGATGGACATTACTATATACATCCCGATATTGAGCAGAACCGCTCTATTTCTGTAAGAGAAGCCGCAAGGTTACAATCTTTTCCAGACGACTTCTATTTTGAAGGTGTTAAAGAAGGGGCTAACCGTACTGCTGCTTTTAAACAGATCGGAAATGCTGTGCCACCCTTAATGGGGGAGATGATTGCCAGAGAACTGTTTACTCTATTTGATTAAGCTATTATATATTTCATCAATGTTAAAGTCAGGAGAACCCTGCCTTGAATAATAATATGAAAATCTGGCTACGATGTCCTTAGTAAAACTACTGCTAATTGAAGAAATTCTATCAAATTTGTCTTCAAAATCTTTTTGCCGACATGATTTTAATTTTTGAAAATTTATAATACCAGCGTGAATCGAGTTATATTTGGGCAGGAAATGGTATTTATTTGAGAAATTGTTCCCAATCAGTAATTTTAAATCATTTTCAGTTAGTTCTAGTGTCTCTGGAGCTGCTTTACCTTTTTTTAATATTCCAATCTTTTCAAATAATAAACCTCCATTAGCGGATTCGATTTCAGCTAAAAGTATGTCTTTCGCTTTTGATTGAGCTAAATCGCAAGATGGAGTTAATACGACAAATCTTTTATGTGTTTCTTTCTCATTAACCAAATCTCCTGTGAAAACTTTGTTTTTTATTGGAGGAGTGATATATATCTCTGCTGGATGGTAATTTTCAAAATCTGATTCGGTTGTCAACTCTAGGTATTCTTGTACGTGCAGTAAAGTATATCTGAGTAGCGATCTTTGTTTTTCTTCGGGACTCCTTTTGTCATCCTCTGTCCATAAACTTAATGAATTGGATAAATGATTCCAAAATATATTATTAATATAGCTTTCTATTGTTCCTTTACGGTTTAATATTTGTGTAATTCCAGTGTTGTATATAGCTATAAATTCCTCTATAAAGTCAAAATCATCATCTCTATTTCGTATTTTAAAAAATGACGTTTCTTCTCTTAAAGATGGGTCGATATTGTGAGAAGTTCCAGAAATAACAAAAACAGGAAACCTTAAATTATCCTTTACTTCTTTAATTACCTCGTTACCTGAACTGTCACTTCCACCTGATTGTTTTAAATCTAAATCAATTATAGCTCCGTCAAAAATGTTATCTGATTTTTTAAGGATATCTATTGCATTGGTTTTGTCTGATAGAATTGTAACTTCAATTTTGACATCAGAAGATGTTTTATTGTAAGAGTCTATATTTCTAGTGTATGTGGCAATAATGTTCGAATCGTCTTCGACAATGAGTAAATTTAATTCTTTCATATCATTTGTTTATTTCAATCTGAAAATAAGCACCTTCTGAACTCTTTCTAGCGGAAAGTTCACCATTTAATCTATCGATAGACTCTCCCGCAATAGCTAGTCCCAAACCTGTCCCATCAATTTTTTTCGAATATCCAGGCTCGAATATTGCACCGGATTCTATTTCTAAATCTGTTAAGCCAGGTCCCGTATCTCTATAATCGATAATAACTGAGTTTTGGTTTTCTACCACTTCAATCTTTATTTCTTTATGTTTGTTTTTTGAGATAGTAAGCCAGTAAACGCTATTTTCAATTAAGTTCGTTAATGCAATGTATAGGTCTTCTGGCCACCCAAATACCTCTATCATTTTATCTCCCGTAACAGTAAATGTTATATTTGAATCTTCTAGGTGAGAATTAAAAACGTCCCTGCTTTCTCTAATAATTTGAACTACAGAGAAATCACTTTTTTTATCTCTTTTTTGTTTAGCTAGAGGGGAGATTCGCCTAAAAAGATTTGATATAAATTTGCTGTTGACTTTGAACCCATTGATACTATTTGTTAGTTCATTTAGGTTTTCCTCATCTTTAGTTGCCTTATAAAAATTCAAATAACGCTCCATTACTTTAGTTTCAGAATTAAAAAATTGTAGCGGTTTGCGTCCTTCGTGAAGAATAAAATTTACAATTTTTCCTAATGTTGCTTGACCTTGGTAAATCGCAATAGTTTTTTCAATTTCCTCTTTTAGCTCTATTTTTTTGTTTTCTTCTTTTCTTAAAATATTGTCTATTTCATCGATAGCCTTTTTATCAATTTTAAATTCAGAAAGCTTTTTCCCAATTGTTGTCTTAACTTCTGCTAAACTGAACAATGAATTAATTGTATCTTGAATTTTAGTTTGCTTTCCACGACTTTTTTCACTTTTAATCCTATAAGCTAAACGTCTTATTTCAAGTTCAAATAAAGCTTTTTTGGCAAGCTCTTTTAATCCAAAATAGTGCTCATTTTCCTTGAGTCCATCTCTTGCACTTTTTTCTTCTAGCCCCGATTTTTCTTCCGACTGAATGGTAACGAAGCCAACGATTTGATTATTACTGATTTTTAAGGTGAAATTTTGTATTCTATCTTTATCTAAGTCCAACCAATCTATTCCGCCATTTCCATAAGGTCTAATACGGAAGAAATTTTTATATATATTGACGCCATAAGCTTCATTTAAAAATCTCTTAGCTTCATTTTTTCCCATTGAGTTTTTAGTCACAGGATTTATTAAACCTTTATTTATTAGGTTGTCAATCGCTTCAGGTTCTCTATCATAAACTCGAAAATCTACATTTACTAGTCCACAATATTTATTGCTTTCCGTCAGTTCAAACTGTTGTCTTATTTGCTCAGTTTGTACTGCTTCTGGGTTTATATTATTTTCAAAAATCAAATCAGCATTTCCATACTCGGAAATAGTTCCAGAAATTCTATAATCGTAAAAATTGATTATTGGATAAGTGTCAATTTGGATGTTTTCATCAATCTCTGAGAATGGGGAATTTTGAAATGATAAACTTATTTTAAAACTGTCATTTATTGATTCTTCAAATGGTGAAATCAACTTTCTTAATTCGTTAATTAGCTGTTCTAATGTGTTTCTATTCCAGTAAGATAGTTTGGAATCAGTTTTTTCTGAGATTTCTTCCTCTCCATCATCATTCAAAAATTTTTCAGTATACTTTTCATCTTTGGCTATAATGAGTAGTTCTGTTCCTGAGGAGTTTCTTGTTTGTGTTCTTTCAACAAGGAGTTCTATATTCTCCAAAAAATCATCAGTATTAAAAATTCTCCAGTCAATCACCGCTTCAGATTTTTCTCCGGTTTCATCGACTGTAGAAAGCGTCATTTCTTGACCTAATATAGATGCTGCAAAACGGCCAATTCCTTTTCTGCCTTGTAAAGTTCTTGTTCCTTTTTTGCTGACTTTTCTCTTTAACTTATCATTAGTTGCAGGAACTAACCATTTATTTATTACTGTATCGAAATTCATCCCATGCCCATCATCTTTGATAGAAATTATTAACGCATTTTCCTTGCTGATTTTAGTATATTTAAATACGATGTCAACTTTACTTGCGTCTGCATCATAGGAGTTCTTTACAAGTTCAACCAATGCTGCATAAGAGTCTCCTATTAAATCACTTCCGATTGTGTGGATCAATCTTGCCGCAGGTCTAATTTTATATGCTATATCATTGCTCATGAGAAAATTTTTAATTAGAGTGACAATCGACTTTATAATTGATTATCGAAAAGCAGTTTCTATTTGTTTGAACGTTGCCATTCTATTACCTTCACAAAAGATATTGCTCCGCGATGAGTGAATTCTTGCAAATTCATTGTTTCTTTTCCTTCCTCGTCCATCTACTATTGCTCAGCTTATATCCGTCAACTTTACGATCTTCCCATCCTGCGAAAACTCGAAAATAGATTTGCCTGTTAGTTTTATTTTATCTCCTCTTTTGGTACCGTTAGGAAAATCCATTGCCGCTATCGCCTTGTAATCGACTATGATCTCTGTAGAGTTCTGTTTATGCGTCATAGATAAGATTGTCTGTTGTCGCTGAGTGAAATAGGAAACTGCTTCAACAGCCTGTTCCTTAAACTTATCTATTCCTTCTAACCGCATCGTCGATTTGTTATTTTCAATATTCAGAAAAACGACTTTATCGGATATGTTTACCATCATATTTGGTACATCGAGTTGATTGTATGCCTCAATATATTGATAGATTCTATCGACCCTTTCATTTAGAACTTCAGGATTTGGTAGGGAAATACTTTTAGTTTCGTTAAGCTCCCCATAAATCTCCTTAAATGTCTTCAATACATTTAATCCCAGACCTTCAATAAAACAGATCAACTCAACTGCTAAAACTTCCTTAACATCCTTACTGCCTAATCGACTAATTTTACCATCAGACATTCCAATTTTTTCTTCAATAACTTTCTGAGTAAGAAAATGCCTTTGTATAAATTGAGTTTCGCGAGAGAGGTGGGCAAATTCTATTAAAAAGTCTGCTTTTGGCCTATCTGGAAATATTTCATCTATCGCATTATCAAACTCCTCTTCTGGGCAATTTTTCAACAGAATTGCAGTAGTTATAATTTTATAAAATTCCAATGGGGTAGGTTTAGTGCTTTCTTTATTACATAGATCGCTCACTCTTTGTCGCTTGAGATCACTAATATCAGCGATTTTAGTCTTATTTGCCTTTAACCTGTCCAAATATTTTCCTAGAGGTGTACTCATTATTCTATTTTTTTTGACGACTTTTATTGTTTTTATTTGTTAAAGTCATCAATATGACGTATGTTTGTATCAGTTACATAAGCGACTAATAGAAGAGGGGTTTTTGATACCTCTCCCGGTACGATGTCACTCATATTAGGAAGCCGCTAAATTTTCCCTATGAGTTGATCGTGGGTTCGCTATCTATTGGATTTTATTATCTTTGCAGATATTAGTCCGATAGGGCGATTCCCATGTCAGTCTTCGGGGAACCATGATTTAGGTCATGGAGGCACTTAGCGGCGCCACTAGCGAAGCATTGGGAATCGCCCTATTGGTTTACCTACCAATATGCCTTTCCTCCAATCTTCTCGGGTGAACATCGTTTTTATAAACAAAAAAGATTATGAAAACGAGAAACGATACCACCAAACAAAACCACCAAGACACGATCAAGGATCGTTGTCATCGGTTTTCCCTTTTACTACTTTATAAGAACGTAAAACGTTCGCCCGAATAACGTGACCGAAAAACAGACTGTGAAAAAAGAGGGGTGATCCTTCTTCTTGAAAGAGTGGCTTCTCTGTGCTTAGGAAGGGTAATCTTTCTATAGGAACGCCATCTTAGATTTCGCGTCTGCTACCGACCTTGAATATCAAAAACAATCGTTTGTATAGGCCAATGATCGGTTACGTATTCTGACTTGACACTCTAAAATTACGGACTTATCTTTTGGCTTCCAAATAAATTTCCCGTAAAACAGGATTATTGTTTGTCGATAATATTCTTTGGTCGGTTCTTTTCCTAGAATGCGACAGCGCTAAGTGTGCTTAGAACCAACGTAGAAGACCGTATAGTTCGCATTTTTTCGATTTAGTTGTAAATCCGTGTGGCGGGAGCGTGCAGGATTTTTCCTGCACCCTTGCTACATTTTAAACAAAAGAAAAAATGAAAGAATTACACGGCAGGGGAAGCTATGTACTTTTCCCAAAGAGATTTCTACGGCGCCGCCGCCCGAACATCCATGCCAAACCAGCGTGTAGAAGTAAAAAACGACTAACAAATCAAGAATTTATGCCATCAGATTATTATACTTATATACCTTTTATAACAGCCACACCGAAAGAGGATTTCATTCCCGTCGGTAATATAAATAGACAGCAAGTAGGAGGGAGGAAGCTACTGCCCACTTCCCGTATAGTATTATATATAGCCAAAACAATGAAGAACAGAACCATACCTTTTGTGTTGGTATGGTTTTGTGTTTCAATAAGTTCATTGTTTTTAATGGCATTGAATAACATAAGAATCCTTTGTCTGGGATTCTTATGTTTCATGTTGTTTAATCTATCAGACGCCTGGGCGCAGTCCGCGGAATCGCGGGCTGCCGAAGGGCAAACCGAGATCAAGCCGTTGAAAGTAGGAGAGAAGGTACCGGAGGAGTTTTGGACGAGAGAGCACCTTTTCTATACAAACGGAGATACGGTGAGAAAAACTTTGCAGGAATATAGAGGCGTGCCCCTATTGCTTGATTTCTGGGCGACGTGGTGTATTTCCTGTATAGAGGGATTCCCAAAG
>Ga0079224_100008359_pt1 | contig 14017 bp, 12 predicted proteins | sample Stecom2015_FD_80414 | JGI IMG/M metagenome (GOLD analysis project Ga0079224, IMG submission 80414) | Agricultural soil microbial communities from Utah to study Nitrogen management - Steer compost 2015 | ecosystem: Environmental > Terrestrial > Soil > Agricultural land | place: USA: Utah... | reverse complement strand
GTAATGATTTGTAGTGAATTTGGATTTAAAAATTGTAGAAAATCTACATCTTTTTGTGCATCCGGAGCTTCTACTGTAAAAAGTCGGTCATATAGGCGCACTTCTGCTTTTACTGCGTGAGGTACAGATACCCAGTGCAAGGTTCCTTTCACTTTTCTTAATGAAGCTTCTGTTCCACTTCCACTTCTGCTCTCAGGATCATAGGTGCAATGTATTTCCACTATGTTTCCACTCTCATCCTTTATCACGCTTTCTGCTTTGATAATGTAGGCATTTTTAAGCCGTACTTCCTTCCCAATGCTTAAGCGGAAAAACTTCCTATTAGCCTCTTCTTTGAAATCTTCTCTTTCTATATATATTTCTCTTGAAAATGGTACTTTTCTAAAGCCTGCGGCATCATCTTCGGGATTATTTTCTGCATCAAGCCATTCTTCTTTCCCTTCAGGATAATTACTTATAATGACTTTTACGGGATCCAGAACCACCATGATTCGAGGTGCTTTCTTATTCAGATCCTCTCTAATATTAAATTCTAAATGCGAGACATCAATCAAATTTTCTCTTTTTCCAACCCCAATGCTGTTGGCAAAGTTTCTGATAGACTCCGGTGTATATCCTCGTCTTCTTAGACCTGCGATAGTAGGCATTCGCGGGTCATCCCATCCGGTTACTGTTCCGCTACTAACCAATTGAGCAAGCTTTCTTTTACTTACCACTGTGTGACTTAAATTCCGCCGTGCAAATTCACGCTGTATGGGTCTAATTTTGGAACCATCATGTACTTGATCTAAAAACCAATCATAAAGTTCTCTGTGAGGCAAAAATTCCAATGTACAAAACGAATGGGTAATTTGCTCCAAATAATCACTTTCCCCGTGAGCCCAGTCATACATTGGATAAATTTTCCATTGATCTGCGGTTCGGTGGTGTGGCTTATGTAGCACTCGATACATAACCGGATCTCTCATCAACATGTTTGGTGATGCCATATCAATTTTTGCTCTCAGAACATGCTCTCCTTCTGCGGTTTCACCATTTTTCATTTTTTCAAACAGCTCCAGATTCTCTTCTACGGTTCTGTTTCTGAAGGGACTATTAATCCCCGGAGAAGTGGGTGTTCCTTTTTGCTTTGCCATCTCCTCTGAGGTCTGAGAATCTACATAGGCCTTTCCTTTTTTTATCAATTCTATGGCCCATTCATATAACTGCTGAAAATAGTCTGATGCATAGCATTCATTCGCCCATTCAAATCCAAGCCATTTCACATCCTCTTTAATGGCATCAACAAACTCCTGTTCTTCTTTAATAGGGTTTGTATCATCAAAACGCAAATTGACCGGAGCATTATATTTTATTCCCAATCCGAAGTTTAGGCAAATTGAAGAAGCATGGCCTATATGTAAATATCCGTTGGGTTCCGGTGGAAACCTAAAAGACAAGTCGGTTCTATCATATTTTTCCTTCAAATCTTCTTCAATAATATGCTCAAGAAAATTCAAGGGTGCTGATTCTTTTTTCATAGGTGTAAATAATGGGTGCAAATTTACCGAAAATTATACATAAAAATTGGAATGGGCTGTGGTGAAAACAAGCGTAAGTTTTGATTTTTTTCTACTTTTACCTCCACAAATTTGGATCGTTTTATACCAATTAAGGAAATCTCAAATGGGGAAAATAAGATTAAAAGACATTAGATTGTTTGCTTACCACGGCTGTTTGGAAGAAGAAGGAATTATTGGTTCGGATTACCTTGTCAATCTCACGATTCATGCTGACCTTAACAAAGCTTCGCGTACCGATCTGCTAAAGGACACGGTAGATTATGTGCATTTAAAAAATATTGTAAAGCGAGAGATGGATATTCGTTCAAAACTCCTTGAGCATGTGGCGCAACGAATCATAGACACCATTCTGGAAGAGCTTCCCGATGTGTTAAAAATTAAAGTATCCATAGCCAAAAAGAATCCACCCATTGGCGGTGATGTTTCGGAAGTACGGGTAATTATGAAGGGAAAAAGATAAATTTATATGCAAAGTTACCAATCATACATAAGTTTTCTATATTTGCACCCATCTTCAAAAAGATAATTCCGGCATCGTGGCCGAGTGGCTAGGCAGAGCTCTGCAAAAGCTTGTACAGCGGTTCGAATCCGCTCGATGCCTCGTAAAACTCTGAAAGATTTATTCTTTCGGAGTTTTTTTATTCGACTAAGGGAGGGATGGGTTTATCTAAAGGGTGAGACTTTACAGGGATCTTCTCTAATCCGGCTTCCATTCCCTTTGGAAAAATTCCTTGTATTAAAAGCAATAACCCGAAACCAACTATTAAAATACTCACCCACTTTTTTGCTTTAAAAATAAAGCGGGGTGTCATTTTGTTCATCACTTTCTTCGCCAGAAAGATCTTCAATAAATCGGTAGAAAAAAATGTGACAAGTACCGTGAGAATAAACCAAAATACACCGCTCTCTCTTGTAGTAAGTGCATTTGCCATTACTAAAGTCCCAATCCATCCAACAAGTACCCCGAAATTCACAAAATTCAAGAGAAATCCTTTGAGAAAAAGATTTCCTAACTTCTTCTTCTTCACTTCTACGGCATAATGTTCACGAACGATTTTAAAAATGGATTTATTAATCCTTACATATGAGATCAATCCATAAGCTATAAGTATGGCACCTCCAAAAATCAACAAGGCCGGATCATTTTTCACCTTTTCAAGTATCCTATTTGTGCTAAAAAAGGCAACTGCAATAAAGATTATATCTGCAAAAAGAGCTCCGAGATCAAAAAATATTGCCTCTTTGATTCCTTTTGTGATTGCTGTCTCAATGAGCGTAAAAAAAACCGGACCTACCGCAAAGGCAAGCAGAAATCCATACAATGCGGCGTAAATTAATCCATCAAACATAGTGGCGCCTAAACTACAAAGATTTTTGAAAAAAATATTTACCTGCGGCTCTATTCATTAGAACCCTTCGTAGTTTTCTTTATGTCCAAGCATAAAAAAATCCAGATGTTTTTTGACCAGATCGGCATTTTTTACCTTCACATACACCTCGTCCCCAAGTTGATACACATTTCCGGTGCGTTGTCCATAAACAGCAAATTCATCGGGATCAAAAATATATCGATCATCTCTAAGATCTTGTAATCTTACCATTCCTTCACATTTGTTGGAAATAATCTCAACATATATACCCCATTCCGTTACTCCCGAAATTACACCAAGAAACTCCTTTTCTTTTCGATCCATCATATATTTTACTTGCATGTATTTTATGCTGTCTCGTTCTGCATTGGCTGCTAAATTTTCCATATCACTGCTATGGCTGCTTTTTTCCTCATATTCCTCTTCAGATACTTGTCCTCCATTTTCCATATAATGAGCCAATAAACGATGAACCATTACATCGGGATAGCGCCTGATGGGAGAAGTGAAATGGGTATAAAAATCAAATGCCAATCCATAGTGTCCTATATTTTGTGTGGTATAGAAGGCTTTACTCATACTACGAATGGCAAGCGTATCAATTAGATTCTGTTCTTTCTTTCCTTCTACGTCCTTCAAAAGTTTATTTAATGAATTGGCCGTTGTTTTTCTGTCTCTTGTGTTTAGTTTATAGCCAAATCTGCTGATAATATTTTGAAGTGCAGCAATCTTTTCATCGTCAGGTTCGTCGTGTACCCGATAGACAAATGTTTTCTTTGGTTTCTGTTTTCCGATAAATTCTGCAACCTTTCTATTGGCCAAAAGCATGAATTCTTCAATCAATTTATTGGCATCTTTGCTTTCTTTAAAGTAAACTCCTTCGGGTTCATTATTTTCATCTAATACAAATTTTACTTCCACTTTATCAAAAGAAATAGCCCCTGCTCTCATTCTTTTTTTACGCAGTTGTTTTGCGAGTTTATCCATTTCCACTATGGCCTCAACAATTTCTTCAGGCACCTCATAAGCTACTTCGTTAATCGAGATATTTTCAGGAATCTCTACAGATTGAAATGAGGCATTCTTTTCATTGACATATTTTTCGATGATGTATTGTGCTTCTTCATAAGAAAATCTGGCATCACTTAAAGAAACGGTTCTTCCAAACCATTGCTCAATGACATTTGCTTTACTGTCCAATTCCAAAATTGCAGAAAAGGTGTATTTTTCTTCTTTTGGTCGTAAAGAACACGCGTTATTTGATAATATTTCCGGAAGCATTGGCACTACCCTATCTACCAGATAAACGGAAGTAGCTCTTTCATATGCTTCCTCATCAAGCACGGTTCCGGGTTGTACATAAAAAGAAACATCGGCTATATGTATGCCTATTTCCGTATTGCCGTTTTCGAGCTTTCTAAAGGACAAGGCGTCATCAAAATCTTTTGCATCCTTTGGATCTATAGTAAAGGTTAGAACATCTCTTACATCCTTTCTTTTTCTCACCTCGATTGGTTGAATTTCCGTATTCAGTGCATTAGCAAATTCTTCTACTTCTTTGGGAAATACTGCCGGTAATCCATATTGAGCGAGAATGGCATGAATCTCCGTATTGTGCTCACCGGGAAGGCCAAAGACTTCTTTTACCACTCCGATGGGAGAATCGGCTTTCTCAGGCCAGTCAGTTATCTCAACCAGCACTTTTTCTCCGTTTTTTGCCCCACCTATCTTTTCTCCGGGAACGAAAATATCGGTGTACATTTTTGGATCATTTATTTCTACAAATCCAAATTGCTCCGATAGTTGAATGGTCCCAACAAATTCAGTCTTTTTTCTCTCAACAATTCTTGTGATCTCTCCCTCTTGCTTTCCTTCTCTTCCTCTTTTATATATATAAACCTCCACAAGATCTCCATGAAATGCCTTATTCAAATTTTTGCCTTTGATCAGCACATCCTCCGGCATGTCTTCAATCACAACAAATCCATACCCACTCGTGGTCATGTCCAATTTTCCAAGATGATAATTTCCGGTTTGTATAAGCACAAATTTTCCTCGATCTATTTCTTCCACAAAACCTTTTTTCTGAAGTTTTCTTAAGGTTTTAATGATCTGGTTCCTGCTACCGGGATCATCTACCCCCATCTTTGCGGCAATTTGTTTATAATTTAAAGCATTGTTTCCGCTCTTTCTCAGGATTTCCTGAACTGATTTTGTGAAACCTTCATTTCGTTTCTTTTTTGACGATCCGTCTGTGTACTTTTTGCTCGACATACTTCGCACTTTCTGTAAAAATAGTATTTAAGAAGTCATGATTCAGATTTTTCACATTAATTAGTATCTTGAAGAAGAATAGATTTATTTTATCATGCAGCATTTTATCACTTTGGCTAATTTTCAGTTTCCTGCAGAATATGCAGTTCTTAAGCTTCTATTAGATCAACAACATATAAGGTATTTTTTTAAAAATGAAACCTTCATAGGCGTATTTCCTTTCACTACTTCCACCGGCGGAGGAATTCATCTAAAAGTTCACCCGGAGGATTTTGATTCAGCTAAAGAAATTTTAGAGAAATGGCAGTATCCGTCTCACCTTAAAAAAGTATGAAAGTGACTTAGGAGAGATATCAACAGACATATTATAATTTTCTTTTTTTCTTTTTTTAAAAAAATCTAAAATGATGATGATTATGGTCTGTTGATAAGTGGGATAACTTTTTAATACTTTGTTTTGAGAAGTCGATATGAGCAATAGGTCCGAACTTATCAACATCTATTTATTTTAAGATCTTAGTCAAAATCAAGAGGATGCTCAGTAATGACTTATGATATTAACAGCTTTTGATAACATAAAAGGTAAAGAAATTAAACACAGAAGATTTCATTCCGTATGTTGATATGGAGGTTATATTAACCAATAATTCTTGTACAAATAATGAAGTTGTTTTTTTGTCATGCCGGTAAATCTTCCAATTCGAAATTTCCTCCTCATTTGCAAATTTCTTTTTCGATTTCTATTAACATTTTTTAAGATAATTGTAAACAAATTGTTATAGAAATACTAATGAGCTGAATGTCATTATGGTATTCCTTAACTCAGAAAATTATCTTCAAAAGGTTTCTTCTACAATTTTACTTGCACCTATTATCTTTGCATTTTAAAAACGACATTATGAGAATATCAATTGGTAATGATCATGCAGGAACTTTATATAAAGAAGCAATTGTAGCGCATTTGGAAAAAGCAGGACACACAGTAGTAAATCATGGAACTGATTCTGAAGAGAGTGTTGATTACCCGGATTTTGTTCATCCCGTTGCAATGGATGTGGCAGAAGGCAGATCTGATTTTGGCGTCATCATTTGCGGTAGTGGAAATGGAGCCAACATGACGGCAAATAAGCATCAAAAAATTCGTTCAGCTCTCTGCTGGACTGCCGAAATCACAACTCTTGCCAGAAAACACAATGATGCCAATATTCTGAGTATCCCTGCCAGATTTACCAGTTTACAACAGGCAGTAGGGATGGTAGACGTTTTTCTGAGTACATCTTTCGAAGGTGGAAGGCATGAGGACAGAGTCAGAAAAATTCCGTGTCGATAATTTTTCAGGGATGGAAATAGAGGTTAAGAAATTCAGTGAATTATCCTTAGAAGAGCTTTATGATGTTTTAAGAGTAAGAGCTGAAGTTTTCGTGGAGGAACAAAATTGTTCTTATCAAGATTTGGATGGGAAAGATCAAAAGGCTCTGCATATTTTAGGTAAAGAGAATAATCAATTAGTGGCATATGCACGTTGTTTTGCTCCGGGAGATTATTTTAAAGAAGCGGCATTTGGACGGGTTCTGGTTTTAGATAATTATCGAAAACTTGGTTACGGACATCGGATCACCAATGCCTCTATCCAAGCTATAAAAGATAATTTTAAAACAAAAGAGATTCGTATTTCGGCACAATTGTACTTAGTCACCTTTTACGAATCTCATGGTTTCAATACTGCGGGAGATCGATATTTGGAAGTAGGAATTCCTCACATATCGATGCTCTTAAACCTTTAAATCCGGATTGGTTCTTTATCCAGATTAAGTTCCCTCAATAAGTCATCAGTGAACCTGTAATGTCCCCTGCGGGTAATGATTTTGAATTTCTGATTTCTCATTTCCGAGAGAGTTTCCAGAAATTGCCATTTGGATTTCAGTAGTTGCGCATCTTCAGTTTTTAAACCTATTTCAAAATAATGTTTTATACCTGCTCTCTCAGCAACTATATCGGGCATAATCACCACATCACTATTTTTTTTATGATATGATTTTGGAGTCTCAAATCCGGCGATGGGTGCTTTGATAGATTCATAACCTTTGGAGGAAAGGTATTCTACCGTTTCTTTAAGAATGTCAAGATTTTTTTCTCTTTCTGCATGTGTCATAGTTTGCTAAAATAGCAATTTCTTGATTACTAATGTGTTAAAGAACAAATAAAAATAAATTTTGACACTTCTTTGCTCTATCTAAGAATTTTATGGTATTGTTCTTGGTTTTTGAGCACCTTCACCGCCTCGAGAATTTCAGGATTATGAGTTAATTGGTAATTATATAGACCTTCGCGGTAGAAGTATCTTTTCAGGATTTCATCTGTAAGAATAGATTCAATTTCCATCTTTTTATCACTAACCGCTCTGGATTTCGCCGCATTGATTGTGGCTAATAATTGTTTAAACTGTTGTTCAACCTGAGGATCTTCAAGTTCTTCTTCAGCTAATTTCATCCCCTCGGTAAATTTCTTTTCAGATATGGTCTCATATGAGAAATTGTTGTCTTTCAGGAATTTTAGAAAATCTTTAAAGTCGGCATCGGTGAATTTGAAATTTTTCCAGTCTGAAAGTTTATGGGAATAATAATATTTTGTGGCATAATCAAAGATGGCGTTGTCTCGCATTAATGCTGTCGTAATCGGAGAATATGCTGCTGTGGCTAGTTCTATATCCGGAAGAATTCCTCCACCATCGTAAACCGTGCGACCTCCTTTTGTTTTAAATGCGTTATAGTTTTTTGGGTCTAATCTTATTGGATCTCCATTTTCATCTCGTTCTCCATAATCCACGGCTTGAATGCAACGGCCACTAGGTGTGTAATATTTTGAAATCGTAACTTTGAGTTGTGTTCCGTAGGTTAATTTTTGTGGTCGTTGAACCAGACCTTTACCAAAACTTCTTGCCCCAATGATAACGGCACGATCAAGATCTTGAAGACCTCCTGCTACAATCTCACTGGCCGATGCACTTCTTCCATTTATCAGGACCACTAAGGGGATTTGGGTATCCACCGGTTCCTGGGTTGTTCTATAGATTTTGTTATATTTCTTAATATGAGATTTTGTGCTGGTAATAACCTCTCCCTTCGGAACAAATAAATTGACTATACTGATAGCCTCATTCAATAGTCCTCCCGGATTTCCTCTTAAATCTAGAATTATTTTATTAGCCCCTTGGTTTTTTAAGTTTATCAGAGCTTCCTTAGTTTCATGAGTTGTTTTTGCATTGAACTGCGAAAGGACGATATAGCCAATATTGTCATCCATAAGCTTGTAAAAAGGAACGGCATGAAGTTCAACTGCCCCTCGAGTAATATTGGCTTTAGCTATTTTTCCCTGCCTTTTATATGTTATTTCAACAGTAGAGCCCGGCGCTCCTTTTAAGAGTTCTCCGGCATCATCTTCAAATTCGGCTAAACTCACGGATCCTATTTGGATAATCTCGTCACCCGCTTTTAATCCTGCTTTATCTGCAGGATAGTTTTGATAAGGTTCTATAATAACAATTGAATTTTTTGTATGTCGCACACTTGCTCCGATTCCCGTGTATACTCCCGATTTTGAAATTTTTGCATCTTCTACCTGCTGTTCATTCCAATACACGGTATAGGGATCCAAATCCTGAAGCATTCCTTTAATCGCTTTGTCCATCAGGTTTGAAGGATTTACCTCATCGACATAATTCATATTCAACTCTTTGAATAATGTCGTGAAAATTTCTATTTGTTTCGCGATTTCAAAAAAATCGCTTTTAAAGCTGACCGTAGTAAAGAAGATGACCACTACCACCGACAAAATTCCTATTCTTTTCTTCATAATGCTTTGTTTTTATCTACTGACTGTGAGGCATAACGGGAGACTTCCTTGAGAAGAGCAATCATTTTTTCATTTAGATTTTGGTATTTCGGCATTTCTTTGCCTAAATAAACAAACAGGAGGTCTGTTTTAATCTTTTCATCCTCCGCAATCAAATGTTTATTTAATCTGTAATTCTCCCTCATTTGTCGTTTAATTTTATTCCTGGAAACGGCGTGTTTAAAATTTCTTTTGGGCACTGAAAAGGCAGCTCGATTCACCGAAGTCTCCGGGTTTACTAGGAAAACTACTTTTAAAGGATATCGAACAATTGATTGTCCTTTTGAAAAAAGCCTCTCAATAGCTTTGGAACTCTTTAATTTTTCTTCTTTTGGAAAGTTCTGATTCACCTTGTAAATATATTAAAAAGAAAAACCCCATCTGTTGGGTTCTGATGGGGTTTTGCAGAGTGGTTTTTATACTTTCAAACGTTTATTTTTGCCACATATTATTGTCCCAGTTAATATCTGCCATGCGCTGAGTGGCATCAATTAAAATGGTTTTTGGTTTTTTACCGTTTTTGATTTCGAAGACATAATTAGGATATGCCCAGGCCCAATCCGGTAATGTTGTTCTTTTTAAATTGATATATGGGTTGGGTTTCTCTCCCCACATCATGCGAAGCGGAATGTAAAAAAGTTCCTGAGTATCGTCCTCATAGATCACATAAAGATCAATAGGCATTGGCATAAGCCCTATTCTTTCAAGGGTCACAACAGTTTTATTTTCTTCTAATTTAACATCTTTAATACCGTAATCTATGGTATTGGTGGTGAGGGTCCAATCTGTTAAATACCACCCCAGTTGCATTCCGGATACTCTTTCTGCCGTGCGTATAAAATCATTTGGTGTGGGATGTTTAAACTTGAATTCATCAAAAAATCTTCGAAAGGTTTTTCCTAAATTTTCCGGACCGATAATGTAACTCAACTGATTTAGCATAACCGAACCTTTTGAATAAGAATTTATACCATATGATCTGTTGCTTTCATACCGATCTGCATGAGTTCCCAACGATTGCTCTTTACCGCTTGTGGCCATGTAGTAGTAACTGCGATAGGTGCCTGAATGGGGATTATCTTTCTTTTCATCCATAACAAAGTTCATGGCTTCATCAGATATAAAAACTGTAAATCCTTCGTCCATCCATGGGTGGCGACTTTCATTGCTGGCCAAAACAAATTGAAACCAGGTGTGGGCCAACTCGTGAGCAGTAACGCCTACCAGACTTTCAAAACTTCTTTCGCCGGTAATCATGGTGCACATGGCATATTCCATTCCGCCATCCCCGCCTTGAATAACAGAATATTGTTCATAGGGGTAAGGTCCTACCAAGTCATTAAAAAACTCCATCAGAGCCGCAGTTTTTGGTTGTAAATTCTTCCAATTCTCACGGATTTTATCATCGTTTTTATAGAAGAAATGGAGAGTAACACCATTGGGTCCGGGATAGGTATCATGAACAAAATTTTTATCTGCTCCCCAGGCGAAATCGTGAACATTGGGTGCAAAAAAGTGCCAAGTATATTTTCCTTTCTTTGGTTTCATCCATTTTTGCCCCGGACTTGTGTATCCATGACCCACTTCTGAAGGATTTTGAAGATATCCCGTACCGCCAATGGTATAAGCGGCATCTATGGTAATTTTCACGTCATAATTTCCCCAAACGCTATAGAATTCCCGAGCTATATAGGGATCTGCATGCCAGCCTTCGAAGTCATATTCAGCAATTTTTGGAAACCATTGTGTCATTGTATAAGCTACTCCCTCGGCATTATCTCTTCCTGAACGTCGAATTTGAAGAGGAACCTGAGCATCCCACTCCATCTTGAATACTGATGTGGCTCCGGGCAGCATGGGATTTTTCAACTTTACCTTCATTACAGTTCCCTTGATCACATAATCCAAAGGCTTGCCGTCTTGTGTAAATTTTGTGGGCCGGATATAACCTATTTCTTCGGGAGATAGTTTAGATATACGGTCTCCTACTCTACTATCCGGATCTTCAATTGTTCTGGACCTGATATCCATTTCACTATCCGGTTGAAAAGCATTAAAATAAAGATGGTAGAAAACAAAGTCTAAAGTGTCCGGGGAATTATTGGTATATTTTAATTCCTGAATTCCTTTGTACTGATGTTTTTTAACATCCATATCGATATGCATCACATAATCGGCTTGCTGTTGCCAATAGGACGTGTTTTGGGCAAAAGCAGCAATGGCGGTTGTACATACAACCGCCAAAGACAAAATAGTGTTTAAATTAATTCTCATTTTCTCGACATCTTATCTGCCATAATTAAGGCATTATAAAGGTTTACAATTTTACCCGTTCTTGAAATGTTTCTAAAGTTTTCAGTTTTCTGTGGCTTTCCGACGAGTACTTCTATGTTGGGAGAGATACCGCTTTCCAGAATTATTTTCTTTACCTGAGGAGCTGTCAGATTCGGATATAAAGAACGAATCATAGCAGCCACTCCCGCTACATTTGGAGAAGCCATTGAGGTTCCGCTAGCCTCTTCATATTCGTTATTAGGAGTTGTAGAATAAATCTGAACGCCCGGAGCAAATACATCCACATTTATTTTTCCATAATTTGAAAAATTTGCAACCAGTCTTTTGCCGTAGTCATAATTTAGAGCGCCAACTGTAATAAAGGCATCAGATATTTCAGACCCGTTATCCCACTGGTCATTTGGATATACGTTAATGGTATCCAAATCGTAAGCATCATTTCCTGCCGCATTAACAATCAAAACATCTTTTGAAGCAGCATATCGAATGGCATCATAAACCCATTCTTTATGCGGAGAGAAGTATTTTCCGAAGCTTGTATTTAACACTTTTGCGCCGTTATCTACAGCATATCTTATGGCTAGCGCGATATCTTTATCATATTCATCTCCATCGGGTACAGCTCTCACAGCCATTATTTGTACATTATTTGCCACACCGTTAATACCCAATCCGTTGTTTCTTTCAGCTCCTATAATGCCCGCTACGTGTGTGCCGTGATGTGCATTTTCACGAGTGGGATCTGAACTGGCCACATTGTTGTCGCCGTAAATATTATCATTAATATCATACGGATTGTCACTAAGTACAGCTCTAAAATTTTTATCAAGGTTGAAATGATGATCTAACCGATTTTGGAAATAATCTATCCCTCGTTGCATTTCGTTAATAACCTCAGTCACAGAATCTGCAAAATTGAGCATTTGACTCAACATGGCAATTTCTTGGCGTTCTGTAGCTGTTGGATTTTCTATATTTTCAAGATCTTCCACAGTATAGTTTTCTGTCCCAAATTTTTGGGTCATTGCTTCATGTGCCGGAAGAATCTGATCTTTCATAAACTGATAACGGGTTTTATTGGAAGCAGCTTCGGCATATTCTTCTTCATAATCGGCTTTTGCCCTTGCGTATAAGTCATATTCTGCTCTGTCTTGTTCCGCTATAGAAGATTCCTCTTTACCCTCATATTTTGGAGCTAATTTTTTGACTATACGTGTGGCCTCCATAGTATCTCCCAAAACATCACCCAGAAAATTCCACCCATGGATATCGTCTATAAATCCATTTCCATCGTCATCAATTCCGTTATTGGCTATTTCTTTTTTGTTTATCCATAAGACGTTTTTCAGATCTTCATGATCAATATCAACACCACTGTCAATAACTCCTACAATAACCGGACTTCCTTTTTTCTTTTTTATGATTTCAGTATAAGCTCTCTCCACACTCATTCCCGGGATGGTATCTTTTATAAGATCAAGGTGTGCCCACTTCTTCAATTGTTCCTCAGTAAGAGGAGCATTTTTTGTTGGAACATGATCAATGTTTCCAATAGGAGTCGCAACAATGGCAGCACTTCCACAGCTTGCAAGAAAAGAAGCTATAACTAAGGAAAAAAATGGAATTCTAAATCGTTTCATTCTTGTTTTGTTGTTAATTAAAAAATTCGTTCAGTGAAAATTTTTCATCTATGCGCACTCCTTTTTCAGTGTGCTTCACGGTAATAATGGGGTTATGCACATCGTGTTCCAGGAATAAATAAAATTTTTCGGTGGCAGCACGATTTAAAAATTTTTCTTTTTCTGATAGGGTTAAAAGCGGTCTGGTATCATACCCCATCACATAAGGCAATGGTAAATGTCCGGCAGTGGGTAAGAGATCTGCTACATACACAAGCGTTTTTCCTTTAAACTTTATGTGTGGTAGCATTTGTTTATCTGTATGGCCATCTACGAAAAGAATATCGAAATCCATTTCATGGGATTCCGCAAAATCTCCATCCGGTTGTGAAATGAAATTGAGTTGACCACTTTCTCGGATTGGTATAATGTTTTCTGTCAGAAATGAAGCACGTTCTCTCCGATTGGGTTCCGTTGCCCATTTCCAATGATCCTTGTTACTCCAATATTGGGCATTTTTGAAAGTGGTTTCAAGGCCTGTCCTACTTTTATTCCATTTTACACTGCCTCCACAATGATCAAAGTGCAGATGTGTTAAAAATACATCGGTAATATCATCCGGATGAAAACCGTATTTTTTCAAGGAAGACTCCAAAGAAAAATCTCCCCACAGATAGTAGTAACTAAAAAATTTTTCATCTTGTTTATCTCCCATCCCATTGTCTATGAGGGTGAGCCTATTACCGTTTTCAATAAGCAGACAGCGTGTAGCGAGTTCAATCATGTTGTTTTGATCTGCAGGATTGGTTCGATTCCAAAGAGATTTGGGTACAATTCCGAACATGGCACCTCCGTCTAGTTTAAAATTTCCGGCTTCTATAGGGTAAAGTTTCATATTTTGAAGTCAAAAACGTGCAAATTAATTAAAAGCAAGCTGAAGTACTCAGTTTCAGCGAAAGAAAAAAATTATCTTTAACAAGAAATTATACTTTTGTCATTCCTAATT
>Ga0079224_100008358_pt1 | contig 14017 bp, 15 predicted proteins | sample Stecom2015_FD_80414 | JGI IMG/M metagenome (GOLD analysis project Ga0079224, IMG submission 80414) | Agricultural soil microbial communities from Utah to study Nitrogen management - Steer compost 2015 | ecosystem: Environmental > Terrestrial > Soil > Agricultural land | place: USA: Utah... | reverse complement strand
GCAAATACCTGGAACAATACCTCATCGGACGTATATCCGTAGGGATTTTTGGCTATCATTTCATATTGCATTTCGGCTATGGTCCTTTGGTCGCCCCTGGAAGGGGGCTTGGTCCCCTGGGTCCTTTTCGTGTCCGGGGCCACCTCGATGAAGTGGTCGAAGTAATTGGTGGTGTATGTTTTCATTTGGGTAGGTTTCCGGGTTCCCGCAGCTTTGGTCTGCACTTTCAAAACTAATAAAAGGAACGGATTTAGTCGTTACCTTTAGGTGAAATAACCGACCATGGAATCCATTGAGATCATCGGCCTTGTCGCTGCCACCCTGACCACCTCTGCCTTTGTCCCCCAAGTGAACCGGGCCTGGAGGTCCAAATCCACCAAGGATATTTCCCTGTTGATGTACCTGGCTTTTTTTGTGGGGACCATGCTTTGGCTCTATTACGGCCTTGTGCACGGGAGCCTGTCCATTGTCCTGGCCAATGGGGTCACGGGTCTTTTGGTGGTGGTGATGCTTTTTTTGAAGCTGAGGTACAAATAGGTCCTATTATGGAACCTGGGATTTTGTGAAATGGGTCCCATGTTCGAACGGTTGAAAACAAAACCATGGGACCCAGACACATTGGATGGGTCGCGATTGTTACAAACATATGATGTTGGGGGCTCAACCCGGGTTGAATGAAATGCCGGTTGTGTTTTCTGTCCATTTCCACAATTGTTTTGCGCGGGTTGGATCCAATGAATATGGTTTTACCCCTTGGGAAAATTCCTGGCCCAATGCCAATTCCGCTATGTCCGAATCTTCGCAATACACACCGCCATAGGCATCCAATTCCTGGCTTGTGGCGGCCCAAATCGTTGTGGCCGCACCTTGTGGAATGGTTTTTAAACTTGCAATGGCGTTCCGGTCGGGCTCCCCATGTTCGTTGTAAAGACCAAAGTTCTGCAAGAGTTCCATAGGAGCTTCCCGGATCAATTCCGTTCCCCATATATTGCCAGGATGTAGGGAATAGGCCCTCACCCCATAAGGTTTGCCGCGTTGGTCCAATTCAAGGGAAAATAGATTGACGGCGGTCTTGGATTGTCCATAGGCGGTCAGGGTGTCATAGGACCGTGTTTTAAAGTTCGGATCGCCAAAATCAAAATCCGAAAATTGGTGTCCTTGGGAAGACACGTTGACAACCCGGGCCCCATCAGCCCTTTTCAATGCGCCCCAGAGTCGGGCGGTAAGTTGAAAAACGGATAGATAATTGGTGGTGAGCTGCGATTCGTTCCCGGAGGAATTCCTGCGCAGGGGCACAAACATTATTCCCGCATTGTTGATCAGTAGGTGCAGGGGCCTGGCAGTGGCCATAAATTTGTTGGCAAAGCGGTCAATGGATCCAGGATCCATCAAATCCAATTCTTCGAGTTCCACCCCTTTGATGCCTGCCAAATTTGCCTTGGCCTTTTTCAGGTTTCGTGCCGGCACGATGACAGTTGCTCCAGCTGAGGTCAGTGTTTTGGTGGTTTCCAGGCCAATTCCTGTGTAACCCCCTGTGACTACGGCAATTTTTCCCCTAAGGTCAATTCCTTTGATCGACTCTTTTGCTGTGGTTGATGCATTGAACCCCGAACCTATGGGATGTTGCAGTGCCCCCTTGTGATTGTTTTGTTCCATGGTATAGAAAATTTATTGGACGGGGCTACCTTGGCCCCAATCCATGATTTATTTGAATTTCACTGTTGGGTTTGGGCATCGACGCCCCTTTTTTTGTTTGCACATGGCGTTGTTTTTTTGTTTGGGGGACAAAGTTAGGCCAGCTTGGTTATTTTAAATAACTTTGTCACTATTAATTACTGTATCATCGGTGTAACCAAGTAACATTATGGAGTGTGGGAAGGAGGCTTTCCAGCCACAGCATAGCAAGGAAATGAGAGCGATCCGGGATTCCATGGACGTTTTGCACGGCAAGTGGACCATTGCAATAATTTCATCCATTTGCTATTACAATAAAAGGAGGTTTTCGGACATCCTCAATGATGTGGATGGGATATCCAATAGGATGTTGAGCAAGGAATTGAAGGAATTGGAAATCAACAAACTGATTGAGCGAACCGTTTTGGATACCCAACCGGTGACGGTCCAATATGAACTTACCGAACACGGGAGAACCCTACAGACCCTTATCCACAACCTGACCCGTTGGGGCATGGAGCATCGTAAAAAAATTATCGGAGCTTAGTTTTTGGGAGGGTCGGATGATGCCGCGGGCCGGACCAAGTCCCTTTGGAATCCCATGGTCCCTTCGTTAAAGGTTGAAAAAGGTCTTGTCGTTCCCATGGGTCCCACAAGTACGGCATGAAAATCATACCTTCTTTGAAAAGCTTCCACAACGGGATTCTGCAGAAGGCCAAGAGGTTGTTCGATCAAGGAATCCATTGAACGGGCCGCGTTGAAAACTTTGGTCATTGGGTACATTTTGTCAGCAAAGGTGACAACTCTTATTTTGGCCGGATTTTTGCTTAATTGTGGTATATTTATAACTAAATCGATAAGCCATGATGACATATTATATTTTGATCGGTGCGATTGCCCTGGTGAGCTGGCTGGTGAGCAATCAGTTGAAGAGCAAATTCAGGAAATATTCCAAGGTGCATTTGCGCAATGGGATGAGTGGGGCGGAGATTGCCCAAAAAATGTTGGACGATCACGGGATCCGGGATGTGAAGGTGATATCCACCCCGGGAATGTTGACCGACCACTACAACCCAAAGAACAAAACGGTGAACCTCAGTGAGGGGGTCTACAATCAGAGAAATGCCGCTGCTGCAGCGGTGGCCGCACACGAATGTGGCCATGCCGTACAACATGCCCAAGCCTATGAATGGCTTACCCTGCGTTCCAAATTGGTGCCCGTGGTCAGTGTCACTTCCAGCATGTCCACCTGGGTGGTTTTCGGGGGCATTATCCTAATGGCCACTTCAGGAGTGGCCGGGGGCATCGGGTTTTATATTGCCGTTGCCGGACTGATCATGATGGGTTTTGCGACCCTCTTCAGTTTTGTGACCCTGCCCGTGGAATACGATGCCAGCAAAAGGGCCTTGGTGTGGCTCAAGCAAAAGAACATGGTGAGCCAACAGGAATACGCCGGGGCGGAAGATTCCCTGAAATGGGCGGCCCGGACCTATTTGGTCGCGGCCATCGGTGCCTTGGCCTCCCTCCTCTATTGGGCCCTGCAAGTGCTCGGAAGCCGGGATTGATGTTGAACCAGAAGTAATATACAATAAGAAACGGGGCCTTTTGGCCCCGTTTTAGGTTCTATCATTTCCTTTTGGAAATGGATTTGTGTCTTCATTATGGGTATTGGAGCCCAGGGGATCAATCGATCCACCTCGCGACCTGGTTGTCTATCATCTGAAGTCCCACACCTTCGGTGCCTGTGACCTCGATCATATCCAGGATGTCCCGGATGATGTTCTCCTCTTCCACTTGTTCCATGACAAACCAGTCGAGGAAACGCTCTGTGGGGATGTCTCCCAGTTCCCTGGCCTTCTTCACGATGTTGTGGATGGATTTGGTCACGGCCACTTCGTGTTCCAAGGTACTCTCGAATACATCCACTATGGAGGAGTAGTCGTGGTTGATGTCCCTGATCTCCGGGGATACGGGACTTCCTCCGGTTTCCAAAAGGAAGTTGAAGATTTTCATCATATGCTCCCGTTCTTCCTCGGTCTGCTTGTAGAAAAACTTTGCCGAAGTGAAATATCCGTTCTGCTCGCACCAGGATGCCATGGCCAAATAGGTGGCCGAGGCATGGGCCTCCATCTTTATCTGTGCATTGAGCAAATCCATGGATTCCACTTTGATGCTCATGCTTTGTCTTGCTATATCTTTCATACCTTTCTGTGTATTGCTTTATACTGCAAAAGTACGAAATATTGACCGCAACTTAAAGCCAAGTGCCTTATTTAAAGATGATTTAAGACTGGATAAAAATAAGGGAGAAAATGGGGTCAGACCCTGGCCATGGCCCTGCCCGCGGAGAGGCCCAGGGCAACGAATCCCTTTTCCACAAGTTCTTTGAGGTCGAGAATTTCCAGGGTGTTCAAAATCAGCAGATGTTCCTTGTTGCAGAGCAGGAGTATCTCGAAGCCGTGTTTGTTCAAACTGCCGTCAAAATGGTCCTCTATGGGGATGGCGTTGACCTTTTCCCTAAGGGCCAACAATTGGCACAGGGACATGCGCACCAGCTTTTGTCCGAAATCCAAATAAAAGCAGCGTTGGCCGCAGCCTTGGTACAATGTGTAGTATGTGGTTCGGAATATTACATTCATGGGCCCAAATGTAATATTAATTTAGATTGAATACAAATATCAAATCTGGATCTGTCGATCGATCTGTTGGTTCAGGGAAATAAAGGTTTCTGTGCGGGACACCCCTTCGATCTGCTGTATGTTCTTGTTGAGGACCTGCATCAGGTGCTCGTTGTCCCGGCAGAGGACCTTGATCAGGATGGACCAGTTCCCGGTGGTGTAGTGGCACTCGAGTACCTCCGGGATCCGCTCCAGTTCCTTTACCGCCTTGGGGTTTGACATGGCCTTGTCCAGGAAGATCCCTATATAGGCCATGGTGGTATAGCCCAACACCCTGGGATTGATCACGAATTTGGATCCCAAAAGCAGGCCGGAGCTTTCCAATTTGCGCAACCGTTGGTGAATGGCCGCCCCGGAAATGCCGATGTTTCTGGCGATCTCGAGAATGGGTTTACGGGCATCTTCCATCAAATACCTTAAAATCTTCTTGTCAATACCGTCAATTTTGACCGAACCGTCATTGTTTTTCACTGGAATGATTTGAATTTGACACTAAAGATATTCAAAAAGGCCCAATTCAATCCCTGGAATTCGGATTGTAGCCCGTATAGGGCACTTCGTATTCCTTGAAAAGGATGCCATGGGACTTGAGTTCCGCCAGAATCGGGGCGTATACCTCTTTTTTCAAAGGAAGTTGTACCCCGGGACTCTTTATTTTTCCATTGAGGATCTGCAAGGCGGCCATGGCCACGGGAAGGCCCACGGTCTTGGACATGGCGGTATGGGCCTTGTTTTCCCCCAGGACCACCATATTGGTGTCCAATTGGAGTTTCTTGCCCTCCAACTCGTAGCCGAACTTGTGGTACATCACGATCATGTCCTTTTCGTGTTCCTCCAAGGTCCACCTTTGCTCCAGGATATGCTGTAGGATCTGGGCGGGGCTGGCCCGCTCCAGGGGGATTTTTTTGTTTGGATCGAAGAGGTCCAGCTCCAGGAGTTTGCCCCACATGATATCGTCCTGGTCTATTTTCAGGTAGTGCCTGAGTTTGAGCTCCACCGAGTCGGTCGGGGAATAGGGCAGGAAGAGGTTGACAAACTCCCTATGGGACATGCCCTGGGAGTTTTCAATGATATAGCTGTCGTCGGTCATGCCCAGGATGACGAACATCTGCCAGGCCTTGGAAAAGCCCACCCGGCGCATGGTGCCCCGATAGAGGGTCAACACCTGCTGAAGGCCGTAGGCCTCCCTGTACTTCAGGGAATCCCGGTTGGCATAGGCCTCGAAGGATCCATGGCCCTCGATGTCCAGGAACTCCGTCCTTCTGAAAAGTTTGTGGTAGGGAATGTATTTGTAGGTGCCCTCCTGGATGAACTTGGCGGCCCCCCCAGATCCGGCGAGCACCACATTGCGGGGGTTCCAGGTGAACTTGTAGTTCCAGAGGTTGGAATCGTGCTCCGGGGCGACCAGCCCCCCACAGAAGGACTCAAAGAGCAGCATCCTGCCCCCTTGTTCCCGGATGCGGTCCAGGACCTCCATGGCACTCATATGGTCAATGCCCGGGTCAAGGCCGATCTCGTTCATGAAGACCAGGCCGTTTTGTTTGACCTCCCCGTCCAGGGCCTGCAGCTCCTCACTGATATAGGAGGCGGTAACCAGGTGCTTTTTGAATTTTAGGCAGTCCCGGGCCACGATGATGTGCAGGCTTGCCGGAAGCATGGAGATGACAACGGCGGCATCGGTTATCGCCTCCCTGCGTTGTTCCGCGTTGAGGATGTCCATGGCGAAGACGCTGCAATTGGGATGCCCCCCAATGGACTTGGGGATGGATTCGGGATGCAGATCCCCGATCTTTAGATGCAGCTGCTCCTCCCCGGACTTTCCAAGAAGGTATTCCAAGAGATAGGAGGTGGACTTCCCGGCTCCGACGACCAAGATGTTACGGACCATAGGTTTTGATTACTTTTGTTAAAAACGCACACTAAGATATAAAATGTTATATTTCTAATAAAATTACTAAATAAAGTTATGAACAGAACAATTATTTTAATTGGAATTTTCCTTGGGGGATTGGCGATCATTTTGGGGGCCTTTGGGGCCCATGGGCTTGAAAAAATTGTGGATGCCCGGTCCGTTGACACCTTTGAGGTCGGGGTGCGCTATCAGATGTACCACGCCCTGTTCCTGCTTTTTTTGGGGGGGTTCCCGAACTTGTCGGACCCCTTTAAAAAGCGCATCCTGGTTTTGATATGTGTCGGGCTGATTTTGTTCTCCGGTTCCATTTACCTGTTGTCCCTCAAGGAATTGATTTCCCCAAATTTGGGGAGGATCGGTTTTCTCACGCCCATCGGCGGGATTTTCCTGATCTCGGGCTGGGGGTATGCGGGATATGTCCTTTTGGCCAAAAAAGGACTCAATTAAGCTTTTAATTGGGGTGGGACGCCGTAATATTTTCTAGCTTTGTACCAACTAAAAAACATACTGATGAAGGAATCCGCTTCAACATCGAAAACGATTTCGTTGCACTCCTACGGAATCACGCATGACAATTTCCATTACCAACTTTCCCCGGACGAACTGCACCAGATCACCCTGGGCAAGGGAATGGGCCGGGAGGCCACTTCCGGGGCCCTGGCGGTCAACACCGGGGAATTCACGGGACGATCTCCCAAGGACCGTTTTATCGTTAAGGACTCCATTACCGAGGGGAAGGTCTGGTGGGGGGACATCAACATTCCCTTTGCTCCCGAAAAGTTTGCCCAACTCTACGATCGGGTGATCGGGTATTTGAACCAAAGGGAACTCTATGTGCGGGACAGTTATGCCTGCGCCGATCTCAAGTACCGTACAAACATCAGGGTGATCACGGAATACCCTTGGTCCAACCTGTTCGCCCACAATATGTTCCTGAGGCCCACGGCAGCGGAACTTGAACATTTTGATCCCCAGTGGACCATTGTCAATGCTCCCGGGTTTATGGCGGACCCCCAAAGGGACGGCACCCGGCAGCACAATTTTGCAATCTTGGATTTCACTCGCAAGATTGCCCTGATCGGGGGGACCGGATATACCGGGGAAATCAAAAAGGGGATATTTTCCGCCCTGAACTTTATCCTGCCAGTAGACCGGGACACCCTGCCCATGCACTGTTCCGCCAATGTGGGGGAACAAGGGGACACCGCCCTGTTCTTCGGTTTGTCGGGGACCGGGAAAACAACCCTGTCCACCGATCCCTTGCGAAAATTGATCGGGGACGATGAACACGGCTGGAGCCCGGAAAACACCATCTTCAATTTTGAGGGCGGTTGTTATGCCAAGGTCATAGACCTTTGCCAAGAGAACGAACCTGAAATCTTTGGGGCCATCAAGAAAGGGGCCATCTTGGAAAATGTGATCATGGATTCCCGTGGGGAGGTGGATTTCTCCGACACCTCGATCACCCAGAACACCCGGGTGAGCTATCCCATTGACCATATTGCGAATATCCAGGTTCCCTCGGTGGGGGAACAGGTCAAGAACATTTTCTTTCTTACGGCGGATGCCTTTGGGGTGCTGCCCCCGATTTCCAAATTGACCCCCCCACAGGCGGCCTATCACTTTATTTCAGGCTATACGGCCAAGGTGGCCGGAACGGAGGCCGGGGTGGTGGAGCCCCAACCTTCCTTCTCCGCCTGTTTTGGAGCGCCCTTTATGCCGCTGCATCCCGCACATTACGCTGAAATGCTCAGTAAAAAGATGAAAGAGGCCGGAGTGGACGTCTGGTTGGTCAATACGGGATGGACCGGCGGCCCCTATGGGGTTGGAAGCCGGATGAAACTCAAGTATACCCGGGCGATGATCGCTGCGGCCCTCAAAGGGGAGCTCGGCTTCTACAACTATGACAAATACCACATCCACTCCGTATTTGGAGTGGCCCAGCCCAGGTCGTGTCCCGGGGTCCCCACCGAAGTGCTCAGCCCAAGGGCCACCTGGAACGACGATGAGGCCTATTATACCACCGCCTTTAAGCTGACCAATGCCTTTCGGGAGAACTTCAAAAAATTTGAGGCCTATGCCTCGGAGGAGATCCGGCGTGGGGGACCACAGCGTTATGCCTTTTAAAACAGACAAAGCCCGGTTTTTCCGGGCTTTGTTTTTTAAGTTTCATTTTGGTTTTTCACTTCTCGGGGAAGCGATTATTTGTTCACACTGGTGATGTATTTTTGAAGGGCCATGGTCATGGACGGGTTTTCCGGGGTCGGGGCCTGGATGTCGATTCGAAGCCCCGCATCGGTGGCCGCCTCGACCGTGCTGTTCCCAAATACGGCGATCCGGGTGTTGTTCTGCTCAAAATCCGGGAAGTTTTTCAACAGGGACTCGATTCCCGAAGGACTGAAGAACACCAAAATGTCGTAATAGACATCCCTGAGGTCGGAGAGGTCGCTGATGACCGTTTTGTAGAAAATGCCCCTTTTCCAATCCACGCCAAGTTCATTCAGGGTCTCGGGTACCCCGGGTTTGAGCACATCGGAGGAAGGGAGCAGGTATTTTTCGTCCTTGTATTTCTTGATCAGGGGAATCAGATCGCTGAAATTGCGCTTGCCCACATAGATCTTGCGTTTTCGATAGACCACATACTTTTGCAGGTAAAAGGCCACGGCCTCGGACTGACAGAAGTATTTCATGCTGTCGGGGACCTTGAACCGCATTTCGTCCGCGATCCTGAAAAAATGGTCCACGGAATTTCTGCTGGTCAGGATGATGGCCGTAAAGTTGTTCAGATCTATTTTCTGCTGTCTGACATTTTTGGCCTCGACCCCTTCTACATGTATGAAAGGCCTAAAATCCACTTTTATCTTCTCTTTCTCAATTAAGCGCGAGTAAGGGGAATTTTCGACTTTCGGTTCCGGTTGGGAAACCAAAATTGTTTTTACTTTCATAAACTCTCAACCTTTTAAATAGCTTCCAATTAGCACCAAAGGGGCAATTTCGAGTGCGCAAAGGTACAAAATAAAATACATAAAATACGGCAACATAGCTTTTTGATGGTGCTTCAGGAGCTTTAGGGTCCCTATGCCATTGATCAGAACGAGCAAGACTAGGGCGATGTATATCACCGTTTTTGAATCCACAAGGATATAGGCCAACACAAGGTTGGCCACACATAGAACGATGCCGCTGTGGTTTAGGTAACTGAGCTTGCTGAACAGGATGCCCGAGATGAGTTCCCGGGAATTGAACACATAGGCCGTAAAGAGCTGGGCAGCCGATTTGAGGAGCTGGAAAAGGACCAGGGCCCCAAGGATGAACAGGAACACTCCCCAATCGGCCTTCCGGGGCAATACCCCAAAGGCCTTTAAGGCCAAGAATATGAACAGGGAGAGGTTCAGCAGTTGGAATAGGGTCATCAAGATTTGGAACCAGTCGAACCTCTGTCCTTTTTTTTGGTGGAGCAGCATGTATTTGTCGTTGAAGGGGAGAATGATGAAGTTCAGGAACTTGCCGTGATGTAGGGTTTTGCCCAAGGTCAGGGCCACCAGGCTGAGGAAGAGCACCACGCCCATCCAGTCCAGGGAAACCACTGTTTTTTCCAAGGGGTTCATGGGTGGATCTTCACAGGTTTACCGTTCAGCCCCGGGGGAAGGCCGTGTTCCGAAATGCCGACCCTGAAATAGACCGGATTTTCCATTTTGTTGGGCAGGGGGAGGTCAAAATTGTATTGAATCGTGTCCCCGGGGGCAAGGAGCTGTGTCCCATTGCCTTCCCGTTCCAACTTCAATGGGAGGGTCTCCATGACCTGTTTGTAGGCATTGGAATAGGAAATGGAGTACTTTAGGTCGCCCAGGGCTATTTCAAAGGGATAGGGGTTGTGCACCTTTAGGCGGTACCGGCCCCCGTTCCCCGGTTTTTCCACAAGGCACTCCAGCCTGCGGTAGGATTGGAAGTCGTCCATAAAGACCCCGTAATAGGTCGTTCCCGACAGATTGGTGTATTGAAGGTCCCCCTGGTCCCGGTATTGGGTGACATAGACGACCCTTTTTCCCCGGACCCGTTCTTCGGACCCGTCGATGGAGTACTGGTTTTTTCGGTACATATAGTTGTTCAGGGAAATGGCGGGCCGGCCGGAATAGAATTCATATTTAGGGGCCAGACGGTAGCTGTTCTCAAAGACCACCGGCAGATCCCCCGCCAAACCGTGGAGTTCGGATACCCATTGTTTGTTCCCATGGGTCTCATAGATCATGGGGAAGAGGGGATGGTATACCAACCAGGCCCTGGCATAGAGCAAGAGCAGTACGCTCAACAGTCCCAGGCGGTACATCCACTTCCGGCCCTTGGCATGTTCCAGGAGGTATTCAAAGGCGATGGGGACCAGGGGAATGGTGATTACGATGGCCCATTGGGCCTGGACCCTTCGGTTGAAACTCGAAATGAAGAAAAAGATCAACACCCCGTACACCAGATAGACCAGGGCCTTTGTAAAGAGGTCCCTGTGCCTGAATTTGAAGAAGGCCGCATAGACCCAATAAAACAGCAGCCCTATGATGACGATCAGGTTCAGGAAATAGCCCAGGGTGAACTCCCCAAAGGAATAGGCCTGATTGGGGCGTTCGTACAAATGGAAGCTTATGGACACAAAATCGTTTTGATATAGCCAAAGGAAATGGGGGAGATAACAGGCCAGGGCCACCAGGACGGCGAGCCATGCCCATTTATTGAAAATGAGCCGTAAATTGGACGCCAGAACGAACAGGATCACCAATACCGCATGGTACTTGCTGTACATCAGGCAGGCCATCACCACCCCCAACAGCAAGGAGGTCCCCAGGACAGGCTTTTTCAAGAATTGTTTGTATAGCCAGAGGAATAGGGCGGTGAAAAACAATAAAGGGGTGTCCGGCAGGGTCAGGAACCCATAGGCGTTCATCAGCGTAAAGGAGAACACCAATAGGAAAAAATGGGGCACGTATTTCTTTTTTTCCGGATGATCGATGAGCAGCCATAAAAGCATATAGGTGCCCACCGAAAGCAGGGTGGAAATCAGACGCACCCCCAGTTCCCCGGAAAAGAACAGGCTGCCGAGCCTGACCATGAAGGCCACCATGGGGGGATGGTCAAAATAGCCCCAGGCCAGGTCTTGCGCATAATACCAATAGTAGGCCTCGTCGTAAATGAGCTCTGTAATGGATGCCTGAACCAGGTTCAACACAAATACAGCGGCCAATAAAACCATAAAGAGTCTGGGAAACCTTTGGGCCATCAATCGGATTTTGAATGGGCCAAAGGTACGAATATTGGTCGACCGTGGGAAGGGCATGTACGCTGGCCTTTGAAAAGACAAGCTGGAAAACCGTATTTTTGACCCTCAAAAGCATAGTGAATGGCGGACGGATTGGTCATAATACCCTCTTTCAATGAAATCGAGAACATCGAGGCCATCGTCAGGGCGGTTTTCGATCTGAAAAAGGATTTCCATGTCCTGGTGGTGGACGACAACTCCCCGGACGGTACGGCCGATGCCGTAAGGGCCGTTCAAGGGGAGTTTCCCGAACGGCTGTTCCTGGAGGTACGGCAGGAGAAATCCGGTCTGGGAACGGCCTATATCCATGGGTTCAAATGGGCCCTGGAACGGGATTACGAGTATATATTTGAAATGGATGCCGATTTTTCCCATAGGCCTGCGGACCTCTCGCGCTTGCACAGGGCCTGTGTCAACGGGGCGGATGTGGCCGTGGGTTCCCGTTACAAAAAGGGGGTGAACGTGGTCAACTGGCCCCTGGCACGGATCCTGCTCTCCTATGGGGCCTCCTTCTATGTGAAGTTGATCACCGGGATGAAGGTACACGATCCCACTGCGGGCTTTGTCTGCTACAGGAGAAAGGTGTTGGAAACGATCGAGTTGGACCGGGTCCGCTTTATCGGCTACGCCTTTCAGATCGAAATGAAGTTCAGGGCCCACCTCAAGGGCTTTAAGATCGAGGAGGTATCCATCATCTTCACCGATCGGGTAAGCGGAAAGTCCAAGATGAACTCCGCGATCATCCGGGAGGCCATCTTTGGGGTGATCGCGATGAAGTGGAGGAGCATTTTCTTCAAAAAGAAGTTTTAGCCATGGGAAGGATTTTGTTGAAGAACGCAACCCTGGTCAATGAAGGGCGGGTCCTGGAGGCCGACCTGCTGTTGGAAGGGGAGTTTATTTCACGGATCGATCGGGATATTTCCGATGCCCATGCGGAGGTCATCGATTTGCAGGGGAGGCTGTTGTTGCCGGGAGTGATCGACGACCAAGTGCATTTCAGGGAACCGGGGCTTACCCATAAGGGGGACATCGCCTCCGAGAGCCGTGCGGCCCTTGCCGGGGGGATCACCAGCTATATGGAGCAGCCCAATACCGACCCACAGACCACCACCCGGGAACGCCTGGAGGACAAGTTTGCCCGGGCAAAAAGGGAGTCCTTTGTCAATTATTCCTTTCTCTTTGGGGGCACCAACGACAACCTGGAGGAGCTCAAGCGCTTGGACAGGAACGCCTGCAGTGGGGTCAAGCTCTTTCTGGGCTCTTCCACCGGCAATATGTTGGTGGACGATGAGGCGGTGCTCGAAAAGATCTTCCGAAATACGGAACTGGTGATCTCGGCCCATTGCGAGGATGAGGGGACCATCCGGGCCAATCTGGCCCGGGCCCGGGAGCGTTATGGGGAGGACATTCCCATGGGGATGCATCCCCAGATCCGTTCTCAGAGGGCCTGTTACCTGTCCTCTTCCAAGGCGGTGGCCCTGGCCCAAAAAACAGGGGCCCGGCTCCATGTTTTCCACCTTTCAACGGGAATCGAAACGGAGCTGTTCACCAATGAAATTCCCTTGAAAGAAAAGAAAATCACGGCAGAGGTCTGCATCCACCACCTTTGGTTCTCCGATGCGGACTATGCCGAAAAGGGCAGCCTGATCAAATGGAACCCTGCCGTAAAGACCAAAGGGGATCGGGAAACCCTGTGGGCCGCCCTTTTGGACGGGCGGATCGATGTGGTGGCCACGGACCATGCCCCGCATACCTTGGCCGAAAAAGAGAATCCCTATACCAAGGCCCCTTCTGGGGGACCCTTGGTGCAACACGCTTTGTTGGCCATGCTGAAAAAGGAAAGCGAGGGAGCGATCCCCTTGACCACCTTGGTGGAAAAGATGTGTCACAACCCTGCGATCCTCTTCGATATCGACCGACGCGGATTCGTCAGGGAAGGCCATTATGCAGATCTTGTGGAGGTGGCCAGAGGGGTCCAAAACCGGGTGGAACGATCCAATATCCTGTACAAATGTGGCTGGTCCCCCTTTGAAGGGACCACTTTTGAATCCCAGGTGATCCGTACCTTCGTCAATGGGCACCTGGCCTATGACCGTGGGGTGTTTTCCGGGGAAAAGAAAGCGATGAGGTTGAATTTCAATCGATAAAAATGAAAAAAACAGTAGTTGTCTTGGGGTTTTTAATGCTTCTTGCCTGTGCGGAAAAAGTAGTGGACAAACCCAAGAACTTGATTCCCAAGGATAAAATGATCGATATCCTACACGATTTGGCCCTGCTCAATGCCACCAGGACCACAATAGGTGCGAGAATGGACGATATCGGAATCGAAACCATGGAATTTCTCTACGACAGATACCAGATCGACAGCCTGCAATTTGCACAGAGCGATCTGTACTATGCCTCCATGCCCCTGGAATACCAGGCCATCTATACCGCCGTGGAAGCCCG
>Ga0079224_100008357_pt1 | contig 14018 bp, 15 predicted proteins | sample Stecom2015_FD_80414 | JGI IMG/M metagenome (GOLD analysis project Ga0079224, IMG submission 80414) | Agricultural soil microbial communities from Utah to study Nitrogen management - Steer compost 2015 | ecosystem: Environmental > Terrestrial > Soil > Agricultural land | place: USA: Utah... | reverse complement strand
GTAGAGTGCCTTCATCAAATGGTCGGTAAACAGTTCGCCTTGAAGTGTTTTTTGTAATTGGTTGAAATGATTGTTGATATTTAAATTGGTTAAGTGTGAGAAGTCTAATGATTAAGCCATAAATTTAAACTATATGAACCAATTTTTAACAGAAGTTTGACGTTATAATTCATACAATAGAAATGTTAAAAATGTATTTTTGTTAAAACTTAAAAACTTGAAATTTATGAAAAGAGTATTTTTAATTGCATCCGTTTTTTTGGGATTTACGGCGGTTATGTCTGCTCAAGATATTTCTGAAAATGCCATAGGGTTGCGTCTAGGCGACAGTGATGGTTTTGGTGCCGAAGTGTCTTACCAGCGTGCGTTGGGTGGGGACAATAATCGACTGGAAGTTGATTTGGGTATCCGCGATGGAAAGCATTATGACGGTTTTAAATTGGCAGGTATCTATCACTGGGTTTGGAACATTGATGGGGGATTCAATTGGTATGCAGGTCCTGGAGCCGGTTTGGCATCGTATAGCTTTGACAATGTGCCAGAGCCGTATGACGATAGTGAGACGTTCATTTTCATAGGTGGGCAAATAGGTATTGAATATAATTTTGACATCCCCTTGATGATATCTTTGGATTTCAGGCCTGAATTTGGTTTTGGGGATGACTATTATGAAAATGATGATCTTGATTTTGATATTGCACTTGGCGTTAGATACCAGTTTTAACCCGCAATTCTTTTCTAACACGATATTAAACCACCTTTTTAGGTGGTTTTTTTGTGCTGAAAGATTTCTTGGCTGTGTATTTCGAATCGATGGGATATAAACACTTTTTGATGGCATTTTGGTTATGTTAAGGAATGGAACCATCTCATCGGCACAGAATCAGGATGTGGCCCTTTGACAGCCCTTCGACAGGCTCAGGGTGACATAAGCTTTAGTTGACCCTTCGACAGGCTCAGGGTGATATGGATTTGGATGACAGATGGCATCAAATATCTATATCATCTCATCAAAAAACCCTAACTTTGTATGGTAATTAAATATCTGAAAATCCTTATGCAATACAGAATTGAAAAAGACACCATGGGCGATGTGCAAGTGCCTGCGGATAAACTCTGGGGGGCACAGACCGAGCGTTCCCGCAACAACTTTAAAATTGGCCCAACGGCGTCAATGCCGCTTGAAATCGTTTACGGCTTTGCCTACCTAAAAAAAGCAGCGGCATTTACCAATTGTGAACTGGGTGTGCTGCCCATCGAAAAACGTGATTGGATCTCAACAGTGTGCGATGAAATCCTAGAAGGCAAACATGATGAGCAATTCCCTTTGGTGATCTGGCAGACAGGTTCTGGCACACAAAGCAACATGAACGTGAACGAAGTGATTGCCAACCGTGTCCAGCAATTGGCAGGTAAAAACATAGGAGACAATGAAACAGTCATTAAGGCAAATGACGACGTCAATAAATCACAGTCCTCAAACGACACCTTCCCTACAGGAATGCACATCGCCATCTACAAAAAGGTAGTGGAAACGACCATTCCCGGGGTCATCCAATTGAGAAACACCCTTCAAAAGAAATCGGATACGTTTAAAAATGTTGTTAAAATAGGCCGTACCCACCTAATGGATGCGACACCATTGACATTGGGTCAGGAAATCTCTGGATACGTGGCGCAATTGGACCATGGCATCAAGGCACTTCAAAATACGTTACCACATTTAAGTGAATTGGCTCTGGGCGGTACCGCCGTTGGTACAGGTCTGAACACCCCAAAAGGCTACTCCAAACGTGTGGCTGAGTACATTGCGAAATTTACGGAACTTCCTTTCATCACCGCACCCAACAAGTTTGAGGCCTTGGCAGCACATGATGCCTTGGTGGAAACCCATGGAGCACTGAAGCAGTTGGCAGTGAGTTTGAATAAGATTGCCAATGACATCCGGATGATGGCATCAGGTCCAAGAAGCGGTATTGGAGAAATCCTCATTCCAGCCAATGAACCAGGAAGTTCCATTATGCCTGGAAAGGTAAACCCTACCCAATGTGAAGCAATTACAATGGTCTGCGCACAAGTGATGGGCAATGATGTTGCGGTGACCGTCGGCGGCACACAGGGACATTATGAATTGAACGTCTTTAAACCGATGATGGCGGCAAATGTTTTGGAATCCGCACAACTGCTGGGCGATGCCTGCGTGAGCTTTGATGAACATTGTGCACAGGGAATCGAACCGAACCATGAGGTCATCAAACAACTTTTAAACAACTCGCTGATGTTGGTCACGGCCTTGAATACCAAAATAGGATATTATAAAGCCGCTGAAATTGCAAACACAGCCCATAAAAATGGAACGACTTTAAAAGTAGAAGCCATTAATTTAGGATACGTAACGGCCGAAGATTATGATGCTTGGGTAAAGCCGGAAGATATGGTAGGTGGATTAAATTAATCTAAAATAAAAAATAAAAGAATATCTTAGCACAAATCTAAAACCAGATAAATGAAAAAAACTTTACTTACCCCTATTCTTTTGGTGTTTATTATTTTTAGTGGGAATGCCCAGACTACCTTCGGTCCAAAGCAAACCATTAATGCCAACACAGGAAATGACCCTTATGCAATTGCTACCGGTCTAATTGATGGGGATGCTTATGCGGACATCATTACAGGAACGACCCTTACCAATCAGTTGGTTTGGTACAAAAACAATGCCGATGGCACCTTTACAGCACAGACTAACATTGCAAATTCCATTGATTACGTTGGATTCATTAATTTGGTCGATTTAAATAATGATGGCTTTTTGGATGTACTGGTGACTGCATATACCAGTAATTCCCTTACGTGGTATGCTAATGACGGTGCTGGAAATTTTGGGACCGAGCAATTGATCGGTACTCTCACTGGAGCAAGTGGACTCGCCACAGGGGACATTGACGGTGATGGCACCATCGATGTAGTCGCTACTTCCTTTGAAGGCGATTCAGTAATGTGGTTTGCCAATAATGGAATGGGTAGCTTTGGTAGTGTCAATATTTTAGATAACACTTTGACCGCCCCGGCAACGGTAAACTTGCAGGATATTGATAATGATGGTGATTTGGATGCGGTGGTGCCCACGGCCCTAGGCTCTGGGAATGTGGATGTCATCCATATTTTTAGAAATGACCTGATTCCTGGTGGTACTGCCTCATTTATCAAAGATGCGACTCCTGTTGCCACAGGTAAAAATTATTTTGTAAATGCCATTTTTAAGGACGTGGATGGTGACAACGATTATGATGTGTTGGCAACCGAATTGAACACAAGCGCCGGCACGGGGCACCTTTATTGGTACGAAAATACTGGCACTGGTTTTACGGAAAATGAAATCGCAACTAGTGTTGGAAATCCTTCCACCGTGTTGTTTGAAGATTTGGATGGGGACGGTCTAAACGATATAGTGTTGAGCAGTGGCTCGCCGGGCAGTGGAAATGATATTGTTTGGTTTAAAAACAACGGTGGAGGCTTATTTGGTTCTGAAGTTGTAATTGATGCCACGCAAAGCAACACCTACGTAATGAGCATTGCGGATTTTGACAATGACACAGATTTGGACATCGCTTCCCTAGCATATAACCAAGATGATCTGAACTGGTTTGAAAACCAGTTGATAGTTTTGTCCACTCCAAGTGTCTCAATGCGAAATCTTAATATCTATCCAAATCCGGTCAATGAAAGATTGAATTTCAAAGGAACGTTTGGTGTAGATTTGAATGTATCCGTCACCGATATGGTTGGAAAACAAGTTATGGCATCATCAATCTCGGAAGGCGGTACTTTGGACGTATCCCCATTAAACGCCGGTCTTTATATTTTAAGGATTGAAAATAGCAATACCATTTACAGATTCATCAAAAATTGAATACACCATAAAGCTGTAATATTAGGTTAAATCAAAAAGCGTGGATGTCTTCAAAAGACATTCACGCTTTTTTATGGCATAAAATTCATAAATTTAGCCTTTAAACCAACAACCATGTCCATACTTATCATAAACATCAAAGAACTACTTCAAGTAAGACACTCAAATGTCACCATTGTAAAAGGAAGTGATATGAAGTTGCTTCCCACCATAAAAAATGCGTATGTTTTGGTGGAGCATGACACCATTGTAGAATTTGGTTCTATGGACGATTATCCCGGATATGAAGTGGATGAAACCATTGATGCCACGGGCAAAATGGTATTGCCCACGTGGTGCGACTCCCATTCACATCTGGTATTCGCAGGTGATCGCTCGCAAGAATTTGTAGATCGCATCAATGGTTATAGTTATGAGGAAATTGCAAAGCGCGGCGGTGGCATTTTGAACTCTGCGGAAACTTTGCAGAACACCAGCGAAGACGAATTGTATGAGCAATCATTGAAGCGGCTGAATGAAGTCATTAAATTGGGAACGGGCGCCATTGAAATAAAATCAGGTTATGGTTTGACCGTTGAAGCGGAACTAAAAATGCTGCGTGTCATCAAACGCCTCAACAAGGAATCGAAGGCAAAAATAAAAGCAACTTTATTGGGAGCGCATGCCATTCCCAAAGAATATAAATCCAATCCATCTGCGTTTTTGGACCTTGTGGTCAATGAATTGATTCCAGAAACCAAAAAAGAACGCTTGGTAGAATATATTGACGTGTTCTGTGAAAAAGGATATTTCAGTTTGGAAGATACAGAACGGGTCCTGAAAGCAGGCCAGGAACACGGGTTGAGAGCAAAAATCCATGTGAACCAATTCAATGCCTTTGGCGGTGTGGCTCTGGGCGTGAAATACAATGCTTTGTCAGTCGACCATTTGGAAGAATTGACAGAAGCGGATATTGAAGCTCTAAAAAATTCTGACACGATGCCAGTGGCTTTACCTGCCTGCTCCTATTTTATAAGCATTCCATATACTCCAGCGAGAAAAATCATTGATGCCGGCTTACCATTGGCATTGGCTACGGACTATAATCCCGGAACTACGCCGAGTGGCAATATGAATTTTGTGGTCAGCACGGCATGCATCAAAATGAAGATGACGCCTGAAGAAGCCATCAATGCAGCCACCATCAACGGTGCTTATGCCATGGGAATTTCCAATCAATATGGAAGTATTTGCAGAGGGAAAAAAGCCAATCTGATCATTACCAAAGAAATCAACAGTTATTACAACCTGCCGTATGCCTTTGGAAATAATCTGATTGACACGGTGATTATCAGTGGACAACGGGTCTTATAATTTCAATTTTTATAGAATATCACAAATCGAAACCCAAGTTAATTTGAAGCATTATAGGAAAAATATTTCCGTTCCCATTTGTGTCCATATAATAGATTGGACCGACATCAAAAAGTAAATGGAAATTTTTGCCATAGTTCCTTTGGATTCCCCATGTAGGGCCAAACGCAAAATCCAAATCTGATGTTCTATCAAAATTACTTGCTATGGAATTTCCCCTTAGTAATATTCTTGCGGAGATAAAATTTCCCGAATTGTTGGTGATTACTTTATCTTTTGACACTCTTTTTTCAAAATTATAGAACCATTTTTCTTGCAGGTCCAAAAAAGGAGAAATTAAATATTGGAAACCATTGCTATTATCATAAGATAAATCAGGATAAGAACCTCCATAACCAACGCCAAGACCCATCGAAAATGTGGATGATTTCCCCGTTGCAAGTTCCAGTTCCACTCCAGGATTCACAAAATTTACTCTCCAAACTTTTTGGGTATAATTACTTTGTGAAGTTTCTTGAGCGTTAGTCAAAAATCCAGACAACATAATTAAAATAACCAGTTTGCTTTTCATGTTACTGTCTTATATATTCTTCAAAATAAATAATCTCATCATCTTCAAGCTCCTTTAAAAGCATTATGTTGTAATTATCAGAAAATGAAACTCTGAACATGGTCGCGTCACTTTGACCACTCAATTGAATTGTAAATCTATCATCGACAAGGTACTCCCATATGCCAGTATTGCTTGCTGACTGACAGTTTTCGGGTTCATCACCAATAAAAAGTTCAACATTAAAATCTCCGTTTTCAAGAAATTCGATTGTTGTAAATAATTCACAAAATTCCAAGTCTTCAAGGCTCCCTTCAATTTCCCTTCTATTAAGGCCCCATTCGCCAATGAGTTTTTCAGATAGATCGATTGGGGCATTTGGTTCATCATCATTGTTGCAGGATAAAAATGTCAAACACAGGGTCAAACATAATATTATTTTTTTCATTTTATTTTGAATTTTTAAAGTCCCAAGATCAATCAAAACTATATAAATAGCAAAACATTTTCCAAAAAAAACTTCTTATTTCTTTATAACTAATTAAAAACCAAACAAAAAACCCGAAAGCATTACTTTCGGGTTCTTGATGTTTGAAATTATTATTTATTATTTCAACGTGAATTCAGTTGTAGAAACCAATTCTTTGGTGTTGTAAACATTCACTGTGTAACGTCCTTCGGCGAAATCGCCATTTGGAGAAACAAACTCACAAATGTTGAGACTTCTGTTTTCATAGTTGAATTTGCTGATGATACTGTAGTTCAAAGTTTCTTCTCCCACAGTCACTTGCTCATTGGCGCCTAAAATATTGCCTTTGGCATCCGTGACCTGAACATACAATTCTTTGTCACCTGCCCCTACCAAAGAGTTTTTGGCAACTGTATAACATACCCTGATCTTATCACTTCTGCTAGCTCTTTCGGTAGGAATCAATTTCCCGGAACTTCTTTCAATCACACCAAATCCTTTAAGTCCTACCGTTTGAAGCACCGCAGCGCTTTCAAGAACATTGGATATTTCTGTATTCTGGATCAACAAGGAATCTGTGAACATGGTACGTTCTGCCAATTTTACATTGGTACTGTCCAAAGACGTTGCCAATAGAGAATTCTCGATTTTCAGTTTGTCGTTTTCAGTCAACAAAACATTCATTTCCTCTTGTAGAGACAAAAATTTCTTTTTGTAGTTCCATAAACTGGAAACACTGTTCTGAGACACTTGAAGAGAATCCATCAAACCTTGAATACGCTCTCTTGCCTCTACCAAATCTTGGTTTGCAGCTTCGTTTTCGCCAATCACAACGTCATATTGTTTCGCCATGTTGCTCAAATCGGCCATCACTTGTTGTTTTTCCTTTACTAATGTCGCTTCTGTTTCTTTTTTCTCATTGTACAGTTTAGAAGTGTAAAATCCTGTACCTAAAAATAAGGCCAATAAAATTCCCAATGCAATTTTCAAGCCTGTTCCTTTATTGTTACTATTGTTTTCCATAAGTTGTACTTTTTAGTTTTTAACTGGTTTTAAAATAATTTTTTGAAGTTGGATGTAATTAGATGTATTTTTATGACTGTAAAGCTAATCATTTTCCTCTATGGACAAACTCATTCTCTTTCAATCAAAGGATTTAAATGCCCTTTTAAAAAATCGAACCAATGAATCCAAATTTGGAGAACACATCCGGCTAGTCACCGACTTCAACAATATATACGATTCGTTAACAACTTTGGACGTTGAGTATGTGATTTTTGGTGTTGCGGAAGATATTGGTGTATTTGCTAATTATGGAAACACAGGCACAGCAAGGGCTTGGGATGCTACTCTAAAAGTTTTGTTAAATATTCAAAGCAATAGGTTTACCAATGCCAATAAGGTACTCATTCTTGGTCATTTAGACTTTTCGAAAGAGATGGAAAAACTTGAAAACTACGACCCATCCAATGAAAAGGACATCTCAAGAGCACGGAAAAAAGTGGCCAAAATCGATACCTATGTTACAAACTTGGTCTATGAGATTGTGAAGGCGGGAAAGATACCCATCATCATTGGCGGTGGTCACAACAATGCTTATGGAAATATAAAAGGCACGTCTTTGGCATTTAAAAAACCAATAAATGTCGTAAATTTTGATGCGCATTCCGATTTTCGTCCGGAAGAAGGACGGCACAGCGGTAACGGATTCAGCTATGCGTATGCAGAAGGCTTTTTGAAGAATTATTTCATCTTCGGATTGCACGAAAACTATACACCGGATATTGTGTTCAAACGGCTTGATAAATTCCGTGCCATTAAATACAATACTTTTGAAGCAGTGTCCATAAGGAACGAAAACACGTTTAAATCGGAATTGAAAAATGCATCAGACTTTATTTCAAAAAAACCCTTTGGAATTGAAATTGACTGTGATGCCATCAAAAACATTCCGAGTAGCGCAATGACCCCGAGTGGATACAGCGTTAAAAAAGCAAGGGCATTCGTGAATCATTTTGGGAAATGTGAAAACGCCCAATATTTGCACATCTGTGAAGCATCTCCAACAGAAGACACCGAATCAAAAGTGGGAAAACTCATCACCTATTTGATTACAGATTTTATGAGGGCGAATCAACAAAACGATGTAACTAAATAGACAGACCAGAATAGAGTTTTCGTTGTTGATCTGTAGTATTGTTGCACTATTTATATTGTATTCATGCTTGTTCAATTAAATAATTTATTGATTTGTGCATGTTGAAGTAGGATAATGGTTTTCAGGTCCTTTATTTCTCCAGATGCCACCATTTCCAAAACCTTTTTAATTGGCAGTTCCATTACTTCAATTTCCTCGTTCTCTGTTGCTACACCTCCGCCGTCATTTATTTTCATGTCGTCACTGTATTCAGCGGTGAACAAATACATTTTTTCAGAGAGCGTACCAGGTGATGAATAGGCCTCAAAAACCCGTTTTACAGTTTTTATACGATAGCCAACTTCTTCTTCAACCTCGCGAATGATGGTGCTTTCTGGAGATTCGTTTTTATCAATTGCCCCAGCACACAGCTCTATTGACATCCCATCAGCATCCTCATTGTGATAGGCAGGCATTCGAAATTGTCTGGTGAGAATTACTGTACCCTTTTTAGGATTGTAAAGCAAAACGGCCGTGCCATCGCCTCTGTCATAGGTTTCACGGGAAAGTCGTTTCCAAGTCCCATTTTCAAATTGGTAATCATAATCTATTTGATACAAGGTGGCCCAAGCCTGGGACAAAATTGTATGGGTGATATTTTTCAGTCCTTTCAACATATTAAATACTGTTTATAATCTCAAATTCATTTTGTGCTTTTTTTCACCATTGAAAAATAGGGGTTTCAAAATTATTATTCGCAAAATATCATTATGGAATGTTATAAAAGTGTTACATGATTTTAGCATCTGTAGTAAAGTAGGTATCTTTAAGCAACTTAAAAACCATCATTATGAAAACCTTGAGACTAATATTGCTCGTAACTATTCTGATTGTTACCAGTTGCAAGAACAACGCTGAAAAAGTTGTGGAAATTGCTTCTGAGACTGCTGACGGTATGCATGACACTACCGAGCCCGGTGCACTGAACATTCAACCCATAGAACATGCCACAATGGTCTTGGGGTATAAAGATGTCGTTATTTATGTGGATCCTGTGGGCGGTGCGGACAAATTCTCCGAACATGGAAATCCGAATTATGTTTTTGTAACAGACATACATGGTGACCACATGGATCCAACAACTTTAAAGGAATTAGATTTATCGGGTGCGGTATTGATCGTCCCAAAGGCCGTGGCAGACAAATTACCGAAAATGCACACAAAAGAAACCGTGATCATGAACAATGGCGAAACAAAATCTTTTGACAATATAAAAATTGAAGCGATACCCATGTACAATTTACGACAGGAAGCATTACAGTTTCATGAAAAAGGTCGTGGTAACGGCTATGTTTTGACTCTCGATAACCAACGTATTTACATTTCTGGAGACACCGAAGATATTCCTGAAATGAGAAATTTACAAAATATAGATGTGGCTTTTGTGTGTATGAATTTGCCGTACACCATGACTGTGGAAAGTGCCGCAAGCGCTGTTTTGGATTTTAAACCAGAAAAAGTATATCCCTACCATTTTAGAGGCACTGAGGGAATGAGCGATGTCGACAAATTCAAATCCCTTGTAAATGACAAAAACAATGGTATTAAAGTAATACAATTAAATTGGTATTAACGTCCATTGGTCGAACAAAATATTCGACGAAATGCATCCTTGCTCATAACTTTTTTAATATGAAATAGTTACTCAACAAATAAAAAGTGTATATTTGGAATCCAAATCAATTATATAAAACATTAAATTATGTTTAATCTTCCTAATCTAAGCCTTATTGTAAGCACGATGCAGCTTACCATTGTGCTCATTGTTACCGCTGCTATTTTTCTTGTTTTCATTGTGATAGCCATTATAAAAATGTACAAATTGAAAGCTGAAAATAAACGTTTATTGGATTCTGATGCGTTCAAGACCGACGTGGATGAAAGTTATAAGGATTTCACCGATAGCCATCTTTACGATAACAATTAGAAGTCTGAAAGTCATGAAAAAGCCTGCTTTATCGAGCAGGCTTTCTTTTTTCGGGACAACGATTATCGCACCAGTTTTTTATATTTAATACGTTTTGGAGCCACATCTCCTAAACGTTTCTTTTTGTTTTCTTCATAATCGCTGAAACTCCCTTCAAAGAAATACACTTCAGAATTTCCTTCAAAAGCCAAGATATGTGTACAAATCCTGTCCAAGAACCATCTGTCGTGACTAATGACCACTGCACAACCAGCAAAATTTTCAAGTCCTTCTTCGAGAGCTCTTAATGTATTTACATCTAAGTCATTCGTTGGCTCATCTAAAAGCAATACGTTACCTTCTTCCTTCAGTGTCATGGCCAAATGAAGACGGTTGCGTTCCCCACCCGAAAGCAATTTTACTTTTTTGTTTTGTTCGCTTCCTGAGAAATTGAATCTGCTCAAATACGCTCTAGAATTCACTTGCCTTCCTCCCATCATGACCAATTCCTGTTCGTCACTGAAATTCTGCCAAATAGATTTCTCTGGGTCGATATTGGAATGACTTTGATCCACGTAGGCAATTTTAGCGGTATCGCCCACAATAAACTCGCCTTTATCGGGCGTTTCTTCACCCATAATCATTCGGAAAATGGTGGTTTTTCCTGCACCATTCGGCCCAATCACTCCAACAATTCCTGCTTGCGGAAGTTTGAAATTCAAATCCTCATAGAGTAATTTATCCTCATAAGCTTTGCTCACGCCAACAGCTTCAATGACATTTGTGCCCAATCTTGGACCGTTTGGAATGTAGATTTCCAATTTTTCGTCCAATTGTTTTTGGTCTTGACTCAATAATTTATCATAATTGTTCAGACGTGCCTTTTGTTTTGTCTGACGGCCTTTTGCACCCTGACGAACCCATTCCAACTCCCGTTCCAAAGTTTTCTGGCGTTTTGAGGCTGTTTTGCTTTCTTGTGCCAAACGTTTTGATTTTTGGTCCAACCAAGACGAATAATTTCCTTTCCACGGAATACCTTCTCCTCTGTCCAGTTCCAAAATCCAACCAGCAACGTTATCCAAAAAGTACCTATCGTGCGTTACGGCGATGATAGTTCCTTTATATTGTGACAAATGTTGCTCCAGCCAATGTACGGATTCCGCATCCAAGTGGTTGGTTGGCTCATCCAGCAATAAAACATCAGGTTCTTGCAATAGCAAGCGGCATAAAGCCACCCGGCGACGTTCCCCACCAGACAGCACACCAATCTTCTTGTCGCCATCAGGAGTGCGCAAGGCATCCATAGCGATCTCAAGTTTTGTGTCGAGCTCCCAAGCATTTGAAGCATCAATTTTATCTTGGAGCGCTGCTTGTCTGTCCATCAATTTTTGCATTTTGTCTGGATCTGAATACACTTCCTCCAAACCAAACATGTCATTGATTTTATTGTATTCATCAAGTATTGCAACCGTTTCGGCGGCCCCTTCGCGCACCACTTCCATCACTGTTTTAGTTTCATCCAATTTGGGTTCCTGTTCCAAATACCCAACTGAATAATCCTGAAGAAACGTGACATCACCTTGATAATTCTTGTCTTCTCCAGCTATTATTTTTAATAAAGTTGATTTTCCTGAACCATTGAGTCCAAGAATTCCGATTTTGGCTCCATAAAAGAAACTCAAATGGATGTTTTTTAAAACAGGTGTATCCGCACCTTTAAAAGTCTTGGTAAGACCTCGCATTGAAAAAATTACTTTTTTATCGTCCGACATGTGATTTGCTGTTTTTTAAATTCAAATTTCTGATGGCCCTATACCCGACCCTTTAAAGCGTTAAATACCCAGGCGATTGCAAAAAATCCAATGCCGACGGCACCAAATCCATAGCCGGCAACATCGTCATATCTAAAAGCACCTAGACCGATTAACCCAATTCCTACTATAATCATGATTGTAGTGGCCCACGCCAATACAGTATTTTTGTTCATTGCCATAATTCAATTTATTTTAAGGGACTACAAATATCGTACTTTTTAAATAAAAAAAGCATCCATTTCCGAAACTTTGGAAGGATGCTTTTTGGTTGAATTTGTTGTTATTACTGCATTGGCACTTCAATCAACAAAAGCTCGGAATCTTTATTTGAAGTAATTGTAAATGTGTCAGTTTGAGAGACACCCATCGCATCCCTTTGCTTCAATTCGTTTCCGTCAATTGTTATATTTCCTTGAATAGTCATTACATAAACACCATGATTTGGACTTTTTGGTATGTATTCAAAACTGTTTCCCGAAGTTAAATCCAATCTGGAAATACTGGCATTCTGATGGATTTTGAGGCTTCCTTCCACCCCATTCTCTATGGACGAAACAACCGTTTGCAACTTGTCTTTTCTACCATCACTTTCAAAACGCTTTTGTCCGTAGCGAGGTTCCACATTGTGTTTATTCGGAACGATCCATATTTGAAATAAACTTAAATGTTCAGTCTCACTTCCATTAATTTCAGAATGTTGCAGACCTGTTCCGGCAGACATTATTTGCACTTCTCCTGCTGTAATTGTTTGCCATTCGCCATGCATGCTATCTCTGTGTTTAAGACTTCCGCTTAATGGAATCGTAATGATTTCCATATTATCGTGCGGATGGGTGCCAAAACCCATTTTTGGTGCAATTACATCATCATTCAACACGCGAAGTGCCCCAAAACTCATTTTTTCCGGATTGTAATAATTGGCGAAACTAAAAGAGTGATTGGCCTGCAACCAACCATGGCTTGCAAAACCCCGTTCGTCTGCTTTGTGAACTACTGTTTTCATAATTGTACGTTTTTTGTTTCCATGGAAACTATTTAATCAAATTTTTTATCGCATTTTATCCAATAAATCACTTAAATGTTGCGCCTCCTCTTCAGTGATGTTTTTTGTCAATTCATTGTTAAAATCATTTGTGATTGATTGTAAAAGTTGCTTTCCCCTAACTGTTATTTCGATATGAACCACACGCCTATCTTTCGGACTGGGAATACGCTCTATCAATGATTTAGCACACAATTTGTCCATTAACCGTGTCGCATTTGGGGAACGTTCTATCATTCGCTCTTTTATGGATTGTACTTTTAATGGCTGATTTGAACCATTCAATATCCGCAAAATGTTGAACTGTTGCGGTGAGATTCCAAAAGGTTTGAAGAATTCATTTTGAAAGCTATGTATCCAATTTGCGGTATATAGGATATTGATCAAAGCCTTCACTTTATGATTCGGAAATCTAGAATTGATATCTTTTGAAATGTCGCCCATTGATCAGTTTTAAGTTTCTGCCACAGTACTCAGCTCTAAAATAGGACATCAGCATATTCTTTTTTTTTCTTGAAGACTGCATTTGCAAAAGGGCAGAGCGGAATTGCTTTCAATCCATTTTCCCTCATGTAATTCACGGCGGCTTCCACTAATTTATAGCCTACGCCTTGTCCTTTTAATTTTTCACTGACCTCCGTATGGTCTATGATTATTTTGTTGGGGCCGGCGTATGTGTATGTCATCTGTGCTTCTTCATTTCCGTTTATCTCAACGTAAAATGCCCCTTTTTTTCCGTCCTTTCTATGTTCAACGTCCATATTATAATTCTTTTTG
>Ga0079224_100008356_pt1 | contig 14019 bp, 11 predicted proteins | sample Stecom2015_FD_80414 | JGI IMG/M metagenome (GOLD analysis project Ga0079224, IMG submission 80414) | Agricultural soil microbial communities from Utah to study Nitrogen management - Steer compost 2015 | ecosystem: Environmental > Terrestrial > Soil > Agricultural land | place: USA: Utah... | reverse complement strand
TGCCCGTTGTGGATGTCGCCGTTGGCGAACGGCGGGCCATCATGCAGCTGCCAGAGGGGCCGACCCACGGAGTGGGCGCGGATCCGCCGATAGATGCCCTTGTCCTGCCACTCGCGGGTCCAGCCGGGCTCGCGCCGGGGCAGGTTGCCGCGCATCGGGAAGGGGGTGTCGGGCAGGTTGAGCGTGTCGCGATAGCCGCCGCTCGCGGTGCTGGCCGCATTGTCCGGGGATGGGGGTTTGCCGGCTTTTGCCATCGGTGGTTCTCTGATCTGTTGATTGGCGCTGTTGGTTCAGCGAATCCTGGCGGGCCGCGGTGGATGCTGCTCGTGCCAGGCCCGCGCCTCGCGGACATCGGCGCCGATCTGGGTGGCGAGCGCCTCGAGGGATTCGAAGTTCGCCTCGGGGCGCAGCTTGTGGCAGAACTCGACGCCCACGAGTTCGCCGTAGACGTCGCGCCCGAAGTCGAGCAGGTGGACCTCGAGCAGCGGCTTGCCGTCGGTCTCGACCGCCGGCCGGGTGCCGAGGCTGGCCACGCCGGGCAAGGCCTGTGGCCCGAGCCCGTGGACCCGGACGACGAACACACCGGCCAGCGCAGGGCGGGGAAAAGGGATCTGCAGGTTGAGCGTCGGGAACCCCAGATTGCGCCCGAGCTTGCGCCCGTGCGCGACATGGCCCGATATCCGGTAGGGGCGTCCGAGCAGCTCGCGGGTTCGCTCGAAATCGCCGGCGGCGAGCGCGGCGCGCACCGCCGAGCTCGAGATCCGCTCGCCGCCGGCGGTGACGCTGGCGAGTTGTTCGAGCTCGAAGCCCGCGTCGGCGGCGGCGGCCGCGAGCGTGTCGACGCCGCCCGCGCGCCTCGCGCCGAAGCGGAAGTCGTCGCCGATCAGCAGGAAGCGGGTGCGCAGTCCGTCGGCGATGACCTCGTCGATGAAAGCCTGTGGGGAAAGCGAGGCCAGCGCTTCGTCGAAACGGGCGATGCAGACCCGGTCGATGCCGCAGTTGGCGAGCGCATCGAGCTTGTCGCGCTCGGTAAGAATGCGCGCCGGGGGCTCGCCGCCATGGCGTGCAGCGAAGAACTCCCGGGGATGGGGCTCGAAGGTCAGCACGCAACTCGCCAGGCCGCGCTCGCGGGCTCGTTCGACCAGCCGCGCGAGCACCGCCTGGTGGCCGCGATGGACGCCATCGTAATTGCCGATCGTCAGCGCGCAGTCGGCGCGCTGGTCGGCGGGCGGCAGGCGGCGGAAGACATCCATGGGCGTGGCGGCACTAAGGTCCGGCAAAACCTTGAATTATAAGGCTTTCGAAGAGGAGCTGCCGCCGGCCCGATGCTAGAATCGCGCGATGCAAAAAATCGCCGTCCTGATCTCGGGCCGAGGCTCGAACATGCTGGGCCTCGCGGCGCGCTGCCGCGAGGAACAATGGCCGGCGGGGATCGTCGCGGTGATTTCCAACCGGCCCGGCGCCGTCGGCCTGGAGGCGGCGGCCGAACTCGGCCTGCCGGTCGAGTCGATGGACCATACCCGGTTTGCCGAGCGCGCCGATTTCGATACCGCGCTGGCCGAGCGCCTCGAAGCGCTCGAGGTCGACTGGATTGTGCTCGCCGGCTTCATGCGGGTGCTCGGCGATGCCTTCGTCGCGCGCTTCGCCGGGCGCATCGTCAACATCCATCCTTCCCTGCTGCCGTCCTTTCCCGGCCTGCATACCCATCGCCGGGCGCTCGAGGCCGGCGTGCGGCTGCATGGTGCGACGGTCCACCTGGTCACGTCCTCGCTCGACCTTGGCCCGATCGTCGCCCAGGCGGCGGTACCCGTGCTCGACGGCGACGATCCCGACCGGCTGGCCGCAAGGGTGCTGGCGGCCGAGCACCGGCTCTATCCCATGGCCGTGCGCTGGCTGGTCGAGGGCCGCATCATTGTCGACGGCCAGAGTTGTCGCCTGCGCGATCCGCGCGAAGGAGAGGCGCAGTGGTTCGTCGCCAACCCGTCCGCCTGAGCCTTGCCCAGGCGCTCGAGACCCTGCTCGAGCGGATCCTCGCCTTCGAGCAACCCGCCGATGTCCAGCTTTCGCGCTTCTTTCGCGAGAATCCCGGCATTGGCCGGCGCGATCGCGGACTGCTCGCCGATACCTGCTTCGACGTGCTGCGCAACCGGCGCCTCTACGCCCATCTCGCGCAAGCCGGCAGCGGCTCGCTGGCGCGCCGCCTTGCCTTGCTGTCCCCGGCGGCCGCGCCGCTGGCGCGCAACGCCGACGAGGCCGCCTGGCTTGCCCGGTCGGCCCGGATCGACCGCGACGGCCTGCCGGCACCGGTTCGCTTGTCGCTGCCCGACTGGCTGGCCGAGCGCATCGAGCGCGACGCCCCGGCCGGCGAGTTCGAAGCGCTGGCGGCGTCCCTCCTCGAGCCGGCGCCGCTCGACCTGCGGGTGAATACGCTCAAGAGCGATGCCGAGGCCGTACTCGCCGCGCTGGCGGCGGCCGGCATCGAGGCGCGTGCGCTCGCCGGGGAGCCGACCGCGTTGCGGGTTGCCGGCAAGCCGGCGCTCGAGAAGCTCGCTGCCTTCACCGACGGCTGGTTCGAGGTCCAGGATGTCGGCAGCCAGCGCCTTTGTCGGTTCGCGGCGCCGCGCCGCGGCCAGATCGTGGTCGATTTCTGCGCGGGCGCCGGCGGCAAGACACTTGCGCTGGCCGCTGCCATGCGCTCGACCGGCCAGATCTACGCCTGTGACGTTTCGCCGCGCCGGCTGGCCCGCATGCGACCCCGGCTGGCCCGTTCCGGCGCGAGCAATGTGCAGCCGCTGGGTATCGATACCGAGAACGACCGTCGACTCGACCGTCTCGCGAGTCGCGCCGACCTGGTCCTCGTCGATGCGCCTTGCAGCGGCACCGGAACGCTGCGCCGCAATCCCGATCTCAAGTGGCGCCTCGGGCCCGAGGACGTCGCGCGGCTGGCCGGCCAGCAATTCGACATCCTCGCGGCGGCCGCGCGCCTCGTGAAGCCGGGCGGCGCCCTGGTTTATGCGACCTGCAGCCTGCTCGACGAAGAGAATGCCGGCGTCGCCGAGCGTTTCGACGCCACGGCCGGCGCGACCTGGTCGCGCGACGATGCCGCCGGCGCGGCCGGGGGGATGCGCCTGTGGCCGCACCGTGACGACAGCGACGGCTTTTTTGCCGTACGCTGGCGCCGCGCGGCCTGAACGCGCCGCCCGGGGCGTGGGGCAGGCCCGCATCCGGTGCTGGCCCAACGAATCGGACCGACATGGGTAGCGAGGGCAAAGTGATCGAACCCGCGGGTGCGTTGCTCGAGCAGTTGCGCGTCGAGTTCGCCGACGACCGCCTGGCCTGGCAAGTGGCGGCGATAGCGGTGTGTGCCGCCATCGCCTGGCTGCTGGCGCGCCGCTTCGCGAACTGGCGCCTGCAACGCGCCCGCGCCGCGACGACCCGGAAGGATGCCGGCGCGCCCGTCGAGGCGCCCGTCGCGCTGGCGGAAGTGGCCTCGATTCTCGACGAGGATCCCGCCCGGCTCGGCGAACTGACTGTGGCGGCCGCCGAGCAGCGCGCCGCCGATGCCGCCATCGTCGCCCGCGAACACCGTGAAGCACCGCTGCCGCCTGCGCCGTTCGCGGGGGTCTTCTTTCCCGCCAGTCTCTATCTGCTTCTTGTGCTCGCGACGGGAATGCTCGCGCAGTACCAGTCGACCGGCCTGCTGCGCGTGGCGTCGCTGGTGGTGGGCGCCTGGGCCGCGGTGCGCCTGCTCGGCTTCCTGCTCGGCCGCCTGTCGAGTTCGCCATCGATGCGTACCCTCGAACGCGGCATCGCGGTCGCGGTCGCCGTGGCCGTGGTGCTGCACCTGCTCGGTCACCTCGAGCCGATCGCCGCGGCGCTCGGCGCAATGCGCCTGCCACTTGGCGGTGGCGACCTGTCCCTGCTGCAATTGATACGCAGCGTGTTCTGGCTCGGCCTGACCATCCTGGTCGCGTACTGGCTCGGGTCCCTGCTCGAATCACGCCTGCTGCGCTTCGACGCCATCGACATCAGCCTGCGCACTGTCCTCGCCCGCGTGCTGCGGGCCTTGCTGCTGGTGGTTGCCGTGTTGTTCGGGCTGTCGGTCGTCGGCATCGACGTCACCGCGCTATCGGTCTTCGGCGGCGCGCTGGGGGTCGGCATCGGGCTCGGGCTGCAGCGTATCGCGAGCAACTACGTGAGCGGACTGATCATGCTGCTCGAGCGCTCGGTGCGTCCGGGCGACTCGATCCGCATCGGCACGCTCGAGGGCACCATCACCGCGATCCGTACCCGCTACTCGGTCCTGCGGGCTGGCGATGGCGTGGAGATCATCGTGCCCAACGAAGTCCTGACCACCCAGACGGTGCACAACGTGACCACCGGCGGCCGCCTGCGGCGCGCAACCCGGCTGCAGGTCCCCTACGGCTGCGACCCGGAACAGGTCATCGAGGTCCTGCTCGCGGCGATCCGGTCGAATCCGCATGTCATGGCCGAGCCGGGGCCGACCGCGCGGCTGGTCGGCTTCGCTGCCGCCGGACTCGAGTTCGAGTTCGCGTTCCATACCAGTGAGCCATCGCCCGCCGCAGGCAGCGTCGCATCCGATGTCAATCGCGCGGTATATGCGGCGCTGCTGGGTGCCGGGCTGGCGATCAAGCCTGCCTGAGCGGGCGAGGCGGCCCGGATCCCGCCCGCCCGCGGGTTTCCCGCATTTCGCCTTCGATTCAGGACGGGAATCGACTCCCCGGCGCCGAGCGCGCGTAAAATCCCCTGATCAATCAATGAGGTGTCACCCACAGTGGACGCATTCCTGACCTTCCTCGACCAGGGCCTGCTCGATTTCAACGGCTGGCAGATCCTCGCCTATACGCTGGTCGCAACCCACATCACGATCGCCGCGGTCACCATCTACCTGCACCGCTGCCAGGCGCATCGCGCCCTGACGCTGCATCCGATCGCATCGCATGTCTTCCGGGCGTGGCTATGGCTGACTACCGGGATGGTCACGAAGGAATGGGCGGCGGTTCATCGCAAGCACCACGCCAGGTGCGAGAACGACGGCGATCCGCACAGCCCGAAAGTATTCGGGCTCCGCAAGGTGCTGCTCGAGGGCGCCGAACTCTACCGGGCGGAGGCCGCCAACCGCGATACCGTCGAGCGCTTCGGCCGCGGCACCCCGGACGACTGGCTCGAGCGCAATCTCTATACGCGTCATTCCAGCCTGGGCGTCTGGATCACCCTCGCGCTCGACCTGCTCCTGTTCGGGGTCGCCGGACTGATCGTCTTCGGCGTCCAGATGCTCTGGATCCCGATCACCGCGGCCGGCATCATCAATGGTCTCGGCCATGCGCGCGGCTACCGCAACTTCGATTCGCCGGACGCCAGCACCAACCTGGGACCGCTGGGCATCCTGATCGGCGGCGAGGAACTCCACAACAACCACCACGCCTACGCGAGCTCCGCGAAGCTCTCGGCCAAGTGGTACGAATTCGACATCGGCTGGCTGTACATCAGGCTCCTGTCGATGCTCGGCCTCGCCAAGGTTCATCGGGTGTTGCCCCAGCCGAAGTTCGCCGACGCCAAGCCGGTCGCCGACCACGAGACGCTGCAGGCGGTAATCGTGCATCGCTACGACGTGATGGCGCAGTTCGCCCGCAGCCTGCGCCGCGCCTGCACCGAGGAAGCCGCGCGCCTGCGCGCCCTGAGCAAGCCGGAGTTCCATCTCCTCGAAGGCGCCCGGCGCTGGCTGGTGCTCGACGCCGACAAGTGGACCGAGCAGAATCGCGCCAAGCTGGGCGAGGTGCTCGCCGCCTCCGACCGGGTCAAGACCCTGGTCGAGATGCGTCGCGAGCTTTCCGCGGTCTGGGAGCGCTCGAACCTGAGCCGCGAGCAACTCGTCGAAGTGCTCCAGAACTGGTGCCAGCAGGCCGAAAAGAGCGGCGTCGCCGCGCTGGAGGATCTATCCCTGCGGATGCGCCGCTACGCGACGGCCTGATCGCGTTGGCCTGACACCTGGCGTTCAGCCGGCGCGTCCAGGAACTCGGCGAGAATCGCCGCAAGATCCGCCGAGTGGGCGGGGCGTAGCATCGACAGGTGATCGGACGGCAGGTTCGGCTGGATCGCGCGCAGGTCGGCGATCATCCGCGCCGCGACATCCGGAAGCGCGAGCCCGGCGAGTTCGTCCGCATGGGATCCGCGCACCGGCTTCCCGGTCCGAGCCCGGCGCCATGCAGTACCGCGCCCGCTCGAGCGACCTCGTCGCCCAGTCCGCGATAGTCGAGGTCGGGGCGCCCGGGCGCGAGCAGCGCCGGTGCCGATGGATCGCGCTCCAGGGCCGCTCCGAGCAGCCCGGCCAAGTCCCCTGTCATCGAAATCCCCATTCCTTGCCTTTCGTTGCGGGGGATCATGGCACAAGCATGTCTCGGTTCCTCGCGAACTGTGTCTCATGTGGAACTGCCACGGCGATGAACGGTGGCCGTGGGCCACTCGTCGTGAGAAATCGCACACGCTTGTCGATTCGGGTCGACGTGGCCGCCCCGGGCAGCGATGATCGCGGATCATGTCAGGATTCGATCGCCTAGCCGGGGGCGCCCTCTGGAACGTGGCGGGCAAGTTCGTCCAGATCGGCGTCACGCTCGCCACGCTGGTAGTCATCGCCCGTCTGGTCGGGCCGCAGGCCTACGGCGTCTTCGCGTTGACCTGGGTCAGCGTCGGACTGATCGAGATCTTCGCGACGACGGCGCCGATCGATACCCTGGTGCAGCGTCGCACGCTCGTCGACGGGCACCTCGACACCACGCTCTGGACTTCGCTTGCGATCGGCCTGGCCGGCTGGGCCGGCCTGGCGCTCGCCGCGCTGCCGCTCGCCGGGATGCTCGACGGCGGGCCGATGCTTGCCGAGATCCTGCCCGCGCGCGCCGCGACCTTGCCGCTAGGGGCGCTCGCCGTGGTGCCGGTGGCGTTGTTGATGCGGGCGGCGCGCTTCAAGGCGCTCGCCGCGGTCGAAGCGATCGCTAGTATCGTCTCGAGTGTCGTCGGCCTTGGGCTCGCCTGGTGGGGCGCGGGAATCTGGAGCCTGGTCGCGATGGAGATCGCACGGGCGCTCGCAACTGCCGCGGCCGCCTTTGCCTGGACGCGTTGGCGTCCCGGCGTCGACATCGGCTACCGTCACTTCACCGACCTGCTCGGCTTCAACGCAAGTACGTGGGGAGCCTGGGGAATCTCGTACCTCGACGGCCAGTTGCCGCGCGCGCTGATCGCGCGTTCGCTGGGGCCGGTCGCCGTCGGCCTGTATTCGCTCGCGATGCGGCTCTACGACCAGGTCGTTACGCTGCTGATCCGGCCGGCCTACCAGGTGGTGCAAACCGGAGTCGCCCGCGCCCAGGACCACCAGGAAGCGGTCCGTTCGATTTCCCTGGGCACCATGCGCGCCAGCGCCGTGCTGTCGTGCCCGCTGTTCCTCGGGCTCGGGGCGCTGGCCCCGGTGCTTGTGCCGACCCTGTTCGGCGAGGAATGGTCGGGCGCGGTGCCCGTCATCCAGGTCATGATGCTCTTTGCGATCCGGTCGCCGGTTGCGATGGTCCAGATGGCTATCGTTCGCGGCATGGGCAAGGCGCACTGGCATCTCGCGGTTTCGGCACTCGGTGTCTGCCTGACTGTGGCGCTGCTGCTGCTGGCGCTGCCCTGGGGCATCGTTGCCGTTGCCGCCGCCATGGGCTTGCGTGGTGTGCTGCTTTTTCCGGTCAATGCGCTGCTGGTGCAACGCCTCACCGGCCTCACGGTAAGGGCGCAGGCGGGCGCCGGCGCCGGCGCCTTCGTATCGGCGCTCCTGATGGCCGTGGCGGTCTGGGCGGCCCTCGGCTGGCTGGCCGGGCGGATGCCGGCAATGCCGGCCATGGCGATCGCAGCGCTCGGCGGCGCGCTGGCGTACTGGGCGATGCTGCGGATTTTCTCGCCGCAGGCGGCCGCCGTCGTCGATGCGGTGCTCAAGGCGCTGGCGCGTCGCGACATGGGGGCGGTGCGCGCAGCGCTCGGGGGCGGCGCAGCCACTGCGCCTTGACGGCCGGCCGTCACGTGCGTGGCGGACCGGATCCCCGTCTCCGCCCCGGTCGATCGGTGTGTCGCCCGGGTTGAACGCTTCGGTCGTCCATCACCTTCTTTTTCTCGCGCTTCCCCTATTGCGGCAAACTCGTGTCGTGGTAAGGTAGTAATAGATTACTTACTTTGGATTGCGCAAGCCATGAGAGGGCGTCCCAAGCACCTGCCGGCCGATGAGCGGCGCGCCGCCACGGTCGAGGCGGTGGTCGATCTGGCCGCCGAGCAGAACCCCAGCGACATCACGACCACGGCCATCGCCCAGCGCATGGGGCTGACCCAGGGGGCGCTGTTTCGCCACTTTCCGACCAAGGACGCCATTCTCCAGGCCGTGATGTCATGGGTCACGGAACGCCTGCTGGCTCGGGTGGACAGGGCTGCCGAAGGCATTGCGTCACCGCTCGCAGCCCTGGAGGCGGTCTTCATGGCGCATGTCGACTTCGTGTCCGAACACCCGGGTGTGCCGAGGATGCTTTTCGGCGAATTGCAGCGGCCGGGAGAGACCCTGCCCACGCGCATGGTGCAGACCCTGCTTCATCACTATGGCGAGCGGCTGCGCCGCCTGCTCGAAGCCGGCAAGGCGCAGGGCGAACTGGATGCCGGACTGGATGTCGACGCCGCCGCGGTCCTGTTCATCGGCACCATCCAGGGGGTGGTGATGCAGTCGCTGCTGGCGGGCGAAGTAGAGCGTATCCGCCGTGACGCACCAGGCGTGTTCGCGATCTATCGCCGCGGCATCCGGAGCATCAAATGAAATTCCGTCGCCTGCAGCGCCGCACGCTCGCGCTGATTGCCGTCATTGCGCCGCTCGTTGCGCTGTTCGTCTATGTCGCCCTGCGCTCGGGTCCGTTGGCGTCAGTGCCGGTGACAGTGACCACCACGGAGCTGCGAGCCCTTGCGCCGGCCTTGTCCGGCATCGGCACGGTGCAGGCACGCTACAAGTACAAGATCGGCCCCATCCATGCCGGACGGGTCGAGCGGCTGGACGTGCATGTGGGCGACGCGGTCAAGGCGGGCCAGGTGCTGGGCGAGATGGCCCCGGTGGACCTGGACGAGCGCATCGGGGCGCAGCAGGCCGCGATCAAGAGCGCCGAAGCCGCCTTGCGGCAAGCCGAAGCCAGGCAAACCTTCGCGCAGACACAGGCGAACCGCTACGAGCGACTCCTGGCCGAGCGTATCACCAGCGAAGAGAACACCGCCATCAAGCGGCAGGAACTGGCGGTGGCCAATGCCGCGCTGTGGGCGGCGCGCGAGGATGCCAGCCGTATGCGCGCCGAACTGGCGGCCTTGCGCGCGCAGCGCAGCAACCTCCGGCTGGTGGCGCCTGTTGCCGGACTGGTGACCGCGCGCCATGCGGACCCCGGTACGACTGTGGTGGCAGGCCAGGCTGTCGTCGAAGTCATCGACCCCGCGAGCCTGTGGGTCGATGCGCGCTTCGACCAGATCAGCGCCGCGGGCCTGGCCGCCGGCTTGCCTACCCGAATCGTGCTGCGCTCGCGGCGGGGGCAGGACCAGCCAGGCCGCGTACTGTGGATCGAGCCCCAGGCCGACGCGGTGACGGAAGAAACGCTCGCCAAGATCGTCTTCGACACGCCGCTCTCACCGCTGCCGCCGGTGGGTGAACTGGCCGAAGTCACCGTGCAACTGCCTGAACTGCCCGCCACGCCGACGATTCCCAATGCTGCCATCCGCGCGGTCGACGGGAAGCGCGGCGTTTGGAAGCTCACCGACGGCAAGCTCGCGTTCATGCCGGTCGTGTTCGGCCGCTCCGATCTCGATGGCCACGTGCAAGTGGAAAAGGGCCTGGCCGCCGGCGACCAGCTTGTCGTGTACAGCGAAAAGGCACTCACCGCGCGCAGCCGCACGCATGTGGTCGATCGCCTGCCCGGGGTGTCGCCATGATCAGTCTGGCCGGGCGCGACATCCTGCATGCCTGGGGAAAGTTCATCTTCACTGGGATCGGCCTGGGGCTGCTGATCGGCGTGACACTGACCATGGCCGGCCTGTACCGCGGTATGGTCAACGACGGCAAGGTCCTGCTGGACAACAGCGGTGCCGATCTCTGGGTGGTGCAGAAAGATACCCTCGGCCCCTACGCCGAATCCTCCAGCATCCCCGACGATCTATGGCGCAGCATCCGCGCCATGCCCGGCGTGGCCCAGACGGCCAACGTCACTTACCTGACCATGCAGGTCGGCAAGGGCGACGAAGACGTCAGGGCAATGGTGGTCGGCATCACTGCTGGCGAACCCGGGGTTCCGGGCTGGCCGCCCCATCTCGTCGCCGGGCGCCAGATCACCCGCGGGCATTACGAGGCCGTGGCCGACCTCGCCACCGGCTTCCAGGTTGGCGATGTGCTCCGTATCCGCCGCAACCGCTACACCGTGGTCGGCTCGACGCGTCGCATGGTGTCGTCGAACGGCGACCCGATGGTGTTCATTCCCCTCAAGGACGCGCAGGAAGCCCAGTTCCTCAAGGACAACGATGCCATCCTGATGCAGCGCCGCCGCACCGAGGCCAATCCCGCATTCAACCGTCCTGGCGTGCCCGATCTGCTGGATGCGGTGATCGACTCGCAGACCAGCAATAGCTACGTCAACGCCGTCCTGGTGCGGATCCGGCCCGAGTCCACGTCGCAGGAGGTGGCCGACCCCATCCGTCGCTGGAAACGGCTCACCGTGTACGACCGCGCTCAGATGGAAGATATCCTGGTAGGCAAGCTGATTGCCACATCGGCCCGGCAGATCGGCATGTTCCTGATGATCCTGGCGCTGGTCAGCGCGGCCATCGTGGCCTTCATCATCTACACGCTGACCATGGACAAGATCCGTGAAATCGCCGTGCTCAAGCTGATCGGCACGCGCAATCGCACCATCGCGGCAATGATCCTGCAGCAATCCCTGGTGCTCGGCGTGATTGGCTTCGTCGTGGGCAAGATCACCGCCACATTCGCCGCGCCGCTGTTCCCGAAGTACGTGTTGCTGGTGCCAATCGACTCGGTCATGGGCTTCCTGGCCCTGCTCGCGATCTGTGTGCTGTCCAGCGTCGTCGCCATTCGCATGGCGCTCAAGATCGATCCGGCCGAAGCCATCGGATAAGGGAATGAGCGCAAGAGGCATCCGCATCGAGAACCTGAGCAAGCGCTTTGGCGCAGGCGACACCGCGGTCCTCGCGCTGAAGGACGTGACCATGCAGGTGGCGCCGGGCGAAGTCGTGGGCTTGATCGGCCCGTCCGGCTCGGGCAAGAGCACGCTGCTCAAGTGCCTGGGTGCGGTGATCGACCCGACGTCGGGCCGCATGATCCTGGACGACACGGCGATCTACGACGATCGCTGGAAGGTGCGCGACCTGGGCGCCTTGCGCCGCGACAAGATCGGCTTCGTCTTCCAGGCGCCTTACCTCATCCCGTTCCTGGACGCGACCGACAACGTGGCGTTGCTGCCGATGCTGGCCGGCGTGCCCAACGACGAAGCGCGCCAGCGTGCGCGGGAATTGCTGACCGCGCTGGATGTGCAGCATCGCGCCCAGGCCATGCCCTCGCAGTTGTCGGGCGGCGAGCAGCAGCGCGTGGCCATCGCCCGCGGACTGGTCAACCGGCCGCCGGTGATCCTGGCCGACGAGCCGACCGCGCCCCTGGACTCACAGCGCGCCATGGCCGTGATCCGCATCCTGAACGACATGGCCAGACGATTCGAGACCGCGATCATCGTCGTCACCCACGACGAAAAGATCATCCCGACCTTCAAGCGTATCTACCACATCCGCGATGGTGTGACTCACGAGGAAGCTGGCGAGGGGCGCGGTCTCGACTGATCGGCGCAAGCAGGCGCGTCGGGGGGCAGCGGCGTTACGGCAGGCCCGATCATCGACGCCGGGGCGACGTTGCCGTGACCCGGCGGCGTGCCGAGGAACTCGGCCAGGATATCGGCAAGCTCGCGCACGTGTTCGGGCCGCAACATGGCCATGTGAGCGGCGGCCTGGTCGCGGACCTGGATGTCGCCATGGACGAGGCGGTCCCAGCCGAGCCGGGGATCGTCATCGATGACGCTCGAGCGAAGCGGTCGCCGTGCCCGGATGACGAGCAGGTCGCCGTCATAGGGCCCGGGATCGTGCGATTCCCACAGTTCCAGCATTGCCTCGGCGGTCGCGGCCATCGCCTGCGCGACGTCGCTTTCGGCCAGTTCGCGCGCATTCTCGAACAGGCCCCTCTTGCGCAGCCGTGATGCGAGCCACTGGAGATGACCGCGGATGTGGCGGACGTTCTCGCCCAGGCTCTGGCCGAGAATCCGGCGAAGGTTCAGGGCGACCCGGCCAGCCAGGGGCCGGCGCGCCGGATAACCCGGGGCGTCGCAATCGAGCAGCGCGAGCAGTGCAACCGACTCGCCGGCCGCGCGCAACTGGCGTGCCATCTCGTAGACATACTTGCCGCCCAGCGAGTAGCCGCTCAGGTGGTATGGCCCATGCGGCTGGATCCGGCGCATGTCGATGATCATCCGGGTGGCGACATCGGGCAGCGCGAGGCCGACGATCTCATCGGCGGTGAAGGCCGCCGTGTCGAGAACCACGAGTGGCTGGGCCTGGCCCAGTTCCCTTGCGAGATCGCGGAACATCACGATCTCGCCGCCGTAGCCCGAGACGAAGAAGAGCGGAGCGGCTACGCCACCGGCCTGGATCGTCACGGCGCAACCGGCGGAGGAGATCGGGCTTTCGACCTGCAGCAGTCGCGCGAACTCCCGCGCGGTCGGCGATTCGATCAGGGCGGCGACCCGAAGAACCTTGCCGAACTCGCGTTCGACCTGGCCGAGCATGCGCAGGGCGAGCAGGGAGTGGCCGCCCGCGTCGAAGAAATTGTCGTCCGCCTGCAGCATCGGCTGGTCGACCAGCTCGCGCCAGAGCGACAGGACTTTTGCGACGGTCTCGTCGTGGGGCACGGGCTCCGCTGGAGGAATCGCGCCGCCGCTGCGCGTGTCGAGGGTCGCCGCTGTCCTCAGCGCGCGCAGGATCGCCTGCCGATCCAGCTTGCCACTGGGAGTCACCGGAAGGTCATCGACGCGGTGGATGACCGACGGCACCATGTAGCCGGGCAGCCGGACGGACAAGCTCGAGCGCAGGTCCTGCAGGTCGATGTCGGCGGGTGTCACGCACGCTGCGATCCGCAACATGCCGATCGAGTCGGGGAGGGTCACCGTAGCGGCATGGCGCGCGCCGCTGGCGAGCAGAGCGGCTTCGACATCGCCGAGTTCGATGCGAAAGCCGCGCACCTTGACCTGGCGGTCTATGCGTCCGATGTACTCGATGGTGCCGTCGGCTCGCAGGCGACCGAGGTCACCGCTGCGGTACATCCGCGCGTTGGGCGCACTGGCGTCCGGATCAGGCACGAAGCGGTCGGCGTCGAGGTCCGGGCGGCCGAGATAGCCGCGGGCGACACCGTCGCCGCCGATGCAGATCTCGCCAGGGGCGCCTAGCGGGACCGGGCGCAAGCGGGCGTCGAGGATTCGGATGCGGGTGTTCCCGACCGGGCGTCCGATGGGGATCGGCCCGTCGTCGGCATCCGGTGTCCAGCGATGGAACGAGGCATCGATGGTGCATTCGGTCGGTCCGTACATGTTGACCAGGCCGATGCCGGTGCGCCGATACCACCGGCGAGCATCCTGAGGCGAAAGTACGTCACCCCCGACGAAGACCGCGCGCAGCGATGGGGTTGGCGGCGCGGCATTGCGCGATAGCTCGTCGACGAGTACGCCGATCTGCCCGGGCACCGCCTGCATGACCGTGATGCCCTCGGCCTGGATGAGCTCGAGCAAGGTGCGCGGGTCGCGCGCCTGCTCATCGTCGGCGATCACCAGCCGGGCGCCGACGATCAGGGTCGGCCAGATCTCGACGCCCGCCGCGTCGAAGGCGAGGGTCGTGCGCTGGAGCGACACGTCG
>Ga0079224_100008355_pt1 | contig 14020 bp, 10 predicted proteins | sample Stecom2015_FD_80414 | JGI IMG/M metagenome (GOLD analysis project Ga0079224, IMG submission 80414) | Agricultural soil microbial communities from Utah to study Nitrogen management - Steer compost 2015 | ecosystem: Environmental > Terrestrial > Soil > Agricultural land | place: USA: Utah... | reverse complement strand
GCACCTCCTGGTACTCGAAGGTCATGCCCTGGTCGTCGGTGTGCCAGACCACCGCCTTCATCTTGATCAGATCGACCACGCCGCGGAAGGACTCCTCGCTCCCCAGGGTCATCTGCAGGGGCACCGGATTGGCCCCCAGGCGCTTTTTAAGCTGCTCCACCACCCGCAGGAAGTCCGCGCCGGCACGATCCATCTTGTTGACGAAGACCAACCGGGGCACATGGTACTTGTTGGCCTGTCGCCACACGGTTTCGGTCTGGGGCTGGACCCCGGAGGAGCCACAGAGCACCACCACGGCGCCGTCGAGAACCCGCAGCGACCTCTCCACCTCGATGGTGAAATCCACGTGCCCGGGGGTGTCGATGATATTGATGCGGTGACTCGGAAACTGCTGCTCCATTCCCGCCCAGAAACAGGTGGTGGCCGCAGAGGTGATGGTGATCCCCCGCTCCTGCTCCTGTGCCATCCAGTCCATGGTGGCGGCACCGTCGTGAACCTCGCCGATTTTGTGGGACATGCCGGTATAGAACAAGACCCGCTCAGTGGTGGTGGTCTTGCCCGCGTCCACGTGGGCGCAAATGCCGATGTTGCGATACCGGTTGATAGGAGTAACTCGTGCCACGACAGTCTTCCCGGAATAAAATTGGGCGGGGGTGAACCCGAAAATTACACCAGCACAGCCTTTGGATCGAGTCGTGCTGGTATGGCAGCGGATTGCTGTAGATGAGCCGCTAAAGCGCAAAAAGGCAGCCTATAAGACTACCTTTTTGTGACGCCCTGTTGACAGTGCCGAGGTTAAAAGCGGAAGTGGGAGAACGCTTTGTTGGCTTCGGCCATACGGTGGACGTCTTCGCGTTTCTTGACAGCGCCGCCCTTGCCCTGGAAGGCGTCCATGATCTCGCCCGCCAGACGCTGACGCATGGATTTCTCACCGCGACCCCGGGAATAGTCCACCAGCCAGCGCATGGCCAGGGCGGTGCGACGGGAGGCGCGCACTTCAACAGGCACCTGGTAGGTGGCGCCACCGACCCGGCGGGACTTCACTTCCACCATCGGGGCGACGTTGCTCAGGGCCTCTTCAAAGGCTTCGATGGGGTCCTTCTTGGTGCGCTCCCGGACGATTTCCAGGGCACCGTAAACAATACGTTCGGCGACGGCCTTCTTGCCGCTGACCATCACGTGGTTCATAAACTTGGCCAGGGTCACGTTTCCGAACTTGGGGTCCGGGAGAATCTCGCGCTTGGCAACAACTCTTCTTCTAGGCATTTCACTTTACTCTTGCTTCAGGGTTACCCGGCATCTGCACCCTTGGTGGGCAGGCCGGCCTTACTCGGTGGTTCACCGAAAACAGATCACTTCTTGGGACGCTTGGCACCGTACTTGGAACGGCGCTGACGGCGCTTGTCGACACCGGAGGTGTCGAGGCTGCCGCGCACGGTGTGATAACGCACACCGGGCAGATCCTTCACCCGGCCACCACGGATCAGGACCACACTGTGCTCCTGAAGGTTGTGACCTTCACCGCCGATATAGGAGGTGACCTCGTAGCCGTTGGTCAGCCGCACGCGGCAGACCTTGCGCAGCGCTGAGTTGGGCTTCTTGGGGGTGGTGGTGTAGACACGGGTGCAAACACCACGGCGCTGCGGACAGCTCTGCAGCGCGGGAACGTCACTTTTAACGATCCTGCGTTTTCTCGGCTTACGAACCAACTGGTTGATCGTGGCCATCGTTTATTACTCCGATTAAAAACCTTCCACAGAAGGCGACAATACAAGAGGGCTGCGGACAGGCGCAGACCTCCATAAAATGGGAGGCGGCATTCTAATGACACCACCTCTCCGAGTCAAGGGTAACGACGGCCTTATTCGCCGCCGTCACCGCTGAGGGCCTGGGACAGCGCCTCTTCCACTTCGCTGGCGGTGGGACCAATGGCGTCGGCCAGTGCCGCCTCGCGGGTCTTGCGGCGCTGGGCATGGTAAGTCAGGCCGGTACCGGCGGGGATCAGGCGACCCACCACCACGTTTTCCTTGAGGCCCCGCAGGTTGTCTTTCTTGCCGGTGACCGAGGCCTCGGTGAGGACCCTGGTGGTCTCCTGGAAGGAGGCGGCCGAGATAAAGCTCTCGGTGGCCAGGGACGCCTTGGTGATACCCAGCAACAGGCGGTCGTACTTGGCGGGCAACTTGCCCTCCACCTGCAGCTTCTCGTTCTCCTCCAGCACATTGTAGAGCTCGACCTGCTCGCCCTTGACGAAGGAGGACTCACCCATTTCGGTGATTTCCACCTTGCGCAGCATCTGGCGAACGATCACCTCGATGTGCTTGTCGTTGATCTTTACACCCTGGAGGCGGTAAACCTCCTGGATTTCATTGACCACAAACTTGGCCAGGGAGTCGACCCCCTGCAGGCGCAGAATATCGTGGGGGTTGTCTGGACCGTCGGCAATCACTTCGCCGCGCTCAACCTGCTCCCCCTCGTAAACACCGAGCTGGCGCCATTTGGGAATCAGCATTTCAAAGTTGTCGCCACCGTCCGCCGGGGTGATGATCAGGCGGCGCTTGCCCTTGGTTTCCTTGCCGTAGGTCACGGTGCCGGTGAGCTCGGCGAGAATCGCGGGATCCTTGGGCTTGCGGGCTTCGAACAGGTCGGCAACCCGCGGCAGACCACCGGTGATATCCCGGGTTTTGGAACCCTCCTGGGGGATCCGCGCAATGACGTCGCCGGCCTTGATCGCCTCGCCGTCATTGAGGGTGATGATGGCGTCCGCGGGCAGCATGTAGTGTGCGGGCACCGTGGAGTTGGGGAATACCTGCTCCTTGCCCTTGCTGTCCAGCAGGGTGACCATGGGGCGCATATCCTTGCCCGCCGCCGGCCGCTCGTTGGGGTCCATCACCGAAATGTGGGTCAGACCGGTGAGGTCGTCGGTCTGGCGCTTGACGCTGAGGCCCTCTTCCATGCCGGAGAACGCCACCACACCAGCCACCTCGGTGATAATGGGGTGAGTGTGGGGGTCCCACTTGGCCACGATCTGGCCGGCTTCGATCTTGTCGCCGTCGTGGACGGTGATCACCGCGCCGTAGGGAATCTTGTAACGCTCTCTTTCGCGGCCGTTGAGATCGGCAACCGCCAGCTCGCCGGAGCGGGACACCGCTACCTGATCGTTTTCCCGCTCCACCAGCTTGACGTTGATGAGGCGCACGGCACCGGCGGACTTGACCTGGATATTGTCCACCGCGGAAGCCCGCGACGCCGCGCCACCGATGTGGAAGGTGCGCATGGTGAGCTGGGTGCCGGGCTCGCCGATGGACTGGGCGGCGATAACACCCACCGCCTCCCCTTGGTTGACCTTGTGGCCCCGGGCCAGATCGCGGCCGTAGCACTCGGCACAGATGCCGAAACGGGTTTCACAGGTAATGGGCGAGCGCACCAGCACCTCGTCGATATTCATGGCCTCGATGCGCTCGACCCACTTCTCATCGATGATGGTGCCGGCGGCCACGGCAATTTCCTCGCTGCCGGGCTTGAGAACATCCTGGGCCACCACCCGGCCGAGGATGCGATCGCCGAGGGATTCGATGATATCGCCGCCTTCGATCACCGGCGACATCAGCAAGCCTTCGGTGGTGCCGCAGTCGTGCTCCACCACCACCACATCCTGAGACACGTCCACCAGACGGCGGGTGAGATAGCCCGAGTTGGCGGTTTTCAGGGCGGTATCCGCGAGTCCCTTGCGGGCGCCGTGGGTGGAGATAAAGTACTGGAGTACCGTCAAGCCTTCACGGAAGTTGGCGATGATCGGCGTTTCGATAATGGAGCCGTCGGGACGGGCCATCAAACCCCGCATACCCGCCAGCTGACGAATCTGGGCCGGTGAGCCCCGGGCGCCGGAGTCGGCCATCATAAATACCGAGTTGAAGGACGGCTGCTGCTCCTCCTCCCCCTGGCGGTTGACGACGCTCTCCTTGGAGATGCCCTCCATCATCGACTTGGCCACCAGATCGTTGGCCCGGGACCAGATATCGATCACCTTGTTGTACTTCTCGCCCTGGGTCACCAGACCGGAGGCGAACTGGGTTTCGATCTCCATCACCTCGTCTTCCGCCCGGGCGATGATCTCCACCTTGGCCTCCGGGATGAGGAAGTCGTCGACACCGATGGAGGCACCGGACTTGGTGGAGAAATCAAAGCCGGTGTACATCAGCTGATCGGCGAAAATCACCGTCGCCTTGAGGCCCACGGTGCGGTAGCAATGGTTGATGATGCGGGAGATGGCCTTCTTGGTCATCGCCAGGTTGATCAGGTCAAAACTGAGGCCATCGGGCACGATCTCCCACAGCAGGGCGCGGCCCACTGTGGTCTCGCGGACGGCGATGACTTCCCTGCGCTCGCCTTCCTCGCTGTAGGTCACCTCGCGAATGCGCACCTTGATCCGCGCCTGGAGATGGGCCTGACCACTGTAGTAGGCCCGGGAAACCTCCGCCAGATCGGCAAACACCCGGCCCTCGCCCATGGCGTTGACCCTGTCCCTGGTCATCCAGTAAAGCCCCAGAACCACGTCCTGGGAGGGCACGATAATGGGCTCGCCGGAAGCGGGGGAGAGGATGTTGTTGGTGGACATCATCAGGGCGCGGGCTTCCAGCTGGGCCTCGATGGTGAGGGGTACGTGAACCGCCATCTGGTCACCGTCGAAGTCCGCGTTGAAGGCGGCACACACCAGGGGGTGCAGCTGGATGGCCTTGCCTTCAATCAGCACCGGCTCGAACGCCTGGATACCCAGGCGGTGGAGGGTGGGCGCCCGGTTGAGCATTACCGGGTGTTCGCGAATCACTTCGTCGAGGATGTCCCACACCACGGACTCTTCCCGCTCGACCATTTTCTTGGCGGCCTTGATGGTGGTGGCCAGGCCGCGGCCTTCCAGCTTGGAGAAGATAAAGGGCTTGAACAGCTCCAGGGCCATGCGCTTGGGCAGACCGCACTGGTGCAGGCGCAGGGTGGGGCCGACCACAATCACCGAGCGGCCGGAGTAGTCCACCCGCTTGCCCAGCAGGTTCTGGCGGAAGCGGCCCTGCTTGCCCTTGATCATATCCGCCAGGGATTTCAATGGGCGCTTGTTGGAGCCGGTGATGGCGCGGCCGCGGCGGCCGTTGTCCAGCAGGGCGTCGACGGACTCCTGAAGCATGCGCTTTTCGTTGCGCACGATGATGTCCGGGGCATTGAGCTCCAGCAGGCGCTTCAAGCGGTTGTTGCGGTTGATCACCCGGCGGTAGAGGTCGTTGAGGTCCGAGGTGGCAAAGCGGCCACCGTCGAGGGGCACCAGGGGGCGCAGGTCCGGGGGCAGTACCGGCAGGGCCTCCATCACCATCCACTCCGGCTTGTTGCCGGAGTTGAAGAAGGCCTCCAGCAACTTGAGGCGCTTGGACAGCTTCTTGATCTTGGTCTCGGAGTTGGTGGTGGGAATCTCTTCCCGGATATCGTTGATCTCCTGCTGGAGGTCGATATCCTTCATCAGCGCCTGGATGGCCTCGGCACCCATGGAAGCCTTGAACTCGTCGCCGAACTCTTCCATGGCCTCGAAGTACTGTTCGTCGGTGAGCAGCTGCCCCCGCTCCAGGGTGGTCATACCCGGGTCGGTGACGATATAGGATTCGAAATACAGTACCCGCTCGATTTCCCGCAGGGTCATGTCCAGCAGCAGACCGATGCGGGAGGGCAGGGATTTCAGGAACCAGATGTGGGCTACCGGGCAGGCCAGTTCGATGTGGCCCATGCGCTCGCGGCGCACCTTGGCAAGGGTGACTTCAACGCCACACTTTTCGCAGACGATGCCGCGGTGCTTCATGCGCTTGTACTTGCCGCACAGACACTCGTAATCCCGCACCGGGCCAAAGATTTTGGCACAGAACAGGCCGTCCCGCTCCGGCTTGAAGGTGCGATAGTTGATGGTCTCTGGCTTTTTCACTTCGCCGAACGACCAGGAGCGGATCATGTCCGGGGACGCGAGGCCGATGCGGATGGCATCGAATTCGCCGTTCTGTTCCTGGGACTTCAGCAGATTCAGTAAGTCTTTCAAGGCCCTTCCTCCAGTGGAATTCTTGGCTGGCCCGCGGCAACCGCCGCGGGCCCATCTGTGCTATGCGATCAGTCGTATTCCAGCTCGATATTGATACCCAGGGAGCGGATTTCCTTCACCAGTACGTTGAAGGACTCCGGCATACCGGGATCCATGCTGTGGTCGCCATCCACGATGTTCTTGTACATCTTGGTGCGGCCGTTGACATCATCGGACTTCACGGTGAGCATTTCCTGGAGCGTGTAAGAGGCTCCATAGGCCTCCAGAGCCCAGACCTCCATCTCACCGAAGCGCTGACCGCCAAACTGGGCCTTGCCGCCCAGGGGCTGCTGGGTAACCAGGCTGTAGGAGCCGGTGGAGCGGGCGTGCATCTTGTCGTCCACCAGGTGGTTGAGCTTGAGCATATACATGTAACCCACGGTGACCGGGCGTTCGAAGCGGTCCCCGGTACGGCCGTCAAACAGGTACATCTGACCCGACTCGGGGAGATCCGCCAGCTTCAGCAGCTCTTTGATCTCCTCTTCCTTGGCGCCGTTGAAGACCTCGGTGGCCATGGGCACGCCCTTGGTCAGGTTGCCCGCCAGCTCGAGAATCTCGCTGTCGCTGAGGGAGCTGAGGTCGGCGGGCTCGGCACTGGTGCCACAGCTGTAGATCTCCTGCAGGAAGCCGCGAATTTCCGCCACCTTGCGCTGCTGCTCGAGCATTTCGTTGATCTTGTCGCCGAGGCCCATGGCGGCGAGGCCGAGGTGGGTTTCGAGGATCTGGCCCACGTTCATCCGCGAGGGTACCCCCAGGGGGTTGAGCACCACGTCCACCGGGTTGCCCTTGTCGTCACAGGGCATGTCTTCCACCGGCATGATCACCGAGATCACACCCTTGTTGCCGTGGCGACCCGCCATCTTGTCGCCGGGCTGGATGCGGCGCTTCACCGCCAGGTAGACCTTGACGGTCTTGAGCACGCCGGGTGCCAGGTCGTCGCCGGTCTCCAGCTTGCGCTTCTTGTCCTCGAAACGCTCGTCCTGGTTCTTGCGCCGCTCCTTGAGGGACTCTTCGGCCTTGGTCAGCTGCTCATTGAGGGTCTCGTCCTCCATGCGCACCTTGAACCACTGCTCCTGGCCGTAGTCGGCAACGGCGTCGAGGGTGAGCTCATCGCCCTTTTTCATGCCGGGGGCGCGAATTACCTTGTGGCCCACCAGGGCGTCCCGCAGGCGCTCGAAGGTGGCGTTTTCCATGATCCGGAATTCGTCCTTCAGATCCTTGCGGTATTCCTCCAGGGCCTGGCGCTCAATGGCCTTGGAGCGGGCGTCCTTCTCGAGGCCCTCCCGGGTGAACACCTGGACGCCGATCACCGTACCCTTGGTACTGCTGGGCACCCGCAGGGAGGTGTCCTTCACATCGGAGGCCTTTTCGCCAAAGATGGCGCGCAGCAGTTTCTCTTCCGGTGTGAGCTGGGTTTCCCCCTTCGGGGTCACCTTGCCCACCAGGATGTCGCCGGCACCCACTTCCGCGCCCACGTAGACGATACCGGACTCGTCGAGCCGGGACAGCGCCGCTTCACCGACATTGGGGATATCGGCGGTGATTTCCTCGGCACCCAGCTTGGTATCGCGCGCGGTACAGGTCAACTCCTGGATATGGATGGTGGTAAAACGGTCATCCTGGACCACCCGCTCGGAAATCAGGATGGAATCCTCGAAGTTGTAGCCGTTCCAGGGCATAAAGGCGATGCGCATGTTCTGGCCCAGGGCCAGCTCACCCAGGTCGACGGAGGGTCCGTCGGCGAGAATATCGCTTTTCGCCACCACATCGCCGGCCTTGACGATGGGGCGCTGGTTGATACAGGTGTTCTGGTTGGATCTGGTGTACTTGATCAGGTTGTAGATATCGACACCGGCGTCGCCGGTTTCCACTTCGTCGTCATTGACCCGCACCACGATCCGGGCGGCGTCCACGCTCTCGATCACACCGCCCCGCTTGGCCACCACGCACACCCCGGAGTCGCGGGCAACCACCCGCTCGATACCGGTGCCCACCACGGGCTTTTCGGCACGCAGGGTGGGTACCGCCTGGCGCTGCATGTTGGAGCCCATCAGGGCGCGGTTGGCGTCATCGTGCTCCAGGAAGGGAATCAGCGAGGCGGCAATGGACACCACCTGGCGGGGAGACACATCCATATAGTCCACATCCTGGGGGGGCTTGACGGTAAATTCCCCCATGTGGCGCACCGACACCAGCTCATCGGTGAGCTCGCCCTTGTCATTCACCGCGGCTGAGGCCTGGGCGATAACATGCTGGCCCTCGATGATGGCAGACAGGTATTCGATGTCGTTGGTCACCTTGCCGTTGAGCACCTTCCGGTAGGGGGCCTCGATAAAGCCGTAATTGTTGGTGCGGGCATAGGTGGCCAGAGAGTTGATCAGGCCAATGTTGGGACCTTCCGGGGTCTCGATGGGGCACACCCGCCCGTAGTGGGTGGGGTGCACGTCCCGCACCTCGAAGCCCGCCCGCTCCCGGGTCAGACCACCTGGCCCCAGGGCAGACACCCGGCGCTTGTGGGTGACCTCGGACAGGGGGTTGTTCTGGTCCATAAACTGGGACAGCTGGCTGGAACCAAAGAATTCCTTCATCGCCGCCGCCACCGGCTTGGCATTGACCAGGTCCTGGGGCATCAGGCCCTCGTTCTCGGCGACGGACAGGCGCTCCTTGACGGCGCGCTCCACCCGCACCAGGCCGATGCGGAACTGGTTTTCCGCCATCTCGCCCACGGAGCGGATGCGGCGGTTGCCCAGGTGGTCGATATCGTCGACGATGCCCTTGCCGTTGCGGATGTCGATCAGGGTCTTCATCACATCGACGATGTCCTCATTGGCCAGGGTACCCTGGCCCTCGACGGCGTCGCGGCCCAGGCGCAGATTGAACTTCATGCGGCCGACGGTGGACAGGTCGTAGCGCTCGAGGTTGAAGAACAGGTTGGCAAACAGGTTCTCTGCCGACTCCTTGGTGGGGGGCTCGCCGGGGCGCATCATGCGGTAGATTTCCACCAGGGCCTCGAGCTGGCTGCGGGTGGGGTCGTTGCGCAGGGTGTCAGAAATAAAGGGGCCGCAGTCGAGGTCGTTGGTGTAGATGACCTCCACCCGCTTGATGCCAGCGGCAGATAGCTTGGCGAGCACCTCCGCGGTGATCTCGCTGTTGCACTCCTGCAGCAACTCGCCGGTTTTGGTATCGACGATATCCTTGGCCAACACCCGGCCGTGGAGGTACTCCGCCGGCACTTCCAGGTGGTTGACGCCATCGACCTCCAGCTGGCGGATATGGCGCGCGGTGATACGGCGGCCCTCTTCGACGATAACCTTGCCACCCTTGCCCTTGATGTCGAAGCCGGCGATTTCGCCCCGCAACCGCTTGGGCTCCAGGAACATGGTGTAGGCGCTTTCGCTCTGCTCCTCGAATACCGTGGTTTCGAAAAAGGTGCTGAGAATCTCCTCGGCGTTGTAGCCCAGGGCCCGCAGCAGAATGGTGGCGGGCAGCTTTCTGCGCCTATCGATGCGGACAAAGACCTGGTCCTTGGGGTCGAACTCGAAATCCAGCCAGGAACCGCGATAGGGAATGATCCGCGCCGAGTAAAGCAGCTTGCCGGAGGAGTGGGTCTTGCCCTTGTCGTGGTCGAAGAACACGCCGGGGGACCTGTGCAGCTGGGATACCACCACCCGCTCGGTGCCATTGATGATAAAGGTGCCGTGGTCGGTCATCAGGGGGATTTCCCCCATGTAGACGTCCTGCTCCTTGATGTCCTTGATGGCCTTGGCGGAGGATTCCCGGTCGTAGATCACCAGGCGCACCCGCACCCGCAGGGGCACGGCGAAGGTTACGCTGCGAAGTTTGCAGTCCTCGACGTCGAAGGCTGGCTTGCCGAGGGAGTAATCGACATATTCAAGCGCCGCGTTGCCGGACAGACTCACTATCGGAAAAACAGACTTGAATGCCGCGTGCAGGCCGGTTTCCATGCGCTGCTCTGCGGTCATTCCCATCTGGGTAAAGTTTCTGTAGGAATCCAGCTGTATGGCAAGCAGGGGCGGAAGCTCCATGACCTGCTTCAGCTTGCTGAAATCCTTGCGAATGCGTTTTTTCTCGGTGTAGGAGTAAGCCATTAGTAGTCACCAGCACTTTCACAATTGGACATATAGAGAGCGGCTTTACACCGCCGAGCTCCCGCTAACAAAAAACAGCTGTTATAAGCGGGAAAAGGCCGGCGGTGTAACCGCCAGCCTGGACCTGAAAGGAAAATCAGGTTGAAGCAGTACAGGCACTTCGAAATTACTTGATTTCGACGGTTGCGCCAGCTTCTTCCAGATCTTTCTTGGCTGCTTCAGCGTCAGCTTTGGAAACGGCTTCCTTCAGGGTAGAAGGAGCGCCGTCCACCATATCCTTGGCTTCTTTCAGGCCAAGACCGGTGAGTGAGCGCACAACCTTGATGACGTTTACTTTCTTCTCGCCAGCGGCAGTAAGGACGACGTCGAACTCGGTCTTCTCTTCTGCGGCAGCGCCGGCATCAGCGGCAACAGCCACGGTGGCGGCAGCGGCGGTGACACCGAATTTCTCTTCCATGGCGGAAATCAGTTCCACAACGTCCTTGACGGACATTTCCGCGATTGCATTGATGATATCTTCTTTGGTCAGTGACATGGGTCAGTTCCTGTGTGTGGAGCACTTACCGTATATACGAGGCTCGTTGATCTGGGAGGCAGCCGGAGGTTCAGGCGGCCTGTTGTTCTTTCTGATCGCGTACGGCAGCAATGGTGCGCACCAGTTTGCCAGCAGCGGCTTCTTTCATCACGCTCATGAGCTTGGCGATGGCTTCGTCGTAGGTTGGCAGGGTAGCCAGCATCGAGATATCCACCAGTTCGCCTTCAAAGACGGCGAGTTTCAGCTCGAACTTGTCATTGGTTTTCGCGAACTCCTTGAAGATACGGGCAGCCGCACCTGGGTGTTCGTTGGAAAAGGCAATGAGAGTCGGGCCGACAAAAGCCTCTTTGGCACATTCAAAGGCAGTGCCTTCAACAGCGCGACGGGCCAGGGTATTGCGGACCACTTTCATCCATACACCACTGGCTCGGGCCTCTCTGCGCAGGGCATCCATCTTGCCGACGGTGACGCCACGGGCGTCGACAACCACGGCAGAGAGGGCGGCCTGGGCAGCCTGCTGGACTTCAGCGACAATCGCTTTCTTGTCTTCAAGTCCTATAGCCACAAGTTTTCTCCAAAGTTATGTTGACCTGAGGTCAACCTGTTCCAGTCCCCGGCAAGCCGGGGGGCTTCGGTGAGCAAACCCAGTGCAATACTGAATCGGGATTCACCGTCTGCGCAGGTGCTTTCCTCAACTGGCAGGAAAGACATTAAACCCATGGTGCCTGCGGTCTTTGACGGCCCGCGCCGCGAGGGCGCGGACCCCAAAGTCCTCGTTGCCCTGGGTATCAGATATCCAGGGAAGAATGATCGATGGTAACGCCGGGACCCATGGTGGTGGACAGGGTTACCTTCTTCAGGTAGATACCCTTGGCCGATGCCGGCTTGACCTTTTTCAGGTCGGCAATCAGGGCCTCAAGATTTTCCTTCAGCGCAGGGAGTTCAAAGCTGACCTGACCGATACCGCCATGGATGATGCCATTCTTGTCGGCGCGGTAACGCACCTGACCGGCCTTGGCATTTTTTACTGCAGTGACCACGTCGGGGGTTACAGTGCCGGTCTTGGGGTTGGGCATCAGGCCACGGGGGCCGAGGATCTGGCCCAACTGGCCGACAACGCGCATCGCGGCGGGATCGGCAATGACCACATCGAAGTTCAGGTTGCCGGCCTTGATCTCGGCTGCCAGATCGTCCATACCGACGATGTCGGCACCGGCTGCCTTGGCGGCTTCAGCGGCTTCGCCCTGGGTGAACACTGCAACCCGGACCGACTTGCCGGTGCCGTGGGGCAGGGTGGTGGCGCCGCGCACAGCCTGATCGGATTTGCGCGGATCGATGCCCAGATTGATGGCGACATCGACGGTTTCCACAAACTTGACGGTGGAGAATTCCTTCAGCAACGCCACAGCCTCATCGATAGAATACAGTTTGGTGGCGTTGATTTTCTCGCGCATGGCGCGAACACGCTTGGATAACTTGGCCATTTACACACCCTCCACATCGAGACCCATGGCGCGGGCGGAACCGACAATGGTCCTCACCGCGGCATCCATATCCGCTGCGGTCAAATCCGGCAGCTTGGTTTTGGCAATCTCTTCGAGCTGCTCGCGGCTCACCACACCAACTTTCTTGGTGTTGGGGTTAGAGCTGCCGCTCTTGATGCCTGCGGCCTTCTTGAGAAGGAAGGATGCGGGCGGCGTCTTCATTACAAAGGTAAAGCTGCGGTCACTGTAAACAGTGATGACCACGGGCACCGGCGCCCCCGGCTCGAGACCCTGGGTCTGGGCGTTGAACGCCTTGCAGAACTCCATGATATTGACGCCCTGCTGACCCAGGGCAGGACCCACGGGCGGACTTGGGTTGGCCTGTCCAGCTTTTACCTGCAGCTTGACGTAAGCCTGTACTTTCTTAGCCATTTAGCTTCTCCAAATGGGTGATTAGCGCCTCGGAGTTTCACTCGTCAACGGCTCCCCGACAGCTCGCGCTGTCACCTTGTCATTTGGCGGCTGGCGCCGCCCCTTTACCGATCAGGACTTTTCGACCTGACCAAAACCCAACTCCACTGGTGTCGAGCGTCCAAAAATGGACACTGCCACCCGCAGCCGTGATTTGTCGTAATTCACTTCTTCGACCACACCGTTGAAATCATTGAACGGGCCATCGACCACACGCACCACTTCGCCGGGCTCAAAAATGGTTTTGGGCCGCGGCTTGTCCTCGGACTCGTGGACGCGCTGCAAAATCGTTTCGGCTTCCTTGGCGGAGATGGGTGAGGGTTTATCGGCCTTGCCGCCAATAAAGCCCATTACCCTGGGGGTCTCTTTCACCAGGTGCCAGGTTTCGTCGTCCAGCTCCATCTCCACCAGCACATAGCCGGGAAAGAACTTGCGCTCGCTCTTGCGCTTCTGGCCACCCTTCATCTCCACCACTTCTTCGGTGGGCACCAGAACCTCACCGAAACGGTCTTCCATACCCGTCAGGGCGATGCGCTCCCGCAGGGAGGCGGCGACTTTCTTCTCATACCCGGAATAGGCGTGAACTACATACCAGCGCTTTGACATATCTCTTACCCGATAATCATTGAGGTAAGCCAACCCAAAAGGCTGTCAAGCCCCCACAGGATAAGGGCCATCACCAGGATAAAGGCCACAACAATCAGGGTTGTCTGATTGCACTCCTGCTTGGTCGGCCAGACAACACGGCGCGCTTCGACGCGGGCGCCCTTGAGCAGATCCCAGAACACCGTACCCTTGGCAGTGCCCAGGGCAACATAGCCTGCCGCAGCGGCGATAACCACCAGCGCCAGAACACGATAAAGAAGGGGTTGCGCATCAAAATAGTAATTTCCGTAGATGCCACCCCCCACCAGCAGCAAGACAACCAGCCATTTCAGGCTGTCCAGTCGTGAGGTATTCTCTTCGGACGTTACGGCACTTATTTACTTGTGACACCTCGTTTGAAAGCTGGCAGGCCAGGAGGGACTCGAACCCCCAACCCCCGGTTTTGGAGACCGGTGCTCTACCAATTGAACTACTGGCCTGTATCTTTGCTTCCAGAACTTTTTGATATTTCCATAACAACAATGCCGAGGTGCGCAACGCACCTCGGCTGGGCGTCCGGGTCAGACCGGCTTATTCAAGTATTTTCGCCACCACGCCGGCGCCGACGGTGCGGCCACCTTCACGGATCGCAAAACGCAGGCCCTCTTCCATGGCGATGGGGGCAATCAGGGTCACCACCATCTGCACGTTGTCCCCGGGCATCACCATC
>Ga0079224_100008354_pt1 | contig 14020 bp, 14 predicted proteins | sample Stecom2015_FD_80414 | JGI IMG/M metagenome (GOLD analysis project Ga0079224, IMG submission 80414) | Agricultural soil microbial communities from Utah to study Nitrogen management - Steer compost 2015 | ecosystem: Environmental > Terrestrial > Soil > Agricultural land | place: USA: Utah... | reverse complement strand
TTACGAAAAAAATTCCTAATTTTGCAGTCGTTTTATCAGAGCGGATTACGAATCCCATCAACTATCTATAAAATTTATGGCGAACAAGAAAGAAACCACGGTGGAAGAAAAATTGAGGGCCCTGTACGACCTTCAACTCATCGATTCCAGGGTGGATGAAATACGCAGCATCAGGGGCGAGCTTCCCCTTGAGGTCCAGGATCTGGAAGACGAGGTCCACGGCCTGAAGACCAGAATGGACAAATTGAAGACCGATCTGGAGACCATCAATTATGAGATCACCGCCAAAAAGAACCTGATCGACGAGGCCAAGGTGCTCATCAAAAAATACGCCGAACAACAAAAGAACGTACGAAACAGCCGTGAATTCAATTCCCTGACCAAGGAAGTGGAATTCCAGGAACTCGAGATCCAATTGGCCGAAAAGAACATCAAGGAATTCAAGGCACAGATCGAACAGAAAAAAGAGGTGATCGCCCAGACCAAGGAAAAACTGAGCGAACGCGAAAACCACCTAAAACACAAAAAAGGGGAACTTGACGCCATTCTTGCCGAGACCGAAAAGGAAGAAAAGGCCCTCTTGAAAAAATCAGGGGAGTTCGAGGAGAAGATCGATGAGCGCTTGGTCCAGGCCTATAAAAGGATCCGCCTCAATGTCAAGAACGGACTGGCCGTGGTCCCGGTGGAACGCGGCGCCTCAGGGGGTTCCTTCTTCACCATCCCCCCACAGGTACAGGTGGAGATCGCCTCCAGAAAGAAAATCATCACCGATGAACACTCCGGCAGGATCCTGGTAGATCCCCTCTTGGCCGAGGAGGAACAGGAAAAAATGCAGGGAATATTCGCCAAGTTCTAGAAATCGGGGCGGAGAAACCCACACCAAACCCATTGAATGCCGTTCGGAACCCCAAAGCCGGGCGGCATTTTTTTTTGGCATCATGGCCAAAACCCTTCAGGTCACTTCTTTCCGGACCCCCATCCCAAAGCGGACCCAAAACCTGCCGCCAATAAATTCCATGAACCCTGTAAATTCTCATCGGGAAACACGAACTTAGGGTCCATAAAACCAAATTAAGATCAAAGGCCCCGGGGAAACATCAATTGAAATCCCCCATACCGCCCGATCAAAAGAATGAACCGATCCCAAAGAACCCTACTGCTGACCCTTTTGGCCTTCGCCTGCCACTACGGGGTGGACAAAGCCTGGTTTGGACCGTTGAGATCCTGGTTTTACCAACAGCTTAACCTTGTTGGAATCAGCCATAGCTTGGCCTATGTCCTGGTGGGCATCCCCATATTCCTGGGGGTGTTGGCCCTGCACGGTAGGACCCATTTTTTCAGGCACCTTGGCCTGGACGGTTCCCTCTTTCAAGGCATCTATTTTGCCCTGATCTGCTGCCTTCCCATGTTCTTGGGCTTTGCCCTGCTCTTTGAATACAACAGCGGATTCACCTGGAACCAACTTTGGATCAATGTACTGGCGGCCGCCTTCTTCGAGGAGCTTTACTTCAGGGGCTTTCTCTTCGGGCAGATTTTCAGGTATTCCAAATGGGGCTTCCTCTCCTCGGTATCCATCGGGGCCCTGATCTTTGGGTTGGCCCATTTATATCAGGGCAACGACCCTCTTGAATCCCTGGGAATCTTTGGCATTACCTTTATGGGGGGAATCCTTTTTGCCTGGGTCTTTGTGGAATGGAACTACAATCTTTGGGTCCCCATCTTTCTGCATCTGTTGATGAACCTGGCCTGGTCCCTCTTCGCCGTGGCCGAGAATGCCCTGGGGGGCGTCTATGCCAATGTGTTCCGGCTGCTCACCATCCTGGCCGTTATCGCCCTGACCCTCCTGTACAAAAGAAAACAGGGGCTGGAACTGGAAATAAGAAGGGCCAATTGGAAATAAAGGCCTGGGCTTAGGGCCGCTGCCTCAAATGCTGCAGCTTCCGGCTCAGATGGATCGAATAGGTCGCGGACAGCCCGAGGTTTATGGTGGCGTTCTTCAAATTGAAATTATAGTCCGTTTCGCTGATAAAGGCATCCTCCACAAAGTGGGTGGCATTGGTGACCATAAACTGCAACATGACATTCCCCACGTCCCAATTCACCCCAAAGGCCAAGGGCCCATAGGTATCATAGGACTCAACGGGGTTCACCACCACATAGTACTCCGCGACCATGCTCAGATGCCCCCCCAATCGGTATCGTGCCCCCAGGCCGACCGCAACATGGTTCCGGGGATCCCCATCGGAATACCTCAGGCCCTTATGTACAAAGGTGGGGGCCACCTGAAGGGAAAAGCTCGGTCCGAACTTCCTGGCGACCAGAAGCTGGGTGGTGAATGAAATCCTATTGGAAAAATCCCCCTCGACATAGGGGCCTAGGGCCTCGCTGAAATAACTGCCTCCCTGAAAGAGGGTCGCACTCAAGGGGGAGCCCCCTCCATCAGAGCGCTGGCGTACCAATTTGTACTTGAGATACCCATCAAAAAGTCCGTTCCAGGTACTCCCTCCCGCCCCGGCCGATAGGCGGTCATCGATTCCGTATTCCAAGGCGATGCGGGTGTTCAACTTCTCGGGTCCCATACTTTGGGAATACTGGGTCGGGGTATTGCAGTACCTGTTGTTGATCATAAGATCCAAAATGCCCTGCCCACGGGTTTCCACGGAATGGCCAATGCCGATACGGGTGGCCTTGAAGGTCCCCAAGGTATACTGGGGAATCTCCCGCTGTTCCTCCTCAAGGATTTCCAAAAGGCCTTTTTGGGCTATGACAGCATGGCCCAGCAACGAAAACATCAGGAACAGTACCGCTTTAGTTCTCATAGGGCATAAATTCAAAAATAAAATCCACTGCGACCGTTTCGGCAATATTCCCGGCCAAAAGAGCCGGTATCCGTATCTCGTAATCCCGTACCCTGACCTCAAAACTTCCCGATAGGACGTAATGCCCAAGGCCGGATTCAATTCTGGTCTTGATCTCCACTTCCCGGCTTATGCCATGCATGGAAAATTGTCCCAGGACCATTCGGGTCTGCTCTTCCACTCCATAGGGTTCAAAACCCAGGATTTTCCCTTCAAAGGTGGCCTTGGGGTACAGGTCGGATTCCACATAGCTCTCGTTGAAGTGTTCCCGCATAAGGGCCTTTTCAAAAACAAAGGCCCTCATCAGCATGCTCACGGCAATTTTCCCGTTGGCCAGGTCGATTATCGCCATGGCCCGATCGTTCTCCGCCTTGATATGTTCCACAGGGGTATGTGAAAAAAAAGCCACCCTTCCCTGTCGGGCAATCACCAATTGGGACCTTGCCTGAAGACTAAGGACCATTATGCCCACACAGAGGATATGCTTCCCGATCATTGGTTCGGCTATTGGCGACAACGCCATCCAAAAATACAAGATCCACGGAAACTGCACGACAAACCCGCTTTGGCATTCCACAGGGACCCCGATCCCAGGAGTTCCGAATCCGCCCTTGGCCCGATTGAAGTCAAGGAACCAAAAAAGGACCTAGGCCCTAAAAGGGGAACCTTGGTCCAGACAAACGGAAAAACGATCTTATTCAATCGGTTATGGTCAGGGAGCCGGTCATGGGGCTGTGAAACTCACATATATAGTACAACAGGTCCGGGGCATCCATGGGAACCGTGAAGACCAAAGTGCCCGAACCGGTCCCATTGCCCGTGATCCCACTGGAATAGCTGTCCGAAGTTCCCACGGTCTGCTGCGTCTTGATCCAAAAGGGGTGCTCGGGAGCATTCACCTTGAATTCATAGGTAGTTCCCCTTTTTAGGGTCAAATTGGGATTGGGGGCATTTTCCAGCCCATTTCCGGTGAATCCATAGGACGCCATGCCCTGGTTGACCACATCATAGGATACAATTCCCGTTTCGGACCCGGGAGCCTCTTGGGTATCGGTATTGGCAATGGGCCAGATTCCAGCGGAGGGGAACCCCACCCCAAAGTTGTCCCCACGGGCAAGGTCCTGCCCAAAATAATAGAGCGGCCAGCCCCTAAAGGTCAGCTGCTGCCTCCCGAAAACCGATATGCTGCCAAAATCGTCTCCGCTAAGGGCCGAGGGGACTGCTCCAAGGTCTTCCTCATAAATGGGCCAGACCCCATTGTTTGAAAAATCCTCGGCCGTAAAATTGTTCACTCCATATTCGTCGTTGATAAAACGATAGAGGGTGTTTCCATTGGCGTCCGTCATATAGGTGGTCTGTTCCTCCCCAGGCTCATAGTTGCCATTCAAAGCGGTTTCCGTTCCCCCAGAATCCCTGCCTATCAATTGGGCCCTGACCAACATCACCGTGTAATCCGGTTTGGCCACATACCACAGATCGTTGATCCCATCCCCCTGTACATCCCCCTCTTGTCCGTCCCCTGCATAATAGTACAGGGGCCAGCCCTTATAGGTGGTCTGCGTGGTCCCATCCCCACGGGTAATTGAACCGAAATCATCGCTATCCAGGCCCGCATCAAGGGTCAGTTCGGCCGTGTGGAACACCGGCCAGACCCCAAGGCAATCCCCGCTGCAATTCGAACCTTCCTTGCTGTCCAAGGAGAAAAAATACAGGCTTCGGCCCTCGGAATCCGTGAGGATGTCCCCTAAAGTGGCCGAACTGACCAGACGTACGGAATTTTCTTCCGTGGGAGGTGGCGGGGGCGGCGGTGTGTAATCATCGTCCACAGGACTTTTTTCATCCCCTGAGGAACAGCCCACCAATAAAAATAACGCCAAAACCAAGCTTAAGCTCATTCGCTTTTCCATAACTTCAATGTTTAAATTAATTTGTTCAAATGATTCACCGATCCCTCCCACAGGCCAAAAAACCCTGACCGGAGGGAACTTTTATTCTCGATGGGGAATCCCCCTTCCGGCAATTCCCCGGATCCTTAAAAGATCCGCAACAGGTTAAATCCAAAATAGATATCCGCCTTCCCCCAATCCCCCGTGGCCTGGCCCAAAAAATTATTGACGTTCATCGGCTGGGCATTGGTAAAATGCAATTGGAAGACATGGCCCCCGGTCTCAATATCGATTCCCACGGACAAAGGGTTTTTGAAGGGGGAATTTTCCACCCGGTTCAAATGGATCCCATAGTCCGCATTGAAGGAAACCCGATTCGATATCTTGTAGCGCCCCCCAAGGCCAAGGGCATACTGGGAATTGTCCTGCCCATCGAGGGACACCAGATTGTCGTGGAAAAAAGTGGGAATCAGTTCCAGGGACAAGTTCTTGTTCATCTTTCTGGAAATCAAGGCCTGTACCCCGTAGGACAATCGATGTTTGAACTCCAAACCCGGAAGGTTGTCCCGGTCCAGGGCCCCGTTGAGCAAAACGGTATTCATCAACGCCAGGGTAAAAGGGGGGCCATTGTTGGCCTGTCGGACCAATCTGAGTTTCAAGGAACCCCCATAGGTCCGCTCAAAGGAGCTTCGGGAGATTCCGATACCGATCCCATCGGTCAGGCCGTGGACAAACTCCAAACGGGTCAGGGCCTGGTCCAGGCCAAAGAAATCCCCTATCCCGGACTTGATGCTCCCAAACCTATGGGACACCACAAAATAAAGATGGTTTTTGGGCACCATTTTGGTGGATTCAAAGTTGACGATCTTTAAGGCCTTGAAAACGGCAATTTCATGATCCTCCCCCATTTGAAGGGTATCCAGTCGTTCCAAAAGATTGTCCTGGGCCCAGAGAAGCCCGGGCAAAAACAACAGGGAAAGCATTATTTTTTTCATAGGGATTCGGTTTTATCGGTCAGTATCGTTTGGGACCATGGAAGCCTGGTCCAAGCGGACCGCTTCCAGGAGTTCATCGTATCCAACACATCGGGCCTTGATCGTGACCTTGTCCCCAACCCCCACGTTTTCCACGGGATCTAGCATCAAGGCTTCGACCCCATGCTCGAGGACAATGCGCCTGCCCCTGATTTCGACGATCTTTCCCCAGGTGAGGACCACACGGTTCGCATAGGGTGGGGTCGATTCCATTTGGGACATCGCCTCGGAGAGCGCCCGGGCCGACATCTCAAACTCCACGCGTTCCCTGGCAATGTCCCTGGGAGCGGGATACAGGAACCTTTGGGCCAATACCGCCATGAGCACCAGCACCAGGCCCAAAACCAATGCCCATTTTTTCTTAGAGTCCCTCATTTCCCTTGAGTTTGAAATCGAACCTCACCACAACCTCCTTGGCAATTTTGTTTTCCACGATCTTGGGTATCTCGATCTTGAAATCCTTGGGAAGCAGGGTCAGGCTCCCTTGAATCGAAAGGATGTTCCCAATCTTTTGGACCTTCACCGTCGGTCGGATCTCCTTCTCAACACCCCTGATTTCCAAACTGCCGTCCAGGACATACTCCCGGGTGGTCCGATCGGCCCGTTCCAGATCGAAATCCAAGATTTCCCCTTTGAATCGGGCCTTTGGATAGAGGTCGGACTCGATATAGTTCTCGTTGAAATGTTCCTGCATCAGGGAATTCTCGAACCGGAACCCCCGGATCAGGGCCAGGGAGGCCAATGAATTGTCGGATGGGTCGAAGAGCGCCGAAACGGAGCCGTTCCTGGCCTTTACCGGTTCGAACATCTTTTCGGAGGCCTCGAACACCACCACGCCTTCCCGGTCCATATACAGTTGCCCGTGGACGGTTCCAAGGAACACTAGGCCGGCCAGCAGCCCCCACCAAATCTTTATGTCAAAAACATTCCCAGATCCCTTCATGACCTTTTTTTTATTTTTCTTCCTTACGCCTTTACTCCTCCTTGAGTCCATCCGCGATCCATTGCTCCACCCGATCGATCACCGCCTGGGGCAATCTCCCCGGGGGCGGCATGGCCCGGGCCTCCCCGGTCTGTCGGCCAATGGCCGTGAGCAGCAATCCGCTTTCGGCCACGTTGCGCACCTGGAGGTAGTTGGTCAGGGGAAAAGGCGCCCCGTTGATCGGGGGACTGGAATGACATTCCAGACAATTGTTCCCGATAATGGCCTTGATGTCCTTCTGATAGGTCACCGGTTCCCCATCCTTCCCAATTTCGACCAGATCGCTTTCTTGGTCCGTTGAACAGGCCATAAGCGACAAAAGGACACAGATCGGAACAGTTGATTTTCGTATCATCATCGGGAAGTATTTTGTTCCAAAACAAAGGTTCTACAAGGGGGATGGCAATTAAATCTCGGTGAAGCGGAATTTTTGGGAGTAAAAAGGAAAATTCGGCCTTGGATCCCACAATGGTCACTAATGATTATATTGTGGGATCTTTTTCAAAGACCCATGCGGAAGGACAAACTCTATTTGCTCACTTTTTTGTCCGTGGCCCTGATTTATTTGATCGTGGCCTTGGGAGCAAGTTCCCATTTTTTAAAGGAAAGTGTACATGCCCTGATAGAAGCCCAATTGGAGTTTGGCAGGAAGGAGTCCAGTACAGTGGCCCACTTGTTGGGCCATGGCCTTCAAAACGGCATCCCAAGGGACAGTCTTATCGCACAGATGCAGCAGCGGTTGCGGGACACCGACCGGGACTATGTCTATTTGAGCATCATCGATTGGTCGGGAAAGATCGTCTGCCATCCCGAAATTCAAAAACTGGGTCAGGAATCGGCCTCCAGGGAATCCATGGTCTCCTCCGTGGCCGATGATTTGGGCCCGGCGGAGTTCCATAAAATTTTCAGGGAGGCCGACCTGGAAAAAAAACAGGCGGAGGTCACATTTATGCTTCCCGTGAGGAATTCCGATTGGATCGTGGTATCCCACATCAACCTAAAAAAACTGGATGCGACCCGTTCGCGGCTCAGGGACCGCTTTCACACCATGCTCCTCCTTATAGGACTGATCATCATCCCCGCCTTTGTACTGACCACGCGATACCTTGGCAGCCTCTACGAAAAGCGATTGGAGCTGCAAAAACAAAGACTTGAGGATGAGGTATTGAATCTTTCCAAACTCAACCGGGCCATAGGGGAATACCAACAAAGGATCACCGAACGGGCATCGGAAAACGGGAACAAAAAAAGAATCCTGACCCAATTGAAAAACGAACTGCTCTCCGTCCCCATTGAGGAAGTGGCCCATATCTATACCGAGAACACCGTGACCTACGTGGTGGGGACCAATGGAAAAAAATCGACCAGCAACTCCAGCTTGGACCAGCTTTTCTCCCAATTGGACGAATCCGTCTTCTTCAGGGCCAACCGACAGTTCATCATTTCGATCCACAGCATCGATAAAATTGTAAAATACGGCAACAACCAACTCAAGATCTTGGTCCGCCCCCACACCCCCATGGACATCCTGATCGGTAAGAACAAGGCCGCAGAGTTCAAAAGCTGGCTGAACTCGTAAAACATCCGACAAAAGGAGGCCATCAAGGGGTTAAAATACCCTAAAAATATCACAAAAAATCGATATATGATATAATGAATGTTAATCACTTATCCAATGATTTCCCTCATAGGAATCCTGCGCTTTATTTCCGATATTCAAGGTATTGATTAACAGTAAAATCCGAGATATTATGACAAGATTAAAAGACAAGGTAGCAGTGATCACCGGAGGGTCCGGTGCCATAGGTTCCACAACGGCCAAATTGTTTTTGGAACATGGGGCCAAGGTCGTCCTGGTGGACATCAATGGGGAATCCCTGGAAAAGGTGGCAAAAGACCTGAACCATGATAAGCTGAGCTATGTGACCGCAGATGTCACCAAGGCCAAAGATGTGGAGAATTATGTAAAACACACCGTGGACACCTTCGGCAAAATTGATGTATTCTTCAACAATGCCGGAGTGGAAGGGGTGGTCAAGCCCATTGAGGATTATCCCGAAGATGTCTTTGTGCGACTGATGGACATCAACGTAAAAGGGGTGTGGCTGGGCATGAAATACGTATTGCCCCAGATGAACGATGGAGGCAGTATCATCAACACCTCGTCGGTGGCCGGGCTCATGGGATCGGCCAATATGACCGCCTATGTGGCCAGTAAGCACGCCGTGATCGGCCTTACCAGGACCGTCGCCCATGAGGTCGCCCCAAGGGGCATTCGGGTGAACACCATACACCCCGCTCCCGTGGACAACCGCATGATGCGCTCCCTTGAGGATGGGTACGCCCCAGGGGAAGGGGAAAAGGTCAAAAGGGATTTTGAGGACAGCATCCCGTTGAAACGATATGCCACCAATGAGGATATCGCCAAAGGGGTACTCTTCCTGGCCTCCGATGACAGCAGGTACACCACCGGTTCCAAACTGGTCGTGGACGGAGGCATGACCATGGCATGATCCAAAGATTGAACGATTGCTTCAGGATCCCGAGCATCCCGCGTGGTGCTTGGGATTCTTTTTTAAAATGCCGTCCTAGAGGGACCCTGACTTTTCCCCGAGCAGGGCGAGCATCCGATCTTCCACTTCCTTCGAATCCCAGATTTCCTCTATATTGGGCAGCTCCATGATCTGTTTCATGATGCCTTCCTGAAGGTCCCCCAGGGCCAATGCCTCGGTATAGGGCCTATCGGAGAAGGTCACCCTGCTGTATACCGGTTCCCACTTTTCGGGGTGTTTTGCCTCAAAATGGCGCTCGATCTTTTTTTGCAGCAAAAATTTGGGATCGGCCGTCTTGCTGCTCATCTCCATAAAGTTTCTGTAACTGAGCTCCGCAATGGCATCCGCATTGGGCTTGCGTGTTTTTTGGTACCGATCAAAAATTAGGTCCCAACGGTCCCCATGGAGTTCCATCAGGGCATCCAGCTCATGGATGTCCTCAAAGCCAGCATTCATGCCCTGTCCGTAAAAGGGCACCACGGCATGGGCGGAATCCCCGACCAGCACCACCTTGTCCCAATAGGTCCAGGGATAGCATTTCATGGTGACCATGGTCGAGGTGGGATTCCCGAAGAAATCCTTGGTCAGATTTTCAATTTCATTTCCGACATCGGGAAAATATTCCATAAAAAAGGCCTTGGCCGCCTTCTCGGTCTTGATGTTCTCAAAGGAAACACCCCCCTCGAAGGGCAAGAAAAGGGTACAGGTAAAGGAACCGTCCAAATTGGGCATGGCAATGAGCATAAAGCGGCCCCTGGGCCAGATATGGAAGGAATTTCGATCCAGTTTATGGCTGCCGTCCGCATTGGCCGGAATCGAGAGTTCCTTATAGCCCACATCGATAAAATCCTGGGAATAATCAAACCTGCTCTGCCGCTGCATCTTGTGCCTCACCCGGGAAAATGCCCCGTCACAGCCAAATACAATATCAAAGGAATGCTCCTTCCACTCCCCTTTTTCCGAAGCCCCGGTATAGATCTTGGCCTCGGGAAGGTCGATGTCCCAGAGCTTTTCACCAAAGCGGAACTCACTGCCCTCGGCCTCCGCCAGATCGATCATCCTTTTGTTGAGCACCCCCCTGGAAATGGACCATATGGCTTCCCCTTCCTTCCCGTATTTCTGAAAATACATCGGGGTATCCTTCAGGTGCATGGCCCTTTTGTCCATGGGGATGGCCAACTCCCGGATCTTGGAGTCCACACCCACCTTTTCCAGGGCCTTCCATCCCCGATCGCTCATGGCCAGATTGATCGAGCGGCCCGAAAACTCTATGGTGCGAATGTCCGGCCTTCGATCGAAGACCGTGACCCCATGTCCTTTTTTTCTGAGATAGATCGCTAAAAGGGAACCCACCAAGCCGGAGCCGATGATGGCAATGTTTTTGGAAGTCTGTACCATAATTGCCCTTTCGGGCCCATTTGGGTTAAGATTCAAAAATAAGGAAATTTAATCGATGTAATCCCCCAAAGGAACCGGGGCATCCCATCAAATGATTCAAAAAGTGTCTTAAGAAAAAATTAACGGCCCTCCATGGTCCTTGGGCCGGGATCCCTTCGTATATATTATGAATATTCCGCTTCGGCGCCTATATATGCAAAAGTCCTTCCCATACCCTGGTGAAGGACTTTTCCCTTTTAGGGGGATCGATAAAGCTTTGGGGAAATCGGATTTGCTCCAATACTCTTCCCTAAGATTCCATTACAATGGAACAATAATTTAATATTAACAAAAGCTTCAATTATAATTGAAACTTTTCTGCCATAGAGAAAATTTGAACCCCTGGGAGGAACTTTCAATTTTCCGCTGGCTTCCCTATTCCAGGATCCCGTCCACGATTCCGTATTCCACGGATTCCTGGGCATCCATCCAATAATCCCGATCAAAATCCTTCATCACCTTCTCAAAGGTCTGCCCGCAGTTCTCAGCCAATATCTTGGCCCCTATCTCCTTGGTCTTTAGAATTTCCCTGGCCTGGATCTCAATGTTCGAAGCCTGTCCCCTGGCACCCCCACTGGGTTGGTGGATCATCACCCGGGCGTGGGGCTGAATGAACCTTCTTCCCTTTTCCCCTACGGACAAAAGGATGGAACCCATGGATGCCGCCAGTCCCGAGCAAACGGTGGACACAGGGCTCTTGATCTGTTTTATGGTATCATATATGGCAAAACCCGAGGTCACATAACCTCCGGGGCTGTTGATGATCAATTGGATCTCCTTGTTGTCCAGCAGATCCAGATAGAGCAGATGATCTATCACATGCTTGGCGGAATCATCATCCACCTGCCCCCATAGGAACACTTTGCGCTGCTCTAACAATTTCTCTTGGATCAACTCCTGGACCTTTCCTTTTTTTGAACTCATTGTATCTTTTGTTGAAAGCATCAAAAATAATCAAATTCCAAGGAAGTTGGGGCACCGATTTGAATCCATCGACCAAATTTGGGAAGCGGTCCTTTCCCAGTCCCACGGTAAACACCTTCCTTAAGGACCCCAAGGACCTGTTGCCAAGGCAATGGGGATTTAAAAAGGAAAACCAAGTCGCCCGTTACAGGACCCTACTTTCCGTTTCTGTGAAGAAAGAGGCTGAGGCCCAACACCAAGACCACGCCGGCCAAGAGGGCCGTGAAACTGTATACCAGGGAGGCGGTTTCGGCCAAAAACCCCATCAGGACGGGTCCCACCATAAATCCGATATAGCCCGTGCCCGCGATAAAGGCCACCCCTTGGGAGGAGTCCACCCCTTTGAGGTTGCCCCCGATCCGGAACATTTCTGGGATCATCACGGAAAAACCCAATCCGTTCAGCGCAAAGCCCGCAAGGGCCACATAGGTGATGCCGGTAAGAACCAGTACATAGCCCGTCAGGGCGATCAACGCTCCAAGGGCCACCAAACGGATGGAACCGATCTTGGCGGAAATGCCGTCCCCCAGAAAGCGTCCCAAGGTCATGGTGGTGGAAAAGGCCAGGAAGCCCGAGCCGATCAAATATTCGGGGGCCAGGGTCACCTCCTTCAGATAGAGGCCGCTCCAATCGATGATGGCCCCCTCGCTACCCATGGACACAAAACCGATAATCCCCAAAAGCAAAAGGGGCTTGAACAACTTAAAACTGAACCCTTCCCGCTCCACGGCCGGGGCCACAATATGGACGTAATGCCTGTGGAAATAAAAATTCAAGGCCAGCACCAAAAGCACGGTGACCCCCATATGGAGCAGGGGACTGTCCACGATCGGAATCAAAAAACTGCCCAGTCCCACCAAAATGCCCCCGAGGGAGAAAAACCCATGGGCCGCGGACATAAACTTCTTCCCATCCTCCTTTTCGATCTCGGTGACCAAGGTGTTCATGGCAATGTCCAACAACCCGTTACAGGCGCCGAACAGAAACAGACCGCCCATCAGCAGTTCATAGCTAGGGGCCATCAGGGGAAGCAGGGCCGCCACCGTATTGAGCAGCACCCCGATCCAGGTCGCCCGCCCCACCCCCAGGCGGTTGATGATCTTGGAGGCCATGGGAAAAATCGTAAAGACCCCCAGGGAAAGACAGAACAGGGCTATCCCCAGGTCGGCCTTATCCAAGCCCAGTTTCTCCTTGACCGATGGAATATAGATCGCCCAGGTCCCAAACCAAATATTCAGGCTGCTGAAGACCAGGGCCGGGGCCAGGTATCTTGGATTGGAAAAAATGAGCCTGAGGGATTTCATAAGGTCATAGGATACAATGGAGGTTCATTCCAAAAGAGATCAACTCCCCTTCAACTTTAGGATACCCTCTTTGAGAATCTGTCCAAAACGGTACATATCCATATAGGAACAGTAAAAGGGTGCCGGGGCCAAACGGATCACATTGGGTTCACGCCAATCCGTGACCACCCCATGGGACATCAGATACTCGAACAGGGAGCGGCCCTGTCCATGAAGCAATACGGAAATCTGGCACCCCCGATCCCTTGGGGTGATCACCTCAAAGTTGCCTTTGACTTCCCTCCCGATGTCCTGCAGGATAAATTCCAGATAGGACACGATTTTAATCCGTTTTTCCACCAGGGCATCCATCCCCACCCGTTCGAAGAGCTCCAGGGAGGCCAAATAGGGGGCCAGGGACAGTATCGATGGGTTGCTCAACTGCCAGGCATCCGCGGTTTCCACGGGGTCAAAGGTGGGTCCCATTAAGAATCGGGTTTCCTTTTTGCTGCCCCACCACCCCTCAAAACGGGGAATGTCCCTTTGGTCCAAATGCCTTTGGTGCACAAAAATGCCCGAGGCATTGCCGGGACCGCTGTTCATATACTTATAACTGCACCAGGCGGCAAAGTCCACCCCCCAGGAATGCAGTTCCAATTTCACATTCCCCGCGGCATGGGCCAAATCCCAGCCCACCAGCGCCCCTACGGCCCTGCCTGCATTGGTGATCGCCTCCATGTCAAAGAGCTGTCCGTTGTAATAGTTCACCCCGCCCATAAGGACCAGGGCAAGCCCGTCACCCGCCTTATCGATCGCCTCGATGATATCCTCGGTCCTCCAGAAATGCTCCCCTTTGCGTTTACCCACCTCCACCAAGGCCTCCTTGGGGTCCAGTCCATGAAACCTCAATTGGCTTTGCAGCATATATTGGTCGGAGGGAAAGGCCTTTTCCTCACAGAGGATCTTGAAGCGGTCGGCGGTCGGCCGATAGAAGGATACCATCAACAGATGCAGGTTTACGGTCA
>Ga0079224_100008353_pt1 | contig 14020 bp, 13 predicted proteins | sample Stecom2015_FD_80414 | JGI IMG/M metagenome (GOLD analysis project Ga0079224, IMG submission 80414) | Agricultural soil microbial communities from Utah to study Nitrogen management - Steer compost 2015 | ecosystem: Environmental > Terrestrial > Soil > Agricultural land | place: USA: Utah... | reverse complement strand
TTGAAGCTTGGAATATCCATGCCTGGGGGTTTTCCCTCCATTGAGAATATCGAACGTTCGTTTTATTGTTATTCCAAAAGGAGGAGGGAATGGACAACACCATGTTCAGTCTCGCCGGCCGCAAAGCGCTGGTCACAGGCGCAGCGGGTGGCCTTGGCGCGCATTTTGCGCGCACACTGGCGAAAGCGGGGGCGGAGGTCGTGCTGGCTGGCCGTCGCCTTGAACCGCTAAAACAATTACAAGACGAATTACAGAGGGATGGCGCCAAAGCGTTTGCCGTCTCCATGGATGTTTCCGACCCCGCGTCAGTCAGTGTGGCGCTCGATGCAGCCCAGGGGGCACTGGGTGTCATCGATATTGCCATCTGCAATGCAGGGGCAGCCATCACCAAGCCAGCCATTGACCTAAGCGCAGACGAATGGGATGCCATTCTGAACGTCAACCTAAAGGGTTGCTGGCTGGCCGCTACTGAGGTTGCGCGGCGGCTGGTCAAGGCCGGTCAGCGGGGCAGCATCGTCAATGTATCGTCCATATTGGGCCACCGGGTAGCGGGTATGGTGCTGCCTTACACAGTTTCCAAAGCCGGCGTGGAACAACTCACCAGGGCACTTGCCCTGGAGTGGGCGCGCTTCGGCATACGTGTGAATGCGCTGTCACCCGGCTATGTGGAAACCGACCTCAATCGCGAATTTTTCAGCACCGACGCGGGTCAGGCGATGATTCGCCGCATTCCGCAAAGGCGGCTCGGCCAGCTGGAAGACTTGGACGGTGCCTTATTGCTGCTTGCATCCGATGCTTCGCGCTATATGACTGGTTCATCCATTGTTGTGGACGGCGGTCATCTGCAGTCAACGCTTTGAGCCGAAACACCGCTTCCCTGGCAGGGAGCAATACGGAGGAAGACCATGGATTTCAATCTGTCCGAAAAGGGGGAGAACCTGCGGCGCAAAATTCGCGATTTCGTGAACGATGTGCTGATCCCGCTGGAGGGAGATGCGGCCTCGTTCGATGAGCACGAGAACATCCGGAAGCCACTGCTGGAAGAAGTGCGGGCCAAGGCGCGGGCCGAAGGGCTCTGGGCGTTGCAAATGCCGGAATCGCGCGGGGGGCAGGGGTGTTCCATGGTCGAGATGGCTGCCTGCTACGAGGAAATGAATCGGTCCATTTTCGGGCCGGTAGTGTTCAATTCGGCAGCGCCGGATGACGGCAACATGATGCTGTTGGAAAAGGTCGCAACGCCTGAACAGAAGGAAAGGTGGTTGCAACCCATCGTCGACGGAAAAATACAGTCGTCCTTCGCCATGACCGAGCCGGCTCCAGGTTCCGGGTCAGACCCGTCCATGATGTTGACTACGGCTACGCGCGAAGGCGGCGAATGGGTTGTTCGCGGTACCAAGCATTTCATCACGGGCGCCGCAGAATCCACACATTTCATACTGATGGCGAAAACGTCGGATGACCCCCGCAAGGGGCTGACGGCCTTTCTGTTCCACAAAGATGATCCGGGCTGGGAAGTGCGGCGACGCATTCCCATCATGGGCCCGGAAGAGCATGGGGGCCATTGCGAGATCCGTTTCGATGGTTTGCGCATTCCCGACGAGAATCGCCTCATGAACGTGGGCGACGGCCTCAAGGTGACACAGATTCGTCTCGGTCCAGCACGCCTGACCCACTGCATGCGCTGGCTGGGTATGGCGAAACGCTCCCTGGAAATCGCCACAGAATATGTTTCGCATCGGGAATCATTCGGCGTGCGGCTGGCCGACCGCGAAGGGGTGCAATGGCTGTTGGGCGAGGCCGCCATGGGTATCCAAATGGGCCGTCTGCTCACCATGCACGCAGCATGGAAGCTCGACAGCGGCGAGTACGCCCGAAAAGAAGTGTCCATGGCCAAGGTTGTCGTGTCCGAGACGCTGCACAAGGCAGTCGATACGGCCATCCAATTGTGCGGGGCGCGGGGTTATTCCCGAGACACGCCCCTCGAATGGATGTATCGCTACGCACGCCAAGCCAGGTTGGTGGATGGCGCATCGGAAGTTCACAAAATGGTGCTGTCCAAAGCTTTGATGAAAGACGGAATCGATTTCTGGAGCTGGGGCTGAAATGACGGAGTCGCCGGAGTCGTTCAGGGTTGATGCGCTCGCCGATTATCTGAAGGCTTGCATGCAGGCGGAAGAAGTCAGGGTGGTCGCGTATTCGCGCCTGTCGGGCGGAGCGATTCAGGACAATTTCGGGGTGTCGGTGGAATGCCGGGGGGGTGAGTGGGAAGGGCTACATAAGCTGGTGGTACGCAGTGATGCGCCTTCCAAAGTCGCCGTGAGTCTTTCACGGGCAGAAGAGTTCAAGGTTCTTCAGGTGGCGTACGAAGCCGGCGTAACGGTACCGCGTCCCCTGTGGTGTTGCGAAGACACCTCTGTCATTGGCGTCCCGTTCTGGGTGATGGCTAGGGTCGGGGGCACCGCCTCGGCAAGGGAACTTGTTCGGGAAGCCGGTCAGAATCCGGCCCGTGGGCAATCGCTAGTCAGACAGCTCGGACGTGAACTAGCCAGAATCCACAGCATTTCACCGTCGCAGGCCGCGGGGCGCCTCAGTTTTCTTCGTGTGCCAGACGAGAAACCGTCATTTGCCCGGGTGCGGCAATACCGTGCGGCGCTGGACGCCATCCCGCGACCACAACCTGTTCTTGAATGGGCGTTGAACTGGCTGGAAGCCCACGCAGTCGATTCGGGCCTGCGTTCTCTCTGCCATGGTGACTTTCGGACGGGCAATTACATGGTGGATGACGGCCAGGTTAGCGGCGTGCTCGACTGGGAATTTGCGTCCTTCGGCGACCCTTACGAGGATCTTGGTTGGTTATGTGCGCGTAGCTGGCGCTTTGGCGCGCCGGAGCGGGAAGTGGGTGGCATCGGGCACCGCGATGACCTCTACACCGCATGGGAAAACGAAACCGGCCACAACGTGGATGATACTCAACTGCGGTATTGGGAAGTTATGGGCATGGTGCGATGGGCGATCATCGCCCTGCAGCAGGGCGAGCGCCACTTGAGCGGTGAGCAACCATCGCTGGAGCTGGCGCTGACAGGTCGCATGCTGCCGGAAATTGAGCTCGACATACTGGTCACTGTGATGCAGATCGAGGGTCAACCCCTCGGTTACAACGATTTGGCTCCCTGGCAGGATGGCCTTGGCCACCCTTCAGCGCAGGAGTCTTCGCTGCTGGCGCCGCATACTGCCAATGTTCTGCATATTGCACGGCAAACGCTGTTGAACGAACTATTGCCACAGCTGCCCAAGGCCAGCACCTACGATGCCTTGATGGTCGCAAACGCCATGGCTGCTGCCATGCGCGATTTGAACGATGCGGGCCGCTCCAGTGCTGGAGTCAAGCGCGCGACATGCGCCTTTCTCGAAACTATTCCGCTGGCAGGGAATATCGCACTTTCATCACAAGGTGCTCCCCCGGCGGGTGGGCAGGGAATGGCCGAAAACGGAGACCCTCGCGAGACGCTCGCGCTCGCCCTGCGCAGACAAGCAGTTCCCGTTGAGCATGAAATGGCGTTGCGCCGGCTCCTAGTACTTGATACCTGCACACGGCTAGCGCTGAGCAACCCGAAGTATTTGGAGGCGCACCGGCAGAGCGCTCGAGCGACGACGACTGTTGAAAGCGGAGACTGAAATGGCGCGTGAAACCCTTACTGCTCTTAGTCGTAACCCCGCCAATTATTCTGCCTTGACGCCGGTCAGTTTTCTTAAACGGGCGGCGCATGTTTTCCCCCAGCGTACTGCCGTCATCGATGACGACATGACGCTGACTTATGGCGAATTCTGTCGGCGAAGCAAGGCGCTGGCCTCCGCGCTAGCGCAACTGGGCGTACAGGCCGGTGAAACCGTCAGTGCCTTGTGCTTCAACACGCATGAGCTGTTGGAGTGCCATTACGGAGTCCCCATGCTGGGCGCCGTGCTGAATGCCATCAATACGCGGTTGGATGCGGCGACACTGGGTTTCATTCTTTCCCATGGGCGGGCGAAAGTCCTCATCTACGACACCCGGCTGCAGGCTTTGGTCAGCGAAGCCGTCGCCACGCTGGAAGATGTGCCTGCATTGATTGCCGTGCAACGTTCCGACCCCGGCGAGGCCGACGTTGAACCGTTAACAGGCGCTCTGGCTTACGAAGCATTCTTACAGCAAGGCGACCCGCAATACGTATGGGAGAAAGTCGCCGATGAATGGCTGCCCATAGCCCTGAATTACACCTCTGGCACCACGGGCAACCCCAAAGGCGCGGTGTACCACCATCGTGGTGCCTACTTGGCTGCCATGAGCAATGCCATGGCCATGTCCATGACGCCACAGTCGGTTTACCTCTGGACCTTGCCCATGTTCCATTGCAACGGCTGGTCTTACACCTGGGGTGTCACCGCGGCGGGCGGCACGCATGTTTGTCTGTCCCGTGTTCAGTCCGAGACTGTGCTGGCTCGCATCCGCGAACACGGGGTTACGCATATGTGTGGCGCGCCCATCGTACTGAATATGCTGATGAACGATTTTCATCGGCAAGGCGCTCGCATGGAAAACCCGGTTCAGTTTGCTGTGGGCGGGGCGGCACCGCCCAGTGCCATCATTCAAAGGGGGCGCGATCTCGGCTTTGAAATCGTCCATCTGTACGGCCTGACGGAAACCTATGGGCCGTCCATGCTTTGCGTCATTCAAGATGACTGGCGTGCGCTTCCGGTGGACGACCTAGCGCGCAAGATGGCCAGGCAGGGCGTAGGGCTTTATGCGATTGATGACGTGGCCATCGCAGCCGCTGAACCCGGCCAATTGGCCCCCGCCGATGGCCAGACCATGGGCGAATTGCTGCTCCGGGGTAATACTCTGATGGCAGGCTATCTGGATAACCCCGCCGCCACCCAAGATGCGTTTCAAGACGGTTGGTTCCACACCGGTGACCTCGCGGTCATGCACCCAGATGGCTACGTAGAAATCAAGGATCGCGCCAAAGACATCATCATCTCGGGAGGAGAGAACATCTCCAGCCAGGAAGTCGAGGAAGTTCTGTACCGGCATCCTCTGGTAATGGAAGCCGCAGTGGTGGCCATGCCCGACGAAAAATGGGGCGAGACACCCTGCGCCTTCATCACATTGAAACCAGATGCCGGAACGGTTTCGGAAGCCGAGCTGGTCAGCTGGTGCAAGACGCATATGGCGTCCTACAAAGCACCGCGCAAGGTGGTGTTTTCGGAACTACCCAAGACGTCTACCGGCAAGGTGCGCAAGAACATCCTGCGCGATTGGGTGATAGAGGGCAGTTCTTCGAGGTAGATACGTTGTACCGGTAATTCTTTTGCTGTACGGGGCAATTCCCAAGCCGCGGCGAAGGCATCAAACGAAATGCCAGCCGCTTTTCAAAGGAGAGAGAGGCATGAATCGAAAGACATTCTTGCGGTCCGCCATGGCTCTGGCCATCGTTGGCGCTATGGCAGGCACCACCGTGGTACAGGCGCAGGGCAAGCAGGAGCCCATCCGTATCGGCGCGATCTACCTGATGTCCGGCAGTGCTGCGATGTATGGCAAGTTTGCTCAGCAGGGCATTCAGCAGGCCATTGATGAAATCAATGCTGCGGGCGGTGTACTGGGGCGTCCGCTGCAGGTGCTTATGGAGGACAGCCAGGGTAAGGCCGCAACCGCCATTCAGGCAGCGCGCAAGCTGGTGTATCAAGACAAGGCCGATGTGTTGATGGGCCTGGATAGTTCTGGGGTGGCCCAGGGTCTGGTACCCGTGCTGCCAGAGTTGCGCAAGCCATTCATCATCACCCACGCTGCCACTCCTGATGTCACAGGCAAGCTGTGCAACAAGTACACCTACCGGGTCAGCGTGAACGTTCATCAGAATATGAACAGCGCGGCGGAAGTTGCAGTCAAAACGGGCAAGAAGCGCTGGACCACCATTGGACCTGACTACGCGTTTGGCCACCAGTCCTGGGAATTCTTCGGCAAGTACCTAAAGGAAAAGATGCCGGATGCGGAGCTCATGAAGGAAGTCGCCTTCCCACGCTTTGGCGCTGAGGATTTCACGCCCTTCATCGACAACATCATGGCCAGCAAGCCGGACGGCGTGCTGATTTCCGTATGGGGCGGCGACATGGTGAACTTCGTTCGCCAAGCCAATAACCGTGGCTTCTTCGATCAGGACTTCGATGTTCTCTTCACCGTCGGTGCTGCTACTGAAGTATTAACCGCTTTGGGGGAACAGCTTCCGGAAGGCGTGTGGGTGGGAACACGCTACTGGTACGGGGCCCACGACAACGAGCTGAACAAGAAGTTCGTGGCCGATTACAAGCAGCGTTACAACGCTCCGCCTAGCTATAACGCGGAAGGCGCCTACGTTGCCGTATACGCGTACAAGGCGGCAATTGAAAAGGCAGGCAAGGTGGATGGTGATGCCATTGCCGCCGCTCTAAAGGGTCTGGAAATCACCGCGCCAACCGGAGCGCTTAAGTTCCGCGAGGGCGATAACCAGGCGCTGATCGGGCCAACCTGGGGCAAGACTGGCCCCATGAACGCCGAAGACAAGATCCGCTCCCTGACTGAGATGCAAACCTTCGACGGGCAGAAGATCACACCGCCGGTCGACGCGGAGTGCAAGCTGTAAGGCCTGCCTGTTGCCAAGCCGCGCCCTCACCGGGGCGCGGCGCAAGAATCAAGCACTTTGGAGGGCATCATGGGCAGTCTCGGTCTTGCCTTGCTCAATAGTCTGGATATTGGCCTTTTGCTGTTCATCATCGCCGTGGGCCTGAATATTGTCTTCGGCGTTCTCAACGTCATCAATTTCGCGCATGGTGCGCTCTATATGTTGGGGGCGTACCTGGCGTTCAGTTGTATCAATGGGCTGGGCATGCCGTTCTGGGCGACGTTGCTCATTGCGCCGCTGGGCGTAGCCGTGCTCGCTGTCCTGGTTGACCGGCTGATGTTGCGCTTCGTGTACCAGCGTGAAGTCACTGACAGTCTGCTGCTCACGTTCGCCCTGTTGCTCATCTTGAATGAGTCCGTGCGCATGGTTTGGGGCACAGGCATTCACGTGGTGGAACCGCCTGAATTGTTGCGGGGCACCGTGACCTTGCCGGGGGGAATCCGTTATCCGGTTTACAGCTTGTTCGTCATATTCGCTGGTGCTGTTGTGCTGTTTGGGCTGTGGTTCCTGTTCAACAAGACGCGAGCCGGCAAGATCATGCGTGCAGCGGCGCTCGATCGGGACATGGCTCAGGTGCTCTGCATCAACACGCGTCTGGTGATCACTGGTGTGTTCGCCTTTGGCGCTTGGCTGGCAGCGCTTGGTGGTGTCGTGGCTGCGCCCATGAGGGCCATTGACCCGGGCATGGGCGACAAAATCATTATTGAAAGCTTCATTGTTGTCGTGATTGGTGGCCTGGGCAGTTTCCCAGGTGCACTGCTGGGTGCGATCGTTCTGGGGCTGATCCACGGCTTGGGTGGCCGCTTCTTGCCAGAAATCAACCTCATGCTGCCTTTCGTCGGCATGGCGATTGTGCTGCTGCTCAAACCCCACGGCCTGCTGGGCAGGCGCGCTTCATTGTGAGGACACCATGCTTTCACACGAAAAGACAATGAACGATACCCCGGGAACGCAGGCAAGCCTGCCTGCACGGGCAGGTCGAACGGGCGGCTCGGCCACCCTGGCGTGGGGCGCCTGGCTGGCTGCGGCAGTGACGTTGATTTTGCTGGTCATCCTGCCTTGGGTAGCCCCATATTTCTACATCTTCATCGCCACCGAAGTACTCATCTTGGGCTTGCTGGCGGCGAGCTTCAACCTAATCTTCGGTTACACGGGAATGCTGAGCTTTGGGCACGCCGCGTTTTTTGGTGTTGGCTCCTATGCCGTGGCCATGCTGTTGCAGGCATATCAGTGGCCGCTGCTTGCCTGTCTGCTTGCTGCCGTCGTGGTCGCGACTGTACTGGCGCTGGTGATCGGTTTCTTCTGCGTGCGCCTCAATGAAGTCTATTTCGCCATGCTCACACTGGCCTTCGGCATGATGGTGTTTTCCATTGCCCACCAGTGGCGTTCGGTAACCAACGGCAGTGACGGCATTGCAGGGTTTGCCGTCACTTCCTTTGGCCTTGGCCTGGACGTGCAGTTGGGAAATCCCAGTGTGTATTACCACGTGGTGCTGGTCATCGTGATGCTGGCGGCGGCATTGCTTTACCTCATCTGCCGCTCTTCATTCGGCCTGATCCTGCGTGCTATTCGCCAGAATCCGGAGCGTGTGGCCTTCTGTGGAGTCAATGTGCGCGCGTATCGTCTGGCCTCTTTCACGGTGGCAGGGGCCTTCGCCGGCCTGGCCGGTGGGCTTATGGCCCCTTTCCTGCGCATCGCCAGCCCGGAGCTGCTGCACTGGTCGATGTCTGCGGAACCCGTTCTGATGACCATCCTTGGTGGCAGCGGCTACTTCCTTGGTCCTTTTGTGGGCGCTGCCATGTTCGTGCTTCTCGAAGCCTGGATCACCAGCATGACGCAGGCTTGGATGCTGGTGCTGGGCATCATCCTCGCCTTTATGGTGATGTTCTTCCGACGCGGGCTGCTCGGGACAATTCTTGACTGGTTTCAGGAGCGTAAATGATGGACGCGCAGGGTAAGGACATCATTCTTCAGGCCTCGGGGGTCGGCAAACGGTTCGGCGGCGTGGCCGCAGTATCCGATGTGGATCTCGACGTCTACCGTCATGAGACACTCGCCATCATCGGGCCCAACGGTGCGGGTAAGACGACTTTCTACAACTTGCTTTCGGGCCGCATGCAACCCACCAGTGGGCGGATCAAGTATGAAGGTAAAGATATTACCGGCATGCCGCCTCATGAAATCAGTCGGCTGGGTATCTCGCGTTCTTTCCAGATCAACAACATCTTTGAGGAAATGACTGTTCGGGAAAACGTCGAGGTTGCAGTGACAGCTTTGCGTGGCGAAGGCAAACGCTGGAACAACTTGGCTTCGCGTAACCGCTCCGTGCAGGCTGATGCCGATGCGTTGCTGAAGCGGCTCTCCCTGTCTGAACTGGCCGACCAGCGCGCAGGCGTTATCAGCTACGGCGACAAACGCTTGGTCGAGATAGCCGTGGTACTGGCCACGCAGCCCAAACTGGTGCTGCTGGACGAGCCCACCGCCGGAATGACGCCAGATGAAACCCAGCGGGTGGTGCAGCTGGTGAAGTCCCTGCGCGAAAGTGGCGACTACACCTTCCTGATCACTGAGCACGATATGAACGTGGTATTTGGTTTGGCTGACCGCATTCTGGTCATGCACCGCGGCCAGAAGCTGGTGCTGGGAACACCGGAAGAAGTCAGGGCGCACCCGGAAGTGCGTCGCGCCTATCTGGGTACCGCAGACGAGGAGATGACAACATGATGCTGGAGCTTCGCGATATACATACGTATTACGGCGAGAGCCATGCGCTTCAGGGCATCACGTTGAGCTTGGAAGAGGGCGAAACCGTGTGCTTGCTGGGCCGCAATGGCGCCGGCAAGAGCACGACGCTGCGCAGCATCATAGGCCTGAACCCGCCGCGCAACGGAAAAGTCGTCTTCGACGGTACCGACGTCACCGGCTGGCCCGCATACCGAATTGCCCGCCGAGGCGTGGGCCTGGTGCCCGAGGACAGGCGGATCTTTCCTGGGCTAACCGTGCGCGAGAACCTGGAGGTGGGGTTTTACCAGCGGCCCGGCACCAAGAACCCCTGGACGCCGGAACGCATTTTCGACGAATACCCCATGCTGGCAGAGCTGGCCAACCAGGATGGCAGCACGCTGTCGGGGGGACAGCAGCAGATGCTGGCCGTTGCGCGTTCCCTGATGAGCGCGCCACGTCTACTTTTGCTGGACGAACCCAACGAGGGGCTGGCCCCAGTCATCGTTAAACAAATCGGCCGGCTGATCGACGAACTTTCCAAGACCACCACCATTTTGTTCACCGACCAAAGCGTGCACTTTGCATTGCAGCATGCGCGGCGTGCTTACATCCTGGAGAAGGGCCGCGTGGTTCACCATGCCAGCAGTGCGGAACTCCTGCAGGACGAAGCCATACAGCAACGCTATCTGTCGGTATGAACTAGAATTTTCCGTTTTTTCATCACCGGGATGCGGAATGGTCGGGGACTTCGAGTCGTTCAAGGCAGATCTCAGCCTTTCCAAGGTTGAGATCTGTCGGGCCCTGTATCGGCAGAATGCGGGCCATATCCGTATACGCAAGGAACATGTGGCCGTGCCGAACCTTGTGCGCATCGTGGAATCCACTTTGCGTCTGGCTCGGGTCAAAGGCTTTCACGCCATGTCGCTACGTGATTTGTCTGCGGATTCTGGCATGAGCATAGGGGGGCTCTACGCTTATATCCGCAACAAGGATGACCTTGTGCACCTAATCCAGATGCATGGCATGTTGCTCACCCGGCGCACCCTGCACGATTACACCGAGGGAGTGGACGACCCGCGCCAGCGCTTACATTCCGCTTTGCGAGCCCATGTGTACCTGAGCGAGCTGATGCAGCCCTGGTTCTACTTCTCGTTCATGGAAACGCGCAACTTGCCGCAAGCGCAGAAGAAGGAGGCGATTGCCATCGAGCGCGAAGTCGAAGATATCTTCCACGACATCATTGTCGACGGCATGCAGCGATCCAGCTTCCGGCAGGTCGACGCACGCCTGCTGGCAGCGATTTCCAAGGCCATGATGCAGGACTGGTATCTCAAGCGGCGCAAGTATCGCGACCATGACGTGGGGCCTACAGCCTACGCTGATTTCCTCTGCGACATGATGGATCGCTACCTTCAACCTGACTGACATTTCCGCCAGTTGGGGCGTCCACTTGGCAGATGTTTACATATCTAATGGGTTAGAATAAAGTTGTCTAACAACTTAAGGGAGCAACCCATGGCCGATGTGTCACCTGCCGTCGTAGAAAAACTAAAAGGCGTGAGTACCGCCACCATCAGTACATGCCTGTATAAACGTGGTTTGCGCAACCAGTACATGCAGGGTGTGGTTCCGGTCGGTGCTCCCAAGGCAGGCAGCATGGTTGGTCCCGCTTTCACCTTGCGCTATATGCCTGCGCGGGAAGATCGCAACGGCCTCGAAGTGTTCCGCAACCCTGACCACCCGCAGCGTAAAGCGGTAGAAACCTGCCCGCCGGGCGCCGTCCTCGTAATGGACAGCCGCAAAGATCCGCGCGCCGCCTCGGCGGGCTCTATTCTTGTGGGTCGCCTGCAGGAGCGTGGAGTGGCTGGCGTTGTGACTGACGGCGGCTTCCGCGATTCCGGCGATATTGCCCGGCTCAATATTCCTGCATTTCATCAACGGCCATCGGCGCCGACCAATCTGACTTTGCACGAAGCCATCGAGATCAATGTGCCCATCGGCTGTGGCGATGCGCCCGTATTCCCCAAAGACATCATCGTCGGAGATTGCGATGGTGTGGTCGTGATACCGGCCCACTTGGCGGCGGAAATTGCCGACGAAGCTGCGGAAATGACGGTGTTCGAAGATTTCGTGGCCGATATGGTGTCGCAAGGCCGTTCAATCCGCGGGCTGTACCCGGCCACCGACCCACAAACGCTAGAAGACTTCAAGGCCTGGCGTGCCGATAAGGGGCGCTGATAGCGAGCTGGTGTCAGCGCCCCTGCGCGATCTACTCCACCGCCTTGATAAGGGCGGCAAGCGTTTCGCGTTCTTCGCCCGTCAGTTCAGTCAGCGGGGCGCGGACCGGCCCCGCGCCATGTCCCACCAATTCCGCTCCTGCTTTCACAATGCTTACGGCATATCCAGCGCCGCGATTACGCAGTTCCACGTAGGGAAGGAAGAAGCGGTCCAGCAGATCGTCCATGGTCGCTTGATCGCCAGTGCTTACAGCACGATAAAAACGCATGGCGGTTGCCGGTACAAAATTGAAGGCCGCGGAAGAATACACCGGCACACCCATGGCTCGATAAGCCGCAGCAAAGACTTCCGCCGTAGGCAATCCCCCCAAGTAGGAAAAGCGGTCGCCCAGTCGCCGGCGAATTCGCACCATGCGTTCAATATCACCGATGCCGTCTTTGAAACCGATAAGGTTGGGGCAGCGTTCGGCCAGAATTTCCAGATGTTCTGCATCCAGCCGACACAGGGCACGGTTATAAACAATCACGCCAAAACTCACTGACTTACATACTTGCTCCACATGAGCCATCACGCCAGCCGGGCTGGCCTCCGTGAGGTAGTGGGGCAGAAGCAGAATGCCGTGGGCGCCCAGACGTTCCGCTTCCCGAGCGTAAGCAATGGCCTGGCGCGTGGAGCCGCCGGCCCCTGCAATGATGGGGACTTTTCCGGCGCAAGTCTGCACCGCAGTGGCGACAATCTCGCTGTACTCGCGAGGTTCCAGCGAGAAGAACTCACCGGTCCCTCCGGCCGCGAACAGAGCGCTTGCACCGTATGGGGCAAGCCACTCCAGCCGATCGGCGTATGCCGGGGCGTTGAAGTTGCCGCCAGCATCGAAATCTGTCACTGGGAAGGAGAGGAGGCCCTCGCCAATAATGGTTTTAAGTTCTTGGGGCGTGAACTGAGACATAGCGTTCCTTGATATAAGATGTCGTACAACTTACTGCGATTTGGACGGGGTGTTAGTGCTTATCGGAAAGGGGAAAACAGAGCTGCGGGTCAGCCCGAAGCAACACCGTGCTGAGCGGGGTTAGCGCTTCCGGGCGAGGAAGAGTTCCCAGCGTCGTTCTTGCCACGCTGCTCTTCCAACGCACGTTCCAGGCGAAGGCGGCTTTTATTGAGATGTTCGCGTGCGGCTCGCGCAGCCGCTTTCTCGTTCTGAGCTTCTATGGCCAGGAACAAAGTATTGTGTTCGCGGTTCAAGGTGCGCAGATATCGGCGATGCGTGGCTGCATCCATATTCAGCCGGCTCCGCGGTATGGCGGCCCGCCCCAGGTGCGTCAGGAATTCCTGGAAGTAGGGGTTGCCGGTCGCCTCTGCGATCGCCTGATGAAAGGCGTAGTCTGCGTCAATGGCCTTCTGGGCTTCGGATTCCAGGTCATTTTCCAAGGCCAGCAGCGTGTTCAAGATCTCGCGCATATGAGCCAATTGCTCGGTGCTGCGGCGCCGCGCCGCCAGTATGGCCGCTTCCACTTCAACGGCTTCCCGTAGCTCCAGCAGGGCGAGTGCGTCCATGACCGTGTTCACAGCAGAAAAGGGAATATGTAGTGGAGGCTCCGGCGGCTGGCTGACAAAGGTACCAATACCATGGCGCGTCTCCACCAGGCCGTTGGCTTGCAGACGTGAAATTGCCTCGCGCACGACAGTGCGGCTCACGCCCAGCAGCCTCATGATCTCCGATTCTGTCGGCAGCTTGTCCCCCGGCTTCAACTGGCCGGCCCGGATGGGGGCCGCCAGTGCCCCGACCGCCTCTTCAGTCAGCGTGCGTGAGCTACGGCGGCCGATGGACGAAATGGCGGGCAGGCTGCGAGACTCGTTCATGGGGCTGTCCGGGCGTGTGGGCATCAGTAGATGTCCGGCTCGCCGGCTGCCCGGCCAAACTCCGGCGTCAGGTAGTCGAAGTCGCAACCCTGATCTGCCTGACTGATATGCTGTGAGAACATCCAGCCATAGCCGCGTTCGAAGCGGGGCGGCGGCGCTTTCCACTCCGCACGGCGGCGCTCGAGTTCGGCATCATCCACGAGCATATTCAAGCTGCGATTGGGAATATCGACGCTAATCAAGTCGCCCGTTTTGAGCAATGCCAGCGGGCCACCGATATAGGATTCCGGGGCCACGTGCAGCACACAGGCACCGTAGCTCGTGCCGCTCATGCGGGCGTCGGAAATGCGCAGCATGTCACGATAGCCTTGCTTGAGTAGAACCTTGGGCATGGGCAGCATGCCCCACTCGGGCATGCCCGGGCCGCCCAGAGGACCTGCGTTGCGCAGCACTAGAATATGGTCGGGCGTGACATCGAGGTTCTCGTCGTCGATGGCTGCCTTCATTTC
>Ga0079224_100008352_pt1 | contig 14020 bp, 13 predicted proteins | sample Stecom2015_FD_80414 | JGI IMG/M metagenome (GOLD analysis project Ga0079224, IMG submission 80414) | Agricultural soil microbial communities from Utah to study Nitrogen management - Steer compost 2015 | ecosystem: Environmental > Terrestrial > Soil > Agricultural land | place: USA: Utah... | reverse complement strand
TTTTCTGATGAGTACACTCCAACGCTGGTAGCCGGGGTAGACGAGGCGGGTCGGGGGCCGCTGGCGGGGCCGGTATTTGCCGCAGCGGTGATACTAGATCCGATGCGCCCCATTGACGGGCTTACGGACTCCAAGGTGCTGGACGAACCACAGCGCGACACCTTGGCCGGGCTGATCAAGCAACATGCGCTGGCCTGGCATATTGCGTGCGCCAGCGTGGAAGAAATCGATACCATTAATATCTTGCAGGCCACGATGCTGGCCATGAAGCGCGCCTGCGATGGCTTGCCTGTACGCCCCGTACAGGTGCTGGTGGACGGTAACCACGTACCGGTAGGCCTGGGCTGCCCGGCAAGTGCAGTGGTGCGGGGCGATGCGACCATAGCTGCAATTTCGGCGGCGTCCATTTTGGCGAAAACCGCCCGCGATGCGGTGTGCCGAACCCTGCACGAGCACTACCCGGCCTACGAGTTTCACCGACATAAAGGGTACGCCACACGCGCCCACCTTGAGCACTTGCAGCGCCATGGGCCATGCCCTGCACACCGTCGCAGCTTCGCACCGGTGCGTCGACTGATTTTGACCGATTGCGCAGAATGATCGCCGCCTAGCTGCCGGATCACGGCCGGTTAATTGCAGGTTTTCTCCCTACTGATACCACATGCTGCATATCTCGTCCCGACACAACACCCTGTTCAAGCACTTGCGGCGCCTGTTACAAGGCGGGGCGCAGCAAGCCCAAGCGGTGCTGGAAGGCGTGCATTTATGCCAGGACTGGCTGCGTCATCGCGGTCAGCCGCTACAAGCCGTATTTGATCGCCAGCGCCTGGAGTCTGACCGTGCTTCGGACGCCGAGCTGCAGGCTTTGGCAGGCAGGCTGCACGCGGAACATGTGGTTACCATGGATTCCGCGCTGCTAAAGGCGTTGTCGGTGGTGGCGCATGCGCAAGGGGTGTTGTTCGTGGTAGAGCACCCGACGCCGGCGTTGCCGAGCCGGATCAATCACGCCTGCGTGTGGCTGGACCGTATTCAAGATCCCGGCAATGTAGGCACAATGCTGCGTACGGCGGCAGCCGCTGGCATCCAACATGCCTACTTGTCGCCGCATTGTGCGGCCGCGTGGTCACCGCGGGTGTTACGCAGTGCACAAGGTGCGCATTTTGTCATGACCATTTATGAACACGTCGACCTGGCCGATGCGCGCCGCCGCACGCATATACCGTTGTTGGCCACGGCCCTGGATGCGCGCTCGGTATCGTTGTATGAGGCCGCTCTGCCGCCGGAATGTGCATGGTTGTTCGGTAACGAAGGGCAGGGCATTGCACCGGAGTTATTGGCCGTGGCTGATCAATCCATCCATATTCCGCAAGCCCCCGGCGTCGAGTCGCTCAATGTGGCGGTGGCGGCCGGAGTGTGTCTGTTTGAGCATCGCCGGCGGCATGGTGCCGGCCGGTCGTAGTATTGCAGGCAGCGCTGTGCGTGTCCGATGGGACGGCGGTCGAGTCCGACTTCATCCGGCAGGTCAGAACGTACGGCGGTCGAGCCCGATTTCGTCGAGCACCTTGGTTGAGATTTCTTCGATGGACTTGGTGGTAGTGGACAGCCACGGAATACCTTCTATTCGCATCAGGCGCTCGGCTTCGGCTACTTCGTACCGGCATTGGCGCAGCGAGGCATATTCGCTGTTCGGGCGACGCTCGTTGCGGACTTCGCTGAGGCGATCGGGATCAATGGACAGCCCAAACAGCTTGCGGCGATACGGCAGCAGGGCCGTGGGCAGGCAGCTACGTTCGAAATCTTCCGGAATTAGAGGAAAGTTAGCGGCCTTGACGGCATATTGCATGGCCAGGTACAGGCTGGTGGGCGTTTTGCCGCAGCGCGACACGCCCACCAGAATGACGTCGGCCTCTTCGAGGCCATGGATAAACTGGCCGTCGTCGTGGGCCAGGGTGAAATTGATGGCATCAATGCGCTGGCTATATTGTTTGCTGGAACTGCCGGTGTGCGAACGGCCAACGGAATGGCTGGACTTCATGCCAAGGGCCTGTTCGATGGGGACCACAAACGTGCCAAACAAATCCAGGAAAACGCAATCGGATTGGCGAATCAGCTCGACGCTGTCGGGGCTGACCAGCGTGCTGAAGACAAGCGGCGGCTGGCCAGTTTCGAGCGAGCAACGATTGATGCGACGCGCAACTGCGTCGGCTTTTTCGGTGCTGTCGATGAAGGGCAGGCGAATTGCTTCAAACTTGACCTCCTCAAACTGCGAAAGGACAGAATGGCTGAACGTTTCAGCAGTAATGCCGGTGCTGTCCGAAACGATGAATACGGTGCGTTCTACTTTTGGGGATGTCATGAGGTTGTGGGCGTACACAGAAGGCCAGAAGCGGTACAATCTCGCAAGATTAACAGTCGCCTGATACTTCAGCAAGGCTGGTTTGCCTACTGCACTTTGCCCCCGGGCCTCACAGTGCCGTACGCAAACACGCTTTCTTTTATTATTTAAGGTGACTTCAATGTCCTACGTTGTATCGTTCGATCGGCTTCGCATGAGCGATGTCGATTCCGTTGGCGGTAAAAACGCCTCATTGGGCGAAATGATCAGCCAACTTGCTGATGCCGGTGTGCGCGTACCCGGCGGTTTTGCCACCACGGCCGACGCGTTTCGCGAATTCCTCAAATCAACCCAACTCGACACGCGTATTGCAGACCGCCTGGCTGCACTGAACGTCGAAGACGTCCGCGAACTGGCTGACGCCGGTGCCGAAATCCGTCAATGGATTCTCGAAACTCCGTTCCCGGCCAATCTTGAGCAAGAAATCCGCAAGGCCTTTGCCGAGCTCGACGCCGACGGGCAGGGCAGTTTTGCCGTTCGCTCATCGGCCACCGCCGAAGACCTTCCCGACGCGTCTTTTGCCGGCCAGCAAGAAACCTATCTGAACGTGGTTGGCATCGACGAAGTCCTCGAAAAAATTCACTTGGTATTTGCCTCGCTGTATAACGACCGCGCCATTTCGTACCGCGTTCACAAAGGCTATGCCGATACCGATGTCGCGTTGTCGGCAGGTGTGCAGCGCATGGTGCGCTCCGACAAGGGCAGTGCCGGCGTCATGTTCACGCTGGACACCGAATCCGGCTTTCGCGATGTCGTCTTCATCACTTCCTCGTATGGCCTGGGCGAAACAGTCGTTCAGGGCTCTGTAAACCCCGACGAGTTCTACGTATTCAAGCCTACACTGGCTGCCGGCCATAACCCCATCGTCAGCCGCCGCATTGGCTCCAAGCTGATCAAAATGGAGTTCGACTCCGACCGCAGCACCGGGCATGCCGTACGCACGGTCGATGTCCCCGTTTCCGAGCGCAATCGCTATTCGCTCAGCGACGAAGAAGTTATTGAGCTGGCCCGTTATGCCGTCATTATCGAGAACCACTACGGGCGTCCCATGGACATCGAGTGGGGTCGCGACGGCATTGACGGCAAAATCTATATCTTGCAGGCCCGCCCTGAAACCGTGAAATCGCAACAAGGGCAAAACGACGTTCAAGAGCGTTACCGCCTGAAGGCCACCGGCGACGTCCTCGTCACCGGCCGCGCTATCGGGCAAAAAATTGGCTCGGGGCCCGTGCGCGTTATTGGCGATGTCTCGCAAATGCACTTGGTTCAGCGTGGCGATATTCTCGTCACCGACATGACCGACCCCAACTGGGAGCCGGTCATGAAACTGGCCTCGGCCATCGTGACCAACCGCGGTGGACGTACCTGCCACGCCGCTATTATTGCGCGCGAACTGGGCATCCCGGCTGTGGTTGGCTGCGCCAACGCCACCGACGTCCTTAAAGACGGTGCCGAAGTTACCGTGTCGTGCGCTGAAGGTGATGAAGGACGTATTTACGACGGTCTGCTCGAAACCGAAATTGAAGAGGTCCGCTGGGGTGAAATGCCCGATGTGGGCATGAAAGTGATGATGAACGTGGGCAACCCGCAACTGGCGTTCGACTTTTCGCAAATCCCGAACGACGGCGTGGGTCTTGCGCGTCTTGAGTTCATCATCAACAACAACATTAACGTTCATCCCAAAGCTATTCTCGACTATCCCAATGTGGACGCCGAGCTCAAATCGGCCGTCGAATCTGCCGCACGTGGCTATGCCAGCCCGCGTGCCTTCTTTGTTGAGAAACTGGCCGAGGGTATCAGCACGATTGCCGCCGCTTTTTACCCCAAGCCGGTCATTGTTCGCCTTTCCGATTTCAAGTCCAACGAGTACCGCAAACTGGTGGGCGGCTCGCGCTACGAGCCCGAGGAAGAGAACCCCATGCTGGGTTTCCGCGGCGCATCGCGTTACCTGTCCGACGACTTTGCCGAGTGCTTCAAAATGGAGTGCGAAGCGCTTAAGAAGGTACGCAACGAGATGGGGCTTACTAACGTAGAAATCATGGTGCCGTTTGTACGTACCGTGCCCCAGGCCAAGCGCGTGGTCGATCTTCTGGCCAGCCACGGCTTGGCGCGCGGTGAAAACGGCCTGCGCCTGATCATGATGTGCGAAGTGCCGTCCAACGCGATTTTGGCTGATCAGTTCCTTGAGTACTTCGATGGCTTCTCCATTGGCTCCAACGACCTGACCCAGCTGACCTTGGGTCTTGACCGCGACTCGGGTATGGATCTGCTGGTTGCCGACTTCGACGAGCGCGACGACGCGGTCAAGTTCATGCTCAAGCGGGCCATTTCGGCTTGCCTGAACGCCGGCAAGTACGTGGGTATATGTGGCCAAGGGCCCAGCGACCACCCCGACCTGGCACAATGGCTGCGTGATCAGGGCATTTTGTCGCTGTCGCTTAACCCGGATACGGTGGTTGACACCTGGCAGCGCCTGGCGCAGTAGCCAGCGCATCATCAGGCAACCGCTATGGATCACAAAATTGTGATTGTCGGCGGCGGGGCCGGCGGCCTCGAACTGGCCGCCCGGCTTGGGCGTCAATTCGGCCCCGCACGCGTATTTCTGATCGACCGCGACGAAACGCATATCTGGAAACCCTCGCTTCACGAGGTGGCTTCGGGGACACTCGATATCCACCGCGAGGGGCTTTCCTTCATGATGCTAGCCAAAGAGCGCAACTTCACCTTTGTGCCCGGCAACGTGACCCATGTGGATCGTGAGCGGCATTGTGTCCAGATTGCGCCTTATTACTCGGCGCAGGGCCAGCTGGTGTTTGACGCCCGTGAGCTCTCCTACAACACGCTGATTCTTGCGGTGGGCAGCAAATCCAACTTCTTTGGCACCCCGGGCGCCGAAGAACACGGGATTTCGCTGGACTCCACGGCGCAGGCCGAACACTTCCGGCAGCAGATGCTGCACGAGCTGGCGGCCATTGCCCGGCAGCGCGAACAAAATGTCTCGCCCGAGCCGGTGTTGCACATCGGGATCGTGGGTGGCGGCGCCACGGGTGTCGAGTTGGCGGCCGAGCTGCTTGAGGCCATCAATGGTTTGACGTTTTACGGCACACGTAACATCGATCCGAAAAAGAACGTCAAAATCACGCTGCTGGAAGGCGCCGATCGTATTCTGTCGGCCCTGCCCGAAAGAATGTCCGTGGCCGCGCACGGTTTGCTTATCGAGCGCGGCATCGACGTCAAAACATCCATCAAGGTCGCGCGCGTGGGGCCCGACTCGGTCGAAGACGACCAAGGCCGTGTCTACCCGGTTAATTTGTGCGTGTGGGCGGCTGGCATTCAGGCGCCGCAGTTTTTGACTGAGCTGGGCTTGCCAACCAACCGCATCAATCAGCTGGTGGTCGACGAATACCTGCGCACGCCCGACCCCGACGTGTTTGCCATGGGTGACTGTGCCCAAGCCCCATGGCTGGGTAGCGACGGTACCTTGCCGGCGCGGGCTCAAGTAGCCCACCAGCAAGCCGCCTATCTTGCCAAGGTGGTGGCGGGGCGGGTCTCCAACGGGCCGCCGCATAGTAAGCCGTTCCGCTATAAGGATTACGGCTCGCTGGTGTCAGTGGGGCACAGCCGCGGGGTGGGCAGCCTGATGGGCGTCTTGGCAGGAAAAAGCCTGTTCGTGGAAGGGCTGTTGGCGCGCATCATGTATATGAGCCTGCACCTGATGCATCACCTGGCAGTCCTGGGCTTCTGGCGCACCGCTTCGTTGGCGATGGGCCGGCTGTTATTAAAACGCAGTACGCCGCGCGTCAAACTGCATTAAGTCAGTCGCGCCGCACGCGCACGTCATGCTTCATGATGCGTTCGCGTTCGCGCTGCCAGTCCTTGTCGCGGGCGGCGTCGCGTTTGTCGTGCTGTTTCTTGCCGCGGCCCAGGCCAAATTCAAGCTTGATGCGGCCGTTGCGATAGTGCAGGTTAAGGGGCACCATGGTGTAGCCCCGTTGCTCGACGCGGCCAATCAGTTTAGAGATTTCATCGCGGCGCAATAGCAGTTTGCGGGTGCGGACAGGGTCAGGAGTCACGTGCGTCGAGGTATTGGCCAACGGGCTGATGTGCATGCCCACAACCCAAATTTCGCCGTCCCGTACAATAATGTAGCTTTCCTTAAGCTGCACGTGACCGGCGCGGATTGCCTTCACCTCCCAGCCCTGCAATACCAGGCCTGCTTCGAAGCGCTCTTCAATAAAGTAATCGTGGTAGGCTTTGCGGTTATCTACAATGGTCATGAATTTTCAGCTTTAACAAGACGGGTAAAATCAGACCATTCTATCCGTTCACGAGACTCGATGCATACTGTTCAACGCTCCGTACTTGTCCCCTACAGCTGCGGCCAAATGTTTAATCTGGTTGCCGATGTCGATAAATACTCCGAGTTCATGCCTTGGTGTGGCGGCTCTGCCGTGCACCGCGAAGATGAGACCGGCATGGAGGCGTCGGTTACGATAAGCTTTGCCGGTATCAAGCAAACTTTTACCACGCGCAATACCCACGATTACCCGCATAACATCAAAATCGAGCTGGTGGACGGCCCGTTTTCAGAGCTTACCGGCGACTGGCATTTTCACGAGTTGGCGCCCGATGCGTGCAAGGTGGTCTATACCATGCAATATCGCTTCTCCAATCGTGCGCTCGAAGCGGTGGTCGGCCCCGTGTTTAACCGAATTGCCGGAACGTTCATTGATTCCTTCACCCAGCGTGCCCAGGATGTCTACGGCAACACCTGAGCGGACACGTACCGGCCTGCGTCCGGAAAGTGCCGACAATGCCGGGACACGGCCGCAAATGGAAAACCACAAGTCTGTGCAACCCGACCCTACCCATACGTCACCGGAAAAAGCCTTGTCGCATGTCGAGGTGATTTATGCCGAGCCAAGCCGTATCTGGCGCAGCCAGACGCAGTTGCCGGCGGGCGCGACGGTCGCCGATGCCTTGTCTGCGGCGGGTTTCTTTCAAGCGTTTCCACAGTTTTCGCCATCCATAGTGCAAGTGGGCATATACGGACGTAAATGCACACTCGATACCCAGGTACATAACAGCGACCGGCTTGAAGTGTATAGACCGCTTATATTTGAACCTATGGAAAGCCGGCGCCGTCGGGCCCGCCACAAGCAGCGCCAGAAGGTTTAGAATGTCGTGCGCGTGACAAAAAAAATCAAGCCAACGGGCTAAGGTTTATCCATGGCCGGACAGCAAAATTGTTCCTGGTCATCAGCGCAAACAGGGCCGCAACAAGGCTCGTCAGGCCATTGGCAGGCCTGAATAATCAATGGAGACACTATGGCGTTTGAACTTTCAGACGAGCAGCAGGCGTTCGTACAAGCCGCGCGCGACTTCGCTCAAGGCGAGCTGGCGCCGCAGGCGGCGCACTGGGACGAACACGAAGTATTCCCGCGCGACGCCTTTGCCAAGGCGGGCGAACTTGGCTTTTGCTCCCTTTACGCCCCCGAAGAGATAGGCGGTCTTGGGCTGCCGCGGTTCGATGCCACCCTGGTTTTTGAAGAAATGGCGGCGGTCGATCCTTCAACCGCAGCGTTTCTGACTATCCATAATATGGCCACTTGGATGATTGGCACCTGGGGCAGTGATACCGTCAAAGAACAGTGGGGCGAGTCCCTGTGTGCTGGTCAAAAATTAGCGTCGTATTGTTTGACAGAGCCCGGGTCCGGCTCTGACGCGGCATCGCTGGCGACAACCGCCCGCCGCGACGGCGACAATTACGTATTGAACGGCTCCAAAGCGTTCATTTCGGGCGGTGGCGACACCGATGTGCTGGTGGTTATGGCACGCACCGGTGGCGAGGGAGCACGCGGTATTTCAGCCTTTGTGGTGCCCGCCGATACGCCCGGCATCACTTATGGCCGCAAAGAACAGAAAATGGGCTGGAACAGCCAGTCAACCCGGCCCATCACCTTCGAGCAGGTTCGCATCCCGGCCACTCATTTACTGGGCGAAGAAGGGCAGGGGTTCAAACTGGCCATGAAAGGGCTGGATGGCGGCCGGATCAATATTGCGACCTGTTCGGTGGGCGCGGCACAAGGGGCGTATGATGCGGCCCGCAACTACATGTCCGAGCGCCGTCAGTTTAAACGGCCATTGGCCGATTTCCAGGCCCTGCAATTCAAGCTGGCCGACATGCTTACACATATTGTGGCGTCGCGCCAAATGGTGCGCCTTGCTGCTGCCAAACTTGACCAGGCCGACCCGCAGGCCACCGCATATTGCGCCATGGCCAAGCGCCTGGCCACCGATCTGTGTTTCCAGGTGTGCCTGGATGCGCAACAAATTCACGGCGGCTATGGTTATTTGAAAGATTACCCCCTTGAGCGGTTGGTGCGCGACACCCGCGTCCACCAAATTCTCGAAGGAACCAACGAAATTATGCGGGTAATTGTGGCCCGCCAAATTCTGAATGAAGGAGCAGACATACGATGAGCGCAGTTGTGTTGTCCACTGTCTTGGATACGGCGGGCCCGGAGAAGGTGGCTATGGCCACTCTGAACCGCCCGGATACGTTGAACGGGCTGTCGCTCGAAATGTGTCACGAACTTACGCGGCTTCTAGAGCAATGGGAAGACGACCCGACCATTGCCTTTGTGATTTTGCGCGGTGCGGGCGAGCGGTCTTTTTGCGCGGGCGGCGATCTGCATAGTCTGTATGCCTCCATGCAAGAAAATACCGAACGCGACGCCTGGAGCAATGGTTACGCACGCGAGTTTTTTGATGTCGAATATCGCCTCGACTACATGATCCATCGCTACGGGAAGCCGATTCTTTGCTGGGGCAGCGGCATCGTCATGGGTGGGGGTGTCGGCTTGATGATGGGGGCCAGCCATCGCGTGGTGACGGACACCACGCGTTTTGCCATGCCCGAAATCTCCATCGGCCTGTTTCCGGATGTGGGGGGCACTTGGATGCTTAGCCGTCTTCCCGACGGTATTGGTATGTTCCTGGCGCTGACGGGTGCGCAGTTGGGTGCCCGCGATTGCCTGCTGCTTGGTTTGGCCGACCACGAGCTCCCCTCCGATGGTTTCGACGCTCTGTTGGCCGACGTCCAAGCGGCCCGTTGGTCGGCGCGTCCCGACCGTAACGATGCGCTGCTTCGCCGCCTTCTTCAATCGAAAGCGCCCAGCGCCACAGCGCAGCCCGGGCCACTGCAACGTCATTTTGACGTCATTCGAGCTGCATGCGGCGGCACTAATTTCGACGAGATTTGCGCCGCCATTGAGGCATGGGCCGATCACGACGACCCATGGTTGCAACGGGCGGCACGCACATTTTCCACTGGCGCCCCCAGTTCCGCGCGCCTGGCGTTTACCCTTTTGCACAAGGTGCGCCTGATGTCTCTGGCCGATGTGTTCCGCATCGAATACATCGTATCCTTGCAGTGCGGGGTACAGGGCGATTTCCAAGAGGGCATTCGGGCATTGCTGATCGATAAGGACAAGTCGCCCGCGTGGAACCCGGCCAGCCTTAGCGAGGCGACCGATGCGTGGGTACAGCGTTATTTCCAGGCCCCGTGGCCTGACCATCAACCACACCCATTGTCGGATCTCGGCGAAGTGCCGGATCACGCTGTTCAGGAGTAAGCAAATCATGAGTCAAATCGCGTTCATCGGTCTGGGCCATATGGGGGGCCCCATGGCGCTGAATCTGATCAAGGCGGGCTACAAAGTGTCCGTGTTCGATCTCGTGGCCGAATCGCTCGCGCGGGCGCGCGATGCCGGTGCCACGGTGGCTGCGTCGGCGACCCAGGCGGTGCAGGGTTGCGATATCGTTATCAGCATGCTGCCCGCCAGCCAGCATGTCGAGGGCCTTTACCTGGGCGATGACGGCCTTCTGCAACACATTGCTTCGGGTGCGCTGGTGATCGACTGCAGCACCATTGCGCCGCAATCCGCCATCAAGGTCAGCCAGGCCGCACGTGAAAAGGGTTTGCGCATGGTAGATGCGCCGGTGTCGGGTGGTACAGCCGGCGCCGAGGCCGGTACACTTACTTTTATTGTGGGCGGCGATGCTGCCGACCTTGATCAAGCCCGGCCGCTCCTTGAGTGCATGGGTAAAAATATTTTCCATGCTGGGGATGCCGGCGCGGGCCAAGTGGCCAAAATCTGCAACAACATGCTGTTGGGTGTGTTAATGGCCGGCACGGCCGAGGCATTGGCGTTGGGCGCGGCCAATGGGCTCGACCCTCATGTGCTCTCAGATATCATATCCAAAAGTTCGGGCCGCAACTGGGCCACCGAGCTCTACAACCCGTGGCCAGGTGTCATGGATCACGCACCGGCATCCAAAGACTATGCCGGGGGCTTTGGTGTTGACCTGATGTTGAAAGACCTTGGCTTGGCGGCTGAGGCGGCTATGGCGGTTAAAGCGGCCACGCCACTGGGCGAAATGGCGCGCAACCTGTACGCCATGCACAGTGGCAACGGCCATGGGAAACTGGATTTTTCCAGTATCTTGAAGCTGTATAACCAGCCATAAGGCGCCGCACGCCCATGCAACATACATCCATGTAGGCATGCAGCGGCCAACAAGCCGGTACGCCGTGGCTTAGCTGTTTGCCTGCGGGGTAATGCTGTAGGGCAGGGATACGACGGTGACGGCCGGGCCGTTTTCGTCACCCAGCCGGTAGGCGGCGGTGTCCAGGTCGGCCAGCTGTACTTCCATCAGTACATGTAAAGTGCCGCTATTGATGGCGGCATTTACCACACGCCCGCTTGGGCGCCCGGGCTGGTTCGCGTCAAACGTGTCGGCACCGGGCAGGGCATGAACATCCACGCCGTCAAACCCTTCTGTACGTGCGTAAGCCATGCGTCGTTTGATGGTGCCGCGGTAGTGGCTGCGTGCTACGACTTCCTGGCCAGGGTAACAGCCTTTGGTGAAGCTGACGCCGCCGATCAGATCCATATTGACCGTCTGCGGTATAAACGCTTCTTGGGTGGCAGCCTGGATCCACGGCAGCCCTGCGGCGATATCATCGGCCTGCCACGCCTGGTTGGCAGCGTCATCCGGTGTTATGGCGGTGTCCGCATTTAGCACCCACCAACGCTGCTCAGGTGCGTTGTCGCGCTGTGGCACGCTAATCCAGATCTGGCCGTTTTGCCGCACCACGCTATACGCTGGCGCGGCGTCGGGTACGGTGAGCGTGTCGGCGGAAACGGGTGCGCCAGCCACCGTAATTGCCGGCGTGTGCGCATCCGTGGCGGTACCGTGGGTGGTGCCGGCAGCGTCGGGCACCGGGGCGCAATGGCGCACGCCAATCACACCCGTCTCGCTGATTTCAATATCAACTTTGGCACGCAAAACAAACATGCGCAGGCGTTGGCCAAAGGCCAGCGCCGCATCCGCCTTGGTGATCAGTAACCATCCGTCGGCGTCGGTGTCGCCTTGCTGGACGGCCACCATAGATGCAAACAAGCGGCCGCGTGCGGTGCAGTAGCCGGCCAAGGCCGCCTTGTCGGGGCCCAGTGCCGCCATGTCTTGCGTCAGCTGGGCTTGCAGGAATGTAGTGGCATCGGAACCGGTCAGGGTAATTACCGCCAGATCGTTCAGGGCGGTCATCGTAATAGCGCAAGTTGTCATAGTTTCCCAAAGCAAAAGACAGCACGTATCTTAGCGTTTATGATAACGGGCTTCCGGGCCGAAAAGTGGCTCAGCGCCGGCTACCAAGTTACAATTTAGATTCATGAGCAAATTCAAAAAGTTCCTCCTGTACTTTACACTGATGACAGTGTTGATTGCGGGCGCCGTGGCAGCGGCTGCCTGGTACTGGACGGAAACGCCCGTGCGCATGGCGCACGATCGTATCGATTACATTATTGAAGCCGGCAGTACGCCACGCACGGTGGCACGCGTGCTTAATGAAGCCGGCATTCAGGTTCATGAAGACGGCTTTGTGCTGCTGGCGCGCCTGACGGGCAACGATGTCCAGATCAAGGCAGGTGCCTACGAAGCAATGCAGGGCGATACACCCCGTACCTTGCTTAAGCGCATGGCCAGCGGTGACATGGTGCAAACGCGGCTTGCCCTGATCGAGGGCTGGACGTACCAGCGAATTCGTCAAGCGCTGCGTGATAGCCCGCACATACGCCAAACGCTGGACGGTGTCAGCGATGCCGAGCTTCTGGAACGGCTGGGCGCAACTGCAGAATCGCCCGAGGGCCTTTTCCATCCTGACACCTACGTGTTTGTTCCGGGCACGACGGATTTTGATATTTTACGTCGAGCTTATTCGGCCCAAATGGAGATATTGCACGAGGCTTGGGAGCAGCGTGACCCGGATTTGCCGCTGCAATCACCCTATGAAGCGCTCATCCTGGCATCCATTGTCGAGAAGGAAACCGGCCATGCGCCGGATCGCGCAAGGGTAGCGGGGGTATTTATCAATCGCTTGCGCCTGAATATGCCGCTGCAAACCGATCCGACCGTTATTTACGGTATGGGCGATGCCTATGAAGGGCGCTTGCGCCGGGTTGATCTGCGTACCGATACACCTTGGAACACGTATACGCGAGGTGGCCTGCCACCCACACCGATTGCAAGTCCTGGCCAGGCGGCGCTGAAGGCGACATTGCACCCCGAAGACCACAAGTACCTGTACTTTGTCTCGCGGGGCGATGGAACCAGTGAGTTCTCGAAGAATTTGGCCGCCCATAACCGGGCGGTGAATAAATATATACGCGGGCGAGGAAATTAATGGCTTCTCAGGCTCAGGCAAATCAGCCGGCAAACGGTGAGCAGCGCGGTCTGTTCATTACCCTTGAAGGGGTAGACGGGGCGGGAAAAAGCACCCACGTGCAATGGCTTGCCGAGCGTATCGCTGAGTACGGGGTGCCGGTCCTGACCACGCGCGAGCCGGGCGGAACGCCGCTGGGTGAGCAGCTGCGCGAATTGCTGCTGCACCATGACATGCACATTGGTACCGAAGCCTTGCTGGTATTTGCCGCCCGCAACGAGCATCTTCAAACCCGCATCACGCCGGCCCTGGAAGCGGGAACCTGGGTGGTGTGCGATCGTTTCACCGACGCCAGTTACGCCTATCAGGGCGGCGGCCGCCAGTTGGGCGAGCAGCGCATTGCAGTGCTTGAGGAATGGGTTCACCCACACGTGCAGCCTGATTTCACCTTCTTGTTTGATGTGCCGCTTGAGGTGGCGTGGCAACGGGTACACGGTGGCCGCAACCCTGACCGCTTCGAACAAGAAGAGGGCGCCTTTTTTGAACGTACACGCAAGGCCTATTTGGAACGTGCCAGGCAGCATCCAGAACGTTTCTGCATTATTGACGCTACGCGACCGATCGCGGACACGCGCGCCACGCTGCTGGAACAACTGGCCCGCCTGACCGGTGAAATCCCATCTGGGCCGGCATCCTGACATGAGTCGCTTCCCCGAGTTTTTGCCGTGGCAACGTGATCTGGCCAGCGCGTGGCTGGCACAGCGCGATCGTTTTGCCCATGCCTGGCTGATTCACGGCATGGCGGGCATCGGCAAACAGCGGTTTGCCTTGGCCTCGGCCGCCAGTCTTTTGTGTGCGCAGCCGCTCAATGGCTTGGCGTGTGGTCAGTGTCAGGACTG
>Ga0079224_100008351_pt1 | contig 14022 bp, 4 predicted proteins | sample Stecom2015_FD_80414 | JGI IMG/M metagenome (GOLD analysis project Ga0079224, IMG submission 80414) | Agricultural soil microbial communities from Utah to study Nitrogen management - Steer compost 2015 | ecosystem: Environmental > Terrestrial > Soil > Agricultural land | place: USA: Utah... | reverse complement strand
GCCACAGCGCGCGTCAATAAGGGCCGCTCGGCAGCACGCAGGAAGACCGACCCGCGCGAGAGACTGTTTTCCACCCAGCGAGCCTGTCCGTCGTGCGGTGACAGCTTCGACGAGCTCGATCCGCGCCTGTTTTCCTACAACTCGAAACATGGCTGGTGCAACACCTGTTACGGTACGGGAGAAATCATCAGTCACTTCGACGAGGCACAAAGCGGTGAGGAAGACATCTGGCTCGGGAAGCCCGACAGCGATCCCGATGCGGAACCGGTGACGTCGGTCATCTGTCCGGATTGCGACGGTCGGCGTCTGAACCCCACAGCGCTGTCGGTGAGGGTGCAGGGTCACTCAATCGCCGAGTTGGCAGCCCTTCCCGTCGCCGATGCGGACCAGCAGATCGGCAGGCTGCGCTTTGACCGCAAGCAGCAGGCAATCGCCCGCGATCTGCTGCCGGAGCTGCGCTCCCGGCTGGCGTTCCTCAACCGGGTGGGGCTGGGTTATCTGACCCTGGATCGGGCAGCACCCACTCTCAGCGGCGGCGAAGCCCAGCGCATCCGCCTGGCCTCACAACTCGGCTCCAACCTGCAGGGTGTCTGCTATATCCTGGACGAGCCCACCATCGGCCTGCACGCCCGCGACAACGCCCTGCTCATCAACACTTTGCGTGAGCTGCAGCGTCACGGCAATACCGTGATTGTCGTAGAGCACGATGATGCCACCATGGCGGAGGCGGACCACCTGATCGATGTCGGGCCCGGTGCCGGCAGCCGCGGCGGCGAAATTGTGGCGCAGGGCACCCTCGCCCAGCTCAGGCGCAACAAGGCCTCATTGACCGGACGGTTTCTGGCAGACCCGCTGCGGCATCCACTGCCGGACCTGCGCGACGACGAAGCACGCGCCGCGTGGCCCGTTGCCGCGCTCAGCATAAAGGGCGCCACACTCCACAACCTGCGCAACGTTTCCGTGGATATTCCGCTGCGGCGCCTGGTAGCTGTGAGCGGGGTCAGCGGCAGTGGCAAGAGTTCGCTGATCCGCTCGGTGCTGCACGACAATCTGAGGGCGGCACTCCGCACCAAAGGCACTCGCCGCAAACAGGCGCCATGGGTCGGCTGCGAGGAGCTGCAGGGCTGGGAACAGATTGATCGCCTGCTGCAGGTGGACCAGACGCCCATCGGCAAGACGCCCCGCTCATGCCCCGCCAGTTACATCGGGATCTGGGACATCATCCGCCGACTGTTTGCCGACACAGTGGACGCGCGGCTGCGCGGTTACGGACCGAGCCGCTTCTCATACAACGTGGCGGGCGGCCGTTGCGAAACCTGTGGGGGCAATGGCATGCGTCGCATCGAAATGAACTTTCTGCCGGACGTGCGGGTCGAATGCGAGGACTGCCACGGCTGGCGCTTCAACGATGACACGCTGAGCGTGCGCTACAAGGACAGGCACATCGGTGAAGTGCTGGCGATGAATGTGGACGAGGCCTCAGAATTCTTTGCGCCGGTGCCGTTGGTCCACTACCCCTTGAGCCTGCTGCAGGACGTCGGTCTGGGATACCTGACCCTGGGACAGCAGAGTCCTACCCTGAGCGGTGGCGAGGCGCAGCGCATCAAACTGGTGACGGAGCTGGCCAAGTCACGGCCGTCCGTGCAGCTGCGCAGGAATACCAGACAACACACGCTCTATATTCTGGACGAACCCACCGTGGGTCTGCACATGGCGGATGTGGAGAAACTGCTGCGGGTATTGCACCGTCTGGTCGACTCGGGCAACAGTGTCATCGTCATCGAACACAATCTGGACGTGATCGCCGAGGCTGACTGGGTGATCGACATGGGGCCGGAGGGTGGCAAGGGAGGCGGCAGGGTCGTGGCGCAGTGTCCCCCGCAGAAGCTGGCCACACGCAAGACCTCGCATACTGGAAAATACCTGCAGGCGCTGTTCCCCAAGAAATGAAGCGGGAACAGCCGCCGGTCAACCGTGCAGATAGCTGAGGGTGTTGCTGCCGCCGTTCTTGAGCAGGAAGCGACGATAGGCGACGAAGCCGGACAGGTAATGCTCGACGTCGTCGATCCGCACCCGGAAGGCATGGTGGCGAATAAAGAAGCTTCCCACGATGCGGCGCGGGTTGCGATAGTACATCGCCAGCTCCGGCCAGAAGTGCCCGTTCATCAGGTGATTGGCGCGAAAATCGATAGCCCGCTGCACCTTGCGCATGTCGAGACCGTCCAGCAGGTGTCGCAGCTTCGGATCGCGCACCAGGCGGGATATCATCAGCTCCGTCGCCATCATCAGCTCCAGCAGCGTTGGGAAGGTGGTGATGCGGGTACGCACAAAATCGAGATAGTCCGCCACGTTGCGAATCCCGAATTCATAATATTCGGCGGTGGGGCGATACATCGTCAGTTCGTTGACGCAGTAGCTCAACCAGTGATCATGATGGCGCCAGTGCTCCTTGGCGATGAAGTAGCGGAAGGCATTCTCCACGGCGGCCAGCCAGCGCTCGTCCCGGGTCAGTCCATACAGACGCATCAGGGCGAAGGCTGCTTCGCCGTCGTAGTAGATCACACGGAACTTGTCCTTGACCTGCAGGTCCGGGTACTGGAGGACGTGCACAAACCCGCCCGTCTCCACATCCTGCATATGGACAATGCCCAGCGCCAGTTGTTCCAGCAGCTCGCGATACTGATCCGCCTTGAACAGCTCCACGTATTTGACCAGAGCCAGTATGCACACCGCGTTGCCACCGAGTTTGATCTCGTTGTCAACGTCCAGCAGGAAAGCTGCGGTCTGGCCATTGGGCAATGACGCTGTCTTGATCAGCTCATTGACCAGATAGCCGATGGACTTGTCGATCGCATTCTTGAGCCCCTCATCGTGAGTGACTTCCCATGATTCCAGCATCGAATAGGTTGTGCTGGCATGCCGCAGCGTATTGTAGGCATTGATGGCGCGATCGAAACATGGGTGCCAGCCATAGCGGAAGCGCCCGTTGTCACGCAACTGCGTGCTCAGATAGCGGCTGCCGTCGTCGATCAGGCGGGTCGCCAGCTCGACATCAAGACCCACGATGCGGCGTCCGGCGTCCAGCCCGGAGCGGTACAGCAGCTGCGGTTTCTCGTCAGCGGCGCAGAACACCCCCTGGGTCAACAGCACCCACAGCTTCTCATCGTCACCAAAACTGATTTCCCGGTTCTTGAAGCGCTGGCCGGCGTAGATGCGGAAGTTCTTCTCGTTGACCACAGCATGTTCGATATGTGAACCACCGTAGAGCATGGCATTGGCGTTCAGCTCCCCTTCCAGAAAGGCTGTGGAGAAGGACGGATCCAGTGCCAGACCGTAGCGGAAGTAGTTGCGCTTGACTGCCTTCAGGCTGGCCTTGAGCCCCTTCCACGTGATCTCTCGCACACTGGTCACCCAATCCACCCGCAGCCACTGCACGTCGAATTTCTCACGCTGTACCAGCAAATGCGCCTGTTCCACCAGCATGTCCCAGGTGGAACTGAAATCGTCACCGGTCAGATGGAGTACTTTGGCACGCTCATGCGTGTTGCACAGGGAAAGGAACAATGTGTAGCGCGGCCACGGAGAGCCGAGCCCTACGCAGTGGTTCTGTACGAGGGGTAGTACCCGGCTTACAAGAACTGAGAGGCGCAGAAATTTCGCTGCATTATCGCTCACGCAGTGCCTGCCTCGCCTGGGTCATGGGGGTCATCAGATAGTCGAAGACGGTTTTTTCGCCTGTGCGCACATCCACGGTTGCAACCATGCCGGGAACGATCGGGAAGCTGTTGCCTTCCCGATCCACCAGCGCGTCGGTTTCCGTCTGCACGAAGACCCGGTAGTAATACAGCTCAGGTCGGGTTTCGTCCTGAATGGTATCGGGAGAGATGGTGGCTACGGTGCCCTCCATGTCGCCATACACGGTATAGTCATAGGCGGTTATCTTGACCTTGGCATCCTGGCCAGGATGGATGAAAGCGATATCCCGCGGAGAGATGCGCGTTTCGACCAGCAGCGTATCATCAAGAGGCACGATCACCAGAAGCTGACCGTTAGGTGGAATGACACCACCCTGTGTGGTCACGGCAATATCCTTGACAATGCCGCGCACTGGCGAGCGCAGGGTCAGGCGCTCCAGCGAATCGGCACGGCCGCGAACGACAGACGCCAATGCGCCCACTTCCGCCTGGGTCTCGGCCAGTTCTTCGCGCGCCAGCACCAGATATTCAGCACGCATGTCGTGTGCCCGCAGCTCCAGTTCGGAGAGCTGTCGACGCAGCCTCAATACTTCGACATCGCTGGCAGCGCCGATGCCGCGCAGCGATTCGGTCAGCTCCAGCTCCTGTGCCACCAGAGCACGTGATTCCTCGACACCGGCCAGGGATTCATGGAGGGAGTTCCTGCGGGTGTTGTACAGGCGGGTCTCAGCCTCCGTCAGTTCAGGGTAATCATCCAGCTCGGCGGGAAAATCCAGTGGCAGCTCGTTGACTTCCGCTCGCAGGCGCGCCTCACGGGCCAGCGCGGCGCGATAACGTGAGGCGCTCTCGTCCACACTGGATTCGGTTTTGGTCAGGTCCAGCTGCGCCAGCGTCTGGTTGACCTCCACGATGTCGCCTTCCCGGACGTAGAGTTCACGGACGATACCGCCCTCCAGGGACTGGACCACCTGCTCACGGGAAGTTGGAATGATCCGGCCGTCGCCGGTGGACACTTCCACTACCGTGGCAAAGTATGACCACGTCAACAGAGCACCGAGAATGATCGCCGATATCGTCACGATCCGGGTGGAGCGAACGAGCCTGGCGTCATCCGCCACTTCGTCATAATGATGCCATAAGGTTTGCATGTCCTTCTCCCCTACACTGCCGCGCGCACAGCTTTGACGCTGCGTTTGGCCAGCTGCGACAGCACGATGCTCTTGGTGTCATCCATGCTGATTCTGCCGTTCTCGATAACGATGATGCGGTCCACGAGCGTCAGCATGCTCATTCGGTGAGTAGCGATCACCATCGTCTTGTCGCCGACCCAGTTGGACAGCTGTTCAATCAGATTTTTCTCGGATGCTTCGTCGAAGGCGGCTGTCGGCTCGTCCAGCAACAGCACGTTAGGGTTGCGCAGCATGAGGCGAGCCATCAGCAGCGACTGCCTTTGACCGCCCGACATGCCAGTCCCGCCTTCCATCAGCATGAAATCCAGACCGCCTGGAAGTTTGCGCACGAACTCCGCCGCACCGGCGCGGCTCAGGGCCTGCATCAACTCTTCGTCACTGGCGCGCGGCGCCCCCAGCAGCAGGTTCTCGCGCACCGTACCGTGGAACATGCGGGCGTTCTGGCTCAACAGGACCACATCGCGGCGCACGTCGGCCATGTCCAGATGATGGAGATTGATATCGTCGAGGCACACTTCCCCTGACTTGGGCTCGAGCGCCCCGGCCAGCGCCTGCAGCAGGGTCGATTTTCCTGCGCCATTGCGACCGAGCACTGCAATCTTCTCGCCGGGTTCGATCTCCAGCGCTCCAATCTGCAGCACGGAAGTTTCCGCCCCGGGATATTGGAAGACCGTCTGACGGAAGCGATAGGAGCCGGTGAGCACCCCCCGATGGATGCGCTTGCTGCTGTCCTCATTCTCCACCTTGCGCTCCATCAACTGGTCGATGCTCTGCATGGCGATCCTGGCCTGCTGCCAGCGGCTCATCAGCGAGCTCAACTGGGACATGGTCGCCATCATCCGGGAGGCGAGGATCGACGAAGCCACCAGCGCGCCCACCGACAGGTCACCACGCATGACCATCGGCGCCCCGAACAGCACCATGCAGGAGAACACCGCGCTCTGCACGTTCTGTCCCCAGATGCTGAGGTTGCCGGCAATGCTGCGCAACTTCAGGTTCACATCGGCCGTCACCGCATTGCAGTGGTTCCACTGCTGCTGGAAGCGCTGCTCGGCCTGGAGCGCCTTGATATCATCCATGCCCTGCACGGTTTCCACCAGGATCGCGTTGCGCAGCGCGGATTCACGCAGCGCTTCCCCGGCCAGGCGCTTCAGTTTCGACTGAACCAGCATGCCAGGCACGACCAGAACGACCAGCGCACAGATCGGCACCAGCACCAGAGGTCCGCTGATATGCCACAGGACAAAGCAGAACAGGAAGAAGAACGGCATGTCAGCGAAGGCCACCACCGTGCTGGAGGTCATCATCTCCCGCACCTGCTCCAGCTCACGCAACTGGGCAACAAAGGTCCCGGTTGAGCGCGGCATCTCTTCGTTGCGGATGCGCAGGGAATGCCCGAACACCTTGTCGGAGATGCGCAGATCCGCACGTTTGCCCAGCAGATCGGTGATGCGTACACGCATGCCGCGCAGGACGAACTCGAACACCAGGGCCAGCACCACACCACTGAACAGCACATAGAGGGTTGCCATGGACTCGGCCGGAATCACCCGATCGTAGACCTGACGGGTAAACAGGATGCCTGCCAGTGCCAGCACGTTGGCAAGCAGTGATGCCAGCAGTACGTGGCCATAGGGTCGCATGTCCCGCAGCACGATCCTGCGGAACCAGTGCGGCTCGTAGGGCTTCACATATTCCTCTACACGCGCATCCGAGATGGCACGTGTGGGACGCAGCAGTACGACGGAGTCGATCTCACGCAGCAGCTCGTCGCAGTCCATGGTGTTGTTCAGGCCATTATCACCGCTGTAGACCAGGCCCACACGCCCATCCGCGGCCTGCGTTTCAACAACCGCTACGTGGCCATTGCGGAACTGTACGACAGCCGGCAGACGCCAGGAGCTGAACTGTTCCTTCTCCACCTTGCCAGGCGCGCAGGAGAGGCCTGCGTGTCGGGCCAGCCGGGTAATGACTTCAATCGGCGCATCGTCCTTCGCCCAGGCCGCTGCCACGCGCAGGCTTTCCACCGAATACTCGAGACGGTAATGGGAGGACACAGTCTTGATTGCCTCTACCCACAGTTCCGGATCGAACTGTTCGGCAGCTGGCTGGTTGTCGGACACGCTCATGTCAGCGGGCTCATCGATGTTGCGTTCGTCGATGCCGGACTCATGGTCGGGCTGGTTCAATGTCTGAGTCATCGTGTTGTTCCTTCTGCGATGCCGGTATTGATGTCGAACACATTCCGCAATTGTCCAAGACTGTGCAGGCAGACCATCTGCAGCTGACGCAGATCATGGATGGTATGTTCACGGTCGAACTGTGACTGGTATATCTCCTGCTCGGTATTCAGCAGGTCCAGCAGGGAGCGGGTGCCGAGAGACAGGTACTGCTCCCGATACAGCTCCTGGGTGCTGACTATGTTCTGCAGACGCGAATTGAGGTACTGCATTCGGTCCACATAGCTGCGGGTCTGGTCATGCGCTTCGCGGAAGCTGCGGCTGACCTCCAGCAATGCGCGCTCCTTGCCGGCCCTGGCAGCTTCCAGGGAGTACATCGCCGCCTGACGACGCGACCGCGCTGCGCCGCCCTCGAACAGGTTGCTGTCCAGATTCAACGAAACGGAGAAGTCACGCTCGGCAAAGTTCTGGTCGAAGGCGATGTTGGATGGGTTGTTGACGTTGCCATAGTTCGCCTTCAAGGAGATGGTCGGGAACATGTTGGCTCTGGCCTGACGCGCTCTGGCCTGAGCTTCTTCCAGGGCCGCTTCGGCAGCCAGCATCTTCGGCACAGAGCTGAAATCTTCGGGATACGCGGTGCAGACCTGGCTCAGTGTGCCTGGAAAGCTGCTGTCCACACTTTGGGGGACCGCCTGGCCGATGTAGTTCTGCAAAGTGCGCTTCCACATATCCAATTGCGCCTGCAATTGCATTTCCATCGCCAGAGCCGCCTCGTGCCTTGAGCGAGCCTGCAGGACATCGGACTGCGTACTGGCACCCCGTTGGCTACGCGCCTCGGCCAATGACTGGATCTCGGCGATGGCCTGGGTCTGGGCGCGGGCGACCTCCAACAGTGCCTGGTGGCGCTGCACTTCGATGAACGCCTCGGCCGTATCAAGCGCCAGGTCATCCATGGTCACGAGAATGTCAGCACGGCTGCGCTCCGCGCGGTAGGATGCCGCCTCGACAGAGCTGGAGGTTCTGCCAAAGTCATACAATGTCTGTGACGCAGAGATGTTGTAGTTATCCCAGGACGTGGAGGCTTCGTGACGATAACCGTTGCCGACTCCCGCACTGACACGAGGAAAGTAGCCCGCTCTGGCAACATCCACCTCTTCCAGTGAGGAATAGAAATTTCCCATCGATTCCACGACGGACGGGTGGGAGACCACCGCGTTGCGCACGGCGGTGTTCAGGTCCAGAAGTCTGCCATCGCTGCCGTCATAGACTGGCGTATCGGTCATCGCGGCAATACGCTCGGCCAGCGTTGAAGAGACCAGCGGAGACACCTGTACGGACTCATCCGCTGCCGACAGCACTGCGGGAGGGACAGGCGCTTCTTCAGCCGGGAGGGGGTCCTCTTCTGGCAGTGCCGCCAGGATCTCCGTGCGGGTAACCACAGGGTCAGCTGTCCCACTTTGTCCCGACGCCGGCACTTCGGTGGTGACTATCCCCTGTATATCCTCCTGTACATCCTCCTGCACTTCCTGCTCTGGTTCCTGCACTGTCGCCTCGGCGGTCTCCACGGGGGAAGCGGGAGCCTCCACAGGATCCGCTGTCACGAGATCGTCGAGCCAGGGCCCGGCATCCGCAGAGGGCTGGGTAGAAGTCTCAGCCGCTTCGACGACGTTGCCGGTTGCGCTCCCAGCAGGCGTTTCGGTCTCCGTGGGTGCATCCAGCCAAGGGCCGGAATCACTGGTCGTGTCGGCTTGTGTATCGGTCTGGACCTGTTCGGTTTGGGGAAGCCTGCCCCACTGTTCCACCGCCTCCAGGTATTCGTCGAGAGTCGCCGGGGAGGATTCAACCTCGGGGGTCGATGCAGCTGGTTGCTCATCTGGCACCGTCACGGGTGCGCTTTCAGCCCTGGGAGAGGAAATTTCTGCAAGAAACTCGCTCACGGTGAGTTCCCTGACAGGAGTGTCATCGGTCGGGGAAGCATCTGCGGCCAGGAGCACGTCCGCGTGGAGCGCTCCATATATCAGGCTCAGATACCATAAGCTTCGGGAAGTCCTCACGTGATCGCCTTCTTCTCTTCCAGTGCTGGATTTCGCATGAAGTTCCCCTGCCCTAACATGGCCAGGGGAGCTTCATACACTGTCGGTCCTTAAACGAGTGGCTGGTTGTCCTGCGACAACAGATCACCCAGGTTCGGAACATCGGTCGCCGGCTGTGCGTTGTTTCCGCCACCCAGCAGACCTCCAAGCAGGCCACCGACCAATCCGTTCTCGCCGAGAACCGGATCCAGGACATCGCCGCCCAGCAGGCCACCGACCAGACCGTCTTCGCCAAGGATCGGATCCAGGACGTCACCGCCGGCCAGACCACCCAGCAAGCCATCCTCGCCGAGAATCGGATCGAGAACGTCACCGCCAGCCAGACCACCCAGCAGACCATCTTCGCCGAGGATCGGATCGAGAACGTCACCGCCAGTCAGGCCACCCAGCAGACCATCTTCGCCGAGGATCGGATCAAGCAGGTCCGTGCCCGGCAAACCACCGTCGAGCAGATCGCCGCCCAACAGACCACCGATCAGGCCGTCGTCGCCAAGAACCGGATCCAGCAGGTCCGCGCCAGGGAGATCTCCCCCCAGAAGCCCGCCGATCAGGCCATCTTCGCCGGCGACCAGCTCCACGACGTTGTCCACGACACCATCGTCACCGATGACGTTGTCTACCACGCCGTCCTCGCCGACGATCGGCTCTAGGACGCCACCGAGCAGGTCTCCGCCCAGCAGGTCGCCACCGAGGAGATCACCGCCGACGAGACCACCGACCAGGCCATCTTCACCGAGGACCGGATCCAGCAGATCCGTGCCTGGCAGACCACCGCCGAGCAGATCGCCCCCGACCAGGCCGCCAAGCAGGCCGTCCTCGCCAAGAACAGGGTCAAGCAGATCCGTGCCAGGCAGCCCGCCACCCAACAGATCGCCGCCCAGCAGGCCGTCTTCGCCAGTGACCAGATTCAGGACGTTGTCGACAACGCCATCTTCACCGAGGACGTTATCTACGACACCGCCTTCTCCAACGACTGGATCGAGCACGCCACCGAGCAGACCACCGCCCAGCAGGTCACCGCCGAGCAAGCCGTCTTCTCCCAGAATTGGATCCAGGAGGTCGCCATCCAGAAGATCGCCGCCGACCAGACCGCCCAACAGGCCATCTTCACCGAGGATCGGATCCAGGATATCTGCACCAGGCAGACCGCCATCACCGCCGAGCACACCGCCCAGCAGACCGTCTTCGCCGACGACCAGATCCAGCACGTCGTCTACCAGGCCGTCCTCGCCCAGAATGGGCTGAAGAAGCCCGTCTTCACCCAACAGCGGATCAAGGATATCTCCGCCGATCAGGTTGCCACCCAACAGACCGTCTTCGCCGAGAATCGGATCGAGAATGCCTGGCAGATCGGTACTACCGTTGAGCAGGCCGTCCAGCAGCCCTTCATCACCCGTGACCAGGTCCAGCACAGTGTCCAGTGTGGCGCCGTCACCTATGACGGGATCGAGAATGGCAGTCGGATTGCCTTCTAATGCGTCACCGCCAACCACTCCGTCCAGGGGACCGTCTTCACCGACAACCGGATCCAGGATGTCGCCGCCGAGCAGTCCATCGTCACCGGTCACGAGTTCGAGTACGTTGTCCACGACACCGTCTTCGCCGATGACGTTATCCACCACACCTCCGTCACCAATGACGGGCTCCAGGACGCCATCCAGTGCCCCGCCGGCCAGCCCGCCACCAAGAATCGGTTCGAGGATATCGCCTCCCGGCAGGCCATCACCGCCGACGCCTCCCAGCAGGCCGTCTTCACCCAGCACTGCGTCCAGCACCTCTGGCACGACACCCTCGTCACCCAGCAGGTCACCGACGACATTGTCTTCGGCAAGCAGGTTGGCCACGGCGCTGTCTTCACCGATCAGCTCTTCCACCACTTCGCCCACGTCGCTGACCAGACCATCGGCACCGATGACGCCGTCGACCAGCTGTGTGACAGCGGGGCTGCCGACGATATCGGCCACCGGACCACTGACGACCCCATCATCTCCCAGCAGTTGATCCACCACTTCCTGGTTCATCAGGGTGTTGATGATGCCGCTCGGACCATTGACTTGCGTCAGCAGATCGCCAACCGGCTCCAGCAGGGATTCGGTCAGGCCGCTCTCCTGTACCAGACCGCCGATGACCCCATCGGGAGCGAGCGCTCCGCCAACTACTGCGTTCTCATCCAGCAGGCCGCCTGCCAGACCGTCTTCAGCCAGCAGTGCACTGACAATACCAACTTCAGAACTCAGACGACCGAGCAGGCCTTCTGCAGAATCGCCACCTTCTTCCGTCGCCGCGAGCGTGGACACGCCATTTGATGAGAGCATAGAAATATCTCCGAACGATGTTATTGAATTTGTGGATCCTTGCGCAGCCAGCAGGCCGCCGAGACCAAGGTTGTTCAGCAGACCACCCAGCCCACCCGTGGTGATGATGTTGGTCAGTGCATCGGTCACGTAGTCGACCTGAATAATCGCGGGGTCGATCACGTTGCCGGTGGTGCCGTCACCCAGGAGGCTGTCCAGCACCGGTGCCAGCAGGTTGGCAACGTCATTCGCCACATCGGCTATCACTTCGTCGGTGGGATCGAACGCGTTGGGATTGTCGGGATCGAACTCCCCGCCCGTCAAAGGTGCCAGGGCATCATTGATCTGTCCCAGCAATCCGTCTTGCAGCTCCACGACGGAACCAAGTGATCCATTGAGTCCGAGCTGGTCATCCAGCTGGCCTACCAGGTTGGTGATCAATTCTTCGCTGGCAGGATCCAGGAGCTGATCGCCGTCGGAATCGGCATCTGCATCTGCGTCGGCATCTGCATCTGCGTCGGCATCAGCATCAGCATCCGCGTCGGCATCCGCATCCGCATCTGCATCTGCATCTGCATCTGCATCTGCATCTGCATGGGCATCCGCATCGGCATCCGCATCGGCATCTGCATCGGCGTCTGCATCCGAGTCAGCATCTGCGTCCGACTCGTCGACATCCACAGTGATAGTCAGCGTCGCGGTGTCTTCTCCATCCGTTGCATGGTTGAGCTTATAGGTGAAGATATCCTGCTGACCCTCTGCGTGGGGATCATCGAAAGCCTCGTAGCTATACGAGCCATCGGCATTGATGGTCAGTGTGCCATGCTCGCCGACCAGCACCATGCCATCAGTAACAGTGACAAAGTTGCCACCGCCGGTGTCGATCTGCAGCACCGCGCCATCGTCACTGCCCAGGGAGTCGTCTTCCAGCACATTACCGACGATGGTCTGACCACTTGCGGCCCAACTGATGAACTCGGCCTCGATGCTCAGAGTAACAGCGGCAGACAGCAGCCCCCCACCACTGTAGCTGAGGCGATAGGAACCTGGATCCAGGTTCTCTGCATTGATCTCCACCTTATTACCGGCCAGCACATTCAGCGTCAGCAGATTCAACACTCCGCCGCCTTCGGTACTGGCGACATCTACCCAGCTACCATCCACGTTCATTTGCAGCGTGGCAGCCATATCGGAGAGCACCGTCGCAAGGCTGTCAGCCGAGACCACGAAGCTGGCGTCAGTGTGAGTTCCCGGGTCGATCTCGAAGGCAAATTCTTCGGAGAAATTCCCGACTGCCAGCAAGTAGAAGTTCGAATCCGATGCGGTAGTGGTTTGACTCGACACGTTGACCTGCACCGTATCGGCATCGTCGATGGCTTCTACAAGGTCGGCGTCGGCGTCGGCGTCTGCATCCGCATCCGCATCGGCATCTGCATCTGCGTCCGCGTCTGCATCGGCATCGGCATCGGCATCGGCATCAGCATCGGCATCTGCGTCTGCGTCAGCATCGGCGTCGGCATCCGCATCAGCGTCTGCGTCAGAATCGGCGTCTGCATCGGAGTCGTCGAGCTCGACATCGAGTGTAATGGTCAGGGTGGCGGTATCCTCGCCGTCGACCGGATGCTTGAGCTTGTAAGTGAAGACATCCTGCTGCCCCTCTGCATGGGGATCATCAAACGCTTCATAGCTGTAGGAGCCATCTGCGTTGATCGTCAGGGTGCCATACTCGCCCACAACAACCGTGCCATCAGTCACGTCTACAAAGTTGCCGCCGCCGGTGTCGATCTGCAGCACTGCGGCATCGTCTGAACCGAGCAGGTCGTCCTCAAGCACGTTGCCGGTGATGGTTTGGCCACTCGCAGCGAAGTTCGTGAACTCCGCATCTATGGTCACTGTGACACCAGCCGACAGCAGTCCACCGCCGCTGTAGCTGAGACGATAGGCTCCCGGCTCCAGCCCTTCGGCCGTGATCTCCACACTATTGTCCCCGAGAACATTCAGCGACAGCAGGTTGAGCAGTCCACCACCTTCTGTACTGGCGACATCAACCCAGTCGCCACCCACGTTCATCTGCAATGTAGCGCTCACGCCACTGAGCACTGTTGCTACGCTGTCGACCGAGACGACGAAACTGGCATCGGTATGCGAGCCAGAATCGACCTCGAACTCCAGTTCCTCGCTGAACTGCCCCACTGCCAGCAGGTAGTAGTTGGAATCAGAGACAGTGCTGGTCTGGCTGGTCACGTCGATCTGAGCCGTGTCGGTATCATCGATTGCGTCCACGATGTCTGCATCGGCGTCAGCATCTGCATCAGCGTCTGCGTCTGCGTCTGCGTCTGCGTCTGCATCGGCATCTGCATCGGCATCGGCATCAGCGTCTGCGTCTGCGTCTGCGTCGGCATCAGCATCAGCATCAGCATCAGCATCAGCGTCTGCATCGGCATCTGCGTCTGCATCGGCATCGGCATCGGCATCAGCGTCTGCGTCTGCGTCGGCATCAGCATCAGCGTCTGCGTCGGCATCCGCATCTGCGTCAGCATCAGCGTCTGCATCCGCATCGGCGTCAGCAT
>Ga0079224_100008349_pt1 | contig 14023 bp, 9 predicted proteins | sample Stecom2015_FD_80414 | JGI IMG/M metagenome (GOLD analysis project Ga0079224, IMG submission 80414) | Agricultural soil microbial communities from Utah to study Nitrogen management - Steer compost 2015 | ecosystem: Environmental > Terrestrial > Soil > Agricultural land | place: USA: Utah... | reverse complement strand
TAGGTCCCCGTAGGGTCCCACGATGCGCCCGCCCGGCCTTTTCTCCCCGCTCTCCCCACTCTCCCCGGTCCGGCCCTTGGGGAAAAGATCTGCGTCTATATGCATTTGTATGGCCTGGGCGGCGTCTATGAGGCGTTCGACCTCGTCTATGCCGTAATCCTCCTCGTACCTGCGCAGGCGCCCGGCCGCTTCGCTGGCGGAGGTGAGCATGTCCCGGCGGGTGCCCCCGAAATAAATGTTGTTCTTCATGAAATCGTTGTGGCCGTAAACATGCGCCATCACCAGCACCTGAATGGGATAGGGGTTGGTGCTCATGAGGAAGGCGCGGGACGGATTGGAATTCAGGACCACCTCGTACGGAATGCCACCGCTGTATTCGTACTGCGTGCGCTGCTTCTCGTAGTCGCGGCCGAAAGACCAATGGGAATAGTTCACGGGAAGGTTGTAGGACATGATTTCCAACATTTTCTGGGCCGGAATCACGTCGAATTCCTGGGGAAAGCAGTCGAGCCCGAATTCGGCCACTACTTTCTGGATATGGTTGTCGGCCTTGACCAAGCGCTTGATGTCGTCCTTTTCCCGACTCATATCTTTTTTTCCTTGGAGAAGAACACCTTCAGGGCCGGATAGACATGGCCTTTGTTTTTCAGAATGACCCCGGCCAGAGGCATTTCCGCCCTTTGCCCCAGGTAATACTCGAAATCCGAATCCCTATAGGAAGTGTAGCGTTCCAGACTGAAACTCTCTTCGAAATTGCGCATCAATTGCTGGCCATAGGCCACCTCGGTACGGATCTCCCCATACCCCACCATATTGGGACCTTTCTCCAAAAGGCGTTTGACGCTGGCCATGGTCTTGGCGGGATCCCAGTCCTCGCCGTCGGAGAAGTGGAAGGCGTAAATATTCCATTTGGCCGGAGGATAGTCCGAATCGATCAAATCACAGGCCAAATCGTAAGCGGAGGCGCAGATAGTGCCCCCGGATTCGCCTTTATGGGAGAACTCCTCCTCATCCACCAGCTTGGCCTCGGAAGTATGGGCGATGAAGCGGATTTCCACGTTACGGTACTTATGCTTCAGGAATTCGACCATCCAGAAAAAGAATGAGCGGGCCAGATACTTCTTGGTCGTGGACATGGATCCGGATACGTCCATCATGGCCAGGATTACGGCGTTGCTGTGGTGCTCCAGGTTCTCCTTGACCACGCGATAGCGCAAATCGCCATGGGCGATGAAAGGTTTTAGCTTGGTTTCCTCGTCCTCGAGTTCGGCTTCGGGATTCTCCTTCTGCAGCAGCTCCAAGGCCTTACGGTAATCGCCTCGGAATTTATTGAGCGCCTTTTGGCAGGTTTCCAGGGGCCGGCCGGTTTTTTCGGCGAGCTTGGAAACGGAATCGGCCGTGCGTTTTATGGCCTCGCGGACGCTGCGCTTCTTGTCCAGGTTCGGCTTGAGGCCGTGCTTTTCGATATCCTCGAAATTCCAGCCGGCGGGCACCACGGTTTCGGCGATTTCCTTGCGCCTGAGATCGGGAAGCTGGAGGTCGTCCATCATCATCTGGATCAACTCCTCGATGTCGACTTCCGTTTCCATGTAATCTTCGCCCAGGGCATCGGCCGGTTTGCCTCCCTTGCCCGGCCCCTGTCCCTGTCCGTCGGGAGCGGGCCGGCGCCCGATCACGTCTCCTTTGTCTTTGCTGCCGTGGCCCAGGCCGTAGCTTCCGCCTCCCTCGCCGCCCTTGCGTTTGCCGTATATGAACTGGTAGCTTTTGATGCCCCTGATGGGGATCTTTACGGTCTGGCCCTTTTTCCGGGAGATGATGCTCTCTTCGGAAATGACGTCCGCAATGTTTTCGCGGATGCTGTCCTTGATTTTCTTCTGGTGGCGGGCGACGTCTTCCTGGCCGCGTTTGGAGAAGTCCCAATCGGTTTGACGGACGGTCATCGGTGCTCCGGGTCTGCAGGATGCCCTGCGGTCTGGGTCAGGCCTTGGGGTACGGTCGCGAAGGCCGGAAATCCGGCCGGGGGAAACCCCGGCGCGGGGGATCCGTTCATTCTTCCTTGCGCAACACCTCGCCCACGAATTGCAAAAGCCTCTCGGCGTTCTTTTCCGAATACCCCTTGGACCGCAGGGCGTCGATGGCATCCCCGCGGCGCTTGACCGTCTTGGGGTCCTTCTTGTTGGGATCCGCGATGGTGAGGCTCACCACGTTCTTCAAATCCGACATCAGCTTCTTTTCGATGGCCTCGTTGAGGGGCTGGTAGGATTTGAAGTCGAAGGTCTTGCCTTGATCCATGGCGTCGGACTTGAACACGAATATGCCCTGGCGGAATTCCCGCTTCGCGTTCTCCGACACGCCGATCATCTCCTCGATGCTGCGCATCAGCCTTTCGTCCGGCTCCTGGGGCTCTCCGGTTACCGGATCCGAGATCTTCTTCTTGAGGCAGAAGGAGGTCGTGTTCTTGATGTAATTGTCGAACAGGGACTGCGCTTGATCTTCATAGGCGAACAAGAAGGCGCGGTTGACCTCCTTTTTCGCCACTTCGCGGTACTCGGCGTTTACGCTGCTTTTGTCGGCCATCAGAAGTCTTAGATAGCGCTCGGCTTCTTCTTCGGAGAATCCGATATGATGCCCGAAGTTGTTGCGCAGGGAGCGCAAAACGTCCAAGGGCATGATGCTGCCCTCTTTTTCTTTTTCGGAAAGCGCCACGTTGATGGCGTTCACGACGAAACGCGGGGAAATCCCGAACATTCCCTCGCCCTTCTTCCTGCCTTCCAGCCTGAGGGCCTTCAGGTCGACGGGATCCTTTTCCTGCTCCATCACGGCTTCACCGTTGTAATAGCGCATTTTCTTGATCAGATCCGGGCACAGGGACGATTCGGTGAGGCGGGTGAGGACGGCGAACATGGCCGCCACCTCCAATGTGTACGGCGCGATGTCGATATGGGAGAACTGGGAACTCGCGATCATCTTCTGGTAAATGCGCACCTCGTCGTCCACGCGCAGATTGTAGGGAACGTAGATCGGATACATGCGATCGTGGAGGGCTTCATTCTCCTTGTTCGACTTGAACTTGTCGAATTCGGTCTGGTTGGTGTGGGAAAGGATGACCAGGTCGGTGTAAATCTGGGGGAAACCCGGCACCTTGATGAGCTGCTCCTGCGCCACAGTGATCAGCACGTAATGGAACTTGATGTCGCATTTCAGGATTTCGATGTACTCGATGAGCCCGCGATTGCTGATTTCCAGCTCGCCGTCCAGGCTGTAGGCCCGGGGATCGGTCTCGCCGTACTCCGTGATTTTGGAAAAGTCCACGTGGCCGATCAGCTCGGATATGTCCTGGTTCTTGGGATCGCTGGGCTGGAAAGTCCCGATGCCGCGCCGGGCGCGCTCGGAAAGAGTGACCTGCTTGACCTTCACTTTCTCCCACAGGATGCCGCCCTTCTCGTCCCGGAACTCGGGATTGTTGAGGAGGCGATGACGGCAAATCGGGCAGAGATCCCCTTCGATCTTGATGCCGCCCAGGATCTCCTCCCACTTCGAGCGGTCATGCCGCGGAACCAGGTGGAGGGGGTCTTCGGACATCGGGCATCCGTCGATGGCGTAAATGGGAATGGCGGTGGAGAACTCTTCCAGCCTTTTTTTCAGCAAGCTGGCGATGGAGGATTTACCCGAGGATACGGGGCCCACGAGCATGAGGATGCGCTTGCCGGTTTCGGTGCGGCGGGCCCCGGCATGGAAGAACTTGACGATATCGTGTATGGATTCGTCCACCCCGAAAATCTGCCCGTCGAAAAAATTGTAACGTACGAGATCCTCGTAACCTGGAAGCAACACTTTCTCCAGGGTCGGGCTGGTGCCCCGGGTGATAATCATATTGTATAGGCGGCTGGGAGCGGACATGGCGATGGCCGGATCGGCCTTGACCAACTCCATGTACTCAAGGCAGGTGCCCTGCCACGAAACCGCGCTTTTCTTCGCCCGGTTTTCATTGATGATGGACTGGAAATCTTTATTTTCGCTGGTCATGGGTGGGTTCCCCTCTTCCCTATATATTACGTTTTCCGATCTCGAAAAACACCAAATTTCTCAATATTTCTCGATTCTTCCCGGCTCCCGTCCGCATCATCGTCGCGGTCGCCCGCTGGCCTGTACCGGAGCCGCCGTCATGGTGTCCGCGGAGGAAATGCTTGGAGGATGGGCAAGGTAGACGCTTCCCAGAGCCCGGACCGCCTCTGCGGAAGGAAGCGGTTTTTTATTAAATTCACCATCCTAAAATATCAAATTATCCACATCAGGGACCAGAAAAGCCATGGCTAAAATCAACTCGCATTACCAAAAACTCCAGGCCGGATATCTCTTTCCGGAAATCGGAAAGCGAGTACGCGCTTTCGCCGCCGAAAACCCCAGCGCCAAGGTGATCCGCCTGGGGATCGGAGACGTGGTGCTACCCCTTCCCGGACCCGTTCTCGAAGCCATGCGCGCGGCTGTGGACGAGATGGGCGGCGCCGATACCTTCAAGGGCTACGGCCCGGAGCAAGGTTATGATTTCCTCTTACAGGCCATTTCCGGTCACTTCAAAAGCCAGGGAGCCCATGTCGAGCCGGATGAGATATTCGTATCCGACGGATCCAAATGCGATACCGCCAACATCCAGGAAATTTTCGCCACGGACAATGTCGTCGCGGTCACCGATCCTGTTTATCCCGTTTACGTGGACACCAATGTCATGGCCGGACGCACCGGCGAGATCCAGGGCGGCCGCTACGGCAAGCTCGTCTACATGCCCACCACCGCCGAAAACGGATTCGATCCGGAAGTCCCGCGTATCGGGCCGCAAGGCTCGCAGGGCCATGTCGATCTCATTTACCTCTGCTCCCCGAACAATCCTACCGGGGCCGTGATGCCGCGTTCCTCCCTGGAAAAATGGGTCGCCTATGCCAAATCCACGGGAGCGGTAATCCTCTTCGACGCCGCCTATGAAGCCTTCATCACCGAACCGGGGCTGGTCCGTACCATTTACGAGATTCCCGGCGCGCGGGAGGTGGCCATCGAATTCCGCAGCTTTTCCAAGACCGCCGGATTCACCGGCACGCGTTGCGCCTATACCGTGGTGCCCAAGGAACTGATGGCCTTGAACGATAAGGGGGAGAAAGTCGCCGTGCATGGACTTTGGAACCGGCGGCAGACCACCAAGTTCAACGGGGTCAGTTATCCCATCCAGAAAGCCGCGGCCTCCATTTTCACGGAAGCCGGGTCCAAGGCCATCCGGGAGAACATCGCGTATTACATGGAAAACGCCGCCATTATCCGCGAAGGGCTCAAAGCCGCCGGGTACACGGTTTACGGAGGCGTGAACGCGCCTTATATCTGGATGAAGGTTCCGGGAAACTCCACTTCGTGGGATTTCTTCGACAAGCTTCTCAAGGAGGCGCAAGTCGTGGGCACGCCGGGTTCCGGATTCGGGAGCTGCGGCGAGGGGTATTTCCGCCTCAGCGCTTTCGGATTCAGGGAAAACGTCCTGGAAGCGGTGGACAGGATCAAAAAGCGCATGAAACCTTGAGGGATTCGTTACCCTTCCCCCGGACGGATTAATTGGATCCCGGGAACCGGTTCCTGATACGAACGAATTTTCATTTAGATAATATGAAGGATGACCTACCTATGTCCGGACGCATCATCAAAGGCCTGGCGCTCTCTCTTATCCTCGTTTCGGCCGCCGCTTCCGCGGGCAGGAATTTCGGAATCGGACTGATCATGGGCGAGCCGACCGCTCTTTCCGCCAAATTATGGACCAGCCGCACCACGGCCTTGGATTTCGGCCTGGGCTGGGGACTGGGCTGGGGGGGATACGGGCGATACGAAGAGTGCCGGGATTGGTATTACTACGAGAGGCACCGGAACCGGTGCGATGACCGGGGTTATTATTATGAAGATGATCGCTACGGATACAGAGGATTGCACTTGCATATGGATTACCTGATGCACAACTTCAATCTCATCCGATCGTCGGAGCAGCTTCCGCTTTATTATGGTCCGGGCCTGAACGTGAACTTCTGGCGGGGGGGCGGCGCGCAAATCGGGGTTCGCGGCGTGCTGGGCCTGGCCTGGATGCCCCGTACGGCTCCGATGGACCTGTTCCTGGAAATCGCCCCGGTTATGCAGATCGTCCCCGGCACCTGGCTGGACGTGAACGGCGGCATTGGGGCGCGGTTCTATTTCTGAACCGGGTTCCTTCCCTCGGCGGCCCGGAGATATACGGATTCGACGGCCTGAACGGTTTTTTCCCATGTGAACCGGGCGGCGGCGGAGCGTAACGCCGCACTCGGGGGCGATTCCCAGGCCTCCAGAACGGCCTTGCGCAGCCCGGTTAAGTCATCCGGTTCCACGTATCGGCACGCGTTTCCGAGATAATCGGGAAGCGTTCCCCAAGGACTCGCCACCATATTCCTGCCCAAGCAGGCCGCTTCCAGAGCGGCCAGGCCGGGAAGCTCGTACCAACTGGGAAAGCAGGAAACCCGCGCGGCGCAATGGGCGGAATGGAGCATCTGCGGACTCAATCTGCCGGTGAACAGAGTCCGGCCCCGGCGAGCGAACTTCCGGCAAGCCGATGCATATTCGGCCGCGTAGGAGAAACCGCCGTCCGCGAATACCACGGGAATATCCTCATCTTCCAAAGCGGCAAGGAGCGCCAATTGGTTTTTCCTGGGCTCCAATCGGCCCACGCATAGGACGAAATCCTCCACCCCGTAGGCGCGGCGGAATTCCCCTGGTCCGCCCGGATCGAGGGAATTGACGACCCCGGGTGCGAGGTGGACGACGTCCGTTCGGGTTCCAGGATACGTTAATCCAATCAGCCGCGCCTCCTCCTCTCCGGTGCAGAGAATGGTAGCGGCCCTTGCAGCCTCCGGGCACAGGGGCTTTTCCGCCGCGGGGCATTCCCGCAGCATTGCCAGGGCGGAGGCAAGCCGGTCCCGCGGCTGACCGGATGAGACGTATTTCTCAAGGATGATCGCGGCCGCCAATGCGCGGTTGTAGAAGCGCGGCCAATCCTCCTGCAAGGCGTGGATGACGAAGGGAACTCCGTGGGCGGAGGCCTCGATGGCCATGGGCCGGATCAGGTCCGGCAAGGTCAGGTTGAAAAGGTGTACCAAATCGTACCGGCGAACATCGGCGGCGAAGTCCAAATCGAATTCCACGCGATGGCCAATAGATTGGAGCCCGTCGCGCATCCGCTCCATCAGCACCGTGTCCCCACCCGGCTTTTGCAAGGCATCGGAACGGTTCCGCATCAGGATCTTCAGCATCCTCTGGCCGGGACGCACGCCGCCGGGGATTCTCAACGGGGCCGGTATTCCCTGCCGGCCTCATAGAACTTCGCATCCACGGCGAGATCCTTCAGCATGAAATCCTTCCACTTACCGAAGAAGATGGATTTGCCGGCCTCAGTATTGGAAAGGATGTCCTGCAGGTTCGCGGAGGATTGGCCTTCGAGGTGGATTACCATGCTCTCGGGTTGATAAACGACCTTGAGGCCTTTTTCGCGGACCTTGAAACAGAGATCGACGTCTTCGTAATACATGGGGTATTCGGTGTCGAGGCCGCCCAGATCCAGGAACAGGTCCCGCCTGATCATGAAGCATGCCCCCGTCACCGCCGGATATTCCATCGGTCGGTTCACTTGGGCGTCGGAGTGGGCGGAAAGATGATGGATATGCGTCGGAGCCGCCTCGGCGCTGAAAACGATGCCGGCATGCTGGATGCGGCCGTCGGGATAAATCAATTTCGATCCGACCAGGCCCACGCCGGGATCATCGATCCGTTCCATCATTTTGTCCAGCCAGCCCGGAAGCACGATGGTGTCGTTGTTGAGGAAGACGAGGTTGTCGGCTTCCACCATGCCGGCGCCTTTGTTGCACGCCCGGGCGAACCCCAGGTTCGCTCCGGAACGGGCCACCTTGAGCCATGGGTACCGCTCACGCGCCTCGGCGAGGTACTCTTGGGTGCCGTCGCTGGATCCGTTGTCGAATACCAGGACCTCCGGCGCCGCGCCCTCCGGATAATGCTTCGCGATCGATTCCAGGCAGGCGCGCGTGAGTTCGACTTTGTTGAAAACGGGAATGATGACGGCCACGGGAACGGACCCGGAAACCGGCGCCTTTTCCGCCCGGTACAGGAATTGGTAGGTGGTGATCCGGTCCACGAAAGCAGGTACCTCCATTTCCATTTTCTCCGCTAAGGGGAAGACTTCCTGGGGCACTTTTTCGCGGGTATGCAAGCGCTCTTCGTGCGAAACGGCCAATCCGCAGGTTTTCAGGAGCTCCTTGAAGGTATCCGGAGTGAAGAAACGCAGATGGGTCCGATCCAGCAGTCCGCAATCCGCATAGTCCCAGCGCCCTTTCATCAGCCCGGAAATGATCGACCAATGGCATACGTTCGGCAGGCAGCAAATCACGCATCCCGACGGCGACAGGTACCGGGCCGCCTCGCTGATTATCCTTCCGGGTTCAAGAAGATGCTCGAGTACGTCCCCCAGCACGATGCAGTCGAATGTCTTGCCCGCCATCACCGACCAATCGAAGGATTCGACATCGGCGACGTACACCCGGTCCAGGCGCCCTTCCGCTATTTTCGCGGAGGCTTCCACCAACTCGATGCCCACGTAATGGACGCCCTGGTTCCTTTTCTTGACGGCCTCGCCCATGCGACCCGATGCGCATCCGATTTCCAGAACGCGCTTGCAGGTGGCCGGAATCATATCGAAAAGTGGTTGGTTCCAGCCCTGGTAATAATCCTTAACCGGGTCATGGGTTGCCGGTACGGCCTCGGTATTCGCGTCGTTCTTCATTCAGGGCTCCGTAGGGAAAGCGCTGGGGCGGCTCCGTGCCGTCCATTGTATGAAAAATTCCCCGTGCAGGGCAATGCCGTACTAAGGCGCCGCCGCCAGTACCCGCTCGTAAATATCCCTGAGCCTGCGGGCGTACTTCTCCCAGCTATAGGACTCCTCTACGAACGCCTGCAATTCCGTAGGGGCCGGGCCGTCGTACGCCTCCAGGATGGCGTTCCTGATGCCATGCAGATTGTCGGGTTCGCAATACCGGATCCGATCCTGGAAATAATCCCGGGCCGTTCCCCAGGAAGTGGATACGATGCGGCAGCCAGCCGCCGCCGCTTCCAAACTGACCAGACCGGGCAACTCGTACCAGCTCGCAAGTACATGCAGGCGGGCTGCTCCGAATGCGGAAACGAGTTCGTCGAACGGAAGCCTTTCCAGGAATACCACATTCGGGGGGGCGAACTCCTTCACCGCCTCCTTGATTTCCGGATTGAAGAAGGCGCCGATCAGGACCAGTTGCATTTTGGGGAGAGTCCGGAAGATTTCGATGAGGCTCCACTGGTTCTTGCGGGATTCCAACCGCCCTACGCACAGGACGAAGTCTTTCAATCCGTATTTCCGCGAGAAGGCCGCGCCGTCCGCGTTCAGGAATTTCCGGTTGAAACCGAACCGGGCGGTTTCCATGCGGCGGATGTCGCCGAAGCGCTCCGTGAGCAATCGGCTCTCCTCCTCCCCGCTGGTCAGGACATAGTCCACCGTGTCCAGGATCTCCTTCTGGCTCGGAATGTCGCCGATGCCCAGGGATTGGGCTATGGGATTGTCGAGAGGGTGCTGGCCAAGCTCGAACTGGGATGGCACATTGGCCAAGTCATCCAGCGATAGCCTGGTCTTGAGGACGGCCATGCGTTGGTAAAGCAGGTCCATTTTCGTCGCAGGCGTGAGATACCGATCCATGTCCTCGTACAGGGGGGTAAGCAGCGAAGGCCGCTTTTGGCGCTTGGCGTTGCGGGCCTGGGCGAGGGTATCCCGGGTGCGGCTGATATTGTTCAAATGCACCATCTGGTAGGACGAGAGATCGGGTCCGTCCTCCAGGCTTACGTCCGCGGCAACCCCGAGACCCTTCAGGTTCCCGACCGATTCTTTGAGGACCGTCGTATCCCCGCCAGGAAGGCTGTCGCTGTCGTTACGGTTCTGCCAGAGCACCCGGAGGGGGACCGGAGCGGGCCGGATCGACGTCTGCGGGATTCTCAACGGGGGGCGTAATCCTTGCCGGCCTGGTAGAAGCCGGCATGGGAGGGAAATTCCTTGAACATGAAATCCTTCCACTTTTTGAAGAAAATCACCTTGCTCGTCTCGGTATGCGAGACTCGCGCCTGCTCGTTCGCGGAGGATCGGCCTTCCAGATGGATGACCATGCTCTCGGGTTGGTAAACGATCTTCAAGCCCTTTTCCCGGACCTTGAAACAGAGATCGACGTCTTCGTAGTACATCGGATACGTCCTGTCCATGCATCCGACTTCCATGAACAGCCCGCGCTTGATCATGATGCATGCGCCTGTCACGGCCGGGTATTCCTTCATCCTGTTCACGGCCGCGTCGGAATGATGGGACAGGTGATGGACATGCGTCGGATTGGCGTCGGCGCTGAAAACGATGCCGGCATGCTGGATCGTGCCGTCCGGATAGATCAGCTTAGAGCCCACCATGCCGACGTCCGGATCGTTTATCCGGTCCAGCATCTTCTCAAGCCACAGGGGCAGCACGATGGTATCGTTGTTCAGGAAGACCAGAATATCGGCGTCGGCGAGTTCCGCACCCTTGTTGCAGGCGCCGGCGAACCCGAGGTTGACGGCGGACCGCACTACCTTGAGCCATTCGTATTCCCGCTGCGCCTCCGCCAGGTAGGACTGGGTGCCGTCGGAAGAGGCATTGTCGAAAACGATCACCTCCGGTGCAACGGCCTCCGGGTAATACTTGGCTATGGAGGCCAGGCAATCGCGCGTCAGCTCCATCTTATTGAATACGGGAATGATGACGGCGACGGACTGGGAGGCGGTTCGCCCTCCCGGATTCCAGGAGGAGGGATAGGCCGGAAGGTCCGCCGGCGCGCTCTCGGCCCGGAACAGGAACTGGAAGGTGGTGACGCGATCCACGAAACCCGGCACATCCACGTTCATCTTCCGTAGAAAAGGCACGATCTCCTCCGGCACCTGCGCGCCGGCTCGGAGGCGCTCCTCCTGCACGACCGCGAAGCCGGAGCTTTCGAGCAATTCCCTGAAGGTGCTCAAGGTGAAGAAGCGCAAATGGGTCCGGTCCAGCAACCCGGAATCCGCGTAATCCCACCGGCCTTCGATGAGCCCGGTGATGATGGACCAGTGGCCGACGTTCGGAAGGCAACAGACCACCGAACCTTTTTGTCCCAGGAACCGCGCCGCCGCCTGCAAGGTCTTTTTGGGATCGATGAGATGCTCGAGGACGTCACCGAACACGATGCAGTCGAACCTCCGACCGTCCAGCCTGGACCAATCGAAACTCTCGACGTTCGCCACATGGACTTCGTCCAGCCGGTTTTTAGCTATTTCGGCGGCCGCTTCCACGACCTCCACGCCGACATAGAAGACGCCACCGTTCCTCTGTTTGACGGCTTCGCCCAGCCTACCCGAAGCGCAGCCGATCTCCAGTACGCTTTTGCAATGCGCGGGGATCAGATCGAACAGGGCCTGGTTCCAGACCTGGTAATAATCAGGGGCGGATTGGAATGGAGATTTGGAAGAAGAGGTTTCGCTGTCCGGCATCATGGGCTCCGTAGGCATTCCCGCCTGATGCCGGAATGCCGATTTATTGTATGAAACGCGCCGCTCCCGAGTCAACCGGGGCGCCCACCCGTGACATCAACGCTCCATGGAGGCGTACACGTCCTTGGCGATGAGGAGCTTGGCTCCCGCGCGTTTCATTTTCAGGCTCAGATCCTGGAAATGGGGTATGGAATCCCCGACGGGCAACTTGATCATTTCTGCGAGGAGCGCCCTTCCGAAAACCACGACATGGTCGTAGAGCCAGTCCGCTGAAAGAGCCATTCCCGGATACCGCATGCGCACCTCCCGGGAAACCGAATCGACATTCCCGGGATCGACCCGATGCATGGGCAGGTAATGGTAAACGGACTGGGTTCCCACGATTTGATCCGCCAGTGGACCCACCGCGGCATGGCCAGCCGAGGCACCCGCAAGGTGGCAGCATATGAGCCGATCCCACCCTTCCCCCAACCGGACATGGGCGTCCAGGAATGCCACGAACTCGCCCGTGACGACCTGTGAGACAAGCATGAGGTTTTCCCGCGAGTGCGGGTTCCCTTCCACCAACAGGAAAACGACCCAGGCAGGCAAAGAGGCACGGGCGGCCCGTATTTGGGAAGCGGAAAGCATGCACACGATTTCGAGATCGGGCCGCTCCTGGGGCGAAAGCCGTTCCACCAGGGACAGGAGCGACTGGATGTCGGCGCAAGGGCGGACCACCACTGAGGTTTTTCCCCGCACCGCTTCCCGCGGGTTGTCCCTGGGAGCAGGGTCCTGGGATGAATCGTCCGGCGAAGCGGGGATGGCAACCGGGTCGCGGCCATGAACCGGATGGGAGGGGAATGCCATCTTGGAGATGAGGTCCGCAATCGTCGCAGCGGGATCTTCCTCGGTTTTCGCGGCCTGGAAAGCCGTGCGGCTTCTTTCGCGCATTTCGGCGAGGCGCTTCCGGAGGACCTCGTTCCCGATAGCTTCCCGGAGGCAGGCCTCCAATTCCTCCCCCCCGCATTCGAGAATGCCGGAATAGCCCGGAAAATAAGGCCCGCGCCACCAGCCTTCTTCCGTATAAAGGTTGATGGCCAAGGTATCGGCCAGGAGAGCGTCGCAGGAAAGAGTCGAGTTCACGGAAACGACGATATCGGCTCCGAACATCAATTTCACGAGGTCATGGCGAAAAAAAACGTAGTCCCCCGGCTGCAACCCCTCTTGGGCGGCCAATTCCGCATACTGGATTTCGAAGGCTTTGTCGTTGTTCGAGCGGAGCTTAACCGCGCAATTGATCCTCTGCCCTCGCCGTTTCAGCGCCGCTACGGCGCGGAAAAAGTCCCTTCCGGTACGGGCGGGACCGTCGGAATCGTCCATAGCCGTCAATCCGCTTAAGAAGGTGGTTCCGAAAACCACCAGAGGAGCTTCCGTATCCCGGAAATAACGGGCCAGAAGCTCCGCCCGGATTCCGGATTTGTGGGCGAGGAACTCCGGGTACGGTTGCCAGTCCGGATTACCGCGCACATGGACCCTGTCCTCCAAACCAATGGCCATGAGGGCGTCGGCCTCGATGGGCCCGTAAACGGTCATGGCATCGGACAGGATTGTGTCATGTACGGTGGACCATCCGGAAACCGCCGGCGAATGTCCGAAGTGGAAAAGCGGAAGGCCTCTCGTCTTGGCCCACACCGCCATGGACTTGGGCAGCGAGGTGAATTCCTCGTTTACCACGACAATGCGTATATCGACCTTTTCCAGCAGCTTTTCCAGGGTCTCGATCTGGACCATCTGTTCGAAAAGGGCGTCCCTAGTGTTCTCGAGAAGCGCATCCGCGAAAGTTTCCGGCGATCCAGGCTTATCCTGGCAGAAATCCGACCAGCTCGAACGTGTGGAGGGATCTACGGGGAACTTTTCCAGGAACCGGGCCTTTTCCGATGCACCAGAGGCCAGGGAATTCCGTTCGTCTTGAGAAAGCAGATTATCGTAGGGGACTATCCGGTCCTTGAAGGAATCGAAAAAAGGGAAGGTCAGGAAACCATTGTACGGAAGCAGTATCAGGCAATCCGGATGCCTTTCGGCAAAGGCCTTGATGATGGGATAACCCTTTTCCCACATATTGAACAAAACGCCCTTCGGCTTCACGCGTTCCCTCCTTTTCCGGAGGCGCCAAAAATCCGGGAGAGCACGGCGGGAAATTGGCCGTATTCAAGTCCCGGCCCCAGGGGTATTCTCCGATGGCGCAGAGCCAGGCTGATGGCGGGGATCCGATGCCAGCTCCTCACGGTTTGCAGGCATTTATCGTCCATCTGTTCATACTCGTGCCATTTTTCGAAATCCTTAAGGACCGCGTCCGGCAGGATACCAAGCCAATCGCTGCCGGAACCTCCCAGGTTCCGTCGCAAGAGATCCC
>Ga0079224_100008348_pt1 | contig 14023 bp, 14 predicted proteins | sample Stecom2015_FD_80414 | JGI IMG/M metagenome (GOLD analysis project Ga0079224, IMG submission 80414) | Agricultural soil microbial communities from Utah to study Nitrogen management - Steer compost 2015 | ecosystem: Environmental > Terrestrial > Soil > Agricultural land | place: USA: Utah... | reverse complement strand
TCGGCCCGCAGACGAAGCTGCTCTACCTCGAGTCGCCCTCGAACCCGCTCAACGAGATCGCCGACATCCGGGCGATCGCGGAGATCGCGCGCTCGCGCGGCATTCCCCTGGTGGTCGACAACTGCTTCTGTTCGCCGGTGCTGCAGAAGCCGCTGGAACTCGGCGCCGAGATCGTCGTGCATTCGGCGACCAAGTACATCGACGGCCAGGGAAGGGTGCTTGGCGGCGCCGTGGTCGGCAAGCGCTCGTACATCGTCGACACCCTGGGGCCGTTCCTTCGCACGATGGGACCGACGATGTCCCCGTTCAACGCCTGGATCCTGCACAAGGGCTGCGAGACGCTGTCGGTGCGCATGCTCCAGCAGTCGGCCAATGCGCTCGAGGTGGCGCGATGGCTCGAGGCGCAGCCGGGGATCGAGCGGGTGCACTATCCCGGGCTCGAGTCGCATCCGCAGCATCGCCTGGCGATGTCGCAGCAGAAGACCGGCGGCGCGATCGTGGCCTTCGATGTCGCCGGTGCCGACGATGCCGCCCGGCGGCGCAACGCCTGGGCGATCATCGACGACAGCCGCATCCTGTCGATCACCGCGAACGTGGGCGACGTCAGGACCACGATCACGCATCCGGCCAGCACCACCCATGGCCGGATCGGCGCGGACGCGCGCCGCGAGGCGGGCATCGGCGAGGGCCTGATCCGGCTCGCGGTGGGCCTCGAGGCACCGGCGGACATCATCGCCGACCTCGAGAGGGGCCTGGCGCGGGTCGGCCGCTAGCCGACCGGCCGCGGCCCTGGTGCCCAGGGCGATGAGCGGGCGGTCGATCGGATACCTCTGCCTGGTCATCACCTCGGTCGGCTGGGCGCTCAACTGGCCGCTGATCAAGGTCATCCTCCAGGACTGGCCGCCGCTGTTCGCCCGCGGGCTGGCCGGCGTGCTCGCCGCGATCCTGCTGGGCGGCATCGCCGTGGCGCGACGCCAGTCCCTGGCCGTTCCGCGCGGGGCGCGGCCGCGGCTGCTGTTCGCCTCGTTCACCAACGTCTTCGCCTGGATGGGCTTCTCGACCGTGGCGATGAAGCTCGTCACCGTGGCCGAATGCGCGCTGATCGTCTACACGATGCCGATCTGGGCGATGCTGCTCGCGTGGCCGCTCTCGGGGGAGCGCCCGACGGTGCGCGGCGCCGCCGCCATCGTGCTGGCCATGGCGGGCGTGGGCCTGCTGCTGGGTGGCGCCGGCGTCGAGTTCGGTCATGACAAGCTCCTCGGCATCGCGCTCTCGCTCGCATCGGCGGTGCTGTTCGCGCTCGGCAACGTCCTCAACCGGGAGCCGCCGGCCGTGCCGCCGCTCGTGGACGTCGCGTGGCAGGTGGGACTGGGCTGCATCGTCATGCTGGCGCTCGGCGTGGCCTTCGAGCGCCCGGACTACACCGCGCTGTCCGCGGCGGGCGTGGCGAGCTTCGCCTACATGGTCGTCGTGCCGATGGGCGTGTGCTACCTCGCCTGGTTCGAGACCGTGCGCCGCCTCTCCTCGGTGACCGCCTCGACCGGCATCCTGCTCGTGCCCGCGCTCGCGGTGGTCGCCGCCGGCGTCATGCTCGGCGAGCCGCTGGGCGCGCGCGAGGTCTCGGCGATCGCGCTCACGCTCGGCGGCGTGGCGCTGGCGCTTCGCCGACCCCCGCCGCCGCGAGCAGGGTGAGCGCGGCCGCCCGGGCCGCGCGCGCCACGTCGGCACCGCCGCCGCGCACGAGCGCCGTCGCGATGGCGCCCTCGAACAGGATCATCAGCTGCTCGGCGAGGCCGCCCGGGTCCGCGGCTCCCGCCTCGCGCATCGCGCGCTCGAACCATTCGCGCCGTTCCGCCTTGAGCCGGCCGGCGACGGCCACCGCCGGATGGCCCGGTTCGGCGCCCAGTTCGCAGACGGCATTGACGAAGGGGCAGCCCCGGAAGCGCGAGCTGGCGAACCAGCGCTCCAGCGCATCGAAGGCCTTGAGCACGCGGTCGCGTGGCTCGCCGTCGTGGGCGATGAGCGCATGGGCCCGGCGCTCCAGGTAGGCGGCGACGAGCAGGTCCTTGGACGGATAGTGCCGATAGAGGGTGCGCTTGCTCACGCCGGCCGACGCGGCGATGGCATCCACCCCGATCGCCCGGATGCCCTGGCCGTAGAACAGGCGCTCGGCGGCCTCGAGGATCCGCTCGCCGACCTCGGTGGCCTGCTCGTGCCGGGTCGCCGCCTTCATGCCGTGGCGGGCAGCGGCGGTCGGGGCGGCCGCCTGCCGACGAAGGCGAACGCGATCTGCATGATGCCGGCCGCAAGCCCGAGGGACACGCCGATCTGCCAGGCCGCATCGTAGGAGCCGGCCGCATCGAAGATGAGCCCGCCGCCGAAGGCGCCCGTGGTGCTGCCGATCTGGTGGCTGACGAACGCGATGCCGCCGAGCATGGCCTGCCAGCGCAGGCCGAAGGCCTCGACGATCCAGCCGGCCACCAGCGGTCCCACGCCCATCCACAGGAAACCCATGATCGACGCGAAGACGAGGGTCGAGGTCGGGGTGGGCGGGGCGATGAAGTACATCGCGAGCACGACGGAGCGCACGAAGTAGATCGAGCCCAGCAGCCCGAGCTTGCTCCAGCGGCCGCCGGCCCAGCCGAAGAACAGGCTGCCAAGGATGTTGAAGGCGCCGATCGCGCCCAGCGCCTGCGCGCTGAGCATGGGATCCATGCCGCAGAGGTCGAGGTAGGTCGGCAGGTGCGTCGTGAGGAACACGAGCTGCATGCCGCAGACGAAGTACGCCAGCGCCATCACGATGAAGGCGGGATTGCGCAGCGCGACCTTCGCGGCCGCGCCCGCGCCGAGCTTGTCGGTGGTCGTGGGGGGGCTGGCGTCCGGGACATGATCCACCTTGCCCGCGCTCCATGCGGCCGGCAGCATCAGCAGGCCGAGCACGACGAAGCCGCCGACGCCGACGCGCCAGTCCCAGGCCTGCGCCAGCAGCTGTCCCATCGGCGCGGCGACCATGGCGCCGAGGGAGCCGGCGGCCGAGACGATGCCCAGCACGGTGCTGCGCACCGCGGCCGTGACGGGCTTGGCCGATACCGCCATGGTGATCGCCGGGCCGGTTGCGGCCATCGCGGCGCCGATGGCGATCCCCGCGCCGACGAGCACCGCGAGGAAGCCCTGCGCGAGCATCAGCATGACCAGGCCGACGAGGTACAGCGCAGCCCCCCCGAGCATCAGGCGCCGGTAGCCGAGCCGGTCCGCCCAGGCGCCGGCGAAGGGCTGGAAGAAGCCCCAGGCGAGGTTCTGTATCGCGACGGCCAGCGTGAACTGGCCGACCGAGATGCCGATGTCCTGCGTGAGCGGCGGGACGAAGATCCCGAGGCTCTGGCGCAGGCCCATGGAGAGCGTCAGGAGCAGCGAGGCGCCGATCAGGATCGGGAGGATGGGGCGCAGCGCGCGCAGGTCGGTCATGGACTGTCTCCGGTCGCCCGGGGCGGCATCGCGCGGCCGTCCGGTGCTGAGTAAACCGATCGGTTTACCTGGGCGCCATGCTAGCACCGTTGTCGCGGGCACGCGCGGGGGCTTTCAGTGGAAGTCGCGCGAGCGCGTCACCAGCCTGCCGAGGAGCGCGCTGTGGTCGACGATTCGCCGGGCGACGAGGTGGCGCACCTCGCCGCTTCCCGCATCGCGCTGCCAGACGCCGTAGACGGTCATGAGTCGCGAACCGAGCAGCGCCGCGCGGTAGCGCTCGACGAGGTCGGGCCAGACGACGATGTTGACCTGCCCGGTGTCGTCCTCGAGCGTCACGAAGACCACGCCCTTGGCGGTTCCGGGGCGTTGCCGATGGGTGACGAGGCCGCTCGCCCGCGCCGCCCGGCCATTCGGGAAATCGGCCAGCTCGCGCGCCGGGCGCACCCCGAAACGATCGAGATGGCGACGCAGCAAGGCGACCGGATGCGTGCCCATCGGGATGCCGAGGGCCTGGTAGTCGGCGATGATCTCGTCGCCGATGCCGGGCTCGGCGAGCGTGGCGGGCGCCTCGTCGAAGCGCGAGGCCTCGAGCAGCGCCGGCAGCCCGGCCAGGCCGGCGGCTTCCCAATGGGCCTGCGCCCGATGGCCCGCGAGCGAGCGCAGGGCATCGGCCCGCGCCAGCGCCTGCAGGTCCTGGCGGTCGAGCCGCGCCTCGCGGGCGAGATCCTCCACGCTGTCGAAGGCGAGGCGGCCATCGGGCGCCACCGGGGGGCTGCCGTCGCCGCGGGCCAGGGATTGCCGGCGATCGATTCCGCGTTCGGCCTCGCGCCGGCGTCGCGCCGCGAGCAGGCGCTCGATGCCCGCGGCCGAAAGGCCGCTCACCCGCGCGAGGCCGAGCCGGACGGCCGGCTGCGGCCTCGGATCGATGCCGCGCACGAATGGCGATCCGTCTCCCGCGGCCGGCGATGGCGCTGCGTCCGCGCCGGCTTCCTCCAGCGTGCAGTCGGATTCGCTCACGAGCACGTCGACGCCACGCACCTCGACCCCGTGTTCGCGCGCATCGCGCACCAGCTGCGCCGGCGCATAGAAACCCATCGGCTGGCTGTCGAGCATCGCGGCGAGGAAGGCGGCCGGCTCATGGCACTTGATCCAGCTGCTCACGTAGGCGAGCTGGGCGAAGCCGGCCGCATGGCTTTCCGGGAAGCCGTATTCGCCGAAGCCCTCGATCTGGCGGAAGATCCGGTCGGCGAACTCGCGCGGATAGCCGCGCGCCAGCATGCCGTCGATGACCCGTTGCTGGAACGGGCCGAGCCCGCCCTTGCGTTTCCAGGCGGCCATCGCGCGGCGCAGCTGGTCGGCCTCGCCGGGCGTGAAGCCGGCGGCGATGATCGCGACCTGCATGACCTGCTCCTGGAAGATGGGCACGCCCAGGGTGCGCTCCAGCGCCGGGCGGATCTCGTCGCGCGGGTACTCGACCGGCTCGAGGCCCTGGCGACGCCGCAGGTAGGGATGCACCATGTCGCCCTGGATCGGGCCGGGCCGCACGATCGCGACCTGCACGACGAGGTCGTAGAACTCGCGGGGGCGCAGGCGGGGCAGCATGCTCATCTGGGCGCGTGATTCGATCTGGAAGACGCCGATGGTGTCGGCCCTGCAGATCATGTCGTAGGTCGCCCGGTCGCCGGGCGGGATGTCCTGCATGCGGAAGGGCGCGAACCGGCCGCAGGGCAGGCGGCCGTCGCGGCTGCCCGTGCGGCGCAGGCTGATGAACTCCAGCGCCCGGCGGATGGCGCTCAGCATGCCGAGTGCCAGCACGTCGACCTTCAGCAGGCCGAGCGCGTCGAGGTCGTCCTTGTCCCACTGGATGACGCTGCGATCGGCCATCGCGGCGTTCTCGATCGGCACCAGCCGGTCGAGGCGATCGCGCGCGATGACGAATCCGCCGGTGTGCTGCGACAGGTGGCGGGGGAAGCCGACCAGGGTGTTGACCATCCGCATCCAGTGCTGCACCACCGGCGAGTCGGGATCGAAGCCGATCTCGGCGAGCCGCGCCGGGTTCACGCCGCGGCCGTCCCACCACTGGTGCGAGCGCGCCATCAGGTCGAGCCGCTGCGCATCGATGCCGAGCGCGCGCCCGACGTCGCGCAGCGCCGAGCGCGGGCGATAGCTGATCACGGTGGCGGTGAGCGCCGCGCGTTCGCGTCCGTACTTCGAGTAAAGGTACTGGATGACCTCCTCGCGCCGCTGGTGCTCGAAGTCGACGTCGATGTCCGGAGGCTCCCTGCGCTCGCGGCTGATGAAGCGCTCGAAGAGCAGGTTGCCGTGCGCCGGGTCGACCTCGGTGATGCCCAGGCAGTAGCAGATCGCGGAGTTCGCCGCCGACCCGCGGCCCTGGCACAGGATGCCGCGTTCCCGGGCGAAGCCGACGATGTCGGCGACCGTGAGGAAATAGGGCTCGTAGCGCAGCTCGGCCACCAGGGCGAGCTCGTGCTCGACCTGCCGGGCCACCGCCGGCGGCATCCCTGCGGGATAGCGGCGTCGCGCGCCGGCGAGGGTGAGCTTGCGCAGCCAGCTGGTGGGCGTCTCGCTGGCCGGGACGATCTCCTCCGGATACTCGTAGCGCAGCTCGTCGAGCGAGAAGCCGCAGCGGGCGGAGATCCGCAGGGTCTCCTCGAGCAGTTCGGGCGGATAGCGCTGCGCGAGCCGCAGCCGGCTGCGCAGGTGCTGCTCGGCATTCGGTGCGAGCGCCAGGCCGCATTCGGCGAGGGGCCTGCCGATCCGGATCGCGGCGAGCGTGTCGTGCAGGCTCTTGCGGGAACGACGGTGGTAGTGGACGTCGCCGGCGGCCACCAGGGGCAGGCCGGTATCGCGGGCGGCGCCGCGCAGCAGGCCGAGCAGCGCCGCGTCATGTCCGCGGGTGAGCAGCTCGACCGCCAGCCAGCCCCGCCGGTCGAAGCGTTCGCGCACGAAGCGGGCCTGTGCCAGCAGGCGCCGGTGCGCCGCGGGCTCGACAAGCGCCGCCGCCTCGGGGACGAGCAGGGCGATGCAGCCGGGAACGCCGTCGGCGAGGTCGGCCATATCGAGCCGGTAGCTGCCCTTGGGCGCCCGCCGGCGAGCGCGGGTGACGAGCTCGGACAGGTTGCCGTAGCCCGCCCGATCGGTGGCGAGCAGCACCAGGCGGGCATCGTGCTCGGGCCGGCAGCCGGCATGCCCGGCGGCCTCGGCCTCGGCCGGGGCCGGGGCCTCGCGCCCCCGTGCGGCGCCCGTCGGGGACGGACGGGGATGCCGGGGCCAGAGGTCGCGTAGCGAGAGCTCGGCCCCGACGATCAGGGGCAGGCCGGTAGCGCGTGCCTGCAGATGGGCACGCACCACGCCGGCGAGCGAGCATTCGTCGGTGATCGCGAGCGCGGCATAGCCCAGCGCCCGCGCCCGGTCGACGAGCTCCTCGGGATGGGAGGCGCCGCGCAGGAACGAGAAGTTCGAGACGCAATGCAGCTCGGCGTAGGGGGCGATCACAGGGGAGGGATGAAATACTGTACAAACGTACAGATACTAGCATCCGAGACGATGCCCCGCGACCGTTCGCCCACGCGCCTAGGAACGGCGCCGGCCTTCCTCCGCGGCAGCGGCGAGCTCCTGGTCCGAGAGCACCCGCTGGTCCGGATCGCGGGTCCCGCCGCCCGTCTCGAAACGCAGGCCCTCCATGTAGGGGGTGGGTTTGCCGCGTCGATAGTCGGCGAACTCCTTCGCGTAGTACTCCCGCGCCTGACGCGCGTCCCGCTTGCCGCGCACGATGTCGTGCACCAGGTTGAGCGCCAGGAAGTTGGCCTGCTCGTCGTGGCAGCGCGCCGAGACCTCGCCCGCCGTCCGCTCGACGATGACGCTCCCGTCGAACTCGGCGAGCTCCGTCACCTTGGCGGGCGGGACTCGGTAATCGATGACCGACTCCACCGCATCGATGTGAGGCGCGGGGAAATCATGGGCGTAGTACTCCCGGGTGGCGACGATCCGCTTCCAGGGCCCGGCCCTGTGCCAGGTCAGCTGGGTCGGCGTCGCTTCCTGAGGCTCGCCGTACTTGTCCGCCACGAGCTGGGCGGCTTCGCGCGACTGCTCGGGCCAGTCGCGTACGAACCTGTCGAGGGACGGCATGGAACACTCCTTGCAGATGAGTCCTGACAAGCTTGTGCCAGCAAGTATCGCCGCCCCCGAAACGAACCGTTGCGCCGGTCTCTGGCAGACTTTCGCCCGAACGGGCCGCGGCACTCCGCCGCGGCCATCGACGGGAGTTGATTGCATGAGTGTCTGGAAAAGGCCGATCTCGGTCGAAGCGTTGACCACCTCCCACCATCGGACGGCCGCCGAGCGCATCGGCCTCGAGTTCCTGGAGGTCGGCGACGACTTCATCCGGGCGCGGGTGCCGGTGGACGAGCGCACGAAGCAGCCGGCGGGACTGCTCCACGGCGGGATCTCGGTGCTGCTCGCCGAAACGCTCGGCTCCTGCGGCGCTGCCTTCGCAGCGCCCCCGGGCCACCAGGTCGTCGGCCTGGAGATCAACGCCAATCACATCAAGGGCGCCACCTCCGGCTGGGTGACCGGCATCACGCGGCCGATCCACATCGGCCGCTCCACCCATGTCTGGCACATCGAGCTGCGCAACGACGCCGGCGAGCTGACCTGCATTTCACGCATCACCATGGCGGTGCTGCAGCCCCGGCCGGCCGCTTGCGCGGGGCAGGGCTGAACGCGTGGCATGGCGCCATGCATCATCGAGGAGTCGGGACGATGACCGAACCGTATCGCGAGAAGCATCCGACCCGGGCCGAGGTGGAGGCCACCAGCGGCCCCCTGGTCCTGGAGTTCGGCAACGACTGGTGCGGCCACTGCCAGGCCGCGCAGCCCGTCATCGCGAAGGCATTCGCCGGCCATGAGGGCATCGCCCACCTGAAGCTCGCGGATGCCCGCGAGAAGCGGCTCGGCCGCTCGTTCGGCGTCAAGCTCTGGCCCACGCTGGTCTTCCTGCGCGACGGGCAGGAGGTTGCACGGGCGGTGAGGCCGCGCGACGCGGGCGAGCTCGCGGACGCCCTGGCGCGGATCGAGGGCGCGGCGGCTGGCTGAGCGGATTCGTCGCTATTGCCACAACCCGCTCGCCAGCCGGCGAAATGTCCAACGTAGAATAGCCGGCTATGTTCGGACGATCCAAACCCGTTGTCTTCGAACCGCACGGCTACCGGCGCGGGCGCTCCTGGAAGATCCCCCGCTGGCTGCTGATCCTGCTGCTCGGCATCGCGCTCGGCGTCGGGGGGGTGCTCTACGTCCAGGAGGAGTACGGCCCGCCACGCCTCACGGCGGCCGAGTCGCAGCGCCTGCAGGCCACGCTCGAGCAGACGGAATCCGAGCGCCAGCGCCTGCAGGACGAGCTGGGCTCGACCACCCGCAAGCTCGAAGCGGCGCTGGCCGAGGGCAAGTCCCTGTCCGGGCAGCTGGCCGAGAGCCGCGCATCGGTCGAGAGCCTCAAGCAGGACATCGACCTCTTCGTCCAGGCCCTGCCGCCCGACCCGCGCGGTGGTCCCACCGAGATCCGCGCCGCCCGGTTCAGCACGAACGGCGGCAAGCTCGATTACCACGTGGTGGTCACGCGTGAGCGGCCCACGGCGAAGCCCTACCAGGGCGTGATGCAGTTCGTGGTCGCCGGCACCCGCCCGGGCGGCAGCGAGACGCACATCACCCTCGACCCGATCGAGGTGACGCTGCCCACCTACGTGCACCTGCGGGGCAGCCTGCCGCTGCCCGACGGGATCACCCCGCGCGAGACCACCGTGCGCATCATGGACTCGGTGGGCGGGGCCACCCGCGCCATGCGCGTCCTGTACGTCCGCTAGGCGCCCCGGGCCATCTGAAACCTCTTCAGACCCGCAGCCGCCACGCGTCGCCGTCCCGCACGATGTGCCCGGCGGTCGCCCCCGCGAAGTGGGTGCCGATCACCAGCACCGGCGAATCGGCGAGCTCCTCGAACATGCGCCGGCGCGTCGTGGTGGACTGCACGGAGTCGTAGTCGACCGACGCAGCCCAGTCCGGCCGCGCGAGCTGGCACGGATGGTGGATGAAGTCGCCCGTGATGAGGGCGGCTTCGCCGGCCGAGTCGATCCGCACGCTCACGTGGCCCGGCGTATGGCCGGTCGTCGGCACGAGCCGGACCTCGTCGCAGATGCGGCTGTCAGTGTCGACGAGCTCGACGAGCCCGGCCTCGAACACCGGCGCGATGGAATCCGCATAGAGCGGCGAGGCCTCGACGTTCTCGTGCTGGTCGGTCCAGTACTCGAACTCGGTGCGGCCCATCAGGTAGCGCGCCCCGGGAAAGGTCGGCACCCATCTGCCGTCGACGAGCATGGTGTTCCAGCCGACGTGGTCGACATGCAGGTGCGTGCACATCACGGTGTCGATCGATTCGCGCGGATGACCGGCCGCCGCGAGGCGCTCGAGGAAGTCGGTCTGCAGGCCGTTCCAGCCCGGGACGTCGCGTCCCTGCTTGTCGTTGCCCAGGCAGGTGTCGACGATGATCCTTCGTTGCGGCGTCTCGATCACGAGCGCGTGGATGCTCATGATCAGGCGGCCCTCCTCGGTCATGAAGTGAGGGCGCATCCACTGGTACGGCAGCACCGCCTCGCGGGTCGCCTGGGGCAGGATGAAGCGGGTGCCGCCGGCCACCTCCATCTCGACGACCTTCGTGACGGTGACCTCGCCGATGCGCCACTTCATTGCCTGTCTCCTCGTTCGGGTGTTCGCGGCGGGCGCCCGCCGCCCGCGGGGCGCCCGTGGCGGGCACAGTAGCACAGCGCGCCCGCCCTCCGGCGGGCCGGGACTTACAATGTGATTGCCGCTGTGACCGCTTGTAACGCGGCTCGCCATCGCGTCCCGGCTGCACTAGTCTCCCCGCATGTCCGACTATCTGCACTGCTCCGCCATCGTCGACTGGCAGGATCCGCGCATCATGCGCAAGGCTCGCGAACTCTCCGTCGCCTGCACTTCCGAGAACGCGCTCGCCAAGCGCAGCTTCGAGTTCGTCCGGGATGCGGTGCGCGACCCGGTGCCGGGCGCCGCGCTCGCAATCAGCGCGTCCGAGGTGCTGGGTACGGGCTCGGGCTGCAGCTTCGCGAAGACGCATCTCCTCGCGGCGCTGCTTCGGGCCAACCGGATTGCGGCCGGCCTGTGCTACCAGCGGCTCGCCTGCCGGGACGACCCCGGCCGCTTCGGCCTGCATGGCCTGGCGGCGGTCCGGCTCGCGCGGCACGGCTGGTATCGGCTCGACCCGACGCGGGGAGCCGACGGACTTGGCATCGGCGAGTTCTCCCCACCGGTCGAGCGCTTCGCGCGCAACGCGGTCGAGGCTGGCGAGGGCAACCTGCCCGAGGTATGGACCGAACCCCTCCCGATCGTGATCGAGGCCATGCGCGCGAGCGTCGACTGCATCGACCTCGCTCGCCGCATCCCCGACATCGAGCTGGTCGGCGCGATGCGCTGAACCGCTCGTCGCCCCTGGCGGCACGGTGATTCCGGATCGTCACCGCCCGTCGGGGCGCGTCCGCCATCGTGCCGGGCGGGACTGCGCGCGGCCGGCGTTCCACCCTAGCATGATCGCGGGTGCAGCCTCCCTCGCAGCACGATCCGATCGGCCCGCCGCCATGATCCGGAAGATCCTCGTCCTTGCCGTCGCAGCCCTCGCGGCCTGCGCTTCGCGCGAATCGCCGACGCCCGGCGAAACGCCGCTCGTCGTCGCCCGTGTCGAGCGTGTCGACGGGCCTGCGTCGCTCGCCGCCTCGCCCGTCTTCGACGCGCTCGGATCTATCGGGCTCGCGCTGCGGGCGCTCGTGGGCGAGGGCAGGCCGCCGACCGAGGCGGTCCTGCTCACCCAGACCGGCGAGACGATCCAGTTCGCGCTCGCCCCGACGACGGGACGCTGGCCCGTGGCGGGCGACTGCGTCGGGGTGATGCCCGCCGACTCGAGCGCCGGCCTGCGGGCGCACTACGGCCCGGGCGAGGCCCGCCTCGCGCCCAGCGGCGCCTGCGACCAGCTCGGCAAGTAGGCCCACGTTCTCCTCGTCCGGGGCAGGCCGCCGCCATGGCGGGCTGCGCCGGGCCCGACGCTCCGGTATGCTCATGCCGACCCAGGCATGCTGCCGAAGCCCCAGGAGACAAGTGATGGCCGAAGAAGCCGAAATCCTCTACGAGGTTCGCGACCGTATCGCGCGAATCGTTTTCAATCGCCCGGACAAGCTCAATGCGATCACCCGCTCGATGCAGGTCGAGCTGCGGCGGGTGGTGGCCGAGGCCGCCGTCGATCCGGCGGTGCGCGTCATCGTGCTGACCGGCGCGGGGCGCGGCTTCTGCGCCGGCGCCGACATGAACCTGCTGTCGGGCATCAGCGCCCAGGGCGGGGAGGCGGGCAAGGCCGCGCAGGCGGCCACGCCGCCGGCGGTCGGCAACCCCTTCGGCCCCAGCCTGTCCGAGCACTACCAGGGCCGGTTCACCTACCTGCTCGAATGCCCGAAGCCGATCATCGCCGCGATCAACGGCCCGGCGGCCGGGCTCGGCCTGGTGCTGGCGCTCTACGCGGATGTGCGGCTCGCCGCGGCCGGCGCGCGTTTCACCACCTCCTTCTCGCAGCGCGGGCTCATCGCCGAGCACGGCTCGAGCTGGCTGCTGCCGCGACTGGTCGGTCCTTCCAACGCGCTCGACCTGCTGATGACGAGCCGCAAGTTCGGCGCCGACGAGGCCCTGCGCATGGGCCTGGTGAACCAGGTCCTCGAGGACGGGCGCTTCGAGGCGGGGGTCGAGGAGTATGCCCGCATGCTCGCGGACACCGTGTCGCCGCGCTCGCTGGCGGTGATCAAGGCGCAGGTCTATGCGGCGCTCGTGCAGGGCTTCCCGGAGGCGATGTCCGCCGCGGATGCCGCGATGGAGGCGAGCTTCGGCCGGCCCGACTTCAAGGAAGGCGTGGCGCATTTCCTCGAGAAGCGCGCGGCCCGCTTCCCCGACCTGGTGCAAGAGTGAGCGCGACCGCCTGGCCCTATCCCCGGCACATCGCCCACCGCGGCGCCGGGCGGCTCGCGCCCGAGAACACGATCGTGGCGCTGGACACGGGCTGGCGCCACGGCTATCGCATGTTCGAGTTCGATGCGAAGCTCACGGCCGACGGCAAGGTGGTGCTCATGCACGACGACACGCTGGAGCGCACGACGGACGGCGTGGGGCCCATCGCGACGCGTACCTGGGAGGAGGTGCTGCTGCTCGATGCGGGCTACTGGCATTCGGCCGCAATGGCCGGCGAACGCGTGCCCGACCTCGACCGGACGGCGGACTGGCTGATCGAGCGGGGCGCCTTCGCCAACATCGAGATCAAGCCGTGCCGGGGGCGGGATGTCGAGACCGGAGTGGCGGTCGCCCTGGCCGCCACCCGCTGCTGGGCGGGGATCGATCCGCCCCCGCTGCTGTCGTCGTTCTCGACCGAGGCCCTGGCGGCGGCCCGCCAGAGCGCGCCGGACCTGCCGCGCGGCCTGCTCTTCACGCGGCCGCCCGCCGACTGCGTCGAGCAGGCGCTTGCGCTCGAGTGCGTGTCGCTGCACGTGGACTGGCGGGCCGTGGAAGACGCGCTGCTTCGGGCGACGCGCGAGGCGGGGCTTCGGCTGATCTGCTACACGGTGAACGACCCGGCCGAGGCGGAGCGCCTGCGCGGGCTCGGGGTCGATGGCCTGATCACCGATGCGGTGGACCGGATCGAACCGATCGACTGAAGCGAAACGAGGAGCGCCCGGGCTGCCGAATCCGGGGGATGGGGCGTATCGTGGTGGCGTCTATACTGGTGACATCGCCGGTCCGGGGAATGATGGGGGTAATCCAATGAGCCTTAGTGCGGCCGATCTCGAGGCACTGAAGTCGCAACTGCGTGAAAGAGCGGCTGTCGTGCGCAAGGAAATGGAATCGAAGCTCGAGGAAACGGGCGAAGCCCGGGATTCCGGCGTGCGGGGCGACTCCGGCGAACGCAGCTTCGCCGTGGCCGAGAGCGAGGTCGACGCGGGCGAGGCGCAGCGCGACCAGAGCGAGCTCGGCGCGATCGAGCGCACGCGCGCGCGGATCGAGGAGGGCACCTACGGCATCTGCGCCGAATGCGGGGCCGACATCCCGATCGAGCGCCTTCGTGCGCAGCCCCTGGCTTCGCGCTGCACGAAGTGCCAGAGCGCCCGGGAGGAGCGGGAAGGCCGCTTCCGCTGAGCGACCCGTCCGGGGGCGCCGGCGCGTGCTCAACCGAATCGTCCCTGCATGAACCATCCCGGCGAGGCGCCGGCCGTGGCCGTGCGTTCCCGGTAGATCCAGTACAGGACATGGTGGGCGTCCTCGGCGATGAAGTAGTCCCGCTGCACGAGCGACTGGTCCCACCAGCCGGTCTCGATCCGCTCCGGCCCCGCGAGCAGGGCGAGCGGCGTGCCCCAGCAGGGCTGGTCGTTGCGCTCGACGAGCCGCAGGGGCTCGCGCAGCAGCCATAGCGGCCGGGGCAGGACGCCGG